>Ga0307475_10001779_pt1 | contig 12861 bp, 13 predicted proteins | sample atmos_gasesECM1C_FD_203317 | JGI IMG/M metagenome (GOLD analysis project Ga0307475, IMG submission 203317) | Hardwood forest soil microbial communities from Morgan-Monroe State Forest, Indiana, United States - atmos_gasesECM1C_515 | ecosystem: Environmental > Terrestrial > Soil > Temperate... | reverse complement strand
CGATCATCTAAATGGATTAACTGCACGGACACCGCCATAGACTTGTCCGTCCGACAAATCCTCTGTGTAGATTATTTCTGCCCCGGCAGTCTCGGCCGCGTCAATGACTAAGGCGTCCCAAAAGGAAATCTTATATCGTTCTTCTATTTCCTGGGCCCGCAAAGTAGATTGAGCGGTGTTCACCACGATCGTCCAACCCATCTACTCTTGCAGGACATCCCGCGTCTCGTTAGCGCTTAGGGAGCGTGTCACTTTCCGGCGTAGATAAACAGCGAACTCTTGCAAAACCTGGGTGCTCAGCACGCCTTTTCCGGATTCCCAAAGGTGGCGCACAAGTCCTCGCGCCGTCAACCCCCATCGTGCTCTCCTGATCGTATTTACGGTCGGGTTGGACCGGTGAACGCCGGCTGGGTAGCGCCGCAGCGGGCTTGGGCTGCGGCTTGTAGATCTGCATCGAGCAGCGCACCGCGCCACCGCTGTGCGGTACAAAGCTGCTCGGCGCTCAAGCCAATCGCGCCGCGCAAGTCGGCGCCTTCGAAGTTCGCGCCCTCGAAACTGGCTTCGCGCACAATCGCGCCGGTCAACACCGCTCCGCGCAGATCGGCGTTCTTGAAATTGGTATCCAGAAAAATGCCGCCCTTCAGCTGTGCACCGGTCAGATTTGCTCCCCCCAGTTTCGCGGCGGAAAAATCTGCGTTCTGCAGATTCGCCAACGCCAGCACGGCTCGTTCCAGCTTGGCGTCGCGAACATCCGCGCGCGAAAGATCCGTGCGCAGTAATTGCGCATCGCGCAGATCGATTGCGTACATGGACGCGCCGAGCAACTTGGCGTTAGACAGCACCGCACCTTCAAAAATCCCATACGACAGATCGGCGCCGTGCAGGTCCGCGGAAGAAAGATTGATGGACCGCGCGTCGCTGGAAACAAACACCGCGCGTCCGGCTTGCACGCGGTCCAGCACCGCGTTGTGCAGACGCGCTTCGCGCAAGTTGGCGCCGCGCAGATCGGCCTCCGACAAATAGGCGCCCTCCAAGTTAGCCCGCCACAATCGCGCGTTGACCCAAAACGTGTGATATGCCCGCGCGTACCGCAAGCTCATCTGGTTCAGCCGCACGCCGCGAATTGCCGCGATGCCCTCATCTGACCAATCTCCATGAGCAGGCAGCGGAGAAAAAATCGCCTCGGTGACATCGGCATAGGGGCGGTAACCCAACGCCTGCAGACCCTGCGCCGCCCAGCGCCGAAAGTCGGAAGCGCTCATATCCGGAGCGATGAAGCTGTCCGCGGGCATTCCGCGAATCACGCCAAACGACAGAAGGACCAACAAGCAACCGCTCAGAAGGGTCACTCTCAACGCGGAGAGCACCACCGGAAGGACTGCTTTTGACTTTCGGTACAAATCGCCCGGCCGCAGAATCCGCGAAACGATCGTCGGAAGGCAGGTAGCCGCGGCCACCGCGAGCGCGATCAGCAGCACGTGCAGCAGCGTCCCACGCATGTCCTGCCGCGCCAGGTAGCGCAACCAGAAGAAAAAGAGCGTGACCGGCGCCACCCAGTAAGCAAGAATCGCGGCCACCACCGTCTCGAGAATCGCCTGCGGCGAACGGCCGTCGCGCATCCAGCGAAAATGCCGCCGCACCAGCGCCATGAGGAACCAAGGGCCGTCTTGCTCCGGCGTGTTTCCGTCGATAAACACCGCTGGCAGCGCAGCCATGTTGCCCCACAGCCGCAACAGCAAAAAATGAAACCGCAAATACATAAGGACGATGAACAACGGCGCGCCCAAATAAAAGCCGCTCATGGGCACGGCGTTCGAAAATCGCGCGAAGGGAAGAGCGGAGGAATTCAGCACCAGGCGGACGTCGGTGGTGAAAGCAATCACCACGGCGCAGAGCGCGCAAGCCGCCAGAATCACAAAGTAGATCCAGCGCGAAAACATGGTCGCCTGCGCGATGGCTTTGGCGCCATCAAACGTTGCCACCGCCTCCGGCAGCATGGCGTCGAACAAATTCGTCCCGCCGAGGCGCCCCACCCACAGACCTTCCGCGCCGTACAGCGTCGCGCCCATCAGGTTCGCGCCGCGCAGCTCCGTGCCGAGCAGGTTGGTGTCGCGCAGGTCCGCTTGCACCAGTGAAGCGCCGCGCAGATTCGCCAGCGAAAAATCTGCGCCTCGAAAATTCGCTTTATTTAGAAACGCGCCTTGCAGGTTGACTCCGGTCAAGTCCGCGTGCGCCAGGTTTACTCCGCACAAATCCGCTTTGGTGCCGGCCTCGCCGCCCGATTCCACCCAAATCTTGTGCTGATCCAAGACTTCAGCGAGATCCAGCAGGGTAATCCCGCGTGATTCATCCGCCGTCGAAATTTCCGCTGGCGTAGGCTTGACTTTCGATACCATGCGGATGGCTCCCCCGTAAACGCCGCTTCCCGGCCGCAGCAGGCAGCGCCGCGAGCTGTTGTAGCCGGATTTAATAGTGGGCTGGGGCCCGACCTTTGTCTAGAAATTCCCGCAAATTGGAGACGCAGCTGAGCACTTCATCGTCTCGCAAAAAGCTTGTGGAAATCTCCTGCTCCGAGGGACAGGGCCGCGAAGAGGTAACCTGATGCCGATGCCGCGAAAAACTCCGACGCCCGCGAAATCAAAGTGTTTGTGCCTGCGCTGCGCTTGGTTTTTCCGTGATTCGCGGCGCTTGCGGAACTTCTTTCGAGGTTGGATGCGATGAAGTTTTTTTGGCGCGAAAAAAGAGCCGGGGTCTCCGCTGAGGGGCCGAGGAACCCCGGCTTATCCTGCCCGCCTCCGCAGTGAGCGAGCAAGAAACCTGGGAAAATTTATTGTTTGTCTTCGTCGCCGCGCAGAAATTCGTAGCGCTCGATCGCGGCCACGACGCCGATGGCGCCTTCATCGCGCGATTCGGTGCGCTGCACGCGTCCGAGGCAACGAACGCGAACCGGTCCTGCAAGGGTGATTTCATTTGGCAGGGTCAGGAGGATTTCCACCGCCGAGCCTTCCTTCACATCCCTGGCCAGGAAGAAGTAGACGCCGCGAGAGCTGACGTCCCGCGATTCCGTGCTGGTTTCTCCAACCGCGGCACCGGTCGTCCAGCGGACGGTAAGCGGAAGGCGCATTTGAAAGCGCTGCGTGGTGCGGCGTTCGGACCCGTTCAAGGGAAAGCCTCCTGAAGCGAAGTTGAAGTGTAGCCGGGAGGGGGCACAGGGGACAATAGGACTGGGGATACAAAATCGATTCAAGTCTGCGAAGTACGAAGGTACTAGGAGAAGGCTCATGCGGTAGGCCTGATGGTCGAAAGGTTTGAACATCCCGAAAGTCCGAAAGTTGGAAGGTCTGACCGTACGAAGGGGGTACACCCCCGTGGCGATAGAAAGAGTGCGCAAGTTCTTGGAAGGACAGGGGATAACGGCGCGCCGTTGCGGAAAAGAGTGTGTAACCGCATGAAAATACTGGGCTTGTATGTATGTGATAGGAAGAAAAGGAGTTGATGACAGCGGGCGCCCGGGCAGTAAGCCGCACTCCCCTGGCGACGGGAGGTATGCGGAAGGTGTTGAGCGTAGACGGAGTGCGGACCTTCCTTGGAACTGATGAGAGTTGGGCGGGGACGGGGGCGACCATGGGGAAGGGTAGCGCGGGTGTAGGTCAGAGGTAAAGGAAAAAGCAGTGAATGGTGGATTTTCGCGGTCGAATGGCTATTAGGAGCAGCGAACGGCGACGAGCCGAAGAGAAGAATTCACACGCGACGTTTGTGCTTGAAGTTAGCTCTAAACCCGGACCCTTCCAAAATCAAAGGGTCCGGCACCCGGCACCCTATCTGACGCTACGATTTTAGTGATGAACGATGTTGAAATCTCTGAGCCACTCGCCAGAAAGGGCCTGCCACCCGTCCGGCGCAGGGTCAGCCGGCAATTGTCGCTGGCCTTTCCAGAATCGCTCGCTGGACTGCGACGATTCTGGCAGCGCAGATACTACGACTTCAACGTTTATAGTGCGCGAAAGATACCGGAGAAGCTGGACTACATCCACACCAACCCCGTAGAACGAAGGTTGGTGATGCATCCGAAGGACTGGCCCTGGAGCAGTTGGTCGTTCTACGCGACCGGGGAGCAGGGCGTGGTCAAGGTCGAGCCGACGGGAGTAGAACGGCGAAGAGAAGAAGGCCCACCCTTTGCCAACCCCGCAAAGGGTAGGGCACCCTCGTCACGTGGGCCGCGGTAGAGTGTGGCAATCGCGCTGTTCGCTCGTTCGCTGCTTAAGAAAAAGGAAATAAGGCTGCGCCACCCGCCCCGTTTCGGGTGCAGCGCGAGATTGTGAGGAGATCAGGCGGACTGGTCGATCAGGCGGTGGTGGATGGCGTAGAGCGCGAGTTCGAGGCGGTCGGAGACGCCTAGCTTGTCAAAAATGTTGTGCAGGTGATTTTTTACGGTTTGCTCGCTGATGAAAAGCTTTTCGCCGATTTCCTTGTTGCGGAAGCCTTGCGCGACGAGTTGAACGATTTCTTTTTCGCGATCGCTGAGCAGCGGCTTCTCGCGGCGCGGGCCGGATTCGGAGGATTTCGAGAAAGCCTTCATGACCTCGGCGGTCATGCGATTGTCGAGCCAGATTTCACCGGCGTGAACGCGGTGAATGCTCTTCACCAGCAGGTCGGTGGCGGACTGCTTCAAGACGACGCCGCGAGCGCCCAAACGCATGGCGCGAACGACGTCGCGATCGTCTTCCGCGGCGGTCAACACCACAACGCGAGTCGGAAGCGTATCGAAATTAACTTCCTCGAGGACGGCCAAGCCGTCTTTATCCGGCATGCGCAAGTCGAGCAGCAGGATATCGGGCTTGAGCTTGGTGAGCATCTTGATGCATTCAGCGCCGTTCTGCGCTTCGCCCACGATGGTGATGTCTTCGTCGGAATCGAGAAGTTTGCGGAGGCCATCGCGAAAAATCGCGTGGTCATCCGCGAGGAGGACACGAATCTGCTGTTTAGTCTTGGCCATGTTAGCCGAGCGGAATCTCGATGGTCAGACGCGCTCCATGGCCTGGGTTGGACTCCACGGTCAACACGCCCCCCACAGTACGCGTACGCTCCTTGATGGAGATGGGACCCAGACGGAGGCGATCCAGTTCATCCCCAGTGAACCGGCCTGCGAAACTGAAACCTTCGCCGTTATCGTCAACCACTAAAACGAGCCGACTGTCGTCCTGCGACAGTTTTACCACGACATGGGAAGCCTTCGCATGTTTTTTTATGTTGTTGAGTGCTTCACGGTAAATCTGGAAAATCTCGCGGCAGACGCGGTCCGGGGCGTGAAATTCGAGCGAATCGATGAGGACATCGAGCGCGACCGCGGATTCGTTGCGGTAGCGTTCGGCAAAACCACGCATTAAATCGACCAAATCCGCGCTCTGGACGCGCAGAGGCCGCAGGTCGGTGACCATGTGGCGCAGCTCCGCGCCCTCGTTCTTGACCGTTTGCTGCAGGTTGGTCAAGGCTGCCACAGCCTGGTCTGGCGAGGCCGCCACGCGGCGGCGCAGCACGTCGAGCTGGATTTCGATGCTGAGCAGGGTCTGCAGTATGCCGTCGTGCAAGTCGCGCGAGATGCGGCTGCGCTCGCCCTCAATGGCGCGCGCGCGCAGGTGCCGCAGCAAGAAAATATTTTCCACCGAGGGACCGACGTGCCGCGCAACGCGCTCAAACCATATCAGGTCCTCGCGGGAGAAGGCTCGCCGTCCATTTAACAAGAACAGCCGCCCTGCCGGCCGCCCCGTCTGATCGAAAGCGACGGACATGAAGGAACGCAGGGCCAGCACTTGCTGTGTCGCTGCAGGCAGGCGCGGCAACGTCCTTAGTATGCGGCCGTCACGGCGATCCCAGCCGAAACCCGCGCCGGCGTCCACCAGGCTGTTCCAGCAAACCGTGGCGTCCAGGTCGTCCAGGAGAAAGCCGTCGGCGCGCGTCAGGGGCAGGTTTTCCGGAATCAGGCGCTCGCTCTCACCGGATTTCAACTGCCAGACGAAAATGCGCTCGAGGTCAGAGTCGCGGTACACCAGCATGGCGCCATCGGTGTGAAAGGCCTGGGTCAATTCGTCCAGGAGCAGACGCAGCGATTCGGAGAGACCCTGGTCGACCTGCATGGTGGAGCTGACGCGTGCCAATAGTTCGTTTTGCGCGGCGAAGCTGCGGCTGAGGTCCCCCAAAAAGGCGCTGCCGCCGCCTGCGGCCAATGTCGCGCCGACTAGACCAAGCCAGGCAACGACGCGCATCCAGTGGACTTCGCCCTTCACCGCCGTGATCATCACAAGCAGTAGTGCCAAGCCGCTGGCCAGCGGAAACGCGACGCGCAATCCCCACCGAATCCCTCCCGCGTAACACACGAATAGATATGGAAACCATGCCGGAACCGTTGTGGGGCTCAGGTACATGAAGAAGCCCAGGGCCAGGAGATCGCAAGCCAGAGGCAGATGCCATGACAAGCCGCTTAGCATTTGCTCGAAGAGCAGCGCGAACACGGACAGAACGAAGTAGGCGATCAGGAAGTAGATGGGTCGGCGCGCGAAGTTGTTGGAGGTTTGTTGGAACAAGGCGATCAACGCCAGCAGCACGACGATTGGGCGCGCGAAAGCGATCTGGCGCTCTATGTGTCGGCGATCCGATTCGTGGGGGCTCATGCGCGGGGACGCAGTTCCTATGTGGCTAGTCTAGCAGCGTGCCGGACTGGCTAAGCGCCACTCGGCAGAAGAGTGTTCCAGATTGCAACGGGAAGGTGTGCTAAGAACGGGAGCGGGAACCGGCAATCGAGCGCCCTGCAAAGACCGCGGACCGAGAGACCGCTTGTGAATTATGTTGCGTCGAGGCGTGGGGAGCGGTAATCGCGCGGCGCACGGCCGCGAGCGGCGCGTCTTCGAGAAAGCGAACGCTTTTTCCGTCCGCAACGATTCCCAATTCCTTCCACAGCGAGGCGAGGTCAACCTGCACCGGGTTGTCCTTCCATTGGGCGTACAAGTCGCTGAGCACCGTGGTGCCCGTTGCCTGATCACCTACTTTCAAGGCTTTCGCGAGTTCCCAATCATGGGTGATGTCGCCGCCAGCATCCAGAATTCCGCGCAGGGCATGTTGCAGACCCTTTTGATTGTGGGTCTGCTTGCGAATCTGTACGTCCGCCACAAAGCAGAAGAGCGCGCCTCCCCAGTACGTACGCCCCCAACTGTGGGTGTGGTCCAGCCCGCGATCGCCGTCCTGCGGCTGGCCCTTGGGCATGTCGCGCGCCAGGTCGGACCACATCTGCTGGCCGTTCATTTGGTTGGCCTGGATGCGCGCGATGGGTTCGACGTACACGGCGATGCCCTCTTCCATCCAGTGATGCTCGTCGGCCATGGAGGGAAATGACAGGTGCACCATCTCGTGGGTCAGCATCCAATCGTTGGCCAGCTCGCCAGCTTGCGCCTGCTTCCCCACGCGAATCTTGATCAATCCGCCGCCGTAGCCGAATGTCTGTCCGTGCCCTACGCCTGAGCCATCCACAGGAATAATGCGGACTTGGACATGCGGAACGGGGTAGCGGCCGTAATACGCGGCGACCGCTTCTGCTGCGGATTGCACCCAGTGCAGCAGCTCCGGGTGCGTCAGCTTCATCTCGCCCGCATCGATGGTCACATCGATCTTCGTGCCGCCGATGAGTAGAGTCGAAGTCACATTGTCCACCAAAGTATTCGCCGGATCACGAATATGCGCGGGGGCGCCTCCGAACGATGATATTCCCAAGAGGGTCGCCAAAGAGGCTAAAGCGACGCGAATCAAGAGCCGAGGAGCCATATGAGAGTGTGGACCGTAACCGCTAAACTTCCGAAGTCACAAGCCTGAGCTCGAAAACGTCGCATTCTTGTCTTACCTATCTGAAAACAGATGAAAGAGTGCGGAAGAAGGTTGCCGGCGTAACAATGCGAAGGCCCGTGCGCCTCTCGACCGCCTGCGTGAAGTGCCGTGTGTTATGGGTGAGCAACCAATCCGGCTTACTGGCCATGGCCGACAAGAGCACCGGAACATCAGCGGCGTGTCGGATGAGGTGGCGGCTGGAGCGAACAAGTGCGGCGGCCGGATAAGGAATGACTTCGGGATCGGCCAATTTGACGAGGCCACGATACTGTTTGATAAGCTCGTCAGCCCCGAGGGACGGCAGGCGTTCGGCGTGAAGTAGCAGGTTCTCCTCAACTTCATCGCGAACTACCTCAGCAAGCACCAGCTTGCAGACGCGCGCGGCGCACAAGGATAAAGCCGCCTTGTCGAGCCCCCAAGCGGATACAATTCCTCCCATCAGGACGTTAGAATCCAAAAAGATGCGGATTTTCCTGCGGGCCGTCACTTCCCGCGAGCACGGCGAGGGCGACGCGCGGTTTTCTTGGATCGAGCCTGGTCGCCATAGCGGCGCGCGTAGACGCGCTCCCGAGCTTCAGGAAGGGTCGCGAGAACCGTTTCGGTGGTCAAGCCAGCGCGGGTCAGTACCGAACTAATGTGTTCACAGAGTTGCTCGAAGCGATGCTCTTCCGGGAGCAGTACCAGGCCATCCCCCAACCGCAAGACCGCAAATGGCGAACCTGTTCCGAGGCCCAGATCCTTCCGGAATCGCTTCGGCACGGTGAGTTGGCCTTTCTCGCCAATTTTTGTAGTGGCCAAATACTCCAGAATTTTGAGCTTCGTCGCCATGTGCAATACTCCGGTAGGAATATCCTACCACGGACTGGGTATCGGTCTATGAACGAAGAATCTTACGCGACCTTGTTGGTTACCGAAATCGTGTGACGACCGAACTGAGAATGATTGACGCTTTCTGTCGGTTAGAGCGGTGAAACCGAAGCCTTTGTGTCGGGCGGGCCGAGCAGGCGCTCAAGCAGAGTATCCAGCGAAGCCTTGCCGGCGCCGAAGATCAGCACGATTAGCGACGCGATTAGGAACGTGTAGGGCGCGGCGGCGTAAAACTTGTCCGGGTCGGAGAAAATCGAGAGCAGCGCCTCACGGTCGCCGATGACATACGCGGAGATCAAGTTCACGGTGAGCACCAACGCGGTCAGACGAGACAACAATCCGAGTGCCAGGAAGATGCCGCCGAACAGTTCCACACAGGAGATGATCACTGCCATTTGCGCGGGCATGGGCAATGCCAAGCTGGTGAAGTAATCCGTCACTCTATCCAGATTGTGGAGCTTCCCCCAGCCGCTTTGAACCAGTTGCCAGCCCCAATACAGGCGCACGGCCAAGAGAAAGGGGGAACGCAGGTGATCGACGCCCTCAAAGAAACGGAGATAGAGGCGCTGCAGACGAAGTACGAGTGTCTTCATGGGAACAGCAGATTCGCGCCTTTCAAAAAAGTTTCAAATTTCCCGATCGTGGTCCGGAAAATCGCGGATGACAGTTACCTTGCGAGAACGGTAACGCTCCAAATGGTGCCGGTTCTAACGGCGCAAAGGCGGCGGCCAGACCGCCGCACTCCAAAAAGGCCAGGGCCGCAAATCAGGGTGAACAGAACCAGCCGAGTGTTGCCCAATTCTGGAAACACTGCTGTACCCAACCCGCGCGTTGCTCCGCGGGAACCCGACTCTTGCGAAATGCGGTCTCGATTGCTGTTCCCAGCGACGTTCCATCGCGCAGCGCGCTCAGGATCGTGAACTCTTCGCGCTCGATACGGCGGAAATATACCGAGTCATCGACGCGGTGTACGGCTAGAAAAATTTCCGCCGGTTTGAGCTTGGCCACTGCTTGCACGCGCTTGCGTTTGTGCCGCTCCTGAAAGGCGTTGCTCGCGAAATCCGTGTCCTCATATTCTTTACGCACTTCCAGCAGCAAATCGTCGACCGGATATTTCAAATCCAGAAGCCGCACGTACGGCTGCAGTCTCAGCTTCAGCTTAGCCGCGGCGTCCGCATGGAAATCCTCGGGCCGCAACCTCGGCTCCGCCTTGCCGTCGAAGGTTTCGATGTCCGCCCATTCCAGCCGCGCGATATCGATCGCCAGGGCCTGCTTCGGACCGGCCCATTTCGGATGCTTGCGCAGCCATGCTTCCAGGCGCGCCCCCAGGTTGCGCAGGGTAAAGGATCGCGACGGGCAGTCCACCAAGTAGGCCTTGCTCATGGCTTCAAATTTTTTGTCGCCCAGCACCGCGCGCAAGCCGGGGAAATCCTCGATCATGCTGGAGAGCACGCGAAACCAGTATTGCCGGTTGTAAATTTCGAGCCGCTCGAACGACGTCAGCCGGTCATTGGGCTTGATGAAGCGCGAAGCGTACGCGCGCATGGACTTGCCGTCGGGCGCGGTATTTTGCATGCGCTCGGACGCGGTCAGCGGCTGCATGACCGCCCGCGCCATCGTTCGTTGCAGCGCCGCGAGTTTCATACCGCCGTCGCCAGCAGGGTGGAAGACAAGAATTTGTTGGCCTTCAGCGCTTCGCTGTGCACTTCGTCGAAGGAAGGAATGCTGTCGTCCCATTCGAGCAGCGTCGCGGTATGCCCCACGCGTTGAATCGCCCGCTCGTAGAGCTTCCACACCGGGTCAATTACCGGATGATCGTGCGTGTCCAGAATGTAGCGACGGTATTTCGAATGTCCCGCAATGTGAATCTGCGCCACGCGCTCCGCCGGAACGCTGTTCACATAATCGAATGGATTGAAGCTGTGATTCTGCGACGAGACATAAATATTATTCACGTCCAGCAAAATTCCGCAGTCCGCGCGCTCCACCACTTCGTTCAGGAATTCCCACTCGGTCATCTCCGAGACGTGAAACTCCGCGTAGCTGCTGACATTTTCAACCGCTACCGGCACTTCCAGAAAATCGCGCACCTCGCGCACCTTTTGCGCGGTCAGCTTCGCGGCCTCAAACGTGTACGGCATGGGCAGCAAATCGTGCGTGTACCGTCCGTCCACGCTGCCCCAGCACAAATGGTCGGAGAGCCAGGGCGTCTTCGTCCGCTTCACCAGCTCCTTTAGCCGTCGCAAGTGCTCTCGATTCGCCTTCTCCGCCGAGCCGAAATACATGGACACGCCGTGCTGCACCACTTTGTATTGTTCCAGGATCTGATCGAGGATGCGCAGCGGCCGCCCGCCGTCGATCATGAAATTCTCGGAAATAATCTCGAACCAGTCGCACACCGGTTTGCGCGTCAAAATGTGATTGTAGTGCGGCGCGCGCAGCCCAATCCCAATCCCATACTCCGTAAACCCATTGAATCGATTTGCAGGCATTTCCCGTAGACTCCAGGCGAAGTAAGTAAGAAGGAGGGCCAGCGATGCTCACCAGCCCCCCAACAGGCGAGAAGCGTTCGTTTGAGGCTGTGGTTAGGAGGGCTTTTTCTCTTCGGCCGGCATCTTGCTGCCATCGGTTGCGCAGCCGCCCTTGCCCTTGCACGAGTTCTTGCCCTTGCAACCATTGTCGCTTCCCTTGCAGCCGCCCTTGCCCTTGCAGGAGTTTTGGCCCTTACAGGCGTGCTTTTCCTTCGTGGCCTTGTCAGCCTTCTTCTCTGTGTCCTGAGCGGAAGCGGAAGCCTTCCCCCCGGGGAACAGATTGGAAGCCTGAATGCTGGCGCTGGTGCCCGCGAGCAAGCCCGCGACCGCCGCACCGGTTAGTAAAAAGCGATTCGACTTTGTCATTTCCCCAACGACCTCCTGGTGAATTTTACTGCTTTGCACTTCGGGCACGCTAAATGCCCAAAGACCGTTAAACCCCTGGGCGCAATGGTCGGGACGTAACCATTAAGAGCACGTGGGCTGGCCAGGACCTGGGCCTAGGGCATAACGGAAGTACACCATACCCTCAAGTCGCCCAAGCCGCCACAAGAAATTTTCTGCGACCCATGTAAAATTTTCGTCATCGGGCTGGCGCTGCTCCTGCGAGTCTGCTCCAGACTGCGCCTTCCCTTGGACTTACGTGAGCCAGATGGCTTTGGATGTGCTACCGATGACCGCGGGGTAGCAGCCCGCCTTATCGTTCTTTCAGGATTCTCCGTAGATTCCGCTTACCGTGCAGGACAGCGACGATTTCAAGGGGTTGTGAAGAAGGGTGATAGATAATCTGATAGGAGCGGACGGGCCAAAACAGCACTCGATGGCTGGTAAGGTCTTCTCGGGTGTGGCCCTTACCCGGCATTTCGGCCAAGTTTCGCAGTGCCTCGAGGAGCTCGATCCGCACACGTTCCGCCGCTTCCAAGCTGTCCTGACCTACATACTCGTGAATCTCGATGAGGTCTTGCGCGGCTTCCGGCGAAAGGCGAAATGATTTCATCTGCGCGGCGATTGCAGATCCTCACCGCGGCGTCGCAGGCGCTCGAAGAACTCTTCGCCGTCGATGCCTTTACCGTCTTCGAGCTGCGCCAAGCCGCGAGCGATCTTGCTGTCGATTTCCTCGCGTGTGTATTCTTCCCCAAACTCCCGGGCAATCAAGTAGTGCTCTAAAGCGGTGCTGACAAGGGCGGCGGCATCCGGAAAGCGCCCGGTGTCGAGCTCCTTCTTCACGAGGTTTTCGGTTTTGGCATCGAGTCTTACGTCCATGGCACGTCTCCCGCGCGGTTGACCCTTCCCATCCATACTAAACCGACGGCCCCCAAAACAACATACCATGTCACTTTTCCGCGCGCCGAAACTGGCGTAAACTGAAATGCACCGACGGTGGGAGTAGCTCAGTTGGTAGAGCGTCGGACTGTGGCTCCGAATGTCGCGGGTTCAAATCCCGTCTCCCACCCCAATCACCCCGGGTCCGGCCCGGAGACATGGGTTACAGAACGTACCGGTCACATAGGTAACAGTTTTGGGCCGAACGGATTTGCGAGTGGTTCGAGCACTCGGGTCTCCAGATCGAAGTACCCCAAATCATAATCCA
>Ga0307475_10001777_pt1 | contig 12877 bp, 12 predicted proteins | sample atmos_gasesECM1C_FD_203317 | JGI IMG/M metagenome (GOLD analysis project Ga0307475, IMG submission 203317) | Hardwood forest soil microbial communities from Morgan-Monroe State Forest, Indiana, United States - atmos_gasesECM1C_515 | ecosystem: Environmental > Terrestrial > Soil > Temperate... | reverse complement strand
TTCGAGCTGGCCACGGGCGGAACGATTTTCCTGGACGAAATTGGCGACATGAACCCCGTGACACAGGCCAAGGTGCTACGCGTTCTCGAAAACCGGACAATCGAGCGCCTGGGCGGGACCCATGCGATTGCCGTAGACGTGCGGGTGATCAGCGCGACGCACCGCAACCTTCCGGCCGAGATTCGAAATGGAAGATTTCGCGAAGACCTGTTCTACCGGCTGCGCGTGGTAACCCTCGAGCTGCCTCCCTTGCGCGCGCACAAGGGCGACATCGCTCTGTTGGCGGAAGCTTTTCTGCAAATGCACGGCGCAAGGCTGGGACGAACCCTGCGCCTGACCCGCGAGGCGTTGGCCGCCATCGAGAAATACGATTGGCCGGGCAATGTGCGTGAATTGAAGAATGCGTTGGAGCGCAGCGTGGTGCTCTGCCGCAAGGAAGAAGTTGGCGTAGCGGATTTGCCGGCGGAGGTGGCACAGGGAGAAGCGATCAAGCTGAAACACGACGGCGATCAGGCGGATAACGGAATGGGCGAGCGGGATTTTCGCGAAGCCAAGCGAAAATTCGAAGTGGCGTACCTGATGAAGCAGTTGGCCGAGCATCGCTGGAATGTTTCGCGCACGGCGGCAACGATCGGTCTGCATCGCCAAAGCTTGCAGGAAAAACTGCGCGAGCTGGGGATCCGGCGGCCGGGGCGCGAACCGCTCGAAGATGAGTAATTAATTGGTAGCCTTTGGTTTGTGCCGGAATTCACACGATGGGTGACACGATAAAGGGATACGTTATGGCGGGTGGCGCGAGCACGCGATTTGGTTTCGACAAGGCCCGCGCGGAATTGAACGGCGAGACCATGCTCGCGCGGATGTGCCAGTTGGTCAGGGACGCTACAGGATCGGTAAGCATCGTGGCGCCAGTTGGGCGCTACGCAGAATTTGGCGTGCGCCTCGTGGATGATCATTGGCCGGGCGAAGGGCCGCTTGGCGGAATCATCAGTGCATTGATGGATGCGCACACAAGAAAGCGCGAACACGCTTGGTGCTTGATCGTAGGGTGCGACATGCCGTTTCTCACGCGGGAGTGGCTCACCTACCTCAAGGATCGCACCTCAACGAGCGGGGCCGCCGTAGTCGCACCGCAGTCGGCACTGGGGCTTGAGCCGCTCTGCGCCTGCTGGCACACCAGCGCGACAGGCAAGTTGCAGTATTCGTTTGAAGACGGAATACGCAAAGTGACCGACGCCATGAAACGCGTTAGCATGGAAGTTGTTGAAGAAAGCGAGTGGAGACGATTTGATAAAGCGGGGCGGCTTTTCTGGAACATGAATACGCCCGCGGAGTACGAGGAAGCGCGGAGGCTCATCGAAGCGCAAGGAAAATGAGCGACATACTAAGAATCAACCGAGGCGGGCCCACGAAGCTGAGGTTTCCTCGTGAAGAAAGCGACCCGACCGAGCATCATGTCGATCCTCGGTCGGACAATTTCTTTGAGTTTCGCGACGTCTGTAAGACCTTCGACGAGCGTCCTGTGCTGGACCACGTCAGCTTCACGGTAAAGCACGGAGAAACCTGCGTGATCATGGGACGAAGTGGCGTGGGAAAGTCCGTCACGCTGAAACACATCATGGGGTTTCTGCAAGCGGATTCGGGGCGGATCATCATAAACGGCGAAGACGTAACCGATTACACCGAAGAACAATTTGCCGAAGTTCGCCGCAAGGTGACAATGGTTTTTCAATCGGGCGCGCTCTTTGATTCGCTAACGGTCCGCGAGAACATCTCGTTTCCCTTGGATGGCCAGCCGGGGCTGACCGCCGAGGACATCGACGAGTACGTTGCGAAGATTGCGCACATGCTCGAAGTGGAACATGTGCTCGACAAGCCGCCGAGTGAACTGTCCACGGGAATGAAGCGCGCCGTGGCCATCGGGCGCGCGTTCGCGCAGAATCCGGAGGCGATTCTCTACGACGAGCCTACGACCATGGTGGATCCCATTATGGCGGGACATATGGGCGACTTGATTTTGCGATTGAAAGAAGCATTTCACAAAACCTCGATTGTGGTGACGCATGACACGCACCTGGCGAAGAAGCTCGCCGACAGCGTCGTTTTCCTGCAAGACGGGCGTGTAACGTACTTCGGGCCCTGGGGCGGATTTGAGCGTTCCAACGATCCGTTTATTGTCAATTTCCGCAAACAGGACGATCTCATTCCTGCGCTGGACGAAACTCTGTGAGCCAGGCCGCGAACGGCTCCGGTGATCCCCTCCAGCAGCTTCGCAAAGAGATGGGCTTTTGGGACGTCCTGCTTTTCAACATCGCTACCGTGCTCGGGCCCCGCTGGATCGCTGCCGCCGCGCATAACGGCGCCTCCTCGATCAGCCTGTGGATCATCGCGGCGCTGTTTTTCTTTGTTCCTTCCGCGCTGGTGATCAACGAGTTGTCCTCGCGCTTTCCGCATGAAGGCGGGCTGTACGTCTGGTCCAAGGAAGCCTTTGGAGATTTTCACGGTTTCGTGGCGGGTTGGTGCTATTGGATTTACACGGTTTTCTACTTTCCAGGTTTGTTGCTCGCGAGCGCATCAATGAGCGCTTATGTGATCGGTGAAAACGGCGCGCGGCTGGAGCACGACCGCACCTTTCTTCTTCTCGTGTCCCTTGGCTTGCTGCTTGTTGCCGTGGTCCTAAACATTATTGGGCTCAACGTGGGCAAGTGGCTGCAAAATGCGGGCGGTGCCTGCACGTACTTGCCTTTGCTACTGCTAGTGGGGGTCGCGGGTTTGCTGTGGATGCGACAGGGATCGGCGACTCATCTGACCGCCGCCAACGTTTTGCCGACGTGGAACTGGGACACGGTAAATTTTTGGTCGTCGATCGCCTTTGCCTTTACGGGTCTAGAGTTGGTCTCCGCCATGGGGGCGGAAGTGCGGGATCCCCAGCGCACCTTGCCGCGGGCAGTTTACGGGGCGGGCGTATTGATCGCTGCGATGTACATCGTAGGAACGGTCGCGGTGCTTGCGCTTGTACCTGCCTCGGACGTCTCCGTGACCAGCGGCGTCTTTCATGCCATAACTGTGGGTTCCATCGCGTTGAAGGTCGGTTTCTTTGGAATCCTTGCGGCGGTGCTCGTCACCGTAGGCAATGCGGGCGGCGTAGGCAGCACCGTCGCAGGCATTGCGCGGGTGCCTTTCGTTGTGGGCATTGACCGGTATCTGCCAGCCGCCTTTGGAAAAATTCATCCCCGATGGAAAACTCCGTACGTTTCGATGACCGTACAGGCTCTCGTTTCCGGAGCCATCCTTCTGTTGGGCCAGATCAAAAACCCAAGGATTCAGGACGTGTACCAGTTCCTGGTGGATGCGGCCATTATTCTTTATTTCATACCGTTCCTTTACATGTTCGCTGCTGCAATTAAGCTTTACGGACGCCCGGACCGAATGGCCAACAAGCGGGCAGTGCTCATTCCCGGTGGCAAGCCGGGCGTTTGGATCCTGTCGGTGGTCGGGTTTCTGATTGTTTTGGTTGGAATCGTCGTTTCACTCGTGCCTCCCGGCGAGACAACGAACAAACTAGGATTTGAGGTAAGACTCGTCGGAGGCACGCTGGCAGCCATCGCGCTCGGCCTAATCCTCTATTTCCGTGGAGCCCGTTCCAGAGTGCGCGAAGGGCAGTAGTCCTCGAGGCGCGAGAATCTGCGAATAGAAAAAGGCTAGTAGATCGACCAAACGCCTGGCGTGGCCAGCTCCACGGAATGATTGTCCGGGTCGCGAAAATAAATGCTGGTCCCGCCGCGCGGCCACCTGATCCGAGTCTCGATCGCGATTCCCCGCGCGGCGAGAAGTTTCTCCCATGTAGGCAGATCTTCGGCAGAAGTCGAAAATGCGAGATGCAGTGGACCGCTGCCGTCGTGCGGGCCTAGCTTTCCCTCGGGCAACTGCGTGACGCGATTCGACGCGCCGCGTTTAAAAAGGAGAAGCACGCTGCGATCACCGACGCTGTACGCGCGAAGTCGGTCGTCACTGTGGATGCGGGTCAGGCCAAAAGTTTCCTCGTAGAAGCGCGACGCACGATCCAGGTCGTCTACGTAAAGGGACGTCTCGAGAACGCTGGTCAGAGAAGGCACGGGAAGCTCCCCTCGAGGCTAGAAACCTTGTTCCAGCAAGCGCGCTAGCGGGAGCGGTGGCGAAGAAACCGCGGCGGTTCGGGCCTCCAAGTAGCGCTCCACGTATTTTCCCACGATGTCACCTTCAAGGTTGACCGCGTCGCCGGGCTTTCGGTCGCGGATGTTGGTGTGGTCGTAGGTATAAGGAATGATGGCACTTTCCGCGATGCCATCGCGGCACCGTGCGACGGTGAGGCTGATGCCGTCGATGCTGATCGAACCTTTCGGCACGATGTAGCGTGCGAATCCCTCCGGGACCAGAACGTTGTACCACCAGTTTTCGCCTTCTGGCGTCAGATCCGTAACATAGCCGACGGCATCTACGTGTCCCAGAACAAAGTGGCCGCCAAATTCCTTGCCGGCAGTCAGCGGCCGCTCGAGATTGACGCGCGACCCGACGCGCAGGCCCCGGTCGCTTGCGCCGAACGACGTTTTGCTCAGGGTTTCGCCCGATAGATCGGCGGAGAAGCGTCCGTTGTGGATTCCCACGATCGTCAGGCAACAGCCGTTCACGCCGATACTGTTCGCGACCGCGAGCGAGGGCCCAAGAGATGGCGCGTGAATCGTGACGCGCCCGCCCTGGCGATGCAGATCGAGAGATTCGATGGTCCCGAGATGTTCGATGATTCCCGTAAACACGTTTGCTTGCGTGCCTCTGCGATTGAGTCTACAGCATTTCGTGCTGAAGGCTGAAAGCAATAGACTTATGTTGAGCATCCTGTCGCCGCCGGGAGAGGTTTCGCGATGAAAGCATGTGTTTTGCAAGCTCGAGCGAAGGTGGAAACCAATCCGCTGGAATACGGGGACGTTCCGGCTCCGCAGCCGGCTGAAGGCGAAGTGCTCGTGCGCGTCAAGGCTTGCGGCGTATGCCGCACCGACTTGCACGTGATTGAAGGCGAATTGCCGCCACGGAAGTCGCCGGTCATTCCGGGGCACCAGGTTGTCGGTACCGTCGAGAAGCTGGGCAAAAATGCGCGACGATTTGCTATCGCTACGCGCGTGGGAATTGCCTGGCTGCACAAAACCGATGGGACCTGCCAATACTGCCGCGCGGGCGCGGAGAATCTTTGCGATAGCCCGGAGTTCACTGGCTACAGCGTGAACGGCGGCTATGCCGAGTACATCGTCGCGCCAGAGAGCTTTGTGTATGCCATTCCCAAGGGGTTTCCCGACGAGCAAGCTGCGCCTCTGCTCTGCGCCGGAATCATCGGATTTCGCTCGCTGCGGCTCTCCGACATCAAACCCGGGGGAAGGCTAGGCTTTTACGGCTTCGGAGCGGCCGCACATGTCGCGATACAGGTGGCCCGGCATTGGCAAGTCGAAGTTTATGCCTCGACGCGCGATGCGCGGCATCAGAAGCTGGCGCTCGAACTGGGGGCGGCTTGGGCCGGTGGCACGTTTGACCAACCGCCAGAAAAACTGGACGCTGCGATTGTTTTCGCGCCCGCAGGGGAAATCGTGCCTGCGGCGCTAAAGGCCTTGAGAAAGGGCGGGGTAGCGGTGCTCGGCGGGATTCACATGAGCCCGATTCCATCGTTCAGTTACGACCTGCTGTACCAGGAGCGAATGATTCGTAGCGTCGCCAACAATACGCGGCAGGATGGCGAAGATTTTCTTCGTGTCGCAGCGGAAATCCCGATTCAAACGCACGTGCAGATTTTTTCGTTGCGCGACGCCAACCGCGCGCTCAATGCCCTCAAGAACGACGCTATTCCCGGCGCGGCCGTGCTCCGCATCTCGGACTGAGCAAGATCATTTCTTATAAGCGTCGCGCAAGTACCCCTCGACCGCGAAGTCCGGACCGAATTGGTGCATGCTGACATTCTGGAACGCGGGCGATTTGAAATTTGCAGCCAGGGCGAACGGCACGGTGCTCTCTCCCGCGATTTTCGGCGCGTAGAAGAGAACGAGCTTTTGGACGATGCCCGCGGCCAGAGCAGCGCCGTTAAGCGTGGGACCCGCCTCCAGCAAAACGCTGAGAATCTCCCGTCGGCCAAGCTCCGCAAGAACGGCCTGCAGGTCAATGCGGTCATTTTTCGATTTCAGCTGGACGACTTCGACGCCAGCATTTTGCAATCTCCGCGCCTTGGGCGACTGCAACGAAGCCGCCGTAAGAACCAGGACATCGTGGTCGGCCGTTTTGATGATGCGGAAATTCGGCCTCATCTGCAATTTCGAATCGAGCACGACACGCCAGAGCCGGCTGCGCCGAGGAAGGCCGCTGCGATCGGTAAGCAGCGGATCATCCGCGAGAATCGTTCCGATTCCGGTAAGCAGCGCGTCTGACGCATGGCGCATGCGATGAACTTCCCCGCGCGACTCCTCCGAAGTGATCCAGTCGGCGCTGCCACGCTGACCGGGGCTCCTTCGACCCTTCCTTCCCCTCGGCGGCAGAGCCAGCTGGCCATCGAGTGTCAACGCGGACTTTAGCGTTAGGAAGGGCTTCTTGGTTCGAATCCAGCAAGCAAACGCCTCGTTCAGACGGCGAGCCTCATCCTGGCAAACGTCTGGGACCACTGCGATGCCTGCTAGGCCCAGCCGCTCGAAGCCGCGGCCGGAATTGACCGGATTTGGGTCTTCGATCCCCGCCACGACGCGCTCGACGCCCGCCGCGATGATCGCTTCGCTACACGGGCCGGTGCGTCCCTGCAGGCTGCATGGCTCGAGCGTCACGTAAAGAGTTGCGCCGCGCGCCTTTTCTTTTGCCGATTTCAGGGCCACGATTTCCGCGTGGTCTCGCAATTCATATTGATGAAAGCCTTCCCCAACGATCTCGCCGTTACGCACAATGACGCATCCTACGGTCGGATTCGGGCTGGCCAGACCGACGCCCTTGCGCGCGAGCTCGAGCGCGTGCTGCATAAAGCGAATGTCGTGTTCGTTCACGATTTAATCGAAAAGGGAATTCGCGTACGCTTCGGCGTCGAAGGGCAGCAGGTCGTTGATCTGTTCGCCGGTGCCGACAAAGCGAATCGGCAGGCCCAGCTCGCGGGAGATGGCCACTACGATGCCGCCTTTGGCCGTGCCATCAAGCTTGGTGAGGATAATCCCCGTGACGCCAACGGTCGAAGTGAATTCGCGCGCCTGTGCCAGACCGTTCTGCCCAGTGGTGGCGTCCAGAACCAGCAGAACATCGTGCGGCGCGCCGGGGATCACTTTCGCGGCCGTGCGCTTCATTTTTTCGAGTTCTGCCATCAGGTTCGATTTCGTGTGCAGACGCCCTGCGGTGTCGACAATAACTACGTCGGCCGAGCGCGCTTTCGCCGCGGCCATCGCGTCGTAAACCACCGCCGCAGGATCAGCGCCCGATTTCTGCTTGATCACTTCCACGCCATTGCGCTGCGCCCAGACTTCGAGTTGCTCAATAGCGGCGGCGCGAAACGTGTCCGCGGCACAAAGCACCACGCGGCGGTTCTCCCGCCGGAGCCGGTTGGCCAGCTTGCCGATACTCGTGGTTTTCCCCGCACCGTTGACGCCGACGATGAAAATCACGCGCGTTCCGGCGCCGTTCGGCGAACCGCCGCTCGCGCCGGCCGCCTCCGGTGTGGTCGAGGCACTTAGGATGCGCAGGATGTGCGACTTGATTTCGCGCTTGAGCTGCGCGGCGTCGCGGAGCGCGTCGCGACCCAATTTTTCGCGCACCGCATCGAGGATTTCCCGTGTGGGCTTTACACCGAGGTCTGCGGAGAGCAGCGCCGTTTCCAGAGTCGGGAGGATCGACGGATCAATGTTGCGTTCACCGAGAAAAATCGTGTCGACGGTCTCTGAAAGCGCCGCCTTGGTCTTGCTGACGGACTTTTTCAGCTTCTCGAGAAATGTCGGTTCCGGCTCGTTTTTTCCAAACAGGGAAATCATCAGTCACGCGCTTCGCTCCTGGCGCAACTGAAAATTGTAGCAGATAGAGTTACCGGAGTTGCTGGCAGCCGTGGATCGTCAAGGGGACCAGGAAAAAACCGCTAGACATGCACTTCCACGGCACTCAGCCGCAGCTTACCGTGTTGGACAGCGGATTCCAGCGCATTCACGACCACGGGGTCGAACTTTGTGCCGGCGAGCGCGCGAATGCGTTCCATCGCGTAGTCCAGATCCATGGCCGTCTGATACGGGCGGTTCGTGGTCATCGCATCGAGCGTATCGGCCACGCCGATAATACGCGCCATCAGCGGAATCTGTGAGCCCGACAGTCCATAGGGATACCCGCGGCCATCGATGTGTTCGTGGTGCAGTTCGATCCCCGGCAGCACCTCTTTCAGTTGCGAAACCGGGCGCATGATATTGGCGCCCTTTACGGTGTGCTGCTTCATCAGCGTGAATTCCTCGGGGGTGAGCGCGCCGGGCTTTTTCAGCACGCGGTCTTCCACGCCGATTTTTCCCACGTCGTGCAGCAGCGCCGAAATGCGCAGCTTGTCCAATTCTTCGGTGGAAAGCCCCAGCTCCTGCCCGATTAGCGTCGAGTACTTCGCTACGCGCCCGGAGTGACCCCGCGTGTACGGGTCCTTTTCGTCGATGGCTGCGGCGAGCATGCGAATCGAGCCGATAAACAGCTCGCGGTTTTCCTCGGCGGCTTCTTTCAGCTTTTCGATAAATTCTTCGATGTCGGCGGCCATTTTGTTGAAGTTTTCAGCAAGTTCGCTGATCTCCAGCGCGCCGCGAGCCACGGACCTCTGGTGGAATTCGCCCCGGCTGATGGCGCGGGTCGACGCCGCAAGCCCGCGGATCGGCCCGCTGATACCCACCGCAAAGAAATATCCGACCACGATGGCGGCCAGCACCACGATGCTGGCAAACACCAGCGCCTGCCGGTTTAACTCATCGACGCCGGTGTCGCTCTCCGCCGCATCCAGGCTCCGTTGCGCTATGACCGCCCAGTTCAATTCAGGAAACGTGCTGTAAGTGCCGATCATCTCTACGGAACGCTTCTTGACGGTTTCTGTAAACCGCTTCGTCTCCGTGTTGCGAAGATCCTGAGGAAGCGCGCGTACTTGTGCGACTAAAGCGTTATCCCGCGCATCCGCGCCGGGAACAAAATTCTTGCTCTCGTGGTGCGCCACGATGCGGCCGTTGTGGTCTATGATAAAAACGGAACGGCCGCGCACGCTGGCATCCTGCAATCGCCTAAGGATGGGATCCAGCGAAACCACGGCGGCCAGCATCCCGGTGAAATTGTCGTTCATGTCCTTCAGGGGCACCGCCACCACAAACGCCGGCCGGTTGTCCGGCGCCAGCGCCAGCGGATCGCTGCGAAATTTGGTTACCTGAAGCTGCTGCGATTGCAGGCAAGTCACAAAAGCGCGCTGCAATGCCTTCGCCACGAAAGGATCTTGCTCGGCGCGGAAATTTCCTTGCGAAGCGCTGGTGCCTCGGCCGGATTTGCCCACGGCTGTCAGATAGATGAACGTGTTCGGGTTGCTTTCGACGAAATTCTCGAGCAGGTGCGTCACTTTGGGTTCCGCCGCCGGATCTTCTACATTCTCGATGAGACCGGTAAGGTCCAGAATCTGCCGTTCGCTCAGCAGTTGCTCGGTCAGGTTCGATTCAAAGTGTTGGATTTCCTGCGCCAGCGACCGCACCAAATCGGTTTGCTGGACGCGTTCCGTGTCCACCAGCTTGTCCTGGCTAAGTTGCAGAACCAGACGGTGATACAGGCCCAGAGGCAGCACGCTGACCATCAGGAGCGCGCCAAGAACAAGCCACAGAATGCGCACATGGCCCGCGCGCAGGCGTTTCCACAGGGCCCAAAGAGATTGAGCAGTGGGCGGCATCTCAACTCTCAATTTTAGGTTGCGACAGAAGCCTTAGGCGCACAACTACAGCAGAGCGTCTCGCAACTGCAACTAGGACTTTGGTACTACCTGGTGCGATATGACCTTGGAGCTCCGTCTGGTTCGCTTATTCGCGCTTGAGCGGCCGATCCATGATTTCGCGAATCGCATCCGGTGGCGATTTTCCGCGATGCAGAATAGCGTCGACCTGTTCCGTAATGGGCATGGCAGTCCCATGTTCGCGAGCCAGCTCAAGCAGCGGTGCCGCCGTGTCAACGCCCTCGGCGACCATCCGCATGCCCGCAAGAATCTCGGCAAGCTTGCGGCCCTTAGCGAGCTCGATTCCCACGTGTCGGTTGCGGCTGAGCGCCCCCGTGCAAGTCAAAACCAAATCGCCTAAGCCCGCCAGCCCGCTGAGCGTTTCTGGACGCGCGCCCAGCGCTGCGGCAAGCCGCATCATTTCGGCGAGGCCGCGTGTGATGAGAGCCGCCAGCGGATTCGATCCAAGTCCCAGCCCTTGGCAAGCTCCTGCGGCAATGGCTATCACGTTTTTCATCGCTCCTGCCAGTTCCACGCCGAGGACGTCGTCGTTGGTATACAGGCGAAACGACGGCCCGGAAAGTTCTTCTTGCAACCAGCTCGCGAGCGCCGCGTCCTCGGCAGCCAGCACCACCGCGGTCGGTGCGCCGCGCGCGGCTTCTGCGGCAAAAGACGGCCCCGAGAGCGCAGCGATGCACCGAGACGGCTGCACATTTCGCACTTTTTCGAGCACCTGTGCGAGGACCAGGCTCATGCGCAGATGCGTCGCCGGTTCGAGCCCTTTCGTGGCACTCACAAAGATCATCTCGGGCGTTACACAAGGAACAGCCTCGGAGTAAACGGTGCGGGCGTACACCGAGGGCAGGGCGCCAACCACCAGCTGCGCGGCCGTGAGCGCCGTCGGCATGTTGCCCGTTACCCGAATGCCCTCGGGCAAACGGACTCCCGCCAGATACCTGCTGTTTTCGCGATGATTTTGCAACGTTTCCGCCAGCGCTCGGTTGTGCGCCCACAGCGAGATCTCATGGGTTTTTCGCGCTCGCGACAGAACCACGGACAGAGCTGTTCCCCAGCTTCCCGCACCAAGAATGGCGATTCGCGTCATTCTGTTTCCTTGCTTTTGGAGAACGAAAACTTGGGCTCCGCGCCTTCGAGCAATCGCCGCAAATTCCCGCGGTGCTTGTAAATGATGAGCAGCGCCGCTGCCAAGGCGCCAACGGTGCCTGCCAGCGGCGGCCCCTGGCGCGGTGCCCGCAGGAAGTAAACGAGCAGCGGCATGGCCGCCGCCGCAGAAACCGAGCCCAGAGAAACATAACGCCAGAAAATCACCACCAGCAGAAAGAGAATGACCGCCGCCAGACACGCCGGCGGCGAGAGCACCAGAAACACACCCCCGGCAGTGGCGACTCCTTTGCCGCCCTTGAATTTCAGCCACACCGGGAAGCAGTGGCCCACCAGCGCAGCGATGCCCGCGATCATCATGCACCTGGCGCTGCCGTTTGAGAGCTTCGCCGCCAGCAGGACTGCTCCGGCGCCCTTGGCAATGTCGAAAAGTAAGGTGAGCGCTCCCGCGAGCGGCCCGACCACCCGCGCCACATTCGTCGCGCCAATGTTACCACTGCCGGATTTTCGAACGTCGCCTCCGCCAAAAAGCATTGCAAGAATCACACCAAAGGGGATCGAGCCAAGAAAGTAAGCGAGCAGAATCGCAATAAGAGTCCGTGAGATGGTCGGCGCGATCATGCGATGTTATTCCACACTCGCCGAGAATGGGAAAGTCTTGAGCGTAGTGTACTCCGCCCCGGCAGGTTTGAGCTTGCTCTGAATTAAATGGAATTCGCGCGTCTCGAGCGAGCCAAATTCCCGCTGCGCATTCTCCGCAACGGCCTTGCGCAAGGCCTCCGGCAGCGGGCGCTCCAGCCGCGCCAGCGTCAGGTGCGGTGAGAATTCCTGCTTTTCGCGCGAAATACCACACTTTTCCATGACGCCTTCGATATCCGCAGCCAGCGTTTTCAAATTCGACGACGCCCTGATGCCTGCCCAAAAAACTCGCGGATTTTTCTCGCTAGGAAAAAATCCCAAGCCACGAATCTCCAGCGTCACCGCCTGGTGCGAGCGGATTCCTCCCAGCGCCGTTTGAACCGCGGCCAGCTTGTCCTCCGCGACGTCCCCCAGAAATTTCAAGGTGAGGTGGAGATTTTCCGCCCGCACCCAGCGCGGTTCGCGGGTGACGGCTCGCAGCGAAGCAATCAGGGTGGCGAGATTTTGTCGTGCCGTGATGGGAATTTCCAGCGCGACGAAGAGGCGCACCGTTCAGGACCTTTTCGCGTCGTGCCGCGGCGGTTCACCGCCGTTGTAGAGGAAATGCAGGCGCACCATGTCCAGCGCAAGCTGCGAGGCGTGCCGGCGAATGGCCTCCCGGTCACCCGGGAAATGAACGCTCCGTTCCTTCACTCCGCCCGCGTGCGACAAGGCAATATGCACCGTGCCAACTGGTTTTTCCTCGCTTCCGCCGCCCGGCCCGGCAATTCCGGTGATGCCCACGCCGAGCGTGCTCCCCACGCTCCGCCGGATGCCGTCAGCCAGCGCCATGGCTACTTCGCTGCTCACCGCGCCTTTTGATTGAATCAGCTCCGTCGGCACGTTCACCCAGGCGGTTTTAAGATCGTTGCTGTAGCAGACAACGCCACCCAGAAAATACGACGAACTGCCCGCGATGCTGGTCAGCCGCTCCGCTAGCAATCCTCCGGTGCAGCTTTCCGCCGCGGAAATCGTCGCCTTGTTCATCGTGAGCAGCCGCGCGATCACTTCCTCCATCGAAGAGCCGTCTTTCGAATAAATCCGGTCGGTCAGCGCCAGATCAAAACCCTGAACAACTTCATCGAGAGTTTTCTGCGCCCGGGCGGCGTTGTCCGTCCACAT
>Ga0307475_10001774_pt1 | contig 12890 bp, 10 predicted proteins | sample atmos_gasesECM1C_FD_203317 | JGI IMG/M metagenome (GOLD analysis project Ga0307475, IMG submission 203317) | Hardwood forest soil microbial communities from Morgan-Monroe State Forest, Indiana, United States - atmos_gasesECM1C_515 | ecosystem: Environmental > Terrestrial > Soil > Temperate... | reverse complement strand
GGCAAAACTTCGCCAGCAGTCCCACCCTTACCGATAGCAACGGCCTCGCCGACATGACTTGGGAAACTACCGAGGACGTCAAAGTTAGAATCAACAACAAGCCGGATTTCGCCCTCGTCGCTTTCTCCGGCGCCGGCCATTCACAAAAGCTCGTCAACCTTGCCTCGGATCAGGCCCGCGAGGCGGCACTCCGGAACCAACTCACGAGCGTCTATCCCGGAATCGACGACCAAATCAAGAAGTCAAAGTTCATGGACTGGCCCGGCAAACTCTTCACTCAGGGTTCCTATTATTTCCCCGCTCCGAACGAAGTCACCGCTTGGGGCCCCTTCTGGAAAACTGGCTATTTAGATTGGCTCCATTTCGCCGGCGAACATACCTCCTATGCTTTCATGGGGTACATGGAAGGAGCACTCAGCTCCGGCTTCCGCCTCGCCCATCGCCTCGCCGTCCGCGATAAGCTTCTGCCGTAAAACCTTGGTCGTCAGGCCTAGGAAGTGATCTCCGTGCTTGGCATCGATTCAAACCAAAGGTTCCCTGGACCGCTGTGGGGAGGCGGTTTGGAAAACCTCATCCCTTAGCAAGTTCGCAAAAGAGCGAACAGAGGAAACCGCTGCAATTTCTTCTTCGGTGAGTGAGTCGTTCACAGAAATGTCGAAATGATTTTGTACAAATACACCAGATTCCAAAACTTTCCGTCGATTGCAGAGCGCGGCACGCTCGCATTTCCTCTCGTCAGCCAGCTCAATGACCCGTGCGAGTCATCCATCGAATCTGCGTTGAGCCGTTTACGGACGTTGGAGCGTCTCCCTCCTTTGGCATACAAGCCCGTAGTGGAATAACGTGTTGGTCACTTTATGACGAATTGGTGTCAAAGATTGAAGAAAACAAAAGGAGAGCTAGGCAAAACGAGGGGCTCAAGCGGCTAGAACGGTTGCTTGAGCATTTTCGGGACAAGGTTGGCGTGTTGTCGCTAACCGCCGATCCTGCACACACAGTCTCATGTGGGCACACTATGCGGATCAGAGTAGAGGTATGTGCGTGGGGATTGACTTCGATCATCCTGTTTTCGACTCCTACCATCCATCGGAGTCATACTACGAAGAATTCGAGAATTCGCGACCGTTTTTAGCTTGGGACAGGTGGCGTATCGGAAGATACGACCGGCACTACAAACTGGCGTGGATGCGTCGAGCTACATTCATGACGCTTTTTTCACCAAGTTTGAGGATTGGGCGTACGAGAGAGAATGGAGATTGCTTCGCCCACATCGTGACTGCATGAACGCTCCTGGGGTTCCCGTCGCTCTATATCAATTTCCGGTCGGTTGTATCGCGCACGTGGTTATGGGACTTGATATGAGCAAGGAAAACGCAACGAGGAGTTTGCGGATCATCGGCTCGGTCTCCGTAAGCGGCACATCGCGTTCGACCGTGTCCTCCGCCCAGATGGACTGTGTCGGCCGGTCAGGCCCGACTTTACTCTCGTCGACACCGCGCTCCAATTCGTAAAGGCGCACTCCGTAGCGACCGAAGTGGCTTTCGAGCGTGGGCAAGTCCAACCGCCGTGTGCACCTCGAGTTCAGGTCTCCTCTTTACCGGGAAGCAACAACGATGGACTGTCCAAGTGTCGCAAACAAGCTCAGTAGATCAATTTAATTCCCGAGGTAACCTTATTTAGGTATTCGAAATTAGGGGCCGACCGTCCATTCTCAAAGGTGACATTCCAGGAATAGTCCTGAGCCGGATCGAGGCTCCAATTTAAAGCTGGCTTTCAGGTAAGGCTGAACGCCAGAGCCGTTGCGGAGAGCGACACCCGCGGTGGTTGTATAGCCGATGATTTCGGGCCGAGCCATCATGGCGCCGTCCAACTTTAGGGTAATCCGAATGGGCATCTTGTCCGAGCGTAACTTGTTGATTCCGGAACAACAGCCTGTGGAATCGGGAATTTGCTAATTCTCCCTGCCCGATTCGTACTCACCTATTTTCACGTCTTCTGTTTGCATTAGCGACGTCTCAGTTGCAGCCAGATACCCTCATTTGCAACGTATAGTGCAGCAAGAGTGCAGCGGATCGACGGCGTGGCTGATCCCGTCTACACCTCCAACCGACCCATTGTCCAGGTCGGGCACTCCGGTGCCAGCGGACGACGGTTTCCGGCGTGACCAGGATGAGAGAATGTTTCCAATCCGACCAAACCCGCCGAGTGATTACCGAGAAGACCTTATCGAAGAGGCCGAGGCTCGGGCGAGGATGTCGACACTTCAGCGCGACGAGTTTGTTGACGCAAAGCGAGATTCTCGAGAAGGAGAGTTCGCCGCTCGCGAAAGAGGCCACGGGAAATACATACCGAACAGCCGCACGCTAGGCGCGAGTGCCGGGGCGTGTCAATTCGCATTGCCACGCCAAAGCGACGTGAAAAACAATGCGAAGTCTCGGCGGAGAGTGTGTGTCGAGTTCAATACACGATTTGTTGCATGGAGGTTTCGAACGGAGGAGAGCAGCCAGCTATTTCCTCGCGCCCAAGAATCTTGCCTCTTCCTCCGGCGTGAGCGAACGGTTCGCGAGAGTCTGAGCCGCTGCCTGCCAGGTTGCCAGTCGCAGGTCCCAGCTAACAATCCGGCCATCCACATATCCCGCGACAACCGTGGCATCGTCCTTGCTGAAGGCGATCCGGCTGATACGGCTGGATACGCCGATCAGCCCGCCAACGTACTGCAGGGTTTTCGCGTCCCAGAGCCGCACGACGCCATCCCAGCCGCTGCCCGCCAACAATCGCCCGTCCGGACTGAAGACAATGTCGTTGAGCGGCGTCGGAAAAGCGATCGGCGCGCCGATCGACGCTCCAGTTTTTCCGTTCCACAAGTGAATCTGTTTATCGAAACCGCCGGAGGCGAGCGTTCCGTCCGGGCTATACGCAAGGAACGTCGGCCCCGCGCCTTCTGAAAAAACCTTGTCCGGCTTGCCGCCGATTTCGCTGCCAAACACAACCAGCGGTCTCCCCGTGCCGTGAGCCCGGATCGCGGGCGTGAGCGGCTGGCGCGTGCGCACATTCCAGATTCGAATCATCCCTTCTTCGCTGCTCGCGGCCAGAGTTTCGCCATCCGGGCTGAAAGCAAGGCTATCGAAGTAGCCCATTTCTCCCTTGATTGGTTTTTCTGTGAGTGGTGCGAGCGTCTTTCCATCCCACAATAAAAAACTTCCATCCAAAAAACCCGCCGACGCGAGTACGGATCCATCGGGACTGAACGCCACCTGGGACACCCGGTCCTGCATGGGCACGCCATCCACGGTGAGCGTCTTGTGAGCGCGCGCCGCCGTGCCGAGCACAGTCTGACTCTTCGCGTTCCACAAACGCAGGGATCCCTCTTGCCCGCCCGCGGCGAGCAATCCGCCGTCGCTGAACGCAAGGCTCGAGATCGGCTCGGCGTTCTGCAAGCTGGGCGCTGTGGAGGCAGCGGCGCCCGGGTTCAAGAGTTTTGCGGACGCTCCATCGGCCGCCGCCAGGGTGCCCTCGGGGCCAAACGCCAGACCAAGAATCTGCGCGGAGAGGTGCGCCGTGGGGCGGGCGATCGGACTAATCGCCCAAAGATTCCACAGCAAAATCGAGCCATCGCCGCCGCTCGCGGCAATCAGGTTGTTCCGGCTAAGCGCTAAGGACCAAATGTCCGACTGATGTGCCGGCAAAGGCTGCGCTAAAGGAGTAAGCTTTTTTCCGTCCCATGCGCGCAAATAGCCGTCATCGCCGGCGGAGAACAACACATCTCCGGGAGCGTAAACCAGCGGCCCATGCCATCTGCCAATCTTCTCGGGGCCCGCCAGCTTTTGCCCGGTCGCCGCATTCCACAATTGAAGGATCGTTCCGCCGGCCTGGCTGCTGGACGCAAGAAAAAGTCCATCGGGACTGAACGCCAGAGCGCGGACGCCTTCTCCGGGCTCGCTTGCGCGAATCGGAGTTCGAATGGGCTTGAGCGTCGCAGGATTCCAGAACCGAATCGTGCCGTCCAGCGCTCCGGTTGCCAGCACTTTTCCGTCACTCGTGAACGCCACGGCGTCGATAGTATTGGATCCTCCAGTCCCGTGGGGATCTCCCCAATCCTGCGGGTGTGCCTGCACCTGAGGCAACACAGGCTTGCCGGTCTCCACGTTCCAAACGCTCAATCCTCCCCACCCGTCTCCCACAGCGAGTATGCCCGTTGGACTGAACGCAAGACTCCCGATGTTTGGCACTTTTATGTGAAGCTCACGGTCAAGGCGCTCGCCGGTTTTGCCGTTCCAGAGACGCACTACGCCACCATCGCCGCCTGACGCCAGAATTTTGCCGTCGGGACTGAAGGCAACGTGCTCGACGCGAAATCTTTCCGCGTGGATTGGCGCAATGAGAGGCCGAAGACTTTCCGCGCTCCACAAACGAAGCGTCGGGTCTCCATCCCTGCCGCCCGACGCCAGAGTTCCATCCGGGCTGAACGACACGGACGTGACCGCCGCATTGTGAGCGTGCAAGTACGCGACAAGCTGCGGCGCATTCTGGATGGCATTCAACAGCGCAGCTCGCGCTTCCACCGTGTCCTTGGCGCGCGAAGCTTCGACCGCCAACAAACTCGCGAGGTCCAGCGATTCCCCTAGATAAGTCTGAGACTGCACGGAGAGCTGGCGCGAAACCGCAATGTTGCGCTGCTCGATGGCAATCCGCGTCTGCTCCTCCGCACGCGCGCGGGCTCGCACAGCGACAAAGGAAACAACGGCCAGAATCACAGTGAGCGCGGAAAGTCCGACAACCGCTGACCAGGCCAGCCGCATGGTTTTGCGGTGCTCCTGGATGTCACGCCCAATCAGCACATCCAGCGGAATTCCCCGCAACGCGGAAGAAAGGTTCGCAATCGAGGCCCGGAAATCAGGATTGCGAAGCGAAAGGTGCTCTTCTTTTCGCGCACCTCTTAGATCGATATACAGCGGAAGCCTGCTGAACACCTTTTGCGGCAGCTTCGGAAAAGCGGTCGTGGTCTTCCAGTCAAAATCGTTGTTGGCATCGTCCCATGCGAGCTCTCCGCCGGAGAGCAGAAGGATCACGCGCTCGGGAGAATTCAATCGCAGGAACGCTTCGATCTCTCGCGGCACCCATTGCGACTTGGCTGCTTCCGGCGAGGCCATGATGAGCAGGAATTCGGAATCATCGATGGCAGTTTCGATGGAAGACCAGAGATCGGGATTCGCGGTGAGATTCGTCTTGTCGCGGAAAATGCGTATCGCTCGCAATTGATTCCAGGGCTTTGCGAAGGAGTGCAAGCCCGACTGCAAGGCTTCCGCCAGCGGCAGGTCGGCGTGGCTGTACGTGATGAACGCTTTGTATTTGTAACTGCGCGCCTGGACGGGGACATCCCGCGAGGTGCCCGCATTTTCTCGATTGCTCTTCGTACTCATAACTTGAGCTCGGATCAAAAGCGGAAAAACCGTCTTGCTGAAGACATGGTAACACTCCGCGCGGAAAGTGGAAGCGAAGAAGAGTGTGCTGCTTTGGTTTCGCTGGCAAGACAAGCGGGAGGCCGTTGTCACCTCAGGCTTCAATCGTTGTGGTGCGAGGCGACATCTTCTCAGGTGGAGCAGAGGGCGAGTCTGGATGTACTGAGTGCGCTTGCCGCCAGTGGAAACCTGCCAACTACTAGCTTGACGGCTTCGCCCCTTTCAGTATTAACGAGCGTCGTCTACCATCCCTAGTGTTAGGAGGCAGGTCAATGGGCAGAGGGTGAAAACCGCGCTCGAATGGGCACGGTTGGGGAAGTTCGTTTTCGATTTGTTCGTGGTGATATTTTCCCTGAATCTGGTCGGGAAGCTGTTTATGTACATTCCCCAAGTTCCCAAGGATTGGGCGACGATCATAGCTTGGGCGGCGGCAGGCGTGTTGTTGGCCCTCATCTGGTGGCAGGAAAAACGCAAAACAGCGATGCAGGGATCAGCAACGCAAGGCGCGTCAACCGCCTTGTTAAATTCCTCCACGTTTAATGCGACTGACACGTCGGGCGACGGTCGTCGCTCGATTTTGATCAGTTCCTCCGGTTTTCCATCTGCTGCGACACCTTCGATTCAGTACGCACATTCCGCTGAGGACACTTCTTATTATGTCGGAAAAACACGTTGCCACGAATCGTTCTGCCGCAGCGTTCACAGGTCCTCACAACTAGGGCGTGTTTGCGAAAAGCCTCCAAGCTAACGGCCTCATCCTTGCCCGCACCTGGTGCAAGATCCATTGAGCCAGCAAGCCAATTCCGTGTCTCGGCATCAAGAAAATCGGACTTGATAAATGCGCCGTATCGTGCACAAAACCTTGTTAGAGACTTTTCGGTGACCCGCGCATCATAGAGTTTCAGCACACCACGGACGATGAGCTGTTCAATTCCGCTGGCATCGACGTTTAGTTGCCTCGCCACATCCGCCCAAATTCGTTTGGCTCGACAAGAACGAGGCGGCTTTGAGGGGCCACTGGGCGCAACTGATAAGGAATCGGTCGACGGTGTTGGGGCAGGCCCTTCTTCCCGCGGGATCGCTGCGGATTCCTTAGCATCAGGCAGTTTGTCATGCGGCGATGCCGTCAGACGTCCTGTCTTGCACGCGTCTTCCAGGGACTTCCGCGTAATGCGAGGATCCCGAACCTCAAGCAAACCCTGAACAATGAGGTGTTGGACTGTCCGACTGCCCAAATGCAATTCTTGCGCTAGCGTCCGTCGAGCATATCCTTCTAGATGAACCCGACTGCTCTTTCCCAAGACAGCGAGGCGAAAACGGACGGCATTTTCAGAACGATGTAAGGCCTTGGCAATGAATTCCGCGGTTTTGTAACCTGCCATGGCGAGAAGGAGTCGGTCGTCATCTTCGGTCCAAGGTTGGCGCGAGCGCTGCCGGGTCTTTTGTGAGCTCTTCCGAACAAGTCCGAGCTTGGCGGCCCGCCCCCAAATCGAGTGAGGCTGCCAGCCGGGATGCTGCCTAAGAAGCTCGCGCACCGCCTCTCGCTTCCCTTTCCACCCTCCCTCATAACCCTTTCTAAGGATTTGGTCGTCTTCTGGACTCCAGGCCGCGCGCTGATAGAGCTTTCCATTCGAAGGTCGCTTGAGCTGACGAATTCGCCGCCATAGTTCCGATCTTCCAAGGCCGGGCTCGTGTTTCAGAATCCTTTCAATCGCGCTGTGCGAACCAGTTCGGCCACGCTTCACCCCTTCGCGCAGAATTCGATCGATTTGTTCCGGAGAGAAGAACCGGAAAGAAGAGTTGCCCGCCGCATTGGACCATCGACCTGCCATGGCGCTGAGACACACCTGGAGCGTTAGCTCCGTCCAGTGGGGTACTAGATTCGCGTCCGGCGCTCGGCCGTTCACAACGCTCGGCGATGTACCTGGCTGAGAAGGGTCCACCAAGCCTAGAGGGGGAAATTCGCCGGACTCCCTCACTTACTAGGGAACATCGAGAAGGCAAAAAGTAAGAAAATATTTTGTGCACGAGTAGCAGGCCCGGTGTGCTCGGACTTTTATGCTTGCTTTGGTGCCGGCATTGGGGTACCTAAAGGAATCCCCGGTCTGAGGTGAACAATGCAAATGCAAGCCCCGGAAGGTCAGTATCGGGTAATAGGACTGGATCCAGTCGACACTCTCACATGGCCAAGCGGACCGCTTTGGAAAGACTGCGAAACTTTCGCCGAGGCACGAGACTTGGCAGACAGCAATGAAGAGTCGTACGCCTGGGTCTATGTATACGACGACGCTGGCAAGCTTTTGTACGAGGGAGGCTGCCACGCGCAGCAGCTTGAGAGGATTCAAAAGCTGAATCAAGACGTTCCCGGAGAAAGTAAAACGCAACGCTAAGGCCACGCCAGTCCCATAGGCGTCTGCCCGCAACTTCGGTATTCCTTCCCTCGGCTGGTGTTCCCCTACCTCGCGGTACCATTGACCCACTCTGTAACCCAATGGCAGGCTGTCTCTGAGCCAGGTCGAGGCTCCGGCTCGTAAACCCAATGGACCCAGTGGATAAACCAGACCCGTATGGCGAGTGGGTCTTGTTTGGGATTAAGAACCGGACTGACGGACCTCCGCTTCCCGTCGATGAAGACTTGTTGGCCGCGGCACGGAAGGCCTGGCCGCGCGTTCTGGCACACGTTCGGGCCGAACTGTTTGACAGAGAATTAGGCCCCGAGAGGACGGCGCTGGCAGCCGAGGTCTGGGACCGGGTGCTGCGGTCAGTTGCAAAGACGCGCCTAAGGAACACTAATCCCCGGCCACCGATATCCGACTTGGAATCCTACCTGATTGGGGTCTTCCACCACCGCTTCAATCGGCTACTGCGGCAAGAACAGCGAAGGGCCGAAACCATTGAGTTGGTTGCGTCCGTCGCTGACCTTGAGCGGTTCGAAGCCGCGTTGGACACAAGATGGGCCGAGCAGCTCGAACGCGATATTGCCGCCCGGCAAATCACAAGCCGCATGAATCCTTGGACAAAAAAGGTTTGGCTGGCACGACAGTACAAATACTCGTGGAAACAGATTGCGGGTTGGCTTGGCGTCGCCGAGCAGCAGGCAAAAATGAAGTACTACTACAATCTGGAAAAAATCCGGCAGGTTATTCTTCGGGAGTTGAAACGCAGGACGCCAAAGAAACCGGACTGAGTTCGGCGAGGTGTATATTCGCATGCGGCAAGATGCACCTAACCAGAGGGAGGCGGGTCTGAACGGCAAGACATATTCCAGGAGAGACGAGCGGCGCATCCTTGATGTGCTTGGCCGTGGTCTGCTCAAGGATTTCCCCAACCCCGAGCGTATCGGCTGCCCAGGTGCCGATGTTCTCAAGAAAATTGCTTCTCACGAGATGCCTCTCTCGGAAGCGGATAAGTGGCTCGACCACCTGGGATCCTGCAGCCCGTGTTACGCCGATTTCAAGCGATTCCGAGAAGCATTCGAACGGCAGCGGAGACAAAGATGGCTCGCCGCTGCAGCCGGCATTCTGTTGGCGGTCGGAGTCCTCGGCTGGGCTTTGCTCCACAAGCGAATCGAAAGCTTAGTGCCTCAGACGGCCGTACTGGATTTGAGGGATCGGTCCATCGCGCGTGGTGGTGAGCCCGCTCCTGGCGAGCAACCACTGGAACTTAGTCGGGCGGTGAAGAATCTCAATGTCTATCTGCCGCTCGGAAGTGCTGAGGGCCCATACGACCTCCGCATAGCGATTACTCCGGGACGCGCGATCTTCACCACAAGTGGTGTGGCCTCTCTGAAAGATGGTGTTACGTCAATCGAAGCCGCCGTTGACCTTTCTTCCGCGTCCTCTGGGCGATATGTTTTGCAGGTCCGAAGGCCTAATTCAGAGTGGAACTCATATCCTCTCTTATTGCGGTGACTCCTTTGCTGGGTGCCTTCGGATCCCAAGAAGAGCTAGGCTTTGCCCAGAGGTCGACACAATCGAGCCGATGAAATTCCCCCTCATTCGGTCCAACCTACTTGGGGCTATCGAGGGCGACCTGCGGACCCTTCTCCTGAAAAACCCCGGAAACCGAAGCGACCACGCGCAGCATAGACACCAGGCACCCAACACATTACACTGCCCCGTATGCGCGGATTCGTGAAAGCCGTCGCTAACTGGCTAGAAACGTATCAAGCCGTCGCCATCTGGTTGGAGGGAATCGCCCTTGTAGCAATCTTTTATCTCGACTGGCATGAAAGGAAGGACCAACGCAAAGAGCGGCAGAAGCAGCACGAAGAAACAGCAGCGCAGCTGGCCGCTTCCCAAAAACAGGTTGAGGCTGCAATAAAGTCCGCAGGAGCGGCGACGTCGTCCGCTAACGCGGCTCACGAAAGCCTCCGACTCATGCGTCAGCAACTCGAAGAGCAAGCCGGCCTCGGCCAGAGTGTTTTGCAGAGCGCCATCGAAAGCGCGATCAGCGCAATTCAATTTTGGAGAGGTCAGGACCTGCCGAGGCTCGCCAACATGCGGGGCCTGCCTCCGACCGACAACCTAGCACCGCAGAACATCTCTGTCGCGCTCAACCACGCAAGGAAAATCGACCTGCCGGCTGCCCAGCATGTATCCTCCGCCTTCGACGACCTCCAAGCCGCCAGGCTTGAACTGGAAATCATGAGAGAAATAGCACCGGGGAGAATCATGGGCCCGTCCTTTTTCGATCCCAAATGCAACTCTGTGACTCAGTACCTCAACAACGCCTTCGAGAAGCTACAGAGGGCCCAGGCAACACTCCTCCTCCCGCGACCGAGACGCATCTAGCTGAACCCTCGCCCGAAGCTCCCGCCCGCCAATCTGCGCAGCGCGGCAATCCTATGGGACAGAACACTAGTACCAGTTTGTCCGGCATCGGCGTTCGCGAGGTAGAACAGGTACCACGCTACATCCCCCTTACAATCTCAAAAGCCTTCTGCATCTGAGGGTCCTGTCCTGCTAGAAGGTCGTCCGGCAATAGTTCGACTGGAACACTCGGCGTCACGCCCTTACCTTCGATGAGTTTTCCCTGCCAAGTGAGATACGCAGCGACCGGCAATCCCACGATGTAGCCGGAACCAGCCTTAAACGTAGAGCCACTCAGCAATCGAGCAGCCGTCTTTGTCCCGAAAATTGTGGCAAGCCCATTTTCCTCGGCAAATGCAGCCAGCATCTCCCCGGCGCTGGCAGTGTGCTCGTTGACAAGGATCGCCACGCGACCGTGAAATTTCTGAGGACCGAGTCCTTCAGTGACTACGAGAATTGATTTGTCTATGAATCCGTAGCGCAATGCGAGCCAGAAGAGAGTGGCCTTATGTGATGGTATACGGCCAAATCGTGGCAATTTTTCTCTAGAATACCCCTTCTCCTTTCTTGCTCGTGTGAGGCTGTATCCGACCTCTTTCTTGCCAGGAGTCAAATAGCCCATAAGGCGCAATCCACCAATGCCTCCACCCGTGTTTCCGCGTAAATCCACAATGAGGCGAGTCGAGTCTTTCAAGTGTGCGATAGCCGTGTCGAACATCTTGGCAAGGTCAATTCCAACCGCACCGGGAAACATGGTCACCTTGAGCCAACCGATCCCATCGGGTAGCTGCGAACACAAAACCGCTTTGGGTACGATCACTGGATGACTTTTCGACCTTGGCGACGGAACGATCAAGTTCCCTACGATACGTTTGCCATCAGGTTTTTGGACTGCATATTGTGATTCCTCACCAACCGCGAAAATCGGAGGTTCGGGCGGCATCAATTCTTTATTTCGGACTTGAAGAAGAATGTCGCCTGGACGCAGTCCTGCGGCATGAGCTGGGCCGCCTTCGTGAACGTCTTGGAACATCCAACGCTGTTCCGCATCAAACTTGCAACGCATGAAAGTTGCGGCGACAGCGTGGCGGCCGGGGATCTTCGCACTCTTAGAGTGGCGAAAACCGGTGTGGCTGGTCTTCAGTTCGGCCAGGAGGTCTTGTATCTGCTTCTCGAATTCTTCATCGCTGGTGCTTCTCAGGATTTGGTCTCTCCTTGCTTTCGACAACTCTTCCCAATTCGCCCCGTTCATGCCGGGATCGAAATGCTTCCGCGTTACCAGTTCACGTACACGTGAATAAATCTTCTCTCGGGTTTGAATGTCGAGGCTCATTGGACCTTCAAGGAAATCGGCGATCCGCCGTCGCCGAACATGACAAAAGCGCCCCAATAATAGGGCGGTACTTGCCTGCCGAATTTCGCAAGCAAGTCAAGTTTAGCCTGTCGCAGCGCGGCGGACTTGTCTTGCCCCTCCGCGATGTGAGTGTAAAACCGTTCCATAAGATCGAACGCGTATGTATCGTCGGCACTCCATAGACTGGCAACGACAGCGTTTGCGCCGCTCACAAGGAATGCCTCGACCAGGTTTGTCATTCCTTCCTCGCCTTGGAGTTTACCAACTCCTGTGTTGCAAGCAGACAGTGTCACGAGATCAGCATTAAAACGAAGACGGATGATTTCGCGAATTTGCAATAAACCGTCATCGTGAGAAGTCGGGTCGACACCCAACACAAGCCCTGACCGCTCTGGGAACTGGGTGTCCGCAAACGCATGCGCGGCAATATGAATAATTTTGAAATCCTGGAGAGGCTGAGTTTTGAAAGCCGTCTCGGTCGCTTCAGTGCCCAACAAAACAGCTCCGTCATTGCCGACAATTTTATTCACTTCGGTGATTTCTTCGCGGGTATGTGGCAAATCATTGAGAGACGCGCCGAAGTTGTCGGACAATCCGCGCATGAGCCTCTGCTTAAGTGCCGTCGGCTTATCGAGCTTGCGCGAAACGCCACCCTGATTCTGATAGGACACGTCGCCTACTCCAAGAAAGGTGCGTCGGGCCGACTGCGCTTCTTTCGTATTCCTGAGAACGCTCAGCACTGTGGACGCCGGTACATAGCTAATTGTTCGCGTCTCCAGTAAAAGGGAGCCGCCCGGTTCGCGCAGAGTGTCGAAAGGCAAGAGATGCAGTATTCCGTCTGGTACCACTATCAAGCGGTCGCCGATGGCCTCCTCGGGGAGCGAACTCAGGAGGAGGCCGTAGAGTTGTTTCGCAACATCAATGTCATCGCTTTTCCCTCGTATTTCCTCCAAGTATTTTCGTGTCAACTCCTCAATCCGTTGCCGTCCTGCGGGCAACACTTGCAAGCCCACGCGTTTCTTGGATATCCAAACGCAATACGCGCGCGGTTCGCTGAGCACGTATTCCAGCACGACCTCGTTGGGCAGTAGGATCGCCTGGATTGCTGTCAGGCTCGCTGGCTTCTCAAACCATCCGGGGTTCGGTTCTTCGTGTTTAGTCCGTGTCCACTCCAGGCGACGCTCGTCCTCAACGAGTTGATCGAGCAGGCCAGCTCGTTCCTTGGCGTCCTTCGAGCGCATCAATTGAAGTTGCACCTCAGAAACA
>Ga0307475_10001773_pt1 | contig 12893 bp, 10 predicted proteins | sample atmos_gasesECM1C_FD_203317 | JGI IMG/M metagenome (GOLD analysis project Ga0307475, IMG submission 203317) | Hardwood forest soil microbial communities from Morgan-Monroe State Forest, Indiana, United States - atmos_gasesECM1C_515 | ecosystem: Environmental > Terrestrial > Soil > Temperate... | reverse complement strand
CTGCACGCGGCGAGGGGCCATATTCGCTTTTGTTTCGCTACATGTCAAGTGCAATTTTTGCTATGGCCGGAACCGGGGGATCCATCGCGATTCCGCGACGGAGAGAGAAGCAAGTCCCGCGCAAAAAACTCAGTCTTTGCAAAACCAAGTATAATCCCCGTCGCCATGACCGACTCGAAAAAGCCGCAAGCCCTGCCGACAGGTCCGGAACGCGAGCTGCAACTTTATGTCCAAGGTCTCGCTGGCGGAAAGCCGTCCGTGCCCGTGCCGCTGGATTTGCTGGAGGCCAAGGCCAAGGAGATCCTCACACCGCGGGCCTACGACTACGTGGCGGGCGGCGCGGGCGGCGAAGACACGGTGCGCGCGAACCGCGAAGCATTCTATCGCTGGCGGATCGTGCCGCGAATGCTGCGCGATGTTGCCAAGCGCGACCTGAGCGTGGAGTTGCTGGGCTCACGATTGCCCTGTCCGGTGCTGCTTGGCCCGGTCGGCGTGCAGGAAATTGTTCACCAAGACGCGGACGTGGCCAGCGCGCGGACCGCAGCGTCGCTAGGCTTGCCGTTTGTGCTGAGCACCATGTCGAGCCGGCCAATCGAAGAAGTTGCGCAGGCCGCGGACAAAGTAGCTTTGTCGCCGCGTTGGTTCCAATTGTATTGGGGAAAAAATCCGGAAGTAACCGCCAGCATGCTCGAGCGCGCGGAACGCGCTAGGTATTCGGCGCTGGTGGTTACGCTGGACACGCATTCGCTGGGCTGGCGCGAGCGCGACATTCATCGCGGTTACTTGCCGTTTCTACTGGGGCAGGGGCTGGCGAATTATTTCAGCGACCCAATTTTTCGCGGGCTGCTGGCGCAGCCGCCGGAACAGAATCCGATGGCGGCAATTCAGTTGTGGGGCACCTTGTTTTCGAACCCCGCGCTCACCTGGAAGGACGTCGGATTTTTGCGGCAGCACACGCGCGTGCCCATCATCCTTAAGGGAATTTTGCATGCCAACGACGTGGCGCGCGCGCTCCACGCAGGCGTGGACGCGCTCATTGTTTCGAATCATGGCGGTCGACAAGTGGATGGCGGCATCGGCGCCTTGGACGCACTGCCGAATGTTGTGCGTGCAGTACGCGGACGCATTCCGGTGCTGTTTGACAGCGGGATTCGCCGCGGCCCCGATGTGTTCAAGGCGCTGGCGCTCGGCGCGCGAGCCGTGCTGCTCGGCCGGCTTTATATGTGGGGCTTGGCGGTGGCCGGCGAAGAAGGCGTGCGTGATGTTCTCTTGAACCTCGTTGCTGATCTGGATTTGACGATGGCCCTCAGCGGATACTCGTCCTGCCAGGAGCTGGATTCCTCCGCGTTGGCTTCCGTGCCTTAACTGCCAGCGTCAGGCTGCCGAGGATTTGGCAGCAACAGCGTAGCGCGCAGACTTGGGCGCCGGAACGCGCCTTTTCGCACTGGCAGCGCGCGGGAAAAAATCGGCGAGCATGGAGCGGTCGGCGAGCAAGCGAATAAACTCCTCGACGTACGCAGGTGAATTGTTTTCTCGCAACTGGGCCACGGACCACTCCCACTTGTAACCCGGCGGTTGGAGTGGCACACCGATTAGCGCGCCGGAAGCGAGCTGCGGTCTGACGGCCCAGCGGGGAAGAGCGGCAATTCCCAGACCTCCGATAACCATTTCGAGGATCACTTCCGTCACCAAGACTTCCCGGATTTTGCGCGGCCGAATTCCCGCCGGGTCAAGAACTTTTGTCAGCAGGGTACTATCCGATTTCGGCGGGTAGAGCAATATGTTTTCGGTGGCGAAGTCTTCCGGCGCGGCGAAACCTTTTGCGGCAAGGCCATGCTCGGGAGGAACGACGATCAAGACATCATCCTCGAAAAGGGGCGTATAGCGGATTTTGCGGTTTCGAATGCGGTCGCAGACAAGAGCCAGATCGAGCCGGCCTTCGAGAAGCGCTTCGAACGGATTGTTAGTGGCTTCCAGAACCAACTGCACTTCCACCCCGGGAAATTTCTTCTGAAAGAGAATCAAGCGCGAAGGGAACCAGTGGTAAGCGGTATGGCACTGCGTGGAGAGCCGGATCAGTCCTTTGGCGTTGTCGCCGTTCTTCTGGATGTCGGATTCCGCGCGGCCGAGTTCCGCAAGCACGGTGCGAGCCGTTTGGAGCAGGCGATCGCCGGCTGAGGTCAGAATCATCTTGCCATTTTTTCGCTCGAAGAGCGCCGCGCCGAGTTGCTCTTCCGCGTCACGAAGCTGATGGCTCAAGGCGGACTGCGTGAGATGGAGGAGATTGCCCGCGCGAGTGATGCTTCCCGTTTCCGCCACAGCGGCCACTAGCTTCAAATGCCGGATCTCCAGATTCATCGTGGGCCTCCTTGCGAGGTACGTGAAACCAGCTCATATAGATGATGAAATCGTTCCATTAGGTTCATGGTTTAGATGGCTTTAGGCTGAACGTGTTTCGAATTTGCCAGGCTCGTGAAGCCAACTCGGATTCGCAAACCGGATAGGACAACAAATCTGGGGGTTTAGCGGGAAAGCCTCAGACACGGCGCATTTCGAGTTTGCTGGCATTAGCCGGATAGATGCCAATTTGTGGAATCCGCAGAGTGAGATTGCTTCGAAGTCGCCGGCGCTTTTGAGCGTCGGTTGCCGGCGACGTGGTGAAAGCTGAATTTGAAGAAACTTCTCAGTTCCGGATTGCCAGCATTCTCCCGGGAAAGCCACGCCCTTTTGCCTGCGGCGCAGCCGGGACGATTGGGCCGTTTTGTGCGGCATCGCGTGACCGGCAGCGTGGTTCGCGGATTGTTGTTTTTCATACTTTTGTTGACGCCGTTCGAAGGGCTGGCCCAGCCGCGCGTTGTGGCATTGCCATTCCGCTACGTGCACTCGTTTATTCTGGTGGATGCGAAGATCGACGGCACGCCGGTTCGGCTGCTAGTGGATACCGGAGCGAACCAGACGATCCTCAATGCCAAATCATTTGGAAAAGTAGAGTTGCACGTGAGCAAGCCGATGAACCGGGAAGCGGGCATTGTCGGCAACGCTTTGCGCTTGCGAGTGGACCTGGAGATTGCGCATGAATTCCTGTTTTCGCAGCACGTGTCCGTGATAGACCTGGAAGAACTTTCGAGGCACTTCGGAGTCCAGTTCGACGGTTTGCTGGGGCAAGACATCCTGAATCAGTTCCACTCCGTTCGCATCGATTACAAGAAGCACCTGATCGAGCTAGAGCCTTAGAGAATTGTTCCCAACATAGAAAATTTTCTTAAACAGAATATGCGGCATGACCGCCCTGTGACTTGCTCCCCTTTCGCTTGCGGCGAGGCGGCGGACTGTACATTCCGAGTGGCCACCCAGAAGGTGGCCACACCAGTAGACAAAAGGGCGTTACCGAAAAGCGCCGTAAAGCTCCGGGCTTTAGCCATTGGGATAGAAGGCGTGAGGTGTTCCCGGTACAGCAATCTTAGGCTCGTCTCTGTGAAGCAGGAACCACTTGTCGGTTGTGCGTGATGCGCACGGCTTTCAAGAATCCCCCCGCCTTTAAGCGTGGGGAGGATGTCATAATCTACACCCTGACCTCAACTTCAGAACGACGCGAGATACGCGCGTAAGTCGCGATGGCGTCCGTCGATGCGCATGTGGCCGCTTGAGATTCCTTTGGATTTTCTGAAGGCTGTAGAATGGACCGCTTCTCGGCCGTCATACAAGCAGGCGCCGTGAAGCCGCAGAGAATTGCGCAAAAGGAGAAAACGGATGCAGTTTGCTCTGATGATCTACCATACACGCGAAGAGTTTGACATGCGGAAGAACGACTATAGCGATCCTCATCTCGGCGCTTGGCGGGCTTATTACAAGGCGCTCGTCGAGGCCGGCGTCTACGTCGGCGCCAATGCTCTTGAAGTGCCGGAGACGGGAACGACCGTACGTCTTAAGGAGGGAAAGCGCCGCGTGCAGGATGGGCCTTATGCGGAGACGAAGGAGCAACTGGCGGGATTCATCATCCTGGAACTCCCTTCCATTGACGCCGCGCTCGAATGGGCTGCGCGATGCCCGGGTGCATCGATCGGCGCAGTGGAAGTCCGGCCGCTGGCCCCTGAAGCCATGCGCCGGGGGTTCACAGGATGAATAAGGGTAGTCAGGAGGACATCCAGAGCGTCGTGGGACGGACCATAGAGCGCGTGGCCCGAGAATCCTACGGTCGTCTGGTGGCGTATCTTTCCGTCCACACGCACGACTTAGCCAGCGCTGAGGATGCCCTTAGTGAGGCGCTGGTCAAAGCGCTCACGGCCTGGCCGCGAGACGGCTTGCCGCAAAACCCCGAGGCCTGGCTGCTCACAGCAGCACGCCATTCACTCATTGATGTTATTCGTCACCAGCGCGTGGTCTTAGCGAGCGAGCCGGCGCTTACACTCCTGAAGGAAAACTCGCCGGAGGCGAATTTGTCCGCTGAATTTCCAGACCAACGACTGAAATTGCTCTTCGTCTGCGCTCACCCGGCGATTGATCCCGCCATGCACACGCCGCTCATGCTGCAGACGGTTCTGGGTTTGGACGCAGCTCGCATTGCTCACGCCTTTCTTGTCCCACCGAAGACGATGGGCCAGCGGCTCTTCCGCGCGAAGACAAAAATCCGCGATGGCGGTATCCAGTTTGAAATTCCGCAAGAGCGCGATTTGCCGGAGCGGCTCGATGCCGTGCTTGAAGCTATCTACGCTGCCTTCGGGATCGGCTGGGACGACATGTTTGGCATCGACCAGCGTGGCCGCGATCTGGCCGAGGAAGCGATCTGGCTTGCGCGGGTCCTTCTGCAGCTCATGCCCAGCGAGGCTGAGGTTCAAGGCCTGCTGGCTCTCATGCTGCACTGTGAAGCACGGCGCTCGGCACGCCGGGCGCTTGATGGCCGGTATGTTCCACTTTCCGAGCAGGATTCAAAGCAGTGGTCTCGGCCGTTAATCGAAGAGGCAGAACGCCACCTCGCCGAAGCATCCAGTCGCGGCCGCACCGGCCGGTTCCAACTTGAGGCCGCGATTCAGTCGGTACACGCGGAGCGGGCGCGCAGCGGCCGGACCGACTGGGCGGCGATAGCATTGTTCTACGAACAGCTGGTCCGCCTATCGCCCGCGCTCGGCACACGAATTGGGTACGCCGCCGCCGTTGCGGAAGCCGAGGGACCAGAAGTAGGACTCGCCGCTTTGGAGCTGATGGCCCCGGACGCTGTGTCGCAGTACCAACCGTATTGGGCTGTTCGCGCCCACCTCTTGCAAGGTCTCGGTAAAACCCCTGAGGCCTCAGACGCTTATGACCGAGCGATCGGCTTAGCAGAAGATCCTGTCGTCAGAGAGTTCCTGCTCCAGAAACGCCGCTAGTGCTTCCGACGGTCTTCCTTCAGAAAATTTCTGATTCCGTTTCAGAAGAATCGCAGCTTCCTTGAGGCCGGGTTCAAATCCGGACGTAAGCCCTGCGTAATCAGCGGCATTTGGCCCTCAGCTCCTTTTTCTCGACGGACGTAGAAATCGCCCGTCCATACCCGTCATCCATACAGAGGCGGCTTAGCGGTCACGCTTCGCCGTCCGACCGAGAGGTGATGCGATGTGCCCATTCTGTTTGGCAAGCATAGGGTTGATCGTCGCTAGCGCGACTTCCGCCGGAGGGCTGACGGCATTGGCCGCGCAGCTGTATCAAAGGAAAAACCCGCGACAGGAAGTCGCTCCCTCAAGTGAAAGCAGCACGATAGGCCAAGACCGCCGAGTCGACCTGGCAGGAATCGCAAGCGAATAGGCTAATGCCAGGTAGTAAGGCCTAGGCACACGTGTTCCAAGCGGGCCCGGCGCAATGAGCGAAACCTGGGATGACCGTTTGTTTTTTCGCAGTTTTGAACGAAAGTCAATCGAAGAAGGAGAACAGTCATGAATATTATGAACAAAACCGTCTTAATCACTGGTGCTAACCGTGGTATCGGCCTGGCGCTCGTCAAGGAGGCGCTGAGGCGGGGCGCGAAGAGGGTATATGCGGGAACGCGCGGCGCACAGCAAAACGTCGACAAGCGCGTGACACCCTTGACGCTGGACGTGACCGACGCTTCGCAAATCAAGCAGGCGGCCGGCGAGGTCGACACTCTAGACGTGCTCATCAACAATGCTGGCGTCGCTATCTACGACGATCTAAGCAATTTCGAGGTCATCGAGCAGCACCTGGCCGTCAATTTCTTCGGAATACTCAAAGTAACCCGCACTTTTCTGCCGCTGCTGAAGCGCTCAAAAGGGGCCATCGTCAACAACCTGTCCTTGGCAGCGCTCGCTCCATTGCCGGTCATTCCCGCGTACGCGATTTCGAAGGCGGCCGCGCTTTCCATGACGCAGTCGCTCAGGGCGCTTTTGGCGGGCCAAGGCGTGACTGTCCTTGCCGCCATCTTGGGCCCCATCGATACCGATATGAACCGCGGCTTCAACATACCGAAGGCTTCGACCGAGTCCGCCGCACAGGGCATCTTCGATGGGCTGGAGAAAAACGAAGAAGAAATTTTCCCCGATCCCGTGTCCCAGAAAATAGCTGAAGGCTGGCGCACAGGAATAGCCAAGGCGCTCGAGAATCAGTTCGCAGCTTTCGTGCCGCAGAGCGCGGCGGGCGCTGCCGCTGCGGAGTAACCGCTGGGCTCTAGCGCGAGCGGAGCATTCGGTGAATCGTCCCGGTCTGTTTCAGAAAACAAAGGAGAAATAAGATGGCAACAAGCAAGGAGAGAGACAAGGAACATGGGAAACGGCATCTCACGATGAGCACAACCCCGGTCGTGTCGCAGGAGGAGTGGGAGGCTGCGCGGCAGAAACTCCTCGTGAAGGAGAAGGCCTTGACCCGCTCCCGTGACGCCCTGGCCGCCGAACGCCGGCGGATGCCGTGGATGGCTGTGGACAAGAAGTACGAGTTCGACGGACCCAAGGGCAAGGTGAGCCTGTTCGATTTGTTCGAGGGCCGCCGTCAATTGATCGTCTACCGCGCCTTCTTCGAGCCCGGCGTCTTCGGCTGGCCCGAGCACGCCTGCCGCGGCTGCTCCCTGGGCGCCGATCAGGTCTCCCACTTGGCCCATCTCAATGCCCGCGACACCGCGCTCGCCTATGCCTCACGCGCGCCACAGCCAGACATCCAGCGCCTGAAGGCGCGGATGGGCTGGGAGATGCCCTGGTACACCATCACCGACAGCTTCGATGTGGACTTCGGCGTCGATCAATGGCACGGCCACAACGTGTTCTTCCGCGATGGAGACGAGGTTTTCCGCACTTACTTCATCAACAACCGCGCCGACGAAGCGATGGGGACCATCTGGAGCTACCTCGATATCACCGCTCTCGGCCGTCAAGAGACTTGGGAGGACTCGCCACAAGGTTACCCCCAGACCCCGCCGTACAAGTGGTGGAACTGGCACGACAACTACGACGCCGAGGCCTCGCTTGACCCGAAGTGGGTCAAGGTGTCCGACGCTGGAGAAGCCGCCTTCAGAAAGCGCGACGCAGAAGCGAAAGCATGATCGAGGTTAGCAAGGCAGAGAACGATGGAAGATCCAAAGTCCAAAGATGGTGCCGCGAGATGAACCGGTTCCACGGCGGATTAGTCCTGAGACATCTCGTCAGGAAATCAAGCACCGACGAGATCCGCGTTTGGCGGTATCAAATCCGTAAAGGATTATCGTGCGGCAAAGGGCTTGCCACGCACCGACGTGTAGACGGCATCGAACACGCTCAGGCCATGAATACTCGCAACGCCGCCAACCATGATCGGATCGCCAAGATACTGAACCTTGCTCTCCGCATTGGCGAACGCCGGCCAGGAGGGAAGCCCCGTACCGTTTGGATCGCCCGATCGCGCGAAGTTGACCCAGTAGCTGGACATCTCTTCAGCGAGCTTCCGATCTGCCGCAGTCCAGTTCCAGGGCGACTGGTCCAAGTGGTCGAAGACATACCAGAGCTCGGCGAAGTGGCTCGCGCCCCAGCCCGCGTACAAGGAGTCGGCCGGGAACGGCGGCTGCTGTCGAAATGAGTAGTAAAAGACAGGGTTCTGCCCGGTTCCGGCTTGCAGCCTCGCCCATGCCCACATGTCCCAGCCGAAGCGGAGGTCGCGCTCGAGGCCTAGCTGCGCTTGCCGCGCCTCTTCGTCGGTCGCGTGAGGATACGCTGCAACCAGCGCAGGAGGAAGTTGGCCAACGCTGCGTTCCAGGTCGCTGTCGAATGTGGCGGCTGTCTCGTGCGTGACATCCACCAGCGCTCGCGCCTCCTCGGCGTTCGAACCGATCAGCAGCGGGACATCGTTCTGCTGCCCCAAAGTGAATGCCTCGTACGGTGAAACGGGAAGCACATACGGTTCGATCACCGCGTGCACGATGCCACCGGCATTGCCGATAAGCAGTGTCGCTGGAAGCTGGCGTAGTTCCTTGAGCGAGGGCGCACCCAGCGAAACGACGTACTTGTCCCCGTCGCGTTCGGCATTGGCCAGCAGGAATTTTGGTGCCAGCGCGATCGGCTCAAACAGGCCGCCGCTCTCTCCGATGGCGCGCTGAAACAAGCCTTTCGCAAGCGGCGAGGCCATTAGCATGCTCACCGACATCGCTCCCGAGGATTGACCCGCGATGGTTACACATTTCGGGTTACCGCCAAAGGCTGCGATGTTCCTCTGAATCCATTCGAGTGCGGCGATCTGATCCATCAGCCCGTAGTTTCCGGACGAGTGGTGTGGGGACTCGCGGGATAGCTCAGGAAGCGCAAGAAAACCAAGCGGACCTAGGCGGTAGGCGACAGTGACAATGATGACACCCTTTTGCGCAAGCCGGTCGCCCCAGTACAAGGGCATCGAGGCCGACCCGTTGATGTATCCGCCGCCGTAGCCGCCGTAGATCCAAACGATCACCGGCAGGTGTTCGTGCGCGGTCTTGGCCGGCGTCCAGATGTTGAGGTAGAGGCAATCTTCGCTTACGGCCGGAGGCGTCTCGCCCGGCATGGAGACTCCAACCTGCATGCACGCCGGAGCAAACGCATCTGCTTTACGCTTGCCAGTCCAAGGTGCCGCATGTACCGGTGGACGCCAACGCAAGTCGCCCACCGGCGGGGCAGCGAAAGGGATTCCCTTGTATACACTCAACCCATTTGCGCGTATCCCGGATATGGTGCCGGACTCCGTCAGGGCTTGCTGCGCGACAGTGGCACTCGCCAGGTGTGCCGCCACTAGGAATATACACGTGAGCTTCCATCGGTTCCGCACTTGGTCCTCCACGTTGGCTCTTCAATTTGGAGAAGATCAGGATTACTCTTCTTGAATTTAGAGTTGGCCTGAGACTCTATCCGGAAGGCCCACGCAATGACTGTCTCCGTTCTGGCGGATTAGCGCTGTGCAATATTGCTCAGGTGGCCAAAAAATCGGATGTCGCAATGCGATCCCGGCTCTCGTTGCACAACGTAAGGCCAGGTGCTGAGTGAGCCTTCGGCAAGCCGAAAGCTAGGCGGCCCGCCCGATAGTATGGAGAAGTCGGCTTTTTACCAGCAATTTAACCGTCGCTGCTAGCGCGTTTCACGGTACTAATCCGGGGGGCAAGGCCCGCTAGCTATAGCTAGCAGGCTGAACGCGTCATTCCACGCGCGCGTCGAACACCCCCGTCTCCACCTGTCCGGCGCGCTTGATCTGCACGAAGATCCGATAATCCCCTGGCCGTGGAAAACCATACGGAAAGCTGACCGCGGGAGGCTGCGCTCCCATCGGCATTCCGCCCGGCATCGCCCGCAGACCCTCCAAGACTCCGGCCTGCGCCAACTCCAGCGCTGCCATCGCCGCCGACCCTGCCGGGTGCACGTGCGCAAACGCGCTCATGTCTGAGCGCACAAACTCCGCGTGCCCCGCCATGCCCATGTACGGCTCCAAATCTTGCGCGGGCTTTCCTTCTTTCGTTTGCACGCTAAACGTAAAATTCATAGCGGTGTTCGCTTTCAGCGGGCCGCTCGTTCTCTCCCACGTCATGTGTCCGCCGTCCGGCAACAGAAACGTGTTCGCTTCTCCTGGGGGTTTCGTCAGCGGCGCACCCGACCATGACGAGTCGTCAACCGTCAGCGGCTTGCCAGCGATCTGCGGCAAGTTCACCTCTCCCAGCAGCGTCCAGGGAAACCCGGCTTTGTCCACGACGTCCGCAAATACCTGATACCTCCCCGCCGAAATCGCCGGCAACTCCTCCGCGAACGCGCCACCCGTAATTCTCTCCGGATGCAAATGTAGCAAGCGATCCATCCCCGGCACGCGAATCAAAAAAAGATGCATCAGGTGATTGTGGTCCGGAATCACTTCCTCCATCTTGACCTCGTTCGGCCACTCCTTGTCCTGCCCGCGCGCTCGAATCACCAGCCGGTTCCCGCTTTCCAGTGTCGTTTCAGCAGCTGGCGGCTTGAAAAAATTTACTCCGCGTTCGTAGTTGCCCGCCTCCGCGCTCCACCACGCTCTGCCAAGATACAGAATTCCCACTACGACCACCGCTGTGATCGCCATGACTAGCTTCGCGCGCCGGATTTTCGCTGGTTCCGGCGTTTCTCCCGGCGCCAAATTCCCTTCACGCACCGCCGCGCCCGCGATGAACACCATTCCCACCGCCAAGAACACCATCAGCAACCCCAGAATCCCTTTGAGCGGTTTATCCATCGGCAGCGTGCGTTGCGCAAACGACGGCACCGGGATGGAAACTTCCCCCTTTCCTTTCGCACCATCCACCCGGATGCGCACGCGCAGAGCGCCGGATTCCATCAGCCACAAACTTCCGGTAAAAAATTGCGGGTCCTCTTTCGATTGCTGCGCCAGGTCCGGCGTGGGCGGTAGGTTCGAGCCCGGTCCACTCAGCCGCATCGAAACAAATTGCATCGACTGCACATCGCCCGAGGCGCTCCGCACGCGAATTTCCGCCACTCCCGGAATCACTTGCGGCACCCGCACGGTCACAAAAAGGTGATAAGGTCCCGCTTCACCCTCGAAATAAACGTCCGGGCTACCCACGTGCGCGCACACTGTCAGCGCAGCGCACAACAGCAAAGTCAGAGCGCCAACCACCCGCACTCGCATCGTGCTCCTGAAAACGCAAAAAGAATCAGTCAAGAATCACTTTACTCCGGAAATCGGCGAACGCACTATTCTCGCGCGGCTCTTACCTTCGCATCCGCCGCATCCAATCCCCCCACGCCAGCCCCAGCCGCGAAGTGACCATCGCCGCCACAACCGCGAATGCCATCGTGAGCCAGAACGCCTCGCGCGTTTTCTCTGCCGCATTGAACGCATACGGATCGTACAGAAATCCCGCGGGATCGAAGTAGCCGAAGTACGCCATTCCGAAAATCCGATTGCGCGCCGCGGGCGACATCAGAAAATTCGCGAACGGCCATTGCACCGCGACGAAGCTCAGCAAAAACGCTGCTCCCGTCGTCGCCGCCAGCCGCCATCTCTTCCAATCCCCAACCTTATTCCACAACAAATCCAGCGCCACCGACGGCACGATAAGCAGCATCGGAAATCGCAACGGAATAAAGTGCGTCACGTGCTGGTACACCGGCCCCAATTTCGGCTCCGCGGGAAATAGCGGCAAAATCCATTCCGCCGCCAACAGGATCGCGGTGTAAATTGCCGCCACTCGCGTGCACGCCCATTTGTTTCCCGCTCCCCACGCCGTCCCCACCAGCACCGCGGGAATCCCGATCGCCACCGCCAGGTAGCAACTCGCGCTGTGCATGTACACCGGCCAAGTCGGCTGTGTCAGAATCAGTCCCGCCTGCGCCACCGCCGTCGCGCCTACATACGCGAAGAGCCACATCAGCCGCCTGCGCAGCGTTTCGCTCGCGCGATTCATCAGCCCCGCCATCAACGCCAACGCGCCAACTTTGATCGCAAACGATCCCAGCGACAGCAGCGTGTGCGGCGGACTGACAATCTTCACGTCCAGCCCGTACGCGTTGTGCCACCAATTGTCGAACGGTGCCGAGGTGAGCATCGCCACGCACCCCCACACCGCGATGAACGCCCCCAACGGCCCGCGAAATCCCCAAATTTTCACCGACGTCTCTCGCGCCGCCGATTCTCCGCCAAACGTCGCGCTCAAAATCAAATGCCCGCAAGCAATCCCCACCAACACGCCCGTCATTTGAATTGCGATGTGCGCCGGCGTCCAGAACGTATCCCGCCCAATCGACATGTGCCAGGAAATGTCCCAGATCCCGCCGACCATCCCCGACGCGATTCCCGCCACCATGCACCAAATCGTCCACGGAATGGACGTGGCCTCTGCCCTCGCGGCCGCTCGCTCGCCCATCCCCGCGCCAAGTTGCGTCCCCAGTGGAATGCTCTGTCCCATACTTTGCTTCTCTGCGCAGCTCTCTTCCGCAGTTTTCTCGTTGCGTCTACTGTCTCTTGTTCCGCTTACCGTAGCCCATGTGCGCCGCTCTTTTTTTACTCTTCCCCTAGTTTGCTGCGTTTACCGAAGTTTCCCCGTTCTCCAATTCCGTTGCGCGCCAGTCTACACCCTGCCGTTTCCTCTGCACTTATATCGCAATCCGACGCCCAACTGCCAGTCACCAACGAGAGCACGGCTTGTGTCCAGTGGATCGTCGGCATAACCGGAAATAATCCAGATTGCGACATGGGGTCACTGCCGACAAGTCGCCATCTCCCCAGGAAATCAAGCACTCACGAGATGCGCGTTTCCCAGTACCCATTGCGTGAAACTTTCCCTCTGGCCTTGAGACGCGGCGAAGTTTCTGCAATCCGTTTCATCATTATAGATGTGTTCACACTCTTTTCTTCTCATCCGAACTGAATTAAATACATGCGAACCAGATGAATCCAAGGCAAGAGAACGAGCCGGAAACTCATCTCCATCTCTCCAGCAAGCTTGG
>Ga0307475_10001771_pt1 | contig 12899 bp, 18 predicted proteins | sample atmos_gasesECM1C_FD_203317 | JGI IMG/M metagenome (GOLD analysis project Ga0307475, IMG submission 203317) | Hardwood forest soil microbial communities from Morgan-Monroe State Forest, Indiana, United States - atmos_gasesECM1C_515 | ecosystem: Environmental > Terrestrial > Soil > Temperate... | reverse complement strand
TTGATCTGGCGCATAACGCCGACCATTGCAGCGGAGAAGATTTCCATCCAATCCATCTCGTTCATGCGGCGGCCCTCCGCACGGCGCCCATGGCCTCAAGCATGGTGATCGGCTCATCGCGGCCGACGCAGATCGCGTAAGGGATGCCGAGCGCCATGCACAGCTTGCCGAACTCGCGCTGCTCGTCGCTGACGGGGCTGTCGTAGGCGCGCTTGAGTTCGATGAAGCCGACTGGAAGCTCAGGCGCGAGGACGAGGAGGTCGGCGAGGCCGCGCGTCAGGCCCGGCTGGCCCATCGAACCCGCGTTTGGGATGGCGGCGACCAAAGTGTCGGGCAAGCCGAGCAGGCGCCAGTGGTCGATTACGGCCGATTGAATGGCCTTCTCGATCGGCGCTGGCGCGCTTTGTCGCCGCCGGCCCATGGCGTCACGCCGCGCTTTCGCGCTGTTCGGCGTCGGCCTTGGGCGCGTTCCTGGGCACGTTCCTGTTGGGGGGCTTGAACAAATCGAAGCTGACGCCGCCGAGCGCCTCGGCCCAGCGGCGCATAAGCTCGACGGTCGTGTCGCGATCGCCGCCTTCGACCCTATGGATAACCGTGCGCTCGACGCCGAGCTTGGCCGCGAGCTCGCGCCGCGTCATCCCGAGGTGCTCACGCGCCCGGATCAAGGCTGTTCGGGAGCCCGAACGAGGGTTTTTCTTCATGTGCATGAGACTTGCCAAAATGACAGGCCGCGTCAAGCGGGCCAAAATGACCAGGGAAACCTCCTAACGCCTGTTTACAAATTGGCCGCGGATGATATGTTGCCGATATGGCAACATCTCACGACTCGCCGTACCGGCACTATTTGCGCGAATGGCGCGAGCGTCGCGGCCTCAAGCAGGAGGAGCTGGCGACGCTCGCCGGGATCTCGGCGAGCGTCATTTCTCGTTATGAAACAGGCGAGAGGCGGATCCATATGGAAGCGCAGTTTAAGTTGATGCAGGCGCTCGGCATCACCCCGCCGCAGTTCTTTTCACCCCCCGATGCGCCGTCGCTCGACGCCTTGGTCGCCGGTGAGACACCTGAGCAACGTCGCCGCCTCGTCAACATGGTCAAAGCCCTTCTGGCAAATAGCGACGAAAAGTAATCCCCAGAATTTTTTTTCGGGGCGGGCGGGCCCCGGTTGACTGAATTTGCCAAACGAGCAATTTTCTGGGGCATGACCGACCCGAATGCCCACGCGACGGCCGACAACCCCCCTATGCCGGCCCCGCCAGTCCCGGCGGAGGGAGAACCGCAATCGCCCCCCGCCGGGGCGCCCGACCCCATCCTCGCCATGATCGAGCGCGCCGCGCGCGATCCAGCAGTCGACTTGGCCAAGCTCCAAGGCTTGATGGCGATGAAGAAGGACATCGAGGCCGACCGCGCCTCGATCGCCTTCGCCGAGGCTTTCTCCGAGCTGCAGCCCGAGCTGCCGACGATCGATCGCAAGGGTCGCATCGTCATGTACTCCAAGGCGCTGCGCGAGCGCGCGGAGAAAGAGGGCCCGCAGGTTTTCGAAGGTCACCAGCCGCAGCAAAAGACGGCCTACGTCACACTCGACGATATCCTTGAGGCGCTGCGCAAGCCGCTCGCCGAGCATGGTTTCTCGCTGCGTTTTGAACACCAGACGCAACCGGTCGGCGAGAGCTTCCGCATCATCACCACCGCTATTCTGCGCCACCGCCTGGGCCACGAGGAGAGGGCCTCGACGCCGCCGCTGCAGCACGACAGCACGGGCTCGAAAAACGCCGCGCAAGCCATCGGCTCGGCGATGACTTATGGCCGCCGCTACGCCCTGATGGCGGTGCTGCCGATCGTCTCTCACGCGCCCCAGGACGCCGACGACGACGCTCAGGCCGCGGGCGCGGCGCTGATCGACGCCGACCAGCTGACCCAGATGCAGCAGCTCCTGGAGGAGACGAAGAGCGATCTCTCGATCTTTTTCGACACGCTCGGCGTGACCGGCTTCGCCGACATGACGGTCAAGCAGTGGAAGCGCGGCATGGCGCTGCTCCAGGAGAAGCAGCGGAGGACGGCGAAGAAGGCGGCCCGGCCGTGAGCACTCTCCTCCGCGAGCGCATAGAGCTTGTCTGCCCGCGTTGCGGCAAAACGCGCTCCCTCAAATACAGCCGGACAGGCAAAACCAGAATGTGCCAGCCATGCGTCGTGGCTGTCGCCGGCAAACGCCGCCAAGCCGCGCGCTTCCTGCTCGATGGTGAAACCACCGACGACAAATTGGCCGAGCTGAAAAATGACTGACGCCGCCGACGACCGCGAGGCCTTCCTGCAGGCGCGCTGCGGCTCGCTCGGCGCGTCCAAGGTGCGCGAGGCGTTCTCCCGCCTCAAGCGCGGCGGTGAGCGCACCAAGGCCGCCGAAGAACTCATGTATGAGATCGCCGCCGAGCGTCTGACCGGCGTGCCGGCGAAGCGCGTCAATGCGATGTGGTGGGGTACTCAGCATGAGGAGGAGGCGCGCTCCTCTTACGCCTTTTTGACCAACCTTCCGGTGGTCAAAGTCGGACCCATCCCGCACCCGACGATTGCCAACGCCCACGCTTCCCCCGACAGCCTGGTCGGCGATGACGGCGGCGTCGAGTTCAAGTGTCCAACGTCCGCAACGCACCTCAAGACGCTCCTCGCCGACGCCATCCCCGAGGAGCATCTGCCGCAGATCCATTGGAACCTGGCGTGCTCGGGTCGGGCCTGGTGGGACTTTGTCTCCTACGACCCGAGGTTTCCCGAAGGCCTGCAGTTTTTCCAGCAGCGGGTGATGCGCGATGAGGCCGAGATCGCCCGCATGGAGGCCGAGGCAATCGCGTTCCTCGCCGAGCTCGAGGGCAAGCTCAAGGCGCTCGATGCGCGCTACCCCTTGGAGGCGGCGTGAGGATCTTGCGCATCATCACCGAGAAGAACCGCGCCGAGCTCATGCACGCGGTCGAGCTCGCGCCGAAGGGCGCGTATTTCCAGCTGATCGACGCCCCGCGGACACTGGCGCAGAACCGGATGATGTGGCGGCTCTTGAACCGGATCGCTGACCAGCTCGAACACTGCGGCGAGCATTGGGCCCCTGACGATTGGAAATGCGCCTTCCTCAAGGCGATGGGCAAGAAGCTGCGCTTCATGCCGGCGCTCGACGGCGATGGCGTGGTGGCGATCGGCTACCACTCGAGCAAGCTCAGCCGGGCCGAGATGAGCGAGATGATCGAGATGATGTTCGAGTATGGCGCGCGGCACGGCGTCGAGTTCGACGATGACAGGCGGGCGGCATGACGCGGCTCATTCGCGTCTTCCCTCGCCGAACCAAGGCAAGCCCCCTTGATCCTTTGGCTTACTTCGGCCCCCCCGATCTCTTCGCTGAAGCCGACGAGGTGCATGTCTCCGTTGCCTTCACTTACGACAAGCCGCAGGCTGAGCGGCTTGCGGAGCAGTGGCGCTTCGTCGCTCCGACGAAGATCGGCGGCGTCGCTTATGGCGACCCGGGCCAAGAGTTCGTTCCTCGCCGCTATGTCAAAGACGGGTACATCTTCACCTCGCGCGGCTGTCCGCGCCGTTGCTGGTTTTGCTCAGTCTGGAAGCGGGACCCCGTTCCTCGGTTGTTGCCGATCGTCGAAGGCTGGAACATCCTTGACGACAATCTGCTTGCTTGTCCGCGTGAGCACGTCGAAGCGGTGTTCGCCATGCTGCGGCGTCAGGATCGGCGTGTTGAGTTTACCGGCGGCCTCGAGGCGTTCGCACTGCAGGACTATCAGGTTGAACTGCTGGCGGGCTTAACGCCCCGGCCAAATATGTTTTTCGCCTACGATCCCGGCGACGCTTTCGAGACGCTAGAGAGCGCGGCCATGCGGCTTTTGGAGGCCGGGTTTACTGCGGCGTCTCACCGGATGCGCGCCTATGTGCTGATCGGCTACCCGAAAGACACCTTTGATCTCGCCGAGCGTCGCCTGCGCCAGATGACGTCGATCGGCTTCACGCCGATGGCGATGCTTTGGCGCCCCGAAACGCCGTCTCAGGAAAAATATCGGCCTACGTCGCAATGGCGCGCCTTTCAGCGCCGGTGGGCGAGGCCTGCCATTATCCACAGCCCGGAGGCGCTGGCCGCATGAACCGCCGCCGGCGTGAGTTCAGCCTGAGCGACAAGATCGCCATATGCGGGCGCGCTACCGACTCGAGCGGGCGCGTCCATTGCGAACGCTGCGGCGCCTGGCTTAAGCGGCGCGCCGACTATGAGATTGATCATGTCGTGCCTGAGGGCATGCGCCCAGCCGCAGATCTCATGCGGAAGCTCACCCCGGCCGACGGCCAACTGCTTTGCGTCGCAGTCTGCCATTCGGTGAAAACGAAAGCGGACAAGGGCGATATCGGCGAGGCCAAGCGGCGCGAGACGGCCGAGCTCGGCTTAAGGCCGCCCAGGCGCAAGATCGGCTGGGGCCGCGAGAAGGCCACCAGGCCGCCGCTCAAGGTCGCCGCCGGCAAACCAAGTATTGCGAGGCGCTATGGTTTGTAAGAACGAATACCGGAGGACCACATGAACGAACGGCCCGCGGTCGACCGGCTGCGCGAGGCGATGCGCAATATCAGTGTCGACGAGCTCGAGGAGGCGGCCGACGAGCTCGGCCGCCAGGCCGTCGCTGTGGCCCTGGCCGAGCCTCCACCCGTGCCCGAGCGCTTCAAGCCTACCGAGGAGGAGGAGCGCCAGCGCCTGCTCGACGCGGCCCTGGCGGACGCCATTGAGACGGTTTCGCGCCATCGCATGCGACTCGGCCGGCGGGTGTGCTCACGCCCCGACGCGACGGTGACTAGGCAAATCTATGAAATGCTGCGCGGCATGGCCGGGCCGGACGGCGGCGCCGACGGAGATCCGAGCTTCCAATGACCGTTCCGGCGCGCGTCAAGGAGGCCGACATCGCGCGCGCGCTTCGCGCCGCCAAGAAGCTCGGCGCGAAGCGGGTCAAGGTTGGCCCCGACGGCTCAATTGATATTGTTCTTGAGGACGATAAGACGGACGAGCGGTTGCCTATTGGACAACCGCAGCCGCCGCAAGAAATCAAAACGCTCTGGTGAGACATGCCCCGCCCGCGCAAGCCGCATCTGGTAAAACAATTCAACCGTCACGGAACTCTCGTTTGGTACTACCGCGACGGCCATGGACCGCGCATACGGCTTAAGGGCGCATACGGCTCGCCCGAGTTTCTCGCCGCCTATGACGCGGCGGCGAGGGGCGAGCGGCTTGAAGCGCCCCAAGCGAACAAGGGCGCCAAGGGTTCGCTCAAATGGCTGATCGAGCAGTATATGCGCTCAGGCCTCTGGGCGACGTTCAAGCCGGCGACGCGCAGGCAGCGCGAGACGATTTTCCGCCATGTGATCGCCAAGGCCGGCGACAAGCCCTTCATCGCGATCAGCCGCAAGACGATGGCCGAGAGCCGCGACGCCGCCAAGGCGACGCCCGCGCAGGCGAACGTGATGTTGAAAGTGATGCGCGGGCTGTTCGGTTGGGCGATCGAAGCCGGCCATATGGCGGAGAACCCGGTCAAGGACGTGCAATTTCTCAAGATGGACGGCGGCGGCTTTCCCGCCTGGAGCGAAGACCAACTCGATCGCTTTGAAGCAACCTATTCTTTGGGCACTCGCGAACGGCTTGCCTACGCGGTCCTGCTCTACACCGGCCAACGGCGCGGCGACGTGGTCAGGATGGGCCGCCAGCATGTCAAAGACGGCGTCTTGATGATCCGGCAGGAAAAGACCGGGGTCGAGGTCCATCTGCCAATCTTAAAGCCGTTAGCTGAAGCGCTCGCCGCCGGGCCAACCGGCGATCTCGCCTTCATCGTCGGGGTGCGCGGCCAGCCGATGACGAAGGAGGCGTTCGGCACTTGGTTTCGCAAAGTCTGCAATCAAGCGGGGGTGCCGGATTGCTCAGCGCACGGCCTGCGCAAGGCGGGCGCAAGGCGGGCCGCGGAGCAGGGGGCGACGACCGCGGAACTCAATGCAATCTTCGGCTGGACCGGAGCGAAAATGGCCTCGCTTTACACCGAAAGCGCCGACCGCAAACGGCTCGCCAAAGGGGCGATGGGCAAGCTGGAAAAGAACGAAAAGCGGACATCCTATTCCCTCACCTCGCTCCAAGGTGAGGGATTGGCGGCTAAAGCATTAAGGAAGTCAAAGACTTAAGCTTTAGGCTGTATCCAGGCGTGGAGTGCATAAATCGCCGCAAAATCAATCGGTTAAGCCAAAAGTGAGGGAAAAACCGCCCCATTGATCCATAAGAGATCTTTACATGTCCGTCCCTCACCCTGCAGAGCGGTGATCCACGTTGCAGATTAGGGCCTCAGTCTCTATATGTTGCCACAGAGGCAACCGAGGCAACGATGGAACCGGCAACCAAGCAAGACCTTGAGCACGCGATTGAGAGCGCCGAGCGTCGGCTTGAGAAGAAGCTCGACGAGCTCAAGGCGTGGATGCTCGACCGCGAGGTGGCGTCGATCCGCTGGTTCGTCGGGACGCAGCTCGCCTATGTCGTCATCCTGGTTGGGGCCATGTATTTTATCGTGGGGCACGTAAAATGAGCTCTTATTTGCCCACCCTGATCATAAGCGTCTCCGTCCTCGTCTTCGTATGCGTTGCGATGGTGGCAATCGATCGCGCCCGTCAGGTCGTGCGTGAACATCCTGCCCTTCCCGGCGCTTTGTTCGCAATCACCATCGTTGTGATCGTCGCCTTAGCGATTACCCATCCGTACGCCCATCACTGAAAGCCGCCGCCGTAGATGCGCAGGAGCGCATTCCCCACGGTTTGGTTCCAGCCGGGCCCCGGTGCAGGCTGACCAGTCATCGGCCGGTAGGCCTTGTTGATCTGCTGTTCAATCAGCGGCGACACGCCCTTTGGTTTGAAATACCAATCAGCGAAGTTCGACATTTCGCTGCCAATGTTTGCCCCAGCTGCGCCCCCGCCTGGGTAGCCGCTGACCTCACCAGCGGCGCCGCCGCCGCCAACGAGTACGCGACGCACCCAGGGAGGCACGACCTTCCCCGTGGGGTCTTGCACCCGTGCAATGTTCTGCAAGGCGGTGTTCTCCGGCGAGCCTGCAGGGAAGTTCTGGGACGCGGTAGCCGCCTGCCCTCTGACGTCTCCATGCGCGCCGGGCAGGCCGACGTTGCTCTTCATGTCCCTCAACGCCTGCGCCCATTGCGCCTGCGCGTCTGCGGTCTGCGCCGCTGCCAACGGCCCAGCGGCCGTCGGATTACTCAGCTGCTCGTTGATGCTGTCCATCATCCGCTGTTGAGCAGTCGGTAAGTTCGTCTCCGGGGCATAGGCTATGTTTCTGACGGACTGGTTTTTCAGCCACTGCCTGTAGCCTTCATCGCCCTCATCGTACAAATGCGTCGGCCCTGCGGCGTTGGCGTTAGCTTTCGCAGCCTTCAGCGGCGGCCCGGCGCCGACGTCTTTGACGCCCTGGCTTTGCAGCCAGTCTTTGTAGCCTTGAACGTCGAGGACCGATGGATCGGTCTGGCCCTCGATCTTGAACCCGAGGTCTTTCGAGGGGATCTTGATATTGCTGAGCGCCTCGTTGGCGGTCTGGGAGGCTTGGGCCGTCTTGTTGATGACATCCTCAGGCGTCGAACGCCCCAACGGCAGCGCCGCGGTCCCACCCCCGATCAGCATGCCGCTCGGGATGGCCATCCCCACATTTCGCAAGTAGTCCTCTAGGCTCCCACCCTGACCCGCCGTATGGGTGGCGGCCAGCGTGCCGGAAACAGTGCCGCCCTCAACGGCAGCCGGCGCAAGTTTGGCGATCGCCTGCGGCAAAACCCTCTCGGCAACCGGAGCTGCGACTGAGCTAACCCCGCGCGCCAGCGGCCCAAGGCCGACATAAGTCAACGGCTGGGTCGCCACGCCCGCGCCCGCAATGAGCGGCCCCCATGGACCAGCGTTCTCATAAGCGGTGGTGATGCGGTTCCTCAAGGCTTCGGGCGTCCCTGCCGCCGCCAACGGGTCGTAGGGATGTCCGGTTGCGCTTTGGACCCCATGCTCGAGCGCCTGGCCGCCCTGCAGCGCCAGCGGCGACAACCCATAGGACCAGGCGTCGCCATAGACCGTCCCGACATCTCCCAATGAAGGGCGGTATTTTTTGGTAAGCCAATCCCAGTTCGACTGCGGGCCTGGTTGAGCGGGTTCGTTATAGTACTTGGTTCCCGGCACGATATCCCACCAGCTGTCCTGGCGCGGCGGCGCCGCGACCCTGTCCGAGCCGATCCCGCCCTGGCCGAGGTGCTGCAAAATGATGTCGTTGGCGCTCTGGGGCGCCGGCGGGGCCTGCGGCGCGACCGGCGCTGCTGCTGCGGGAGCGGTGGCGCTGGCCGCGGGCGCAGCCGTAGCGGCTGGGGCGCCTGGTACGATCCCGGTCCCCGTGCCTGGCTTTTTGTCGTCAGGGTCGGGCAGGTCCAGATAGTCATTCGCCATCGCTCACGCTCCTGGTAGGTCCCCTGGCCGCGGGAGAAAGCCCTTCGCCTTCAAGAGCCGGACGACGTCCGCGGGACGCTTGCCTTGCGCGATCGCGGCCTTAGCGTTGGCGAGCTCGTCAGGCGGCGGTCGAGGGGCGTCACCGAGGAAGTTTCGGCCGCCGGGCAAGTAGCTGTCGTCTATCTTCCCTAGAACGGCGTTTTTCTCATCCTTGTCTGGGATCTTGAGCACCTTGTCCAATTGGCCGCTTGCGCCGATCGCCTGGGCGTGCGCGCTGTCGATGGAGTCGATCAGGTTCTGGGTGTTGGTCCTGAAGTTGGCCGCCCCAAGCTGGAAGTTCGAGAGCGGCCGCAAGGCGTTGTCGATCGGCGCGATGCTTGAGATCAGGTGTGGATTGGCGCTCTTCATCGCTGAGGTATTGTAGACGCCCAGTTCGTCGATCTGCTGCAGCAACTTCAGGTCATCGGTGGTCATGCCGGCTACGCCCTGCGCGAGGATCTGGGGCCAGCCCTGCGTTCGCGAGGCCTGGAGGACGGGCGGCGCGCTCTTCAGCAGCTGGTCTAGCTTATCGGGGTCCACCTTGAGGATCTCGGCGGCCTTGTTGCGCATGTCGGCGATGTTGCCTTCGAAGCCGGGCAGAGTCGTCCCAGCCGCGCTCTGCGAGGCGCCCAGGCTCGCCACCTGCGCCTTGTGGGCCGCCAGGGCTTCGTCGGAGTTGAAATAGGCCGGAATGGGCTCGCCTTGGTGGCGGCTCTGCCAGTCGGCCTGCTCAATGTTCCTTTGCATCAAGGGCGCGGCGGCCCCGCCTGCGCCCGTCGCCCCGGCCATCGTCAGGCTCATCGGGTTCTGCTGCTCGAACAGCGTCGCCGCCCCCGCTGAGCCGAGCTTCTGGCCAGGGTTAGCCGGATCCGGGTCGTTGGCGTGGTCGGTGATGAACTGCTGCCGAAAGGCGAGCCTGGTCCGGAGCGCCTCCGGCGGGATCTGCAGCGCCGCCGCCGAGCGGGTCCCATCTGGCCCTAACGCGATCGCTTCATTGGGGGTGATGTGCAACTGGTTGGCTATAACCCCCGTCGAGGCCATCCACGCCTTGTACTGCTCCTGCTGCTGCTGCCACCCCTGGATCTCCATGATCTTGCCGAACAGCGCGCCGGGATCTGCGGTGTTGCCGGTCATCGCGTTCATGATCATTTCCGGGTGCCGGCCCGGGTAGGTGGACGCCGCCAGTAGGCCCAGGCCGCGGTTGAACTGCTCGTCCGCCTGCTGCTGCTGGGCGAACTTGAGGTAGAGCTGCTGCATGTCCGGCGCGCTCTGATAGGCCTGCACCTGCGGCGGGGGCGGAGGAGCCCCAGGCTGGCCCGTAGGCGGCGCTCCTGCTGTGGGAGGCGCAGCGGAAGCGCCGCCGCCGGGAGGCGCTCCAGGGGCCGCCCCAGGGCCGCCAGCGCCAGGCTGGCCCTGAAGACCTTGCATGACCTGGGTCGTGGGGTCCGGCTGGCCGGTCGCAGCCGTCCTCAACAGGTCGAGGATGCTCGGCATGTCACGACCCCTTCCCAAGCGCCTTGGCGAACTGTTGTTGGAAACCCGAACCAGGACCAGATTGCGCGGGGTTCCAGTTGGCAAGGAATTGCTGCAGCACGCCCGAACCGGGCTGGTAGCTCGTTGCTGATTGCGGCACGGTCGCGCCGGGCGTCGCGATGTATCCCGGATTGGCGCGCAGCTGCAGATATTGCTGGGCGGTGAGGGGCTGGCCGACTTGGAGCGGCGTGCCAGCGGCCGGGGCCGAGGCCTGCGGCGCGGGCGCTGGCGGGAGCGCGGCTGGCTGGCCTCCGATCGGATTGTTGATCGGCGCTCCCGGCAGTTGTTGCTGGGGCCCATAGCCGACAATCCCGGCGCTGGGATTGATGTAGCTCATGTTCTGTCCGCCGCCGGTTGGCGTGGCTTGAGCGTAGCTGGCGATCGATCGTGGCGCGGGCGCCGCGGCCTGGGGCGCGGCGGGCTGAGCGGGCGAGCTGTTGAGCGTCATCCCCTGGGGCGGCTGGATCGGGTTGCCGTTGGCGTCGGTCGGCCAGCCGGCATAGCTGGCCGGGAACGGGATCGCGCTGTTCTGAAAGCTCGAGTACGGATTACTCCATTGACTAGGATCAAAATTACCATACGGATTTGGGCTATAAGTCGGAACGCTTGCCATCAGTAGCCTCCTCCATAGCCGCCCTGGCCGCCCGTGGTTCCGTACAGCATCGCCAGCCTTTGCTGGTATGCCTCTGGGTCCAGCGAGGAGAGCGAGGTGCCAATCGGCGACGTCGCCGCCATTTGGGTTCCAGCCCCCTGCTGGGTGGCGGGCGGCTGCACGCTAAGCGGGTTGGCGCCGGCGGCCAGTCCGGGAGCGTAAGGCGACGCGCCCGGCGGGGCTGAGCCCCACTCCAGCGGCGTCGCGAAGCTGTTGAGGGTCTGGCCGTAGGGCTTCGGCATGTACCCGGTGAGCTGGGCCTCCATGGCCGGCGCGAGCGGGGGCGCGACGTTGCGGGCCTCCGGCGGCGGGAGGATCGGCGATGGCTGGGGCTGCTGGTCCTGGCCGCCCTGTCCGCCAGCCCCAGTGCCGCCGGCGATGCCGGGCGCCAGCTTCTCGAGGCCTTCGGTGAAGCTCTTCGACGCCGCCGCGGTGCCGAAGCCCGGCAGCTTGCTGGCGTCGCCGCCGCCCACCGAGGTGAGGGTGGTGCCGACCGGCGCGGGGGCGGCGGTCGTGGGCGGGGCCTTCCCGCCAACCGCCGCAGCGATCATCTCGTCGGGATAGGCGCTCCCCGCTCCGCCCTGCTCCTGGGTGACCAGGGCGCGCATGAACTTCTGCGCCTTGGCCGGGTCGCTAAAGCCGATATCGTCGTCGGGGCCGATGCCGGCGGACTTGGCGACGTTGGCCGCTGCCTGGGTGTTGCCTGGCGTCCAGCCGCCCTTGCCGGCGATGATCTGGTTCGGGGTCGTCATCCCCGAACCGTATTTCTGGTTGAGCAGCGAATACGCCGCGCTCCAGCCCGCCTCCGGCGAGCTGAACTTCATCTGCGGGTCGCCCTGGTCGGTGTTCGTCGACGGCCCGACCAGGCCAGGGTAATGCGCCTCCGCTCCTTGATAGTATTTGATGTTCAGCGGGTTGTTATTGCCCATCCCCATCGGGGCGTTGGCGGGCAACTTGAATGTATACGGAGTTGGCGCGGCCCCGCCGCCTGACGGCTGAGTTGCGGCGGTGGTGTTGGCGGTGGCGTTGGCGGTGGCTGCGGGCGTGTCCTCGCCCGCTTGCGAGAACGTCTTCGTATTAGTGAACGCCGCGACGCCGCCGGGGGCGACATGCAGGTAGAGCGGGCCTTTGTCGGCCTGCGCGAGAATTTGTGACCGGACGTTGGGCCAATCCTGCGGATCGACTTTGAAACACCCTTGAGTGTAAAGTTGATCGAGATCGGGAGCGGAACCCGAATGGATCATGATGCCAATGCGGTTGCGGCCCAAAAGCGGATCCGGAATAACGTTGTTGGCGATGGGGATCGCCCCCGCCTGGTGCGCCCAGGCTCCAGTCGGGGCGTTCGGGGTTACCGGATAGTCGCCATAAGGGATCGACCAATATTTCCCTGGCGTGCCCGAACCCCAGTGGAACTGGGTGCCGCCGATCGTTCCAACGCCATGTTGGTATTGTGGACGGTCGTCGTCAGCCACCGAGCGCTCCCCTCAGCGGCGGCGGGCGCGTCTTGCCGCGCGCCTTCGGGCGCCCCCGCATGGGCGCGCCGAGCGCGCCGATCGCGCCGGCGACGCCTGGGCCGGCCAGCGGACCAGGGACCGGCGGACCCATGCCCTGGCCCATTCTTGCTCCGACGCCCCGTCCCATCAGCGGCGGGCCCGCGCCGATCGGACCCATGCCCTGGCCCATCGCGGGCCCGACGCCTCGCCCCATCGCGGGCTGGGGCAGCTGCGGCCCGCGCCCGATGTTGTCATTGGCTGGCCCGAACGCCAGCCGGCCGATCGACGGCGTCCCGCCGGGCAGCGCGTTCATGTCGATCGCCAGGCGCCCCTTCACGCCCATTGGCTTGACCGCATGCGGCGCGACCTTGGCGACGTCCTCGGCCATCGGCCCGATCACTTTCGGATAATGCTTGGGGTCGCCTTTGTAGCGGTAGGCGTACACCGGAACCCCGGACGGGTGGGTGTCGACCCGCTTGACGTCGGTCTTGAGCCGCCGGTCGGAGCCGGGCATTAGGCCGGCGAACGCGCCTTGGGCGCCGAACATGCCGCCGCCGCCGAACAGCGAGCCCAAGGCCTGCATGCCGCCGAGCGCCTGGCCGAGAGGGTTGGCGGCCTGTTGGGTCTGGGTGGTCGACTGGCCCTGCGTCGCCTGGCCGTAGGGGGTCATGCCGAGCGCGCTCTGCAGCACCCCGAGCTGCTGGTTG
>Ga0307475_10001770_pt1 | contig 12900 bp, 9 predicted proteins | sample atmos_gasesECM1C_FD_203317 | JGI IMG/M metagenome (GOLD analysis project Ga0307475, IMG submission 203317) | Hardwood forest soil microbial communities from Morgan-Monroe State Forest, Indiana, United States - atmos_gasesECM1C_515 | ecosystem: Environmental > Terrestrial > Soil > Temperate... | reverse complement strand
GCCTCGCCACGGCACCCGCAAAGTCCTCAGCGTGCTATCGATCGCTCTGTATGTGCTCTCCGATCCGCGCTGGCAGCAACAGGCACAAAAACGGTTAATGCAAATTCTCGCGCGACTGGCGCAGGGTCGTGGAGTGGCGCTTCGGCCCGCCTTCTCGCCCTAACAAGCAGAGCTCGTTTCTCTTCTTGCCATCCTCGACCCTCTTCTTCTGTCGTGTGGGAGAATATGGTCTGCTGTGCTCCGCGTTCGGAATGCCGACTCGCTCTGGCCGTGTGGAATCACTCCGTCTGTCTGACTTCCGCAAATGATGAATCAATCGCGGAGTGCCGCGAGACAGTTCACCGCGCTAATAAATCTCGCCGGGAAGGGGAGCCGCATTGAAACTCGTGGTCATCCGAATACCCCGCGAGAGCGCCCAAATACTGGGGGAGGGCAAGTCACCGCAAGTCACCAGCCATCTTATGCGGAGTGTGACAGTTTGCTATCATGTTGGGTTACCGCGCCAGTAGCGGCTAATTCTCACTCCCGCCTCTCTGCTTCCACTCGCTATGGTTCTTGATGGAGACGGGCACAAAATAGGCAAGTTTTTCGCGAAGTGATTCTTTCTGGAAGTCGAGTCCGGGGCCAGCCGCCCCCACCGAGGGGTCGCACTGGCAATAGGGCTAGCGCTCTGATCCAAAAAAATTTTAAAGTGCCATGCAGTCACCGCTTCCAATAACGCCATCAATCGAAACATGGCCAGGAGTTATCACAGAAAGCTGGTCGGACGGCGGCAGCTATGTTATTAATTTCACAGTCGGCCAGAGTTTTGGCGAATGACAGGTTGTCAGAATGGGCCGGTTGCGGCCCAGGTTTCGCCGAGTGGCCAGCTGGTTGTTTCGGAATGACCGGCATCTGGGAGCCGGAAATGCGGTTTCTTGCCTTCACTTTCTTAAATCAGACCGCATCAGTACCGCCAATTGACAAGCCAATTGAGCGTGCTCACGATTCGACCGAGTTCCATTTCCGAGACTGCCACATCCCCAATTGCGACTTTGCGAGTAATGTCACTGTCGTTGGGGCCTACGGAAGGTGCACATCATGACTCATAGAATTTGGTATATGTTGATCGCCGCAAGCGTGATCCTATTAGCTTCGTTAAGCGGCCTGAACGCACAGCAGTTCCCGGGTGAGGCGATCTCAATCGGCAGCGATGACATCGGCGGCGTGGTCTCGAGCACCAAGGGACCGGAAGCGGGCGTTTGGGTAATCGCGGAAACGGCCGATCTGGCGACCAGATTCGTGAAAATCGTCGTTACGGATGATCGAGGGCGCTATGTCCTGCCGCAGCTCCCCAAGGCCAACTACAAAGTATGGGTGCGCGGCTATGGGCTCGTGGATTCGCTCCCGGTCGAGGCCGCGCCCGGCAAGGTTATCAATCTTAATGCGGCGGTGGCGCCGAACGCGCAGGCAGCGGCGCAATTTTACCCGGCCATTTATTGGTTTTCCATGTTGCGGGTGCCGGACAAGAATGAGTTCCCCGGCACCGGGCCCAAGGGCAACGGCATTCCAGAAAACATGAAGAGCCAGGGCCAATGGCTGCATCACTTGAAGACGGATAGCTGCTGGTCGTGTCACCAATTGGGGGATAAGGCCACGCGAGAGATTCCAAAAAGCCTTGGACATTTCGATTCGTCGACCGCCGCCTGGGCGCGGCGCGTACTCTCGGGACAAGCCGGTAACAACATGATTAACGGTCTCGGCCAGTTAGGACCCGAGCGAGCCTTGCCGATGTTCGCGGATTGGACCGACCGCATTGCGGCCGGCGAGTTGCCGCCTATCCCTCCGCGACCCCAAGGTGTCGAGCGAAACGTCGTCATTACCGAATGGGACTGGGCGGACCCCAAGGCCTATCTCCACGATGAGATCGCCACTGACAAGCGCAATCCCACATTGAACGCCAACGGGGCAATCTACGGGGCTACAGAGCTCAGCACGGACTATCTGCCGGTTCTTGATCCGGTGAACTCCGTGACAAGCCAAGTGAAGTTGCCAGTTCGCGACCCCAAGACGCCATCGAGCGCAGACGACACGATCGGGGCGCCTTCGCCGTATTGGGGTAACGAAGCCATCTGGCACAGCCAAGCGAATGTCCACAACCCGATGTTTGATGCGCGGGGGCGAGTCTGGATTACCTCCAGAATCCGCCCGAGCGAAAACCCCTCATTCTGCAAAGAAGGCTCCAGCCACCCTTCGGCAGTCTTGTTCCCCCTCAAAACGAGTGGCCGGCAACTCGCTGTGTACGATCCAAAAACGAAGCAGGTCACGCTCATCAACACGTGTTTTGGTACGCATCATTTAGTGTTTGCTGAGGATGCCAACAATACATTATGGACGAGCAGCGGTGGCGGCGGCGGAGCGGTAGGTTGGCTGAATACGAAGATGTTCGACGAAACCCGCGATGAAGTGAAGTCGCAGGGCTGGACAGCGCTTATCCTCGACACCAATGCCAACGGAAAACGCGATGAGTATGTGGAGCCTGATCAGCCCATCGATCCCACTAAGGACAAGCGGATTAACGCCGCTTTCTATGGGGTCACTGTGAGTCCAGTGGATGGTTCGGTCTGGGGGACGGTCCTGGGATTCCCAGGTGCTGTCGTGCGGCTAAACCCTGGACCAAATCCCCCGGCAACCGCCCTCGCAGAGATCTACGAACTGCCTTGGAACCATCCCAATGCGCCTGTTCACGGTTTCTCGCCGCGCGGGCTCGATATCGATCGCAATGGCGTGGTGTGGACCGTGATTGCCAGCGGACATTTGGCGAGCTTCGACCGGCGCAAGTGCAAAGGGCCGCTGAACGGGCCGACGGCGACTGGGCAGCAGTGCCCCGAAGGCTGGACGCTCTATCAATTACCGGGGCCGCAGTTGCAGGGAGTCACCGACCCGGGAAGCGCCGAAGCTAGCTACTACGACTGGGTCGATCAGTTCGACACGTTCGGGCTGGGCAAGAATGTGCCAATCGCGACCGGCAATGGGAATGACGCCCTGCTCGCGTTGTTGCCTGAGAGCAGAAAGTTCGTGGTGCTGCGCGTTCCTTATCCCATGGGGTTCTATGCGAAAGGGATGGACGGCCGCGTCGACGATCCTACAGCTGGCTGGAAGGGCAAAGGACTGTGGGCAACCTATGGCACGCGAACTCCTTTTCACGCGGAAGGAGGCAAAGGAACGACGAGCAAGGTCTTGCATTTCCAGCTTCGCCCCGACCCGCTCGCGCACTAGACGATAAACGCACGACAAACGCATTCCGGATAATTCTGAACTGGCTGGCAATTGGCTTAAAGGCAAAATGAGGGCGGGGAAACTATCGTCCTGACGAAAACGATTCCTTCCTCTTCGGGTCTCGCCTCTGATGCCAGTTCCAAATTCGGCTGCTTCAAGAAAGTGCCAGACAACTTAGAGGAGACGGATCGGTTCTGTGCCGGTATTCGGATGGCAAGCGTCTTCTCTTGTTGGATGCATTTGGATGTATTGAATGTTTGCGGTAGAAGACGCAATCAGACTGTTGGATCAGTTCAGAGGGCAGACCTGTGTGAACGGAACTTCCTGAATTCGGTTCACCCGTGCTATCGAAAGCGGCTAAAGGGCTAAAGGCCCCAGTCATCCCAGTTCAGACACCGGGAGCGCCCGGAATCCATTGGCGAGTGGAAAACTGTTCCGCGTGCGAGAAACAACAGCTCCCGTGATGACTCTCGATTTTCCTACGGCTTTCTGAACGAAATCGAGATTCACCGCATCACTGTGGGCCGGCAATTCGGTCCACTTCGCTTCAAAGAGTTCCAACCGTCCGCCAACATCGACCACGAAGTCCACCTCGCGTGTGCGATCACGCCAAAAGAAGAGACTCCCTGCGCGTCCGGCTCGACGTTCACGACCACGTAGCTGAGCGAAAACAAATGTTTCCCAGACCGCGCCCGCCGCTGGTGACTGACGGAGGGCGTCTTCAGAACGGATATTCAATAATGCACAAAGGAGTCCGGTATCGGCCAGGTATAGTTTGGGGCTCTTCACGATGGACTTGGTACGGTTCGAGAACCATGGCTCGAGCAGCACTACTTGCCCGGAAGCCTCCAGCGTGGACAGCCAATGGTTAGCGGTGGAAGGAGCGATACCCACATCACGCGCTAGGTCAGCCTTGTTAAGTAGGTTCGCCGAACGCAGGGCGCAGGCACGCAAAAAGCGCTCGAAGTCCCTTAGATTCCCGACGTTGGCCAACGATCGTACGTCACGCTCCAGATAGGTGGCCAGATATGAGTTGTAGAAAGCCAGGTGGTCAATGTCCGGGTTGGCGTGCAGTTCCGGGAACCCGCCCCGGACGATGGCCGTCTCCAGCGCGGTTTGCGGCAACGCGGCGCTAATCTCGGCTAAGGAAAGGGTCTCTAGTTCCACAATGTCCGCCCGCCCCGCTAAGGATTCCGAGACGCTCTTCATTAAGGTAAATTTCTGCGAACCGGTAAGAAGGAATTGCCCGTGGTGTGTGCGACTGGCGTCCACGACTACCTTGAGATGTCGGAATAAGCCTGGCGCGTATTGCACTTCATCAATGATGGCCGGCGACGGATGGCGACGAAGAAAGTTGTCCGGTTCTTTTTCAGCCTGTTCCGCTTCGGTAGGGAGATCAAGAGAGACAAACCCATGATTCGGAAACAGCCGTACAAGCGTGGAGGTCTTTCCGGTCTGGCGGGCACCTGTCAGCACGACCACGGGGCGGGTGCGTGCAGACCGCTGCAGTTTAGGCTCGATATCGCGAGTTATCCACATATGCATAATATATGATGCAATCGAATATTTTGCTACACCCTTCATTAGCCTCTACTTGAGCGGTTCCCGCTGAGAAATTCCGGCCGAAGGAAATGTGTTTTTTTTTGATTTCTACCTTTACATACAGAACTTACAAGGCTGTTGGAGACTGCCAAGTACTTGACAATACCCAGTAGTCGGACACCTCTCGGGTTGGCCATCGGGTCAAAAAACTCGACACTGCCAAGGCCTCGGCCAACGCAACCACAAGTGAATTTGCAAGTGAGGAATTTCCGCTCGGAGCACACTTCGCATTTGCATCACCAGGATCAGGAATAGAGCGAGTATGGACGAGGGCGGGGATGAAAAGGACGCTCCAGCGCCAGCAGGATCACTTAGCGTATGAAGACAATTGCAGGAACCGGAGACCGGGTATGGTCGGAAGGTCGCGATCATTCGTAAGAAAGGCGGTGCAGCCGAACGCTAATGCCTCCACAACCTGGAGTCAATCAGGCGTCTTGAGTCCCCCTGCGGCTCGTAGCTGTGCGGCGGCGGGCAGATGGTCTCCAGAACGGTAGGGAACGACCAAGACTTCAAGCAAGGTAAGCCAGGAGGTAACCAACCCTTGCGGCCCTGACTCACTTCTCTAAAAAGGGGCTCAACCAGCGGAAGAAACCGGGGATGTTCTTCAATGAAGTAGATGAAAATGGCTGTGTCCACCCCTACTGGACCACGACCGAGATTCCCCATCAATCCCATGAGGCCCGTTCTCGCTCAACATGTTTCGCTGGGTCAACTCCTCTCCAATGCTCTTTGCCCAACCCCTTGAGATCAAGAATCGACAGAGGTTTCGGCCTTTCCAGAGCGTCGCTGAGAAGATGAGTAACCTCCTGAGCAACCGAGCGGTGCTGGCGCTTCGCTCTGGCCTGGAGCTTCCGGTAGAGAGAGTCCGGAAGGTTCTTGATGTTCAGTATTGCCATGGGTTTACTCCTAAACTCCTCCATAATGGAGGAACGATCAGAAACGAATCAAGGCATTTGCGACATAAGCGTCGAGAATGCAGTTAGGTTCTAGACCGGAACAACAACACCCCACCGGTAAACCCCGAAGCTAAGGACTGATCCTCACTTGTAGCTACTTGATTTGTAGACGCGCAGATGAGGACTAAAGTGTTTATTTTGCGGTGCATGATTGGGAGCCTCTCTATATCGCGGTTGGGGGCGTTTGATCCTACACCGCCAACGGCGCAAGACCAGATGGGGGCGCCTGGTGAGAGCCGGATTATCGCCGCAAGCGTCGCAAGAAAGATCGGCAAGACCGTCCAGTTCCTGCCGCAATGGAAGTCTGCTTGTTCTGCTTGTTCTCCTGTCTCGACGAAGAAAGCAGAAATAGGTGTAAAATTGCCGCGCTTAGAAAGCCAAAGTCGTGGGCATTCTGCTCGCAAATGTCGATACGGCTTGGACTGAGGCAATGAATAAGAGGAATTTCATCAAGCTCTTCTCTGCAGTGATTGCGAGCCCGGTTATCTCCTCTCTCATGGCCCGCGGGACGACAAAGGACAAACTGACAAACTGGGCGGGTAATCTCGAATACGGCACGGATCGCGTATCCTCCGCCAACTCCCTTGAAGAGGTGCGGAACTACGTTAAGAAGCAGCGCAGACTGAAGGTGCTGGGAACGCGCCATTGCTTCAACAACATCGCCGATAGCACGGACAATTTCCTGTCCCTGAAGCCCATGGACGAAGTGGTGGCGCTCGACCCGGAAGCACACACCGTGACGGTCGATGCAGGTATGACCTATGGTCAACTGTGTCCGCTCCTCCATAGCAAGGGCTTGGCGTTGCACAATCTTGCCTCGCTGCCCCATATTTCGATAGCGGGAGCGATCAGCACCGCAACGCATGGTTCGGGGGAAAAGAATGGCAATCTCTCTACGGCGGTTTCAGCAATGGAAATCGTCACGGCGGCCGGCGAAGTGGTTAAGCTTTCTCGCCAACGAGACGGTGAAGCGTTTTGGGGAGCGGTCGTGGGGCTTGGCGCGCTGGGCGTAATCACAAAGGTTACGCTTGATGTTCAGCCGACTTTCCTGATGCGGCAGTACGTGTATGAAAACATGCCGCTGGCTGAAGTGAAAAATCACTTTGATGCCATCCAATCTAGCGCTTACAGCGTCAGCCTGTTTACCGACTGGCAGAATCAGCGGATCAGCGAAGTGTGGCTCAAAAGCCGCGTGGAAGCGGGGCAAGCATTCAACGCCACTCCGGAATTCTTTGGAGCAAAACCCGCCAGCAAGAATCTTCACCCCATTGTGGAACTTTCCGCCGAAAACTGTACGGAGCAAATGGGCGTTCCTGGTCCTTGGTATGAACGGCTCCCGCACTTTCGCATGGGTTTTACGCCAAGCGCTGGGAAAGAGTTGCAATCAGAGTACTTTGTGCCCCGTCGGCACGCTGTCGAAGCTATCCTGGCCGTCGAACGGCTCCGCGATCAGGTCACTCCGCACCTGCTGATTTCAGAAATCCGCGCGATTGCGGCGGACAACTTGTGGCTCAGTCCTTGTTACCAGCAACCCTCCGTCACCATTCACTTTACCTGGAAACAGGACTGGCCAGCGGTCAGCAAGCTTTTGCCCATAGTCGAAAAGGAGTTAGCTCCGTTTGATGCCCGGCCGCACTGGGGAAAGCTGTTCACTATCTCTCCCGCGGTGCTGAGATCCCAGTACAAGAAGCTGCCGGATTTTATCCGCTTGAGCAAGAATTACGACCCGCAGGGGAAATTCCGCAATGAATTCCTAAGCACAAACATCTTCAGCAGTTAATGCTCGGTGCGATTAGAGACACAAAACAAGCGAAGTTCTCTACACGACGAATCACGGACGGTTAAGACGATCTCCTGGTAAGGAGAGCTCTGCGCAATTTGATCGAACGGGGAGGAGTTCCGATAGTATAAAGGTCTACCGGATTCGATAGGAAAATAGCCTCTAGGGTGTTCCGTGCCCCGCCGAAACCGATTTGTGCGGTCTTCTGTTGATGATAGAGTTGGCCGGCGGAACACTCGAAGGCCGCCCAAACGGAGATGGAGGAGGTTTGGCCATGAAACGAATTGGTTTGTTTGTCGCAATCTTGTTGATAGCGGGGCTCACGGCAATGGCCGAAGCCTCCCCGGAAGACGGGTGGGTGCCTCTTTTCAACGGGAAGGATCTCCATGGCTGGAAGAAGAATGGGGATGAGAAGTGGATCGTCGAGCAGGGCACGATCCTATGCGAAAGCACAGCAAACAAATACGGTTATCTAACGACGGAGAAGACCTATCGCGACTTCGATCTGCGACTTAAATTCAAAGGTGAGGCCGCCGGCAACAGTGGTGTATTTTTTCACGCCCGGATCACGGGCATCGACCCACAGCACGGCCCGGACATCGAAGGGATGCAGGTGGAAGTGGATCCCAACCCCGGCAAACACACCGGTGGGCTTTATGAAAGCGGGGGTCGCGGGTGGGTTTTAATGCCGACGCCGGAGGGTGAGCAGGCGCTTAGGCCAGGCGAGTGGAATGATCTTCTGGCCGCCGTCCGAGGTAATCACATTGTCGTTCATCTGAACGGCGTTCAGGTTACGGATTACAATGACGCCTCGCCGAAATTCACCGACGGCGTCATTGGCCTACAGATTCACACCGGCGGCGGCGTAAAGATGAGATGGAAGGATATTTACATTAAGGAGAGGTAGGAGCTCTTTTCCGTGCGCCGGAGGCAAATCTTTTTGGGCGACGCACTATGGACGCGTCATTCCAGGGAATGGCATGATCACGAGAGCGGACCTCCGGATGAAGCTCGGGCGCAAAACCAGCCGCAGGCAGTTTCTCGCCGCCGGTCTCGGAGTTTTCTTCCTGCCCAAGGACAACCAGGGGACCCCAGGACCGAGCCGCGTTGCGTCATTGAGCCCCATCCGATTCCGCAATGTAGCCGAGAGCGCCGGGTTGCGCTTCGTTCTAGAGAACCACCCCACTTCGGAGAAACACCTCATCGAGAGCATGGCGGGCGGAGTGGCGGCCTTCGATTACAACGGAGACGGCCTTACGGACATCTTCTTTACCAACGGCGCTCCTATCCCCTCGCTCCATAAGGATTCCCCCAAGTATTTTAACCGCCTCTTTCGCAACGAAGGCGGAATGCGCTTTAGGGACGTTACGGAAGAGGCCGGCGTGGCGGGAACCGGTTATTCCATAGGCGCGGCGGCTGGAGATTACGACAACGACGGCCATTTGGACCTTTTTGTGCCTGGCGTCTTCCGCAACACGCTGTATCACAATCGCGGTGACGGCCACTTCGATGACGTAACGGAAAAGGCCGGGATCAAAAGCGATAAGTGGGCCGTAGCCGCGGGGTGGTTTGACTACAACAACGATGGGCTCTTGGACTTGTTTGTGGTGAACTACGCTTCCTGGTCACCCAGCTACAATCGTTTCTGCGGCGACCCGGCGCGCAACCTGCGAGTTTATTGCCACCCGAAGTACTTCGAGGGCCTCACCAACACGCTCTACCGCAACCGAGGAGACGGAACGTTTGAAGATGTTTCTGAGCGGGCGGGTATCACGAAGCACTCCGGCCGGGGCATGAGCCTAGCCTTCGCGGATTACGACAATGACGGTTTTATGGACATCTTCGTGACCAATGACAATCAAGAAAACTTCCTGTTTCATAATCGCGGGGATGGAACGTTTGAAGAAGTCGGAGTGCTGGCGGGTGTGGCCCTGCTGAATAGCGGGAAACCGGTCTCGAGCATGGGCACGGATTTCCGGGATTACGACAACGACGGCTTAGCGGACATCAGCGTCGTGGACTTGGCGAACGAGACTTTTCCGCTCTTTCATAACCTCGGAGGCGGCCTTTTCGAAGACGCTACTTACCCGACGCGCCTCTCGGCTCTCACGATCGGGCGCAGCGGTTGGAGCACCGGCTTTTTCGATCTGAACAACGACGGATGGAAAGATCTGTTCACCACCTGCTCGCACGTTGACGACAATGTGGAAATGTTCCAGGCCACCAAATACAAACAATCCAACAGCATTTTTGCAAATCTCGGTGGAACCTTTCAGGACGTTTCGGCGCAAGCGGGGGAAGATTTTCAGGTGCCCCGCGCGCATCGCGGCAGCGCTTTTGCGGACTTCAATAACGATGGCAAGATCGACGTGGTCGTTGCTTCGCTGCAAGACAAGGCGGAACTCTGGGAGAACGTCAGCCCTGATCCGAACCATTGGATCATCCTCAAGCTTACCGGGACCAAGAGCAATCGCGACGGCATCGGAGCACGCGTGCGCATCGGCGATCAACATAACCACATGACCAGCGCTTGCGGGTACGCCTCTTCGAGTCACTGCGGCGTGCATTTCGGTCTAGGCCAGAGAGAAAAAATACCGAGCCTCGAAATCAAATGGCCGAGCGGCGCCGTACAGATCCTCAAGGACGTAAAAACCAATCAAATTCTGCCGGTTCGAGAGCCGGAAAAGTGAAGAGGATTTTAAAGGGTGGAGCGCCGGCTAGAAGTTTCGCCGGAAGCCACGGCCGGTCAATTGACTCAGAGCGATTTCCGGACTTATCTTTCCCTCAGGGCGGGGTGATCTGAATGTCCCGATTCAGCGACTGCTTCTCCGCCTCCTCGAGGTTGTGGATTTTCTGATATTGCTCGAGCGTTTGCCGCGCTAACTCCACTTGACCATTGGCTTGATAGGCGCGTCCCAGCTCATAGTGCAAGCTGCCGTCGTCATCTAGGGATAGGGCCGCTTTCAAGTGCGGAATGGCCCTACCCGCTTGACCGAGGGCCAAGTAGGTCCGGGCCAGAGAAGCATGCGCCGGCAGCAGGCCCGGATCGCGATGGATCGCTTTATTCAAAAATGGCAGGGCGTCGGCGGGCTTCTGCGATTTCAAGAGGATATCGCCGAGGTAGTAATTTAGCTCGGGAGACTCCGGCGCGGACTTCAGTAAGTCCTCGAACAACACCCGGGCGCGCTCGAGGTCGGCGGTCTGGAAAAGCGAAATGGCGAGTTGTTCTTTGATGTAGGGGTCAGCGGGTGAGAACTTAAGGGCCTCTTCCCAGTGCTTGGCCGCTTCCACATATTGTCGGCGTTTAAACTCCATCTTGGCCATCAACTCCTCTGCCGGCCGAGAAGAAGGCAACTCTCCGAGGTGCGTGTAAGCAGCGCGAGCCAGGGCATTGTAGGCGCGCGTCCGCCAGTAATAGGATCGCGGTGTTGTTTCGGCTGGCGCGGCGGCCAGCAAATCATGAAATCTCCCGGCCTGGAAATCGCATTCGAGCTTGTCGTCGAGGCAGTCTAGAGGGGAGAGCTGCCGCTCCTTTTCATCCTCGACCGCCGCCCAGTCGGCGTGCCCCGTCTTTCGGTAGATCTCCGCTACTGCGCCGTGGATTCCTCGCAAGGAAGGCATTTTTTCCTGCGCCTGCCGGTAAAGGTAGAACGCGCCAAAGAGTTGTTGGGTGTCTAAGCGTGATTCGGCTACCAGGTCCAGCCAATAAGCAGAGCCCGAGGCGATCTTGGCGAGTGCATCAAAATTCCGCTGTGCCAAGCCATCATAACTAAGCCCTAGGCCGTACCAGGCCTTTGGGTTGCTGGGATCTAATTGGGAAAGCTTTTGGTAGGATTCCGCTGCATGCTCGAATTTCCTGAGAGCCAAGCAAGTCTCCGCGAGTGCTTGTTGGGCATCGGGATTTTCAGGCTGCACGCTTACCAGCTTCTCCAAGGGATTAAGTGCTTTGCCGGCTTCACCTAGATCAAGGTAGGTGGTCCCCAGGAAAAGCAGGGCCACGGAGTTGGCCGGATCGAGTTGCAGAACCTTCTCGAATTGGCCCAGGGCTTCCCGCTTGTGTCCTGAATAATCCAATGCCAGACCCAGATTCATTACCAGGCCGGGATTGTTGGGCAGGGCGCGAACGAGTTCGCGGTAAATTGGGATGGCCTGCTCAAATTGCTGCCCAGCCATCAAGTCTTTGGCGCGATGCGATTTTTCTTCAAGATCGGGTGACTGCCCAAGCAGCGAAGGCCCCAAAAGAACAACCGCCCCCACACCGATTAGCAAGCGTCTCAAGCTCATTCCGTAACTTCTAGCACGCAGATCGCATTGCACACAACTCGGGAACAAAAAAAGCGGGCACCCGAGGGTGCCCGCTTTGTAGGAATGTTTGCTGTGCTGACGATCGGGATCAGCGATTGCGTGATCCCAAAGCCGCATTCGGTCTGGAGCTAGAACCGCACGAACGCGCCAAGTTGTACGACGCGTTCGCCATAACTCGAAGTGAGTTCACCAAGTGTCCCGCACGTGCCGTTCACATTTGTGCAGTCAGTGTTTGGGTTGTTGAAATGAGGCTTATTGAAAAGGTTTTCGGCTTCCCCTCGAATCTCGAAGCTGAAGCGTTCGGTGAGTTTGAAAATTCGAGCCAGGCTGGTATCAAGCTGCCAAAGCCCTGGCCCTCTGAGCCAGGATTGGGTCCGATTGATATTGCCGATGCTGGCTGCCGAACATGTCACCTTAGTGCAGTCAACAGTATTTGGAACGAACGCGTCGGCGTTGAACCACTGGGGGAACCCGCCAGTATTATTTGCGCCTCCGAGGTAGTGAACTGGACCGACATGGTTCGGTACCTGGGCCGTGTCGAAGGTGGCGAGCGTATTGCTATCTTGGCTGAGCTGCAACGGAGAGCCGGTGAAGGCGGTGAACACTCCGTTGAATTTCCACCCGCCCACGATGTTGTTCACGACGTTGTTGCTGCTCGCCCATTTCTTGCCGGTTCCGAAAGGCAGATCATAGACGTACGCCAGCTTAAAATTATGCGTATGGTCGAAGCTCAACGGGCCGTAATTGAGAGGCAAGCACCCTTTAGGCATAGCGGCAGAGGGTGGGCAATTGAACTCCAACCCGTTCTCCCAGGTGTTGTCGTTGACGTAGCCCATCGCTCGAGAATAGGTGTAGGCAGCTTGAATGAAGAGCCCATGACCCGTGCGATGGTTTACGGAAACCTGGAGGGAATTGTAGTGTGAACCCAGATAGCCTTGGAATTGGTAGAGCCCGCCGGTGTATTGGGTCCCGCCGTAGGATGGCTCAACTCCACCGAGT
>Ga0307475_10001768_pt1 | contig 12906 bp, 11 predicted proteins | sample atmos_gasesECM1C_FD_203317 | JGI IMG/M metagenome (GOLD analysis project Ga0307475, IMG submission 203317) | Hardwood forest soil microbial communities from Morgan-Monroe State Forest, Indiana, United States - atmos_gasesECM1C_515 | ecosystem: Environmental > Terrestrial > Soil > Temperate... | reverse complement strand
GAGCTTGCGCGCAAGGCGGGAATAAAGCCAGCCAATCCCGCAGCCACGGTAAGAACGATTGCCGAGCCAACGAACGTTAATGGATCGCGCGGGTTCAACCCGAAGAGCTGGCTGCGGACCAGATTGGCGAGGGCCAGCGCAAGCGATAAACCGACGACCAGGCCGGCGCCAATCATAAGACAGACTTCGCGCATCACCATCCCAATGACGTTGCCGCGCATTGCTCCTAGAGCCATGCGGATGCCTATCTCTCGAGTTCGGCGCATCACCGCGTAGGCCGTAACGCCATAAAGCCCGATGACGGCGAGTAAGGTGGCAAGTCCGCCGAATACCGCAGAGAGGCTGGCAACCAGTCGCTCGGTCCGCAGCGAGAATCCAATCTGTTCGTTCACGGTTTGAAGCCCAACGACCGGAACATGCGGGTCGAACTGCCGCATGCGTTCGCGAACTTCATTCTCGATCTGGCGCGGATCGACCTGCGTACGCAAATAGATATTCATGAACCGGAAATGGGCGTCTTGGAAGTACGGGAAGTAGGCCTGCGCCGGAGGCGTCTCACGCAGATCTCTGTATTTTCTGTCCGGGATCACCCCAATTACTTCAATGTCCAGGCTGACGGGCCGCATGTCGTCCACGAGCCCGAAGCGCTGGCCGATCGGATCTCGACCCCGGAAGTATTGCCTGGCAAAACTCTCGTTGATGACAGCGTATTTGTAGAAGCCGGCCTCGCTGGCCGATTCGTTGGCTTGTTTGGTCGGCCGATCATCCTGCGCGGTGAAGGCACGCCCGGCGATGAGAGGAATACCGAGCGTAGCAAAGTAGTCCGGGCCGACGTTGCTGAGAACCGGCTGTTGCTCGATCGGCGCTCCCTCGAAATCCTTTCCTAGGATCGCATTCCGCCATGCATAGCCCTTCAGAAGCGGCATGGCGGAGAATCCAACCGATGCAACACCGGGCATGGTTTGCAGATTGACGTTCAGGCGTTGATAGAACGATTTCGTTTGTTCGTCGGAGTATCCGTTGAGCGAAGGGTCGATTCTGAATGTAAGAAGATGATCCGTGGGGAACCCCGGCCCGAGGCTCTCGAGGTTGCGCAAGGTACGAACGAAAAGGCCTGCACCGACCAGCAGCAGGAGCGACAGCGCTACTTGAATGCCGACCAACATCCGGCGAAGAGAAATGCCGCCGGCTGAGGCCGCCCCGGACCTGTCTTTGAGCGAGAGCGTAATTTCCGTGCGCGAGCCGCGAACAGCGGGCAGGAGTCCGAAGACCAGTGAGGTCAGGAGCATAGCTCCCACAACGAAGGCCAGCACGCGTCCATCCGGAATGGGAGAGACAACAAACTCGGCGGCGGCATCCGCAGGCAGATAGATGCGCAGCAAAACGCGATCCACCACAAACGCCAGCGCCAGTCCCAGGGTTGCCCCGGTGCCCGCCAGAAGCAAGCTTTCCGCCAGCAACTGGCGAACAATGCGCGTCCTGCCGGCGCCGATGGCCAGGCGAACAGCGAATTCCCGCTCTCGCGCGCTGGCGCGGGCGAGCAGCAGATTCGCCAGGTTGGCACAGGCAAGAAGAAGCACCGCCCCGGTGAGCGCGACCAGGAGCCATAGCGGCTTTCGCATGTACTCGCGGAGCCCGTTTTCAGAGCCCGGCAAAAGTTCAGCGCGATTACGGAGAAACGGTTCCCGATCCGCGGGCGTCGCGGATCTGGTGAATTCAGGCTGCTCAACCTCCATTTCGAGAATGCTATGCATGAGCGGCTGCAGCGAAAGTTGCGCCTGCTCGAGGCTGACGCTGGGCTTGAGGCGCCCGTACGCGGTGACCCAACTCAGCCTGCGCCGCCGGTCCTTCAGGCCGTCCGAGTGAGGCGTCATCTCCGTCTTCATCATGATGGGAACAAAAACCTTCGCAGGAACTCCTGGGTCCACGCCGTCAAAACCGGGCTGCGCGATCCCGATAACGGTCATCGGGTGACTGTTGAGAGCAATCGTCCGTCCGACGATGGTGCGGTCGCCGTCGAAGTAGGTCCGCCAGAAGTTGTAGCTGAGCACCACAACCGGCGAGCTGTCCGGAATCGCGTCGTCGTCCGGAGCGATGGTGCGGCCCAAGGCCGCCCCGACGCCGAGGATCGGGAAATAGGAACCGGAGACCAACTCCGCGGAGATTTGCGCCGCTCGATCACCGTAGCCGATATTTACGGTAGCTGGGAACCGGCAGAACATGCCTGAAAAGACTTGATTGTTGTCGCGCAAATCTTCAAACATCGGCCAGGAAATGGTGTTGACGCCAAAAGAGTTGGCGTAATGGTTGCCGGTCTCCCGGACGATCACGAGCCGCTCAGGATCACGGACCGGCAAGAGCCGCAGAACAACCTGATCCAGCAGGCTGAACATCGCCGTGTTCGCGCCGATACCAAGCGCGAGCGTGGCCATCGCAATCAGCGTGAAAGCAGGATTCTTCGCCAGCGTGCGAACCCCGTACCGAAGGTCCTGGACGAGCCCGTCCAACCAGGCACCCACGCGAATATCGCGAACGCTCTCTTTAACCTGCTCTACCCCTCCCGCATCACGACGAGCTTCGCGGTAAGCCTCCTCGGGAGACACTCCTTCTCGCATCTTTTCGGCCGATACCATTTCCAGATAGGCCTGGAGTTCCTCATCGAGATCGCGATCAAGTACCTTTCTGCGGAACACATTGTTCCAAAGCGCGCGGAGTCGACTGATCACAGAGCCTCCTATGTGGTGCGCAAGGCAGTCGCCATGGCAAGAGATATTCGTTCCCAGCGCTCCGACTCGGTATGCAGTTGCTTTTTGCCGGCCTTGGTCAACGCGTAGAACTTCGCGCGCCGATTGGTTTCTGATTCGCCCCAGGAAGATGTGAGCCAACCGGCCTGTTCCATGCGGTGCAGCGCGGGAAACAGGGATCCCGCTTTCACGTCGAATGCTCCGCCAGTGATCTGCGCGATTCTGCGCGATACGCCCATCCCATGCAGTTCCTGGAGGGTAAGAGCCTTCAGGATCAGCAGATCGAGTGTGCCTTGCAGGAGATCGGATGGAGGGGCAGGCATGAATTCTCCTATAGTCCGTCTATAAGACAGTAGCACGACTCTTATAGACGGTCAATAGGAGCCGCTAATTTGCGGGGGGGAACGCCGACAGGGCCGATGCATGCCCGATTTGTTTCTACTTCGAGTCACACAACGACAACAGGCCAATGCACCCGTCGAACTTAGGTTGGGAGCCGATGCGCGGATTGGTGCTGATAAACGCGCTGCCGTCGGTAAGGAGTCTGATTGACTATCTCATGATGCATGTTCCAGCTTGGCTCAAGGAAAGGAGCATTTAGAGCTAGCATTAGTCCTTCCGTACGGGCGCTACGGAAAGCTCACCACAGTGACCGGCTTATCCGGGTTGGCGATAGTCGATGACCCGCCGGTATTGTCCACCACGTTCAGAATGCCGCCGGAACCGGCGGTGGAGAGAAAGATGGTTAGTAAATCGCGAAGACTTCCGGGCGGAAGCGTGGCGGGCACCTCGAACGCGTTTGCCGCAAAGATGTTCACGCCTTGGTTGAAGAAGCTGTAACTGCCCATGCCGTATCCGCTGAAGCTGCTCACATTGTCAGCGACCTTGAAGGCCGCCCATCCGTTAACACCGGGAGCTTCCATCCACGCTGCCTGGCTGGGTGGGTCATACGGCATCTCGTTCTGGAAGAAGACAGTTGTGCCGCCATTTCCGTTCCACAGCACCTCGTACTTCTGATAGTGCTCGACGAACAGGCCGTACGCCGTCACGTTGTCGCCGTTGACGATAACCCCGGTGTCGGCGGTGTTGCTGGTCCATCCCACACCGTTGCCGTGGTCGGCACGCCAGGCCCAGATGTCATCGAGGATGACGTCGCTCGCGTTGACTACCAGGCTGTTCGTCGCGCTGCCCGCCGCCGCGCCGCCGATGCGGAAGAAGACGTCGGAAAGAACCGCCGGATCAGAGGCATCATTCTTTTTGCCTGCTTGGCCGGTTCCGATCTGCAGCAGCGTAGGGGATGTCGTCGGACCAGCGTCAAAGAGAATGCCCGAGATCATGACGCCTTGCGAACCGGCGACGCTCCTCATCGCCACGATTCCGTTTTGCGGAACCAGAGTGGGAAAGCCGAGGCCGAGCACCACAGTGTCAGGATGCGTGACCTCGATGGTCTGGTCGAGCAAGTAAACTCCGGGCGTGAGGATGAGATTTTTGCCGGATGCCAATGCCGCGGTGATATCGGCACCGCTGTTGGCCGGACTGGCGATGAAGAAATTCTGGATTGGGATGGATGTCCCCGGCGTAGGACCGTTCGCCCACGTCGTACCCGACGAATTGAGCTGCACCGACGGGACGAAGACGTTGTAATTCCCATTCGAGTCGATGTAGAGGTATGGCGCCTCTCGCGTCACCGGACTCGTTGGGAGCGTGGTGTACGGGCCCCCGCACGGCTTGTGACCGGGGAAACACTGGGCCGGCGCACCCACGACGCCGGAGAACACCTGGTTCCAGACGCCGTTAGTCCAGCCATCGAGCTTGCTGTTCCTGACTATCCACTGCTGCTGCGAGCCGTTGATGATGGTGCTGCCGTCGAATTCGGAATCGGCTATGAACCCGCCACTCGCGTATGACGGACCGGTGCAATAATCCATGAGAGTGGTGAATCCGTTCACATGAACCCGGCGCATCGGCGCGGCCTGCGATACGGCCCAGAATTCCCCGTTGTGGCAGCCGAAGCCAGGCGTGGTTACGTTGATGGTCAGATTCGACAACGATCGCCAGAAATTCACCAGCGCGATGCAGTTGGTGTTATTGAGTCCTAAGCACTGGTTGTGCACATAGATGGATCCGTTGATTACGACGTCATTGGGCGATTGACCGAGGCCCGCCACCTCAGTGTAATAGCCGATCTGAAAATTGAGCGGGTTGGTGCTGGACCCATAGGTGCCAGGCTCGAACAGCAACGCATAGCGCTGCGTACCGAATTGGTTGGAAACCTGTTGCGTCGCGATCGAATCGACCGTTGCCTGAATGGCGCTCTGAGGCATGCTGGGACTAAAAATGTAAACGTTGGTTCCGAAATCGGGTTGCGCTCCGGGCGTGGCTAAAGGCATCGCGACACAGGCACCTACCAGGGCCGATAGCATCGCTAAATTCCTTACGATACTTAGTGTTATGCGTCTTTGAGGAAATTCAAATACCCACATTGCGCACCCCTTCAAACCGTTTTGATAAATTCCTTTTTTGTATTCTCAAAAACGGCAGGAGCGTACTCTCATTTCGGAAGCCCGCATATCAAGGAAACAGTGTATTTAAATGATTGTAGTGTTTGCGATACGTGAAGCTCCGGATCCGCTGCTTTACTCCATGACTTCGATCTCGGGGTAAAGGGGCGAGGCAATCTCGAGCCGTGGGGCGCTTGGGCCCTTCACGTACGCGTCAAAGAAGGTGTGCACGCAGTACGTCGTCACGGCAAGCTGGCGACGTCCGTCGATTCCCACGACTCCAAACGCCCGCAGCGTGCGCATGACGATGTGACTCTTCAACAGCGCGCCATCATCGCTAAAGAGAAAATGGTTTGCGCCTCGAATTGTGACCTGTAACCGTCGCTCCGGAGGCAGGCGATCGTAAATAGATTGAATGTCGGCCATGATTTTTTCTGGGTCGGACTCATGGCTGTGATCGCTCATCAGGAACAGGAACGGCTGATGCAGGCTGTCCTGAATGACGCTGCCGAATGGCCGCCCGTCCACATCGATTGCGGCCTTGCACCTGTTATCGTCGTGGCAAAACTGAGCGGCGGTGGCCCCACCGAACGAGTGGCCAAATACTCCAAGGCGCGCCAGGTCCAGGCGTCCCTTGAACTTGCCTGTGGCCTTTGAGGTGTTGAGTTGCAGTAACCGGTCGAGGACGAACGCGATGTCGGACATCCATGCGCTCATTACCCTGCTTACACAGCGGGTTTGCTGCGGTCGCTGCTGGCCCTCACAGCGTTCCGGATTATTCTCCGGAGTCCTTCGCATCACGCGGCCGTCCGGAAAAGTGACGGCAAACGTGCGATAGGGCGCGTCGAAGCCCACCACGACATATCCGTGGCTGGCCAGATCCTCGGCGAGCGTCGAGTAATTCCAAACCTCGGAGGAAGCACCGGCCCTCATGATCACCACCGGGTACGATTGCTGGTGCGACGACACATTGGCGTCAGGAATACTGTGTGAGTGAACCCTCGACAGATCGCGGGTCAGTAGTCTCAGTGGACCGCTGGCGGGAGCAGCAGCCGGCCGCATTTGCGCGGGCAGGTAGTCATCTGTCGCAGGAGATTGCCCAGCGTCAGACGGATACCAGACCCAAACCAGGAGTTCGCGTTTGGTGCCCGGAACCGGCGCGAGCGTGTCTAGTGTCTTATCGTCGGCCCAGTCGTAGATGTCGCGGCCGACCGCGAATGCTCCCGTCGGCTGGGGTAGCGTGATTGCGGCGCGATGCTCCACCCAAAGCGCCCCGAATAATGCCGCAACACCAAGAACAGCCAAGATCGCCAAGCGTCCGAAGGCTCTAAATATCCAGGTGGCGAGGGGACGCTGTGCCTTGGGAGTGTGAATTGGATTGAGGATCGAGCCTTCGGGGGTAGTTGAAGGGCGTGTCATGCAAAGCACTCTACAATGCAAAGTACGTGAGTGTCAAGGAGGCCTGGTGAAGCGCCAATGCTCCAAGGCATTAGCTGGAGGGCGGTCGAAACGCCGCCTCACGCGCCGCCAAATTCGACCTGTTATACTGCTCGATTGCCATGGCCGCCAGAACCCAGTCCAACAATCACGCCGGAATCAAATCTGGCCGACTGCGTATAGTTGCGCATGCGGAGCTACCCACGCGGTATGGACGCTTTACCATTTACGGTTTCGAGGGGCGGGGGCCGGAGGAAGAGGCTGTCGCATTGGTGCGCGGAAACTTGCGGGGCAAGCCCGCGCCGCTGGTGCGCGTGCATTCGCAATGCCTGACGGGCGATGTGCTGACGTCGCTGCGCTGCGACTGCCGCGCGCAATTGGAGCTTTCGCTCAAGAAAATCGGTCAGGCGTCATCGGGCGTTCTTCTGTACCTGCCGCAGGAAGGCCGCGGCATCGGCTTGATGAACAAGCTGCGCGCCTACGAACTGCAAGACGGCGGGATGGATACGGTGGAAGCCAACGAGTCCCTGGGGTTTGCCGCCGACGCCCGCGACTACGATTTTTCCGCCAAGATCCTCAAACAACTCGGTGCGACCAGGATCCGCTTGTTATCTAACAACCCCGAGAAAGTGCGCCAGCTAGAGCGCGCCGGCATCCGCGTTGTGCAGCGAGTTCCCTGCCAGCCACGAATGTCCAAAACTTCGCGGCTTTACCTGCAAACAAAGAAGGAAAAAATGGGGCATTTGCTCGACGGGATTTGAGGCGGGCATTCGCTCCAGAAAGCAATCTCGTAGACTAACCGCCGCCGACGAATTGCACGATTTCGTAGCGATCGCCTGGTGCGACTAGCGTTTGCGTCCATTGCGGGCGGGGCAAAATTTCCAGGTTGCGCTCGATCGCGACGCGGCCGCCGTCGAGGCCTAACTCGCGCAGGAGGTCGGAGACGCTGGCGCCGGGCTTGGCGCTGCGACTTTCGCCATTCACCGAAATGGTAATCGGCGTATCCAAGTTCTTCACCCTGCGGCCGGAATTTTTGGCTTGGCGCGCAACTGAAAATGCAGGCGCGCTTCCGACTTGCCATTATAGCCTTCGATGACCAGCGCGCATTCCGCCCCGGCGAGCCGCGGCATGTCAAACGCAAGTTGCGCTTTGCCATCGGTGCCGGTCGCCGTGGAATACTGCGACGGCTCCGCGGCGCCGTCGATGCGCGCGGTAACGCGTGCGCCGGAAACCGCCGCGCCATCGTCTTTCCTGAAGACCAGCACTTGTAGTGTTGCACGCTTTCCGGAGAGCCAACTCTTGGCATTCAGCAATTCCAAAGCTAATAAGTCGCTCACCGCCGACGCCGCCGGCGGCGTGACCGGCTGCGCAAACTTCAAGGCTCCCGAGCGCAAGGCGTCCAGAACCGCCTGATGTTGTGAACTAACCCGCTCTTTCAACTTTTGCTCGCGCGCCGCATCGAGCGGAAGCAAATCGGCATAACTGTTGGCGCGGCGGTGCAGCACGCGGCCATTGTGATACACCATGGTGTCAATCACGGCATGAGATGTGCCGCGATCTTCGGTCTGCACATGATAGACAGTGTCACCGACTCTAACGTTTGAGTTGTGGCCGAACAACATGCTGGAAATAGGCCCTTTCGATTTCGCACTGTGGAGGGCCGCATTTGACCGCTCGCAGCCGAATCGTTATTATAACCCTTCGCCCATGAGTGGTTCCGGCCTACATGCCTACGCACCGCTTCTCTTACACCTGTTGCTAGCCCTTGGTTTGGCAGGCGCGCTTACCGCTGTTTCGGTTCTAATCGGATGGCGGCGCCCCAATCGTGCCAAGCTACAGGCCTACGAGTGCGGGATGGAACCCACGGGCGACGCGCGCGAACCTTTTTCCGTGAAGTTCTACCTGGTGGCTATGGTCTTCATTCTGTTCGACGTAGAGGCCATCTTTCTGTACCCCTGGGCCTACATTTACAAGGACATGTTCAAGATTTCGCACAGCTTTGGCGTCTATGGCTTCGTAGAGATGCTGGTGTACATTGCCATCCTGTTAGTCGGGTACATTTATCTCTGGAAAAAGGGCGCGTTCGACTGGATTAAATAGCCGGGCGTAAGCGGGGATTTCGGGAACTGTGACGGAGAACAGCAACCAAAATACTAATGTTGTGGTCGAGCGATTGCGCGCGTGGAGCCCCAACGCGATCAGCGAAGTGATCGAATTTCGCGGCGAGACCACCGTGGTAGTTCCTCGCAAAGTCCTCCGCGAGGTTGCCGAGCGATGCCGCTCCGACAAAGAGCTGCAATTTAATTTGCTCAGCGATGCTACTTGTGTCGACCGCTTTCCACTGGAGCCGCGCTTTGAAGTGAATTATCACCTCGTTTCGATTCCCCGCCGCGATCGCCTGCGCCTGCAAGTTCGGCTTTCCTCCGACGATCCAACGGTGGACTCGCTGGTGCCCGTCTGGCCGGGCGCCAATTGGCAGGAGCGCGAAATCTTCGACCTGATGGGAATTCGCTTTAACGGTCATCCGGATTTGCGGCGCATCTTGATGCCGGAAGATTGGGAAGGCTACCCGCTGCGCAAGGACTATCCAGTGGAAGGCTACCGTGATATTCCTTCGATCGCGACGCGCTATACGAGGAGCCGGCCGTGAGCTCTCCCTCTATCGTCAGCAGCATGGTCGACACCGCCACCGGCGGCTCGAAGACCATGGTCCTCAATATGGGGCCCCAGCACCCGTCTACCCACGGCGTGCTGCGCATTCTGCTGGAGCTGGACGGCGAAAACGTGGTCCGGGCCATTCCGGACATGGGCTATCTGCACACCGGCATCGAGAAATCGTGCGAAGACAAAACGTATTCGCAAGCGATTACGCTTACTGATCGCATCGATTACCTGAATCCGCTGGGCAATAACCTGGCGTATTGCATGGCGGTCGAGAAACTGCTCGGCCTTGAGATTCCGAAACGCGCGCAGTACATCCGCGTGATGATGGTGGAGCTGCAGCGCATTTCCTCGCACCTGGTCTGGCTGGGAACTCATGCCATCGACCTGGGCGCGATGTCCGTCTTTCTTTATTGTTTCCGCGAACGTGAAGAGATTCTGAAGATTTTTGAGTTTGTCGCCGGGCAGCGCATGATGACCAGCTACATCCGCATTGGCGGACTGGCCCTCGATCTTCCGGCCGGTTGGCGGCCGCGCGTCGAGAAATTCCTGAAGATGATGCCGGCGCGCATCGATGAATACGAAGAGCTGCTCACCGGCAACCGCATCTGGATGGGCCGCACCAAGGATGTGGGCTATATCTCCGCAGAAGACGCCGTGGCGCTGAGCATGACTGGGCCGACCTTGCGCGCCGCCGGCCTGGCCTACGACAATCGCAAAGCTTTCCCGTATTCGAGCTACGAAGAGTTTCAATTTGACGTGCCGACGCGCACGGATTCCGATTGTTTCGGCCGCTATATGGTCCGCGTCGCGGAGATGCGTGAGAGCCTGAAGATAATTCGCCAGGCGGTCGACAAAATCACTCCTGATGGGCCTTTCCGCACCGAAGCGGCCGGAATCATTCCTCCCGAGCGCGAGAAGATGAAGACCGAGATGGAAGCGCTCATCTACCACTTTAAAATTTTCACCGAAGGCTTTTCGCCGGCCCCGGGGCAGGCCTATGCCGCCATCGAATCGCCGCGCGGCGAACTCGGCGTTTTCGTGGCCAGCGATGGTTCGCCGAAGCCGTTACGTGTGCACTTCCGCGGACCTTCGTTCATTAACTTGCAAGCGCTCCCCAAGTTGATCGAGGGCAAGCTGATCGCCGATGTGATTGCGTGCATCGGCACGATCGACATCGTGTTGGGAGAAGTCGACCGCTAGGATTATGGAACTTTCGCCACAACTCTCCGCTCGCTTTGAAACGCTGCAAAATCGCTATCCCTTCAAGCGTAGCGCGCTGGTCCCCATGCTGCTGTACGCCCAGGACGAATTCGGCTTCATCAGCGATGAAATGATCGCCGAAATCGCCCAGCGGCTGGACCTGCGCACCGTGCAAGTCGAAGAAACCTTGCAGTATTACTCCATGCTGCACCGCAAGCCGGTGGGCAAACACCACGTGCAGATTTGCACCAACGTGGCTTGCATGCTGCGGGGCGGCAACGAGTTGTTGGAGCAAGCCAAGAAGCGCCTGGAAATCGGCAACAAGGAAGTCACCACCGACGGGATTTTCTCGCTGGAAGAAGTGGAATGCATCGGCGCGTGCACCGGCGCGCCGGCCATGCAGGTCAATTACGACTTTTACGAAAATCTCACGCCCATGAAGTTTGATCGCATCATCGAAGAGCTCGATGCCGGTGATCACCCCGCTCCCGAGCCGGTAACTGCCGGCGCGTTGCATCCGCGCGATCCCGCGGAGACCCCGGTGATCAGCCGGCGCTTCGGCATCCGGCATTCGCACAAAATCGATGTGTATCTGCAGCACGACGGCTACAAGGCGCTGGAGAAAGCCCTGCGAGAGATGACTCCGGAAACGATCATCGACGAAGTAAAGAAGTCCAGCCTGCGCGGGCGCGGCGGCGCGGGCTTCCCTACCGGCATGAAGTGGTCGTTCGTCCCCAAGGATTCGCCGAAGCCGAAATACGTAATTTGCAATGCCGACGAGTCCGAGCCCGGCACCTGCAAAGACCGCCCGCTGATGGAAATGGATCCGCACCAGATGATCGAGGGAATCACCATCGCGGGACGCGCAATCGGCGCGAAGAACGGCTTCATTTATATTCGCGGAGAATATCGCTACGTCCTGGACATCGTGCAGACGGCACTCGACGAAGCGTATTCACGCAACTATCTGGGTAAAAATATTCTGGGTAGCGGCTTCGATTTTGACTTGATCGTGCATACCGGCGCCGGCGCCTACGAATGCGGCGAAGAATCCGCCCTCATGGAATCGCTGGAAGGCAAACGCGGTTATCCGCGCATCAAGCCGCCCTTCCCCGCGGTCGTCGGCCTGTACGGCTGCCCGACCATCATCAATAACGTGGAGACGCTCAGCACGGTCCCCGCCATCATTCTCGAGGGCGGCGAGAAGTACGCCAGCCGCGGCACTCCGAAAAATGGCGGCACTCGCATGCTGTGCGTCGCCGGACACGTCAACAAGCCGGGCATCTACGAAATTCCGTTGGGCATGAACATGAAGAAGTTCATCTACGAAACAGCCGGCGGAATCCCCGATGGCAAAAAGCTCAAAGCGGTAATTCCCGGCGGCAGTTCGTGTCCGCTGATGAGCGCCAGCGAAATCGACATCCCCATGGATTACGATTCTGTCGCCAAAGCGGGCTCCATGCTGGGCTCCGGCGGCATGGTGGTCATGGACGAAGACACCTGCATGGTGGACATGGCCCGCCGCATCATGCACTTTTACGCGCACGAATCTTGCGGCTGGTGCATCCCCTGCCGCGAAGGCACCACTTGGCTGCGCAAGATGCTGGACCGTTTTCACGCCGGTCTCGGCCGCCCCGAAGATATCGATATCGTCGGCGACCTCGCCAAAAATATGCTGGGCCGCACCTTCTGCCCGCTTGGCGATGCGGCGGCGCTGCCCACCATCAGCATCGTGCAGAAGTGGCGCAACGAATTCGAGCAACATTTGAACGGGCGCTGCCCCTTTAAATCCGCCGAGGCGCTGGTCGGCTCGCGGTAGGACCTAATGGCTGAAACCAAGACCGAGCAAAAACTGATTTCGCTGAAAATTAACGACCGCGACGTGCAAGTTCCCCCGGGAACGCTGCTGATTGAAGCCACGCGCCGCATCGGCACCGAAGTTCCCTCGTTCTGCTATTACCCAGGCCTGTCGCTGCAAGCGGCCTGCCGCATGTGCCTGGTCGAAATTGAAAAATTCCCCAAGCTGCAAACCGCCTGCACCGTCATCGCCACCGAAGGCATGGTTGTGCGTACAAATACCGACCAGGTGCGCAATGCTCGCAAGTATATGCTGGAATTTCTGCTGACCAATCACCCGCTCGATTGCCCGGTCTGCGACAAAGGGGGCGAGTGCGAGCTGCAGGACATGGTTTTCCGCTACGGCGCGGATACCAGCCGCTTCGTCGAAGAAAAAATTCACCGCCCCGAAGAAAAATGGTCGGAATTGGTGTATTACGACGCCCCGCGCTGCATTCTTTGCTTCCGTTGCGTGCGCGTTTGCGACGAAGGAATGGACGTGAAAGCGCTCGGCGTAGGCATGC
>Ga0307475_10001767_pt1 | contig 12908 bp, 13 predicted proteins | sample atmos_gasesECM1C_FD_203317 | JGI IMG/M metagenome (GOLD analysis project Ga0307475, IMG submission 203317) | Hardwood forest soil microbial communities from Morgan-Monroe State Forest, Indiana, United States - atmos_gasesECM1C_515 | ecosystem: Environmental > Terrestrial > Soil > Temperate... | reverse complement strand
AGGCCGCGACAAGAGCTCCCGCGAGCTCGACAATTAACTTTTCTGCTGAGCAGAACCATGACCTCGATGATGCCAAAGACGCGAATGACCGCTACAGCCAAGGCGAAGCGAATTACACGTCTTCTGGCGGAGGTCACCTGCTGAGCTAATCCAAAAGTTCAAACCAGGTAGAAACCCACCGCCAGAAGCAAAATGGCGGTGGGTTTTTGTTTGTCCACAAAAATGAAAGGGAGAGTAGCCATGACTGGAGCAGCCGCAGATCAATCGGGGCAATCGACGGAGCCGCAACCGCAACCCGTAGTGATGAAGTTTGGCGGCACGTCGCTGGAAGACGCATCCGCGATCCGGCGCGCCATTCGCATCGTGAAGCACCGTCTGCGATCGCGGCCAGTGGTCATCGCGAGCGCGTTCGCCGAGGTTACCGACCAACTCCTTGCGGCCGGAAACAGCGCGGCCCGAGGTGAGTTGCAGGCCGCGCGAGCATCGCTCGACGAACTCCGGCGACGTCATGAGCAGGTTGCTCTCGGCGCCGCTGGTCCCGCACTGTACGAATCCCTCCGTCTTCCTCTTGACTCCCAATTCCACCAACTCGACGTTGTTCTGGACAGCATCGCAACCGCGGGCGAACTCACGCCCCGTTTCCAGGATCAGCTTCTGGGCGCCGGCGAATGTCTCTCCAGCCGCATCGTTTCCGCGGCCTTTGCAAATGCGAGTCTCGATGCGGTCTGGGTAGATGCGCGAGCGTGTCTGGTCACCGACGCCGCGCACACCCAGGCAACTCCGTTGTGGGAGGAAACGAACCAGCGCGTGCAGGCGGCGCTCGTGCCTTTGCTGGCGGAGGGAAAGATTCCGGTTCTCGGAGGGTTCATCGGCGCGACCAGTGATGGCATCCCCACCACCCTGGGCCGCGGAGGTTCCGACTTCACCGCGTCCATTGTTGGCGCCGCGCTGCACGCCTCGCGCATCGAAATCTGGACCGACGTCGACGGCATTCTCACCACCGATCCCAAGCTTTGCCCCGACGCTCGCCGCGTCCCTTCGATGAGCTTCGAGGAAGCCGCTGACCTCGCTTACTTTGGCGCGAAGGTCCTGCATCCAGCGTCGATTGCTCCGGCGATGCGCAAGAACATCCCGGTCTTCGTCCTGAATTCGCGCAACCCGGAAGGCAAGGGAACCGAGATCGTTGCGCATCCTGGCGACGAGTGCGTTATGAAGGCAATCACCGCGAAGAAGGGCGTCACCGTGGTGGACGTCGAAGCGGTGCGCTGGCTCGCTCCTGAAATCCTGCGGGAAATTTTCGAGGTCTTCGAGCGTCATCAGTACAGCTTGGATTTGCTGTCAGCTTCGCGCGGCAGCTTGTCGCTGCTGGTGACTTCCAGTGACGCGCTGCCGAAGATTGCGGAAGAATTGAAGGGCCTCGCCAACGTGCGTTGGGAAAATCACAAAGCGCTTGTCTGCCTGGTAGGCGAGAAGGTCAGGCGTCAGCCCGAGATCGCGAGCCAGGTATTTCGGGCGCTATCGGACGTGGACTTGCGCATGATTTGCCAGGGAGCGTCCGAGCGCAACATCAGTTTTCTGGTGGAGGAATCGCAGGCTGAAGATCTGGTGCGCAGATTGCACCGGCTATTCTTTCAATCGCGCTTCGACCGCTATTCCATCAGCAGCGCTACCCAGCCCATGTGCCAGGCAGGAGGTTCCTGGCAATAACGATGTCGGAGAGATTTCCGCGGTGCCGCAGGTTCGCGTCCATTCTTTGGAGGCTAACCGACGACGGGCCGCTGGCCCAGCTGCCCGGACAGAACTGGGAGAACTGCTCCCTCTATTCGCGTCGGGCCGCCTCTGGCCAAAACTATCGTGACTCTGAATCGTTGACTCTGGACTGCAATTGCTGTACGCAGGCGTGAACACTCACTGACCCGCTGAGGTCCGATACGAGGAATTACCTTTTTCCGGAGGCGGCACTCCCTTGGGCACACCATTGCTCCAACGTAACAGGTTAGGAGTCACTGAACATCGGCGCGCCTGCCCGGTTACGGCGCAGTGTTGTTCAATCCCTGATAGATGAACATGCCAGCGAGAATCAGGAACATGAGGCCTGAGGCCGCGCCCAGCACTTTCACGAATGGATTAATCTTGTTCACCTTGGACATCAGTTCTGCCTGTTCCTGTTCCATCGCGGACTTGGTATCGTCCAGGAACAACTGTTCGTCCTCTTGCATGGTCAGGGTACTGCGGTAGATCAGCAGGATAACCAGGACACCGGTGAGAACTCCCCACACAGTTGCCATCCAGCCCAAAGGAGACATACGCCACCTCGGCACTGATTTGGAGCCTGCCCCGCGGATGCTGCTTTTCGGGTACGAGGTACCTGGGATCCCCACAGCCAGCTTCGGGGAGGGGCTCTAACCGGGGATTATAGCGCCGTTCCGGGCCCTGCAAAGGCCTTTTTCTCGTACCCGGCCAACCGAGTCCTTCCGGCCTCGTCCGCATCTAAGTAGTTGAGCCTGTTAGCGGAGTAGGGTGGAAACAGGTGTTCCCGGGAAGACAGGTTTTCGGCTATTCCCAAAACTGGCTCTGTTATAATCACGGAAATTGTTTCAAGGAGAGATCATGGCCACCACCACAACACCAACCACTGGGACTCCCGAAGTCAAGAAAACTGCGCCCATTACCCTGACCCCGAACGCGACTGCGAAGGTGAAGGAAATCATGACGCAACAGAATCCAGTTCCGGCAGGCCTTCGCGTGGGCGTGGTCGGCGGCGGCTGCTCTGGCTTCTCCTACTCCATGCAGTTCGAAAACAGTGCCGGCATGATGGACAAAGTGTTCGACTTCGACGGACTGAAGGTCTACGTCGATGCCACTTCCGTCATGTACCTGAACGGCTGCATCGTCGATTACGTTGAAACTCTGGAGGGCGCCGGCTTCAAGTTCGAGAATCCGAACGTGAAGAGCACTTGCGGCTGCGGCTCCTCGTTCAGCGTCTAAGTTCTGGTTCACCACGCAAAAGGCCTCATCTTCGGATGAGGCTTTTTCGTTTGTGTTGGATGTTTGTTGTGAGCCGAGCCAGCGAAGGGCGGATGCGCTACTGTCTGCCGGGAGTCGTCGGCATTCCCTGTCCCATGGTTCCTTGCCCGAAACCTTGCTGCCCGAATCCTTGTTGTCCGAATCCTTGTTGTCCGAATCCTTGTTGTCCAACGCCCTGCTGACCGAATCCGGATTGACCCTGACCGAGTCCGTTCTGCAGACCCTGTTGCCCAAGTTGTCCCGGCAGAATCGCTTGCAGAGTCGGCTCGTAAGGTCCCTTCGGCAGACCGCCTCGATCCTGCGCCGGGTTATAAGCAAAGAGCCATTCGTTGTAATGATTCTTTTTGTTGTAGATGCGAATGCTCTCGTCGGTGTTCGTGGTGGCTACGCCGACAATCCCGCCTCCGCCAAAGGTCTGACCCGTGGATTGCCCGGAAATCGACGTAAACGGCAGCGTGGTCCCTGAGGTCTGGCCGGGCGGGTTCGAGCCTGGGCCTCCCCCCGAGTTGCTGCCGGAGTTGTTGCCGGCCGGTTGCGATGCATTGCCGGAATCTGAATTTGAACTCGGAGTCGCATCTGCGCTCGGCGCGGTATTCGAGGCGGACACCGAGGCAAAGCTCCCGTTCAAGCTGCTCACGGATTGTCCCAGCACCTGTCCGCCGGCGATCCCCTGCCCAGGCAGTCCCGCATTGAACTGCGCCATCACGTCGGCCAGGTGGAGCACCTTAAAATCTTTTCCGAAAGGATCTTTGTAGCGCCTCCGCAAACAGCGGATGTGATTCGTTTCCTGCAACGCTTCCAGGCTGGGCGGATAGCTTCCGAATTTTTTATAAAACTTCCGGATCGCCCTTTCGTATTCCACACCCCGATGCACAAGTTCCTCCTCGCGGTCGCGCTTTCTCTGGGTTTCGTAGTACTTGAGCATCGGAAGCGCCACCGTAATCGACAGCAGGGCCACAAACAACAGGAGCGTAAGAAGAATGTAGCCTTCGTCGGCGTTGTGCGGGCAGCGAGCTTTCAATGGGGCGATCGGTTTCAGCATGTGGAGAATCCCAAACTATCCCGGCGCCTGCGTCAGCGGGATACTCTGCCGGTTGTTGTAGAGCACGTCTTCCACTTCCACCGAGGTGGGACCAATGCGGATGACTTTGTAGCGGCGATCAACAATGTCGCCTTCCACTGCGATAAAAACGTCATCCCCCTGCGAGAGGAAAGCCTTCCTCGGCTCTCCTGGCTTGTTCGCGAAGCCGAAAAACTTGAGCGTGATGGGCGGCGGCGGTGGCGGCGGCGGCGGTGGCGGCGGACCCACAGGCGGGAGTTCTTCCTTAACTACTGGGGCAATCGGCTTGGGGATCTCTACCTGGGCGACGAAAATATTTCGTCCGCTGCCCATATATTTGGTCTGCTCGGTTTCGGCCAGGCTGCGGAGATCGAGCGTGGGATCGAGCCGCTCTTCCTTTACCACATGTTCCTTGCCTCCGCGCCCCGGGCGAGTGCGGCCCTTGGTACCGGTGGTCGTGGTAGTCGGCTGAGCGGCGGTCACCGGCGCTCCCTGCGAGCTGAACAGTTGGTATGCGATCAGCACCAGCGCGACCGCTCCCAATCCTGCCGCCCACATGACCTTCTTCCGGTTTTCGGATCCAATGTGCACTTAACTAGTCACCTTCTGATACGTTTCCAACCTCATGTCGAGTTTGATCGGGCCGTTCTGGGTAGCCAGCCCGATACTGTTGACGATGAAGAACACTTTCGACCGCTCCAGCCCGTTCAGGAACTTCATGAGCGGCTGGTAGTCGCCTTCGATCGACGCGTCGATTTCCACCCGCCGCAACCCCACCGGTTCAGGATCGTCCGCTTTGTACTTGGCCGATTCGATCTTGACACCAGCCTCTTTCGAGAGATTGCCAAGCGTTTCGGCGACGTCGGAGTCGTGCGCCGAAAAGCGAGTCTTGTAGAAATCGTCAATCTGCTGCATGGCCAGCGGAATCTTCTTGTCGAGCCCGCGCAACGGTTCCACCTGCCTGTTCTTGGTGGTCAATTGCGCGCGCAGCTGATTCAGTTCCTGCTGGCGGCTTTCGGTCGAACCGATCAGCGGCGAAACCAGCACGGCTACGGATGCCAGACTGACCCCTACCATCACGCCGATGGCGATTTTCAACTTCGTCCGCGTTTGCCGTAGATCCGGCATTTATTTCACCGCTCCCTGTTCGACAGTGGGCACATAGAGCGCTCCAATTTCCGTTTGCACGTTGTCCGATCCCGGTTGCGACATATGCGTCTGCGAGTCGATGCGTGTTTCCCGGAAATGTTTCGACTCCTCCATACGCTTCACCAGTTCAATAGCGCGTTCAGTGGAGTCCCCGGCCACCACCATCTTGATGGAGAGTTGATTGTCCTCGTTCAGTTCCGGCTGGATCGAGACCAGGTGGACGCGCGGCGGCATGACTCTTTCCAGGCCTTCAATCGCCTGTGTCCAGGAAAAAGCCTTGCGCGCGATCAGTTCATTCAGGTACTGCGATCGCTCGCGCATGACGCGGTTCTCGGGACGGTTCAGCAAGGCCTCCGCGGCCGCCCGCTCCTGCTCGCGCTCGGCAATCTGGGCGCGAAGTTCGTTCAACTTCTGATGATCCTGCCGCGCGTTATACCAGCCCGAAATCGTAAACCCCAGCAATCCCAGGGTCACAATTCCGAGCAAGGCCACGCCCGTACCCCAGCGCAGCCAGAACTGCCGTGCATCCTCGTACGCGCGGGTTGCGAGATTGATATCCAGACGCATTACGAAACCAAAGCCCCCACTACTCCCGCCATTCTCCAGCGCGGAACCGAAGCTCCGCCGTTCTCGCCTAACTGCGAATTCGCCACCAGTTCGCGCACATCCGCACCGGTTTGCGCTCGCAACGCCGGCGCGGCTCCTCCCGACTCCGGAAGCCCCGCGACATAAATCCGTTCAATGTTCGTGTGATAGGTATCCTGAAAAAACACTACCGAAGGATAGACTTCCTCCGCCAGCTGTTCTCCTGTGATCGTGACACCGCGCGTGTTCTCCAGGGTCCGGAAGAGCAGCAGCTGTTGCTTGTCGAGAATTGCCAGACTGGTAGTGCGGGCATCCACCTTCAGCACCAGCGTGGGAGCATCCCCCTCCGCAGCTCCGAGCGCCGCCAGCATGGAAGGCAAGATCACTCCCGCGCTGTAGCCCGCGTCCCGGAACGCCGACTCGTAATCCTCGATCACGTTGTTCAGCGCCACCGCGGCCACCAGGCGCAAGCCGCCAAGCGATTGCTGCACGTGATAGGAAACCTTCGCCTTCTCCACATCGAACGGCAGGGACTTTTTCAGACGAAAGCGCACCACGCTCTCCGCATCCTGCGGATCGGAAGGCAGCGTATCGAAGTCCAGCAGCGCCACGCGCACGGCTGCGTCAGGAAGCACGCCAATAATGTCGCGCAAACGCCCCGAGACACCTGCCAGGGCGTCGTTGATCGCCTTGCGCACCAATTCCGGCTGCAGGATATTCGGTTCGGTCAGGTCCGGCACGACGCTACCCGGGGGCAGTTCCCGAACCGAACACAGCTCAACCACACCGCCGCTATCCGCGATCTTTCCCGCCAGCACACGATCGGCGGAGATTTCGCACGCGATTTTCGGCTTGGGACTCGATTTTGCCTTAATACTCATCCGTACGTCTGTTCTTGCGGGCTGGCTCTGGAACACACCTTACCCGCTGGCTCCCCACCCACATTATAGGAGAAGTGTCGCCTACCGCATCGTCTCGATGAAGGTGACTTTATTGATCTCCTTCAGGGTCGTCAATCCGAGCCGGACCTTGTCGAGAGCCGACTCGCGCAGGAAGCGCATACCCTCTTCCCGTGCGGCGCGCCGGATCTCCGAGGTCGGTTTCTTGGCGAGAATCATTTCCCGAATGCGGTCGCTTAAATCCAGTAATTCGTGGATGGCTGTTCGTCCGCGGAAGCCGGTGCCCGAACATTCGATGCAGCCCTGACCTTCATAGAGCGACACCTGCGCCCACTGTTGCGGATCCAGTCCGCTGGCCTCGAGCACATCCGGCGGATAATGCACCACCGTGCGGCACGATTCACAAATGAGCCGCACCAGCCGTTGTGCCAGGATGCAGTTCAGCGCCGACACAAAATTGTAGGGCTCGACGCCCATGTTCAGAAAGCGTCCAATCACATCGACTACGTTGTTGGCGTGGACCGTGGTAAACACCAGGTGGCCGGTCAGGGCGGAGTTGATGGCGATCTGCGCGGTTTCCATGTCGCGGATTTCGCCCACCATGATCTTGTCGGGATCGTGGCGCAAAATCGAGCGCAGGCCGCGGGCAAATGTCAGGCCCTTCTTCTCATTGACCGGAATCTGCGTGATTCCGCGTAACTGGTATTCGACTGGATCCTCGATGGTGATGATCTTGTCTTCGTCGGTCTTGATTTCGTTGACGGCGGCGTAGAGTGTGGTGGTTTTGCCGCTGCCCGTCGGCCCGGTGACCAGCACCATGCCGTAGGGTTCCTTGATGTAGCGCCGGAACTTGCGCAGGTCTTCGGGATCGAAGCCCACCACGTCGAGCGTGAGCGTGCGGAACTTCTCGCTCATCGACTCTTTATCGAGTACGCGGAGCACGGCGTCCTCGCCGTGGATCGAAGGCATGATCGACACGCGGAAGTCGATGGCGCGTCCGTTGAAGCGCACGCGGAAGCGGCCGTCCTGCGGTACGCGCCGCTCGGAAATGTCGAGCTCGCTCATGACCTTGATGCGCGAGATGATGGTCGAGTGATGCTCTTTGCCGATCGGTGGCATGGCCTGCGAGAGCACGCCGTCAATACGGAACTTGATGGCGACGGAATCGTCGCGGGTCTCGATGTGAATGTCACTCGCGCGCCGCTGCAGCGCGGTGAAGATCGTCGTATCGACCAGGCGGATGATGGGGCTGGTGTCGCCTGTGGTCTGGGTCAGCTTGTCGATGGAAATCGTTTCTTCGCCGGTCTGGTCGTCCTCGCGAATCACATCGAGCGCAAAGCCTTCGCTGGCTTCTTCCAGCACGCGCTGCGATTGCTCGGTTTTCTTGAGGATGTCCGAGATCTGCTTCAGCGTGGAAACCTTGGTCAGGATGCGCTTGCCCAGCAGCAGGCTGATCTCATCGATCATCATCAACTGGCTGGGATCGGCGATCGCAATGGCCAGTTTCCCGTCGCGGGTCTCTTCCAGGGGGATGAAGTTGTACCGGAACATCAGGTCGACGGGTACCTTCTTGAAGAGCTCGTGCTGCAACTGAAAATCGTTCAAGTCCACGAATTCGCAGCGATACCGGCGCGCGATGTCCTGCGCGCGATCCGCGTCCGTGGCTGGCCTCTCCGGGGTCACGCTTGCTACCTTACCCCCGTTTCCGCCGTTGATGAGTGGTTTCTTTTCTGCCATTGCCAAAGTGCCCGTCTACCTTCTGGCGACCCCGCGGTTTCCCGTCGCCGCCCACAAACCCCACAACCTAGTGAACCCCTGCCCCCAACGTAAAGATCGGCAGGTACAGAGAAATCAGCACTCCGCCTACGAAGATCGCCATGAAAATCAAAAGAATCGGCTCGATCAGCGCCATGGCGGCGCCTAATGCCGTCTGCACATCTTCCTCGTAAAACTCGGCCACCGAATTCAGCATCGCCGGCAGCGCGCCGGTCGACTCGCCCACTTCCATCATCTCGATGGCAAGGTCCGGGAAAATCTGCTGCTCCTCGAGGCTCTTCGCCAAGCCCTGCCCTTCGCGCACGCGACTTGCCGCCGCCGACACGCCATTCAAAACGCTTCGGCTGGTCATCGACGCCCCGGCCGTCTCCATCGCAGGCACCAGCGGAATGCCGCCTTGCAGCAACGTCGATAACATGCGCGACAAACTCGCGACCTGGTACTTCAACCGAATTTCGCCCAGCAACGGAAACGCCATCAACACCCGGTCGATGGTTTCCGCGCCCTGGTCGGTATTCTTCCAGCGCCACAGCAAAAAAATAAGCGCCGCCACTCCGGCTACAAAAAACACCACGTATTTCTGCGCTGCCACGCCGATCGCCAGCATGATGACCGTGATCGTCGGCAAGGTCGCACCCAGGTTCTCGAACAACTTCGCGAACTCCGGCACCACGTAGGTGACCAGGAATACCACCATGATCAGCACGACTGTGACCAGCAGCGTGGGGTACACCAGCGAAACCAGCAGCTTCTTCCGGAACGTCATCGCGACACGCTGAAAGGCGATGTAGCGGCCCAGCACTTCTTCCATGTTGCCGCTCTTCTCGCCCGCCATCAGCGTCGTGGTGTACATCTTCGGGAACATGCTCTGCGCAGCGAAGGCGTCGGAGAGCAACTCGCCGCCCTTGACCCGCTCGCGCACGTTCTCGAGCACTGCCTTCAGCGATTCATCCTTCTGCCGCTTGATCAACAGCTCGAGCCCGGTCATGATCGGCAGTCCGGCGCGAATCAGGGTCAGAAATTGCTGGTTGAATACCAGGAAGGAGCTTTGACGAATGCGCCCGCGTCCCAGCTTGCTGCCCGGGCTGAAAATTCCGCGCGGCTTCACCGAGTAAACGAGATATCCCTGTTGTGAAACTCGCTCGCGAACCTCGTCTACCGAATAGCCGTGTTCGAGCTGTTCGCTGACGTGGCCGCGTTCATCCGCGAGTTTTACGAGAAATTCCGCCATGCGGTAACCAGTTACCCAATCCTTCTGCCCAAGTCTAACATTGCAAGTTTCTGCAGTTGACCCTTCCGGTTACTCCAAAGGACTTGTCCGATTCGTGCTCGGGAGTGCCCCGTCCCTGCCTCCGTTCAACCCGAAAATACCCCGATTTGTTCCGGTAGCGGTCATTCTTCGGTCGGCTGCCCACACTTCTTACTGCCCTAGTTCTCCTTCGATGGTTTCCACACCCGGGGGAGGGACGAAGTGAAACAGTTTGTCCTGAATCTGGACGTTCTCTCGCAGCTCGTTGAACTGGTACTCGGTCGTTGAGCCATCCGCCTCCTCCACCTGGATGCGGCGAATCTGGTTCTGCGGCGTAATTTCCAGCAAAACCTGGTTGACCCGGTCCCCGAGCGCCCGCGGAATGCCCCGCAGAACCAGATCCCCCTGGTCCATTGGGGCGATGTCCGGGGCAAAGCCCAATCCCTGCAATTCCTTCTCCAACTTCGTCTTTCCCAGCAGGAACCCCAACGGCGAGCGTAAGTCCTCTAGTTTCCGTACTGGCGTCTTCCTTACCTGCTTGTCGCCCGGAACGTAAAACCAGGCATCCTTGCCGTCGCTGAGAAACAGCTTGTCCTTCGGAGAACGATATTCCCACCGCATCTTGCCCGGTTTTTTCAGCCACAGGGTGCCCGATTCCACCCGGTCCATGCCCGCTCCTTTGTACGTTTCCGTAAACTCCGCCTCCAGGCTGCGCAGGCGGTTATAGTGCTCATCCACCGCCGTGGCCACGGCATGCAGATCGGGCGCCGAGGCGTACCCGGGCGCCAGGCATACGCCCAGCATGAACAACGACAACATGGATTTCACTTTCACAGGCTGATTCGACGCGGGTCTACTCTCCGATGAACATCAAGATGCAGCCGGCAGGGGGATGGTCGTTCCCAGGGCTCGGACGGCCTGCTGCGTGAGGTTATTGTATGGCATCCGGGGCCGAGGATGGAATGGCGGATCGGTCCTGACTCGCAAACGAGGAACAGATCTGCGAGGTGGGATCGGCTGCGAACACGTTCGGGGTATGGCCCGACAGCGGGATGCTCGCCTACGGCACGGTTCCGCTCATCCTTGCACTTAGCCGAGGGTAAGATGACATCACGCTCGCTCTGATTGGCCTTCGTAAATGGCGTACTGATGCGTCCCGCATGCCCGTCGCAACTGTGGGCTCCGCGCCAGAATCACTTCGTGCTCCGGATTGTGATACAGCACAAGTGCTTTTCGCGGATTCGCTGTCAGCGAGCGCTCGAGGTTTCCAATCACACGCGCCAGGCCTGACTCCGAAACAGGGTTAAACAGGTAAAGCACGATCGGCTCGGCGGGGAACTCGAACTCGCAAGCGTCTCCGCAGATCGATTCCAGCGTGTGGCACTTCTGATTCGGACTCGAATACTTTCGCAGGTTCTCCTGCGCGATCTGGTTCAGTTCCGGCAGCAGTTCCACGCCCATGATTTTTTGAAACGGATAGTCGGAGGCCATCAGCAGAGTTCGTCCCTTGCCCGATCCCAGATCGACGAAGACGAATTCAGCAAAATCGATCCGCAACGCCGCGAGCATCTCCTGAAACAGCACCGGCTCCGTGGCCTGGTAGGGAGAATGAAAAACACCCAGCAAACGCTCCCGCCAACCGACCGTGGCACTGGTCGTATCGACGCGGTGATCCCAGTCGTACTCGACATCGCCGTACCGGCGCCGTCGCTGCTCCGGCGTCGAGTCGCGCAAAAATCCCCAAAGGTCGCCGCATAAACCTCGCAAAGCCGCTCCGGGACCAAGCCGCGCCGCATTCTGCTTCCACCACTCGCGAAGGCTTCCCAGCAGTGTCAGCTCGCCCACGCATTCATCGTAGCGCACGTTCCCGCAGGCCTCAGCGCCCAAGTGAACTCGGCGGGTGGGGATTTTCTCTGGACTTCCCTCAATTCAAATCTGAATCCGCAAGCGCGAGACTGCGTTATTTTCCCATGTCTTCCAGGTTCTTCGGCTTGGGTGGCTCGTATCCGGGAGGGGCGCCCTTTTCGATAAACGGGATATCGTCCGGCACCTGCACTTCGACGCGGCCTTCTGGCGTCAGCTTGTAAGGCCGGCCCGTCGGATCCAGTGGGACGGCTCGCAGCAATCCTGCCGCGACCAGATCCGGCATCGACGTGGGCAACCGCCCCGTCTTCTGACCGTAGCGTCCGACCAGTCCTTGCAGCGCGGTGACATCATCCTCGACCTGGATTGCGCGCAGGTGAGCGATGGCATTGCCCCGAATCTGTTTGTCCTGCGAACTCTCATATGTGGTCGTCCACAAGCCGCGCGCCATTTGCGTATCGCCGGCATGCTGCGCCATCTGCGCCGCCAGGACTTTGAGGAAGGGATGCGCGTTCGGCACTTTCGAGCCGCGCGCAAACGCGTCTGCCGCCCGCTCGTAGTCTTTCATATCCATGTAATAGATAAAGCCCATCCCGTAATAGAGCTTCCAATCATCGGGATTATTGCGAATTCCGTATTCCACCAGCTCGATTGCCTTGTCGGGCATGCCCGCGCCGTTGGGAGGCTTGGGCGACAGGAAGTTTGCTCCGAACTGATACGCCACCACCAGGTGCGGATCGAGGGTGGTGGTGATGGCGAGAAGCGGCGCCAGCAAATGGTAATGGCTGGCCCGCTCTGCGTGACGCCCGCCGAAATACTGCACCGCGCGCGTCCAGTAGATATCCGCCAGCAGCCCGTCGTAGCCCAGGCTCAATCGTTTCACCATTTTTGGGGAGCTGACGAAGAGAACGTCTTCGAGCGTCGCGCCCGTGCGCATTCGATCGATTCGGCTCAAAATGAATGCCGATCCCGCCAGGCACGCGATCAGCAGGAGGCTGGCGGTAATCGTGACTGTGCGCGAACGATTCATTTCAGATTCCGACGCTGGAAAATCAGGATCGCGCCGCTGAGCGCCATGGCCGCATACAGCACCGCATAGAGTGTGTTGTAGATTACCAACTGCCCGGAAACCGGCTGCCCATGGGCAACCGAGCTGATTACGTTCAGCGCCGAGAAGTTCGGTACCAGGTAGGCGATCGCGGTCGCCAGCCATTTCGTCAATCCGCTCGCCATCCCGGCGAAGTTGCGCAGGTCTTCGGAAAAGGTTCCGATCACAAATAGCGAAAACGCGAACACCGCC
>Ga0307475_10001765_pt1 | contig 12921 bp, 11 predicted proteins | sample atmos_gasesECM1C_FD_203317 | JGI IMG/M metagenome (GOLD analysis project Ga0307475, IMG submission 203317) | Hardwood forest soil microbial communities from Morgan-Monroe State Forest, Indiana, United States - atmos_gasesECM1C_515 | ecosystem: Environmental > Terrestrial > Soil > Temperate... | reverse complement strand
GTCTCGGCGACGCCCGAGATGAAGTACACGACCAGGAGCGGCGCCAGCCAGAACCAGTTCCAGGAGAGCGGGCCACCCGCCTGGGTTTGCACGATGGTGCCGAGGTTCATGCTGCCGGTTGCCATGAGCACGCCGACCAGCGCAAAGCCCATGGCGATCTCGTAGGCAACCATCTGCGCCGCGGAGCGCATCGCGCCGAGGAAGGCGTACTTGGAGTTGGCGGCCCAGCCGGCGACGATGACGCCGTAGACGCCCATCGAGGTGAGCGACAGGAGATAGAGGAGTCCGGCGTCGGCTTTCGAGACCACCACCTCGGGTGACACCGGGATCACCGCCCAGGCCGCGAAGGCCGGAATGAGCGCGATCATCGGCGCCAGGCGGAACAGCAGCTTGTTGGCATTCGCCGGGATCACCACTTCCTTGAGGAGCAGCTTCACCACGTCCGCGAACGGCTGCCCGAGGCCCGGCAGGAGGCCGAAGATGCGAACCCGGTTCGGTCCCCGGCGCAGCTGCATCCAGCCGATCACCTTGCGCTCCCAGAGCGTCAGCAGCGCCACGCTGATGATCAGCGCCACCGTGATGACGACGATCCAGCCGGTCGAGTGCCCGATGGGTGAACGGGCAAATTCGAGCAGTGCGGACCAGAGGTTGGCGAGGTTCACCACCGTGCTGCCTCAGTAGGTCGCCGGCCCGCTGCGGCCTTCGCGGGTCTTCTGCAGCGACGGTGCCCGGCGCACCAGCGCGTCGGTCTTATACATGGGGACGTCCACCACGCGCACTTCGCCCGCGGCCACCGCGCGCGCCGCCCCCGCCGGTGTCACGGCATGAGCGCCACGGTAATCCTGTGACGCGGGCGTTGGGCACAGGGCGCGCAGCTCCTCGCGTACCTCCTCCGACGACTGGTACTCGAAGCCCGGAAGATTCAGGAGATTCCCGAGCACGCGCAGCACCTTCCACCCCGGACGCGAGGCGCCGAGCGGCGCCGCCGCCCCGGCCTGGCTCTGCCAGAGCCCTTCGCAGTTCACGTACGTCCCCGAGGTCTCGGCGAAGGTGCCGATCGGCAGCATCACGTGCGCGATGCGTTTGAGCTCCTCGCTCACGAACGGCGTGAGGGCGACCACGAGCTCGGTGCGGGTGAACACGCTCGCGCTGTCGGGGTCGAGCGCATCGATCGAGGGCTCGACGCACCCGAGCAGCACGCACGCCTTGAGCGGCTTCTGCAGCATGTCGCGCGCCGTGAGGCCCGGCTGTGCCACCGCCTTAGCTCCCGCTTCGCGGTGCGGCACGGCGCCGGCGAGGTAGGCGCCCGCGCCGTTGGCGCCCTCGGCGAGCACGCCGAAGGAGGCGCCGGCGAGCGAGCTGAGCGCGGCGGCGAGCGAGCGCAGGTCGGCGAACTGCGGATGGCGCGTGGCGAGGGCTCCCATCCACACGGCGCGCTTCTCGCCGGTGAGAAGTGCGCGCGCGACCTCGCGATGCTCCGCGCCGACCGCTGCAGCCGCGGTAGCGGCGGCGAGGTGCGCCGGCACCGGCTTGCCGGCGGCCTCGGCAGCCGCGGCGAGGACCGCCGCGAGGTCGCCGAGGAGCGTGCGCGGCGCCGAGGAGAGGTAGGCCTCGACCGGAAACTGGTAGGCGAATTGCACCGGGTTCACGAACGCAATCCGTGCGCCGCGCCGCGCGGCCTTGCGCACGCGGTGCGCGAGCATCGGCACCTCGCGCCGCAGGTTCGAGCCTACGACGAGGAGCGCATCGAGCGCATCGACGCCGGCGATGCTCATCCCGAGCCCTGGCGCCACCGGGTCGGCCGCGGAATCGCGGAAGTCGCGCTGCCGCAGGCGGTGATCGATGTTGTGTGTGCCGAGCCCGCGGGCGATGCGCCCGGCGAGGTAGAGCTCTTCCAGCGTCGCCGACGGACTCGCGAGGAACCCGCAGGCGCCGCTGCGGGCCTTGAGGCCCTGCGCCACCTGCTCGAGCGCACCCTCCCAGTCGGTCTCGACCCAGTCGGCGCCGCGGCGAACCTGCGGCTGCTCGAGACGATCCGCACTGTAGACCGCCTCGTAGCTGAAGCGGTCGCGATCGGCGATCCAGGTCTCGTTGATCGCCTCGTTCTCGCGCGGCACGACCCGCATGAGGCGCCCGCGGAGCACGTGGCCGTAGAGATTGGTCCCGACGGGGTCGTGGGGCGACACGAGCGGCGCCGAGGTCATCTCCCAGGCGCGCGCGCTGAAGCGGTAGGGCTTGGAGACCAGCGCGCCCACCGGACAGAGATCGATGACGTTGCCCACCAGCTCGTGGTTGACCGCACTCTCTATATAGGTGCGCACCTTCATGTGCTCGCCGCGGCCGATCATCCCGAGCTCCTGGATGCCGGCGATCTCCTCGGTGAAGCGGATGCAGCGCGTGCAATGAATGCAGCGCGTCATGTCGGTGGCGATCAGGGGTCCGAGGTTCTCGTCCTGCACGGCGCGCTTGCGCTCGTGGTAGCGCGAGGCGTCGCGGCCGAAGCCGACCGCCAGATCCTGCAGCTCGCACTCCCCTCCCTGGTCGCAGATCGGGCAGTCGAGCGGATGGTTGATCAGCAGGAACTCCATGGTGGCGCGCTGCGCGGCGATCGCCCGCGGCGACTTGGTGAAGACCTTCATGCCCTCCATGACGGGCGTGGCACACGCCGGCATGGGCTTGGGCGCCTTCTCGACCTCCACCAGGCACATGCGGCAGTTGGCGGCAACCGAGAGCTTGTCGTGATAACAGAACCGCGGCACGTAGGCGCCGTGCGCGTCGGTGACGCGGATGAGCATCTCGCCCTTGCGCGCCTTGACGGGCACGCCGTCGATCTCGATGTTGACCAGGTCGTCCGCCATGTTCAGGCCGCCTGCGCGCCGAGCGTGTCGGCCACGAGGCTCCGTCCGCCGTGGTCGATGACGTACTCGAACTCGTGGCGGTAGTGCCTGAGGAAGCTCTGCACCGGCCAGGCGGCGGCATCGCCGAAGGCGCAGATGGTATGTCCCTCGATGCGGTTGGCGACATCGAGCAGCAGCCCGAGCTCCTCGCGCCGCGCCTCGCCCGCCAGCATCCGCTTCAGCAGCCGGTTCATCCAGCCGGTGCCCTCGCGGCACGGCGTGCACTGGCCGCAGGACTCCGCCATGTAGAAGCGCGACACGCGCTCGAGCACCCGCACCATGCAGGTGGTCTCGTCCATGATGATGGCGGCGCCGGTGCCGAGCGCCGAGCCCGCCGCCTTCACCGAGTCGTAGTCCATGTTGGTCTTCATCATGATCTCGCCCGGCACCACCGGCACCGAGACGCCGCCCGGGATCACGGCCTTGAGCTTCGCTCCCCCGCGCATTCCGCCATTCAGCGCCAGCAGGTCGGCGAACGGCGTCCCGAGCGGCAGCTCGAGGTTGCGCGGTCTGGCGACGTGCCCGGAGAAGGAAAAGATGAGTGTGCCGCCGGAGTTGGCGGGTCCGAGCGCTGCGAACCACGCCGGCCCCTTGCGCAGGATGGTCGGCACCGAGGCGAAGCTCAGGGTGTTGTTGATCGTGGTGGGCGCGCCGTACAGGCCGTAATTCGCCGGAAACGGCGGCTTGAAGCGCGGCTTGCCGGGCTTGCCCTCGAGCGACTCGAGCAGTCCCGTCTCCTCGCCGCAGATATAGGCGCCGGCGCCGATGAAGGCATGCAGGTCGAAGTCGACGCCCGAGCCGCGGATGTTCCTGCCGAGCAGCCCCGCCTCGTAGGCTTCCGCGAGCGCCGCCTCGAAGCGCGGCGCGGGCTCGCCGAGGAACTCGCCGCGGATGTAGTTGTAGGCGACGGTCGAGTTGGTGGCGTAGCCGGCGATCGCCAGCCCCTCGATGAGCGCGTGCGGGTTGAAGCGCAGGATGTCGCGGTCGTGGCAGGTGCCGGGTTCGCTCTCGTCCGAGTTGCACACCAGATACTTCTGTACCGGGGAGTTGCGCGGCATGAAGCTCCACTTGGTGCCGGTCGGAAAGCCGGCGCCGCCGCGGCCACGCAGGCCCGAGGCCTTGACCTGGTCGATGATCGAGCCGCGCTCGGGCTTCTCCCTGAGGATCCGCTCCCACACCTCGTAGCCGCCGATCGAGCGGTAGGTGGCGAGCGTCCACGAGCGCTCGAGCTTCAGGGGCTCGAACGCCACCAGGTTCATCTTGTCGGCGTACTTGCTCTCGAGCTCGTTCACTTCAGCTCATCCAGGACCTTGTCGAGCTTCTCGGGCGTCAGGTTCTCGTGGAACACGTGATCGACCATCATCATCGGCGCGCCGTTGCAGGCCGCGAGACATTCCTCCTCGCGCTTGAGGAAGATGCGCCCGTCGGCCGTGCTCTCGTTCAGCTTGATGCCGAGCTTCTTCTCGGCATGCGCGAGGAGCGCCTCGGCGCCGTTCAGCATGCAGGAGATGTTGGTGCAGATGCTGACGTGGTGGCGCCCGCAGGGATGAGTCTCGAACATCGAGTAGAAGCTCGCCACCTCGTACACCTGGATCGGCGGGAGCTTCAGGTGCTCGGCGACCGCGTCCATGAGGTCGGGCGTCAGGTGGCCGCGATTCTGCTCCTGCGCGGCGCGCAGCGCCGCGATGCAGGCCGAGCGCTGGCGCCCCGGCGGGAACTTCGCCACCCAGTGGTCGATCTCGGCGCGGGTCGCCGGCGTGAGCAGCGCCAGCTTGCTGACCAGCGCCGTGCCGGCGACGCCGACGCTGCTGCGGACGTTGCTCACCGGTCGATCTCCCCGAAGACGATGTCCTGCGTGCCGATCACTGCCACCACGTCCGCCAGCATGTGCCCCTTCACCATCTCCTCGAGCGCCGCCAGGTGCGCGAAGCCGGGCGCCCGGCACTTCAGGCGATAGGGCTTGTTGGCGCCGTCGGACACCAGGTAGACGCCGAACTCGCCCTTGGGCGCTTCGACCGCCGCGTAGGTCTCGCCCGCGGGAACCTCGTAGCCCTCGGTGAAGAATTTGAAGTGGTGGATGAGGGACTCCATGTCGTCCTTCATGGCCTCGCGCCGCGGCGGCCGCACCTTGCGGTCATCGATCATCACCGGGCCCGGGTGGGCGCGCAGCCATTCGACACACTGGCGGATGATGCGGTTCGACTGGCGCATCTCTTCGATGCGCACCAGGTAGCGGTCGTAGCAGTCGCCGTTGACCCCCACCGGCACGTCGAAGTCCATCCGCTCGTAGACCGCATAGGGCTGCTTCTTGCGCAGGTCCCAGGCGATGCCGGAGCCGCGCAGCATCGGGCCGGAGAAGCCGAGCTGCATGGCGCGCTCGGGAGTCACGACGCCGATGTTGACGGTGCGCTGCTTCCAGATGCGGTTGTCGGTGAGCAGCGCCTCGTAGTCGTCGACCGCGGCGGGGAACTGCTCGGTGAACGCCTGGATGAAATCCAGCATCGTGCCGCTGCGCGCCGCGTTCATGCGCGCGACATCCTTGGCCGAGTGCCACCGGGTGGCCTGGTATTTCGGCATCGAGTCCGGCAGGTCGCGGTAGACCCCGCCCGGGCGGTAGTAGGTGGCGTGCATGCGCGTGCCCGACACCGCCTCGTAGACGTCCATGAGCTCCTCGCGCTGCTTGAACGCGAGCAGGAACACCGTCATCGCGCCGATGTCGAGCCCGTGCGAGCCGAGCCACATGTGGTGATTGAGGATGCGCGTGATCTCGTCGAACAGGACGCGGATGTACTGGGCGCGCTCCGGCGGCTCGATGCCGAGCAGCCGCTCGATCGCGAGCACGTAGGCATGCTCGCTGCACATCATCGACACGTAGTCCAGCCGGTCCATGTAGCCGATCGACTGGTTGAAGGGCTTGGACTCGGCGAGCTTCTCGGTGCCGCGGTGCAGGAGCCCGATGTGGGGATCGGCCTTCTGGATGACCTCGCCGTCCATCTCGAGCACCAGGCGCAGCACGCCGTGCGCAGCCGGGTGCTGCGGCCCGAAGTTCATCGTGTAGTTGCGGATCTCGTTGAGCGGGGTGGCGGCCATCAGCGCGGCCCCTGCGGGTCACGGAGCGCGGGCTCGTAGCGGTGGTCGTGACGGATCACCTTCGGCACCAGCACCCGCGGCACGATGCTCACCGGGCGGTACACCACGCGCTGCCGGTCCGGGTCGTACTGCACCTCGACGTTGCCGCTCAGCGGGAAGTCCTTGCGGAACGGATGCCCGATGAAGCCGTAGTCGGTGAGGATGCGGCGCAGATCCGGGTGGCCGCGGAAGACGATGCCGAAGAGATCGAACGCCTCGCGCTCGAACCAGTTGGCGCTCGCCCAGACGTCGATCACCGAGTCGACGGCCGGCTCGGCCGACTCCGGACATTTCACCGTGAGGCGCAGCCGCCGATTGTTCGCGATCGAGAGGAGCTGATAGACGACGGCGAAACGGCCGGGCGCGTCCGGATCGGGCGGGCCCTCCTGCGCGAGGCGCGCGCGGCTGAAGCCCGAGCGGGTCGCGCTCTGCGTCTGCCAGTCATCGAGACCATAGTGGAGGTAATCGACACCCGCCAGGTCCATGAGCATCTGGAAGCGGAGCTCGGCGGCATCGCGCAGCGTGTGGCAAGTGCTGAGGAGCGCGGCCGCGTCGGTCTCGTAGGCCAGCTCCGAGTTGAGCGCGGGCACGCGCCGCACGCTCGCTCCGAGCAGCGCGTCGACCTTCCCCGCGAGTGCCTCGAGCGACTCGCTGTTGCCGTCCGTCCCCGTCATCCGCCTTATCTCGCGATCGTGCTGGTGCGTGCGATCTTCTTCTGCAGCTGTACGATGCCGTAGATCAGCGCTTCCGCCGTCGGCGGGCAGCCCGGCACGTAAACGTCGACCGGTACGATGCGGTCGCAGCCGCGCACGACCGAGTAGGAATAGTGGTAGTAACCGCCGCCGTTCGCGCACGAGCCCATCGAGATCACCCAGCGCGGCTCGGCCATCTGGTCATAGACCTTGCGCAGCGCCGGCGCCATCTTGTTGACCAGTGTGCCGGCGACGATCATGACGTCCGACTGGCGCGGGCTCGGCCGGAACACCACCCCGAAACGGTCGAGGTCGTAGCGCGAAGCTCCCGCGTGCATCATCTCGACGGCGCAGCAGGCGAGCCCGAAGGTCATCGGCCACAGCGACCCGGTGCGGGCCCAGTTCACGAGCGCATCCAGCTGGGTCGTGACGAACCCGCGCTGCGCGAAGCTCTCGGGACCATCGGCGACCGCTAGTCCCACTCGAGCGCCCCCTTTCGCCACTCGTAGATGAAGCCCACCACGAGGATGGCGAGGAAGATACCCATGGCGATGAGGCCGGCGCTGCCGATCTTGCCGAGCGCCACCGCCCACGGAAACAGGAATGCGATCTCGAGATCGAAGACGATGAACAGGATCGCCACCAGGTAGTAGCGCACGTCGAACTTCATGCGGCTGTCCTCGAAGGCCTCGAAGCCGCACTCGTAGGGGGAGAGCTTGGCGCGGTCGCCGTGGAAGCGCGCGAAGTAGCGCCCGAGGCCCGTGCCGAGCGTGAGCAGGACCACGGCGAGCGCGGTGGCAACCACGAGAAAGATGAGGATCGGCAGGTAATTCAGCAGCATGCGCGACGACCGTAAAAAAGGCAGATCGCCACGACCTGCCCCCCGACAAAACCTCACTATTGTAGCAGCGCGGTCGTCGTTTTTGGTGCCGACGGGGAGATTCGAACTCCCACACCTTGCGGCGCTAGCCCCTCAAGCTAGTGTGTCTACCAATTCCACCACGTCGGCAACATCAAAAGGCTCGTTTCTCGCGATGATTCGAACGCACTACTTCGGCGCGGGCGTTGGCGCCGGCGGCGAAACCGGTGCGCTGCCGGGCGCGGACGCCGGAGCCTGGGCCGGCGCACTCGCCGGCGGCGGCGCGCCGCTGGCCGGCGCCGCCCTGCCGCTCTCTGCGGCCTCCTCGAGGATCGTCTTGTGCTGCTCCTTGCCGGTGGTCGTGCCGAGGTAAGCGAGCGCGAGACTGTTGATCATGAAGATCGCGGCGAAGATCGCCGTGGCGCGCGAGAGTGCGGTGGTCGCGCCGCGCGCGCCGAACACGGTTCCCGAAGCGCCCGCGCCGAAACCCGCGCCCGCCTCGGCGCCCTTGCCGCGTTGAAGCAGCACGAGGCCGACGATGGCCAGCGAGGAGAACACCTGAACCGCGGTCAGCAACATTCGTAACATCGGTACACCCACTCAGCCCGACCGCGCCGCGGCCAGGATTGTCAGAAATTCATCGGCCTTGAGCGAGGCGCCACCGATCAGGCCGCCGTCGACGTCCGGCATGCCGAACAGCTCCGCTGCGTTGCCGGCCTTGACACTGCCGCCGTAGAGGATGCGCGTGGCGGCGGCGATTTTAGCATCCCGGGCCGCGATCCGGCCGCGGATGAAGGCGTGTACGTCCTCGGCCTGCTCGGGCGTGGCGTTACGGCCGGTGCCGATCGCCCACACCGGCTCGTAGGCGATCACGCCGCGTTCCAGCGTTCCGGCGCCGCACAGCTCCAGCACCACGTCGAGCTGCCGCGCCACGATCTCGCGTGTGCGGCCGGCCTCGCGATCGGCGAGCTGCTCGCCGACGCACAGGATGGGAATGAGCCCCCTGGCGTGCGCCGCGGAGAACTTGCGCGCCACCAGCTGATCGGACTCGCGATAGAGCAGCCGGCGCTCGGAGTGACCGACGATCACGTACTCGCAGCCGACGTCCTTGAGCATGGCGGCGGAGACTTCGCCGGTGAACGCCCCGTGCGGATCCGCGCACACGTCCTGGGCTCCCAGGATGAACAGCGAGTCGCGCAGCAGCCGCCCGACTTCCTGCAGGTACACCAGCGGCGGGCACACCACGCAGTCGGCCGCGGCCGAGGCCGGCGCCTGGGCCAGCAGCTCCTCGACCAGCCGCGCGTTTTCGGCGCGCGAGCCGTGCATTTTCCAGTTCCCGGCGACGATCGGACGGCGCATCAGATTTGACTCTTGGACTCGCTCTGAAGAGGGCTAACCCCCGAAGGGGCGCGGGATGATAGCGACCGAGGGGGGGTGGTGCAACGCTCCCCGGCGGGCTCACGAATCAGCCGGCCGCGGCTGCTTTGACCACGTCGGCGAGCTCGGTGGCTGCGGCCCGGGTTACGCCCTCGTCCCGGCCCTCGACCATGACGCGGATCACGGGCTCGGTGCCCGAAGGACGCAGCACCACGCGCCCCTCGCCCGCCATGGTCCGCTCGATGCGCGCCATGGCCTCCTGCACCGCGGGCACCCCCGCGGGGTCGAATCGCTTCGCCACCTTCACGTTGAGCAGCACCTGCGGGAACTTCTGCATGCCCGAGGCGAGCTCGGCCAGCGGGCGGCCGGTCTGCTGCATCACCGCCAGTACCTGCAGCGCGCACACCAGCCCGTCGCCGGTAGTCGTCTTGTCGAGGCACAGGATGTGACCGGAAGTCTCGCCGCCGAGCATCCCCTGGAGCTCCCGCAGCATGGCGAGCACGTAGCGGTCGCCGACGGCGGCGCGCCGGAAGTCGATGCCGCTCGCGCGCAGCGCGACCTCGAGCCCGAGATTGCTCATCACCGTACCGACCACCGGGCCCCGGAGCGTCCCGGCCTGCTTGAGCGCGCGCGCGATCACGTAGAGCAGCTGATCGCCGTCGACGATGCGGCCGAGGTGATCGACCATGACCAGCCGATCGCCGTCGCCGTCGAGCGCGATGCCGACGTTGGCGCGTACCCCGGGCACGGTGAGCTGCAGCAGATCGGGAGCGGTCGAGCCGCAGCCGTCGTTGATGTTGCGGCCGTTGGGCGAGCAGCCGATCGGAACGATCTCGGCGCCGAGGTCGGCGAGGATCCGCGGGCCCACCTTGTAGGAGGCGCCGTTGGCGCAGTCGACCACGATCTTCAGGCCCGAGAGATCGATCCCGGGCGGCATGGTCGAAGCGCAGAAATCCTGATACACGGCGCGGGAGCGGTCGACGCGCGTCGCACGACCGAGGCTGCGCGAGGTGCGCGTGAGCGGTGGCTGCGCCAGCTCGTGCTCGATCGCCTCCTCGAGCTCGTCGGAGAGCTTCCCGCCCGAGCTGTCGAAGAACTTGATGCCGTTGTCGTCGTAGAGGTTGTGGGAGGCGCTGATCACGACGCCGAAGTCGCAATCGAAGCGCGTCGTCAGGTAGGCGATGCCGGGCGTCGGCAGCGGCCCGATGAGCATGACATCGACGCCGGCGGCGACGAAGCCGGCCTCCAGCGCCGACTCGAACATATAGCCCGAGAGGCGCGTGTCCTTGCCGATCAGCACGGTGCCGCCGTCAGGGGCGAGTACGCGCGCCGCGGCACTCGCCAGATGCAGCGCGAAGTCGACGGTCATCGGGTGATCGCCCACCTTGCCCCTGACCCCATCGGTTCCGAAATACTTGCGACCCATTCAACTCCCTCTCACCGCCGCCACGACCTCGAGCGCCTCGACCGTCGGGGCGACATCGTGCGCGCGCACGATGCGTGCTCCCTCGAGCGCCGCCATGACCGCCAGCACCACGCTGCCGAGCAGCCGCTCACCCTCGGCGCGGCCGGTGAGTTTGCCCACCATGGACTTGCGCGACAACCCGACCATCACCGGCAGCCCGGCCACGCTCAGCTCGCGCAAGTGCCGCAACAGCGTCAGATTGTGCTCCAGAGTCTTGCCGAAGCCGAATCCCGGATCGAGGACCAGGCGGTCGGCGGAAAAACCCGCGGTGCGGCAGGCCCCGGCCCGCTCCCCGAGGAAGGCCCGGACCTCGCCGACGACGTCCCGGTAGGCGGGTGAGGCCTGCATGGTGCGGGGCTCGCCCTGCATGTGCATGAGACACACGGCGCAGCCGCTCGAGTGCGCCGCTTCGAGCGCTCCGGGCTCGCGCAGCGCGCGCACGTCGTTGATGAGGCCCGCGCCGGCCGCGGCGGCGGCGCGCATGACCTCGGGCTTGCTGGTATCGACGGAAATTACCGCGCCGGTCGCGCCGTGCAGGCGCTCGATGACGGGGATGACGCGGCGCAGCTCCTCCTCCACGCCGACCGGCGCGGCTCCCGGCCGCGTCGATTCCCCGCCGACGTCGATGAAGGCGGCGCCCTCCCCGGCCAGCGCCAGGCCGTGGCGCACCGCACTGTCGGTATCGAGGAAGCGGCCGCCGTCGGAGAAGGAATCCGGCGTCACATTGACTACACCCATCACGACCGGATGGGTCAGGTCGACGGTCTTATCCCGACAGCGGAGCAGTACGCTCAGTGCTGGCCCGCCGGTATCGCGCTGCTCGGAGGCTCCGCCTTGGGCGGCTTGCTCGGCAGCGTCTCGTCCCAGCCCGCGGGGGGCTTAGGTTGGCGGCCCGCCATGACGTCCTTGAGCTGCTCCTCGTCGATGGTCTCGTACTTGATGAGCGCGTCGGCCATCAGGTGGAGCTTGTCGAGCGCGCTGGTGAGGATGTCGCGCGCGCGTACGTAGTTCGCCTCGACCACGCGCCGCACTTCCTCGTCGATCGCATGGGCGGTGACGTCCGAGACCTGCTTGTGCTGGGTGACGCTGCGGCCGAGGAACACCTCGCCCATCTCCTCGGAATAAGTGAGCGGCCCGAGCTTGTCCGACAGGCCCCACTTCGTGACCATGTTGCGCGCCAGCTCGGTCGCACGCTCGATGTCGTTGGAGGCGCCGGTGGTCACCGACTCGGGACCGAAGATCAGCTCCTCGGCGACGCGCCCGCCAAAGAGGGTGGCGATCGAGCTCTCGATGCGCCGCTTGGAGAGGCTGTAGCGATCCTGCTCGGGCAGGAACTGCGTGACGCCGAGCGCCCGGCCGCGCGGGATGATGGTCACCTTGTATACCGGGTCGTGCTCCGGCACCGTCATGCCGACGATGGCGTGACCGGCCTCGTGATAGGCGGTCATCTTCTTCTCGGCCTCGCTCATCACCATCGAGCGCCGCTCGGCGCCCATCATGATCTTGTCCTTGGCCTTCTCGAACTCGTCCATGCCGACGATGCGCTTGTTGGCGCGCGCGGCGAACAGCGCCGCTTCGTTCACCAGATTGGCGAGGTCCGCGCCCGAGAAGCCGGGCGTGCCGCGCGCGATCAGCGCGGGCTTGACGTCGTCGGCGAGCGGCACGCGGCGCATGTGCACGCGCAGGATCTGCTCGCGGCCGCGCACGTCCGGCAGCGGCACGACCACCTGGCGGTCAAAGCGGCCCGGGCGCAGCAGCGCCGGGTCGAGCACGTCCGGGCGGTTGGTGGCGGCAATGACGATGATGCCCTCGTTGCCTTCGAAGCCGTCCATCTCGACCAGCAGCTGATTCAGCGTCTGCTCGCGCTCGTCGTGCCCGCCGCCGAGGCCCGCGCCACGGTGACGGCCGACGGCGTCGATCTCGTCGATGAAGATGATGCAGGGGGCGTGCTTCTTGGCCTGCTCGAACATGTCGCGCACGCGCGAGGCACCGACGCCGACGAACATCTCGACGAAGTCGGAGCCGGAGATGGTGAAGAACGGCACCTTGGCTTCGCCGGCGATGGCGCGCGCCAGCAGCGTCTTGCCGGTGCCGGGCGAGCCCACCATGAGCACGCCCTTGGGGATCTTGCCGCCGAGCTTCTGGAATTTGCCGGGGTCCTTGAGGAAGTCGACGATCTCACCGACCTCCTGCTTCGCCTCGTCGACGCCGGCGACGTCGGCGAACGTGACGCTCACCTGATCCTCGCCGAGAAGCCGCGCGCGGCTCTTGCCGAAGGACATGGCTCCGCGTCCGCCGGACGCGCCCTGCATCTGCCGCAGCATGTACACGAACACCACGATCAGCAGCAGCGCCGGCGCCAGCTGCAGCAGCAGCTGCCCCATGTAGTTCGGGGGCTTCGGCGGCTGGCCCTCGATCTTCACCTCAGCCTTCATCAGCGTGCCGATGAGGGCGGTGTAATCGGTCTCGGGATTGAAGGTCTTGAACTGGGATTTGTCTTGT
>Ga0307475_10001762_pt1 | contig 12926 bp, 12 predicted proteins | sample atmos_gasesECM1C_FD_203317 | JGI IMG/M metagenome (GOLD analysis project Ga0307475, IMG submission 203317) | Hardwood forest soil microbial communities from Morgan-Monroe State Forest, Indiana, United States - atmos_gasesECM1C_515 | ecosystem: Environmental > Terrestrial > Soil > Temperate... | reverse complement strand
GTCGTCGAACCGAAGTAGGCCCTGGGTTCCGATCACGAAGCGGAGAGATTGGCGTTGACCGTCGCTGGCACCGCTTGCCCTTCCGAGATGGGCTTTTGCAGCCACGACGCGGAAAATCGCCATGCACAAAAGGAGAATTGGAAGCGCAATCAGGGAAGGCTTTGAGAACCTGCCTGGGTCTGATGTTCGGCACGTGGATTCCGAAAGCTCCTCTTTGATCAGGGCCGGAACACGTCCGTACTGAGGTATCGCAAGCCGGAGTCGACCGCAATGGTGGCCACTGTCGCATCTGCCTCGAGGCGTGTCGCCACACGGACCGCCGCTACCACATTAGCACCGGTTGAAGTTCCGGCGAAGATTGCTTCTTCCGTCGCCAGGCGCTGGGCCATGCCCTTGGCCTCTTCCGTGGTCACCGCCAAAATCTCATCGACCTCCCTGGGCTTCCACAGAGGCGGGATAAAGCCGATGCCGATCCCCTCAATCTTGTGCGAGCCCGAAGGCTTGCCTGAAAGGACCGCTGATTCAGCCGGCTCCACAGCAAAAACGCGCAGTTGTGAGTTGTGACTCCGCAGCGCGTGGGCCGTCCCGTGAATTGAGTGCGCTGTGCTTACAGCGTGCACAAAGGCGTCGACGCGGTGGCCAGACTGCTGCCAGATCTCCTCACCGAGCGTGTGATAACCGCCTTCGCCGTCCCGATTGTTCAATTGGTCGCACCACCAATGCCCTGGCTGCCGACTGATCTCCCCCGCAGTGCTGATCATCTTCTTGATGAGCTGCTCGGTGATCTTCTTGCCATCGCTCGGCACGTCCGTGATCTGGGCGCCGTAGGCGCGCATCGTATAGCGTTTTTCGTCACTGAATGCGTCGGAGAAGACGAAGTGTGTTCGGTACCCAAGCGCGGCGCACACGAAAGCAAGGGAGATGCCTGTCGTTCCGGCAGTGTATTCGACGACTGTACCTCGCGGAGAAAGCCGTCCGTCTGCAGCGGCGCACTCGATCATCGCTCTGGCCATGCGATCCTTCATACTGCCGGTCGGGTTTGCCGACTCCAATTTGACGACCACGCGGGCCGAGCCGGCTGGTACCACATTGCGAAGTTCAACCAATGGAGTGTTGCCGATCGCATCAAGAATCTTCAGGGTCGACACCGGTCATTCACCTCAAGACAATGGATTGTATCTGGCTGCTGTGTCGAATATGTGCAGGAATTTCGAATAGACCAATCGCGTTGCACAAAGCGAGCGGCGATGGTTCTCAGGCTGCCTTCTCTCTGCTCCTAGGCCCCGGCGATTTACGGCGATTTGGCTCGCGTTCCCCTCTTTCTGTTTATCATTCAGGATAAAGAATAGTGCACTTCGAGTTTGGGTAGAACCGGTTGGCCGAGCCGCATCCGCTACCACCCACTGCCTTACAGGACCTTCATGGAACGCCTATTCCTGCGCCGTTAAAGTGCCACAGGGTTGGCAGAAGAACGAGCGTTCCTACTGGGAATAGCGACGCTTGTAGGCGAACTGATTGTGCCTCCAGAAGAGAACCAGCAACAGTAGGAACGTGGCGGCAGATAATAGCGAGAAAAGAATTAACGGAGGTGAAAAAACAGCAGGCGAATTGCTAGTAATGGTCTTTATGTACAGGATGATCCAGCCGATCGAGAGAAACATCAGGGCCCACCAGCGGGAGGGGTACGCCCTATGGGATTTCTATCACTACGAGCTGGCGTGGTAAAAGCCACGCCAGCCTCTATGCGGCCTCGTCCTTTCCCAAAGCGTCTTCCTGGGCATCGCTCTTGTTCTCAGCTCACCGTGCCTGCGGACGCTTTACGCGAGAGGGTGTTCTTATCGGTTTCCTCCTCCGCACTCTTGTCGATTTCGATAGAACCTTTGAAGTCCGCGCCGTCATCGATCATGACCTGCGCCGTCCTCAAATTCCCGATCACCGAACCGCCCTTCTTGATCTCAATCCTTCCCGTCGCGTACACGTTGCCTTGCACACAGCCGTATACCACCACCTCGCGGGCGTTGATGTCAGCCTTTAGCTTCGCCGCCATCCCCACCGTTAGCTTGTGCTCATTAAGCTGGATCATTCCTTCAATCGCGCCGTCAATCAGCAGATCCTCCCTGCCAGTGAGGTCGCCCTTTACATGCAAGCTCGGCCCCAACCACGCCGTAGACCGGTCCGCTACGGAATCTACCGGACGCGTCGTATCCGAGCTCTTCCTGTCAATCTGGGAATTTCTCGGTTCCCGGGGCACGGCTTGCGGCTCATTCGGTTTCTTCGCATTCCAGACAAATCCGTTCATGGCTTCACCTCTGCTTTTTGTTGAGACGCACACAAACTACATGAGGCTTTACTCGCACGCTGACGCCAAACGATAGGCCGTCGCGCTCCTCGTAGTGCGTGACTTCGGCGATTATCTCGCTACCAGGACTCAGCGGGCCATCCTAATTTTTTTTGGGTTTTCGTCGTAGTACACCAGCAAATCCGTGCTCGCGGCTTCTGCCCCGAGCCGGCGCAGCAGGGTGGTGACCTGGCCGCGGACGCAACGAGATCGCAGGCGGCCTCTACGGCCAGAAAGCCTCTCCTGCCTTGCCCAAAATCGCATAGCGCGGGCTGGGCAATTTGTTGTCGCCGAGCGCAAATCAATGTGATACAAGCGTAGTGGCGGCCTACCCTCAACCCACCAAGAAATCAAACCGAGGAGATTCGCAAATGAAAATCACGAGAATCTTGGGAGTATTCGTGTCGTTGGGATTGGTTGCCGCACTGGCCATACCCCTCGCTTCAGCGAAATCACAGGCCAATCCGGCGCAAGCCGCAAGTAAAGAAAAGGGAATGCACGACAAAATGCAGGCCGCGCTGGACAGTCTGAATCTCACTGACGACCAGAAGGCGAAGGTCAAGGACATCCTCGCGGATGCCAAGACTAAGCGCCAGGCGGTCGTCTCTGATACTTCGCTCAACGAGGAACAGAAAAGGGCGAAGATGAAAGAGCTCCACGAGGCCATGGCGGCCAAGCTGAACGAAGTGCTCACACCTGAGCAACAGGCAGAGCTGAAGAAGAAGATGACACCTGCAAAGGAGAAACCATCTGAGCAGCCGTGAGCTGAGAGACCCCTGGTCGCCAGGCCCTCGGCTTTGAAATACCGGTTGCAAGCTACCATTTGGCTGGCTTGACCGACTCGACGGGCGGTATGGGTCGCACCCGGGAACAGCTCCGCGAGGTACCGCCTCGGACACCCACTCTGGTTCCGCAACGCCTCGCGGATCATATACGCCGGCCGGCACTGCCTGAGATATGTCGACACGCCGGTGCGAATCGCTTGCCCCAAAATCCCCCCTTCATCGCCGTGTCTCTAACTCCTTGCGCTGTCGCGTCTGATTGCCCAGAAAGAGTGCAACCGCGTTGCAAATAGCCCTTTGTGAGGTTGCTGCCTTCTGGTAGCATGCGCGCCAAGTTTGGAAGGAGGAACACGATGGCTACACTCAAACGCATTGGACCAGGCTCCGCTTTGAAGCTTGGTGCAATTAGCTATGCATTCGTAGGGCTGGTTATCGGAATAATCATGGCCTGTGTTTCGCTGGTGGCAGGGTCGCTCACGGGAATGGGTGGGAACGGCATGGGCATGAGTGCGAGAGCACTTGGGTTTGGAATGGGTGTTGGAGCAGTCATAGTGGCCCCCATTGTTTACGGGATTATTGGGGGAATCGGCGCGGGGCTCGGGGCGGTGGTGTACAACCTTGCGGCTCGCTGGGTGGGCGGGCTCGAGGTGGACATCAGCTAACCCATCGAATATGAAGGCTGTTCAGGCACGATCCTTCGTCTGCAAAGCCATCTTGTGGCCCTGGTCAATCTGGCCTTTGTGGTAGTTCGACGGCATTTTGGATCTCGAGTTGGTTGAAACGGGCCAGGGCTCGCAGCCGCACTTGGTGTCCGTAGCGAAACGCCCAAATCATCGTGACGATGGTCAACGCTCCCAACAGAATGGGCGAGATAACCAAGACCAGCGCAGCAGGCAGGCGATAGACAAGCGCAAGCCGGATAATCAATTCGCCGACAAATACGCATCCCCAAACCGTCGTGATGAGCCGATGGCAGAAACGCACTTCCGGAAACTGCCACGCGGCATTGAATCTGGCCTGCCGTTCGGGATCAGTGCCTGCAATGAAATGCCGGCTGAAATAAAACATCATCGGGCGCGGCAATAACAGCGAGGCAAAACAGGCCGCGCCGAAGGCGCCAGTGAACATGGACTTACGCACCAGCAAGAGACGCGGGCTGCCGCCGAAAAGCAGAGCCACGCCGTCCGTCGTGATGCCCAACAGAACCACAACGGCAATCGGATCAAGCCGTCGGTGACGGATTAGGTCGAACGCGCCCTTGCCCAGCGGAAAGAGGGCGGCCATTACTAGAGCCGCAAATTCAGAGGGCGAGTAGTAACGAGTAACGCTTGGAGACTTTGTAGAGAATAACGGGCACTACCGCGTTGAGAACGACGCCCCAGGCAATGTCTCCCAGCGGTGGAGCGACAGTGCTTTCTCCACCCCTAGCAGGATCATTCCTCATTTGACCAGCTTACACTTGCGGCTTTGAGGGTCCAAGGCACTCATTCGCGCAGGCGAATCTCAGCCGAAAATCGTCATCATGACCTCCGATGGCACGCCGGAGACCGTGCTGCGCGCGATACGGGAGCAAGTCTATGAGTACTTAAGTAAGCCTTTCCCACCAAAACAGGTGGTCGAAGTAGCAAAGCGAGCACTTGCGCAGGATGTTTCTCCTCCCATAGGACGTCACTTCTGCTCATCCCCATTGGGTGGAACTGGTTATTCCATGCACACGGGATGCCGCTGAGGGGGCGCGACAAGAAAGCGAGCGTTCCTAAGCGACATCAAATGAAGCACTTGGAATTTTGACTCTCGCGGGCGGACTCGGTTCACCGTTCGCTCTCTCCGAAGCTCCTTCGTCGGTACCCTTTGCGACTCTCATACTTAGAGTACATCGCTAACTGCGTGCACTTGGCAAGCTGCCTGGCAACGGTCTCGTATTCCGTCACCTTGAAACCCGTTTGGCTTATCGCGGTGCGCATTGGGAGCTTTTGCCAAATATCAATACTTTTCCGGTACGCAATCAGCTCATCCCTGTGACATCGTAAGCTGTGCTTCCACTCGGCGCGCAGTCTCCCTGAAGGAAGACGAATTGAATTAGAAGGAAAGGCGGAGGCCAAGTTCAACCTGGCGGTAGCTAAACGGCTGGGTGCTGGTGACTAGGCCAAAGTTACTGCCGTTTATGTCGCTGTTGGGATTGGCGAAGTGCGGCGTGTTGGTCAAGTTGTAGGCCTGAACGCGCGCTTCGAGCCTGTATCGTTCGGCGAACGAAAAGGATTTTAAGAGCGCCATATCGATGTTTGAGCTGCCGGGACCACGGAGGATATCCCTCCCCGCCGTGCCCGGAGCATTGTAAACGCCTCCTGTTGCCGCAGGGGCCTGGAACGCAGAAGTGTCGAAGTACTGGCGGATGTTGCCCGTGTGCACGACTAGATTTCCAATCAGGTCGGCTCGGGTGTTGCTCGGAGTGCCGTTGGCCGTAACGCTGAAGGGGAGGCCGGATTGCAACGTGTAAATACCGCTCAGCTGCCAGCCGCCGAGGGCCAAGTCAACCGGCCGGGACCAATCCGAGCCCCAGTGCTTGCCGCGTCCCCAGGGAAGCTCATAGAGCGAACTGAGCACCAGGCGATAGTTCTGGTCAATATTGGAGCGCCCCCGCTCACGGTGGAAGTCGGTGTAAAGCTGCGGCTGGCAGGCATCCAGATCGCCGCAGGCGTCATCGAGGGTCTTGGACCAGGCGAAAGAGCCGAGGAATTGGAAACCGCGATTAAGGCGGCGCTGATATTCGGCCTGAAGCGAGTGATAAATCGAATTGCCGCTGTTGTCTTGGACCGTGACGGCACCGAGCGCGTTAAAGCGGTTGTGGGCCGGGTCGGAATTTGGAATGCCATAAAGATTCTGGTTGGCATTGTAATTCCGGGTGAGGTTTTTTCCGCGGTCGCCGACATAGGCGAGGCTGGCGGAGCTGTTGGCATCCAATTGCCGCTGAACCTGCAGATTCCATTGACTGACGTTCGGCGTGACGTTGGAAGGAAGAACGGAGATGACGCTGACACCCGAAGGATTTGTGAGGTCGAGAGCCGTGAAATTCCCGCTGGGAAGCGGTGCCGTGGCTTGCGTGGCATCGAGCTGGCTTGCCGTGCAATTTGGCTGGCAAGCCAGGGCGCCTGTGAATGTGATGCGAAAGCCCTGGCTGTAGTTGACGCTGTTCTGACCGCTGAAAGGCGGGTTTTGCGCAAGCTGATTGCTGATGCCGCCGCGATCGAGGAAGTAGAAAATTCCGTAGCCGCCTCTGACTACCGTCTTGCCATCGCGGGTAAGCTGATAGGCGAAGCCGATGCGCGGGCCAAAATTGTTGTAGTCGTTCGGAATGAAGCCGCGCGAGACGGAATTCTTGTTCGCGAGTTCGAGCGCGCCGGTTAGGAGATTGAAATTAGCCTGGCGATCCAGAACCTCGACGGGCCAAGTGTAGACGTCGTAGCGGAGACCAAGATTCAGCATGAGGCGAGGAGAGATGCGCCAATCGTCCTGAGCGAAAAAGCCATTCTCCCAACTGCGAGTGCCGACCATGCCGAGAGTCGGGCCATGTTGGTACCCGTCCACGAAACCAGCCAGAATGTCCGAGACCTCATAGTTGGTGCTTACATGGCCGCCGCTGAAGCCGCCGCCTCCGTTGCCGTTGCCGCTCAAGAAGAAATAGCCTTTGCCGGTGAGCGGACGGAAAAGATTCACCTGGCGGCGAATGACGTTGCCGCCGAACTTGAACGTGTGCTTGCCGCGGGTCCAGGAAAGGGTGTCGTTGTAGTTGTAGCCAGTTTGCGGAACAAGGTAGGGCCCAAAATCTCCTGTGTATTCGATCTGGGAGTTGTAGCCGCCGATCAGAGCGATGCCCCCGAGGAGGGGTGTATTGCAATTGACAATGCCGAGCTGGGTGCACAGATCACTGGAATTAAACGGAGGAACAAAGCCGTACTTGGTGCGGACATAGCCGACACGCGCCTCGTTCACAAGGGAAGAATTGATGGTGTGGGTCCACCCGATGGAAGCCCCAATGGGGTAGTTGAAGTTTGTGCCAGAGCCGAAGCCCGAGGGTAAAGTGGTGAGGCGCGGGGTCTCTGTTTGGTCCACATGGCCGCGGCTGAATCGGACGAACAAGCTATTGGTGACGTTGAGGAGATAGTCGCCGCGGACATCGAAATCATTCCATTGCTCGTTGATTTTGCGGACGTTGTGATAGTTCTGGAGAATCGAGTGGCAGCGGGAGTCAACCGATGCGCTGCAGTTCGGTTCGGGGAACGCCTTGAGATAGGCAAGACCCGCGGAGTTCATCCTGCCGGCAGGAATGATGTTTCCGGCGAAAGGAGCCCCGGTCCCCGGGTCGAGAATCGCAATCGGGGAGGAAAGTCCCGTGGGATTGCCCGCGGGCCCCGCGCCCGCCAGCAATTCTGAGAAATTACCCTGGCGCATGAGGTCTGTGGGGACGGTGGCCGTGTCATTGCTGCCCGGAACACGTTTGCGAAGTCCCTGGTAGTCCACAAAGAAAAAGAGCTTGTCCTTCAGGATGGGCCCGCCCAAAGTGCCGCCGAACTGATTGCGGTTGTAAGCGGGAGTGCGGTCGTTGTTGAAGAAGTCTCGCGCGTTTAGATTCGTATTGCGATTAAACCAAAACGCGGTGCCATGAAAGCGGTTGGCTCCGGACTTGAGCGAGGTCACGACGATGGCTCCAGCGGCGCGGCCGAATTGAGCGGGAGCCACGCTGGTCTGGACGCGAAACTCGTCAATCGCGTCAGCCGGCGGAAAGAAAACGATGGTGTTGACCAGGGATTCGTTGTTGTCAATTCCATCGAGGACGAAATTGTTGTTTTGGGGACGCAGGCCATTGACGGAAAGGGAGGCGCCGCCAGTTTCGCCGTTGCGGAAGGTTTCCGTGTTGCCGCCTGCGCCCGTCGACGAGGCGTTGGGCACGCCGCGAGTGACGTTGGCTTCGAGAGTGGCGAGTTGCGTGAAATTGCGGCCGTTGAGGGGCAGCTCGGTGATCTGACGGCTCTCCACGACGACACCAATGGCGGAATCGCCCGGGTCGATGATCGGTGAGCCTGCCTCCACGGTGATGGACTGCGTGACCTGACCGACAGTCAGTTGGAAATCGGCGACAGCGATTTGAGCTACTTGGAGGTCCAATTCGCGAACGGATTTGTTGAAGCCTTGGGCACTGACTTCAACGCGATAGTGACCCGGAAGAAGTGCGGGAATAGTGAAATAGCCGAACTCGTTGGTGGTAGCGGAAGCGGAGCGGCTCGTCGCGGTGTTGACGACGGTGACCTGCGCGCCGGTAACTGCGGCGCCGGAAGGGTCCGCAACGGTGCCTTGCAGGCGGGCTGTATCCACTTGCGCAAAAGCGGAATAGGCGGAGAACAGAACAACCAGAAAGACAAAAACACCGCGATACGGCGAACTGAGCTTCATATTGCCCCCCTTCCTAACCTTGTCCAAACGTTGCTTGGCTTCCTGCACCTCGTTCCACGGACGGCCCACCGTCCGAGGACCTGAAGAAGGGTCGCCGCATCCGGTTCCACGGCGGAAGCCAGAGCGACGCAAGGGAAAAACCGCGAGGATTTAGCTGGCACATGCCGTTCGCATGGGTGCGAAAACACTCCTTGGCTAGTCGTCAATTTCTCGCGATTATGAGCCCAACTTTTCTCCAATCGTCCTAGAGGTTCGGTTCTTGGAGGGGTGCCTCGAGGCCCCATCCTGGTGAGTGAATGCTAACGACGCCTCGAAAAGTAACAACTGTCATCGTTGACAGGCTCGAACGTCGGCGGAATTCTCTTGATTGCAGCGTCGTCGCGGAGCTTGATCACGAAGATTTTTCGGGTGCGGCGGGGCCTCCTGTAAGGAAGGTGGGTGGGTGCGTGACGGCCTCAACTTGTCCACTGTGATAGCGACCTCGCCGCTCCAGAGGGTTACGATCTTACCTCGAAATGATTTTCATGAGATTCGCGGGCCATAGGCCCTAAATGAAAGGTAGGCGGGATGGTCGATCTCAGAATGCACAAGCCCGCATGGTCAACTCATCCGGTTTAGAACGTGATCGCGGCGGAGATCTGGAGTGCGTATCCTTGGTAATATCGGCTAAGAGATGTAACGGAGCATGTCCCGTTCTTTGCCGCCGACCTAAGCCTTAATCGGGCTAGCCCTGTGGACGCGAGGCTCAGATCAGGATTCTATGGGAGGCCGATTTAGCGAATGCCTCGGACGCAAAAACGCCCTCACAATGTCTTCACCGAAGACCCGCTGCAGCTCTCCGAAACCGAAGAAAGGAATCAAGACCACAAACAGCAAAACCGTTAGAGACAATAGTCCTGCCCAGGATCCTCCAGCGAAGCCAGCCACGCTTTCAGCAAATGACCTGTGGTGAAACATGCCGACAATTGCCACTTCAATGATTTTGAAGCATGCAAGTAGAACCGTGTACGCAAACGACTTTAAGAGAGTCGGATAGATGAGCGGCGCGTCCCGGAACTGGTTTGCGAAGTTTAGTTCCTGGCCAGCGAGTATGACCTTCGCGAGCGCCGAGGCGTTGATAAAGTTCAGCCCGAATTCCACGAGGTCAATCTGATGCTCGGTAAGAATCACAGATTTATGGATATCCAACAATGAAAGCACAACGAAAAGGTAGGAAGCGATCACGAGACCCCGTCTCATTCCGTGAAAAAACCTCTGCTTCAGGGTTGGTTTGGCTTCGTGCATGGTGTCTTCTCCCCAGTTGGCTAGGAACTCATCGCGCCCGCCTCTACTATGAAATTTGTTTTCCTTGTGCCTACCGAAGCTTAATAGATTGGGGAGCATTTGCGGCGCGGCGTTCCGGCTTTGCGCGCAGAAATCGGACGCCTTTTTGTTTCCTTTTGTCGAGGATAATTAGGGCTTCTGTTGGGCTGTTTGAATCCAGAGTCTAGCAGCGCTTATCAGGGTGCCCAGCTGTAGTGAAGCAAGCCGTGGCCGTGGTCGTTCAACACAGGTTGGGCGCGTCCAACTACGCTTCTGCAGCCGGGCTCATCGCGGGTTGGGTAGCTCGCACACGGTCCCTTGCGGAACCGCTGTCCCCGCGCGGCCCCCAACCCGTCCTTGGAAGGCTACGCGGGTTTGCCGCCCGGCTCCTTGCTGTACCGCAACACGGCCCTGGGGCGCTTGGTGTAAGCTCCCATTGAAGTTCAAGGTGAAGCTAGGCGGGCTTGGGCTCGACCCCTGAGCCAGCCATCAATCTCACTCTTGAACGCGTAGACCGTGCTTCCCTTCGGGTGAGGGTGCCGGTGAACAGGCAAGCCCTCGCGTTTTTCCCAGCGCCGTACACACACTCCCCGCACTTCTCGATTCAGTTGGCATCCTCCCCGCCGCAACCGGCGAGGATTCCTACGGCCTCTCGGTTTGTTTTTCCGAGATGGCTTCGGTGGGTTCCTCCCACAACCGCCCTCCTTCAGCGGAGGACCACGAAGAGGCTTTACTTTTGGGCTGCCCGCCCATAGGTCGTTCAGAAGAAATAGAGCAGCCTCATATCCTCAGCCTAAAACGCCGAGGCTTTACGGCCCACATGGGTAAACAGCAATTTGCTTCCACGAGTCGAGACGCTGTCTGTTCCGCTCTAGGGTCGATGGAGCGAGGGTTCTCTGCAGCTTGTTTGTTTTCGAACCATAGACCTCTGCGATGGCGGCGTTCCTCAGATCCAGTTCACCCTCTTTCTGGATCACTCAAAACGCACGGCTTAACTCCATGTGTAACGACGTCTTACTGGAGTACCACCGGACTTTGGGGAAGAGCCGCCTGGAGGGAAATGATGCTTTCCAAGATCCTTTCCGGCTTGCCGGCCCGGGACAAGGACCTGCTGTGGGCAGTCTTTCTGAGAGAATAAGGATAAAGATGCGGTCTGACGGGACATGGGCGTGGACCGCAATTACCTGCGAGTTCCCCTGCATCGCACCAAGGATAAGTTCAAGGATGAGTGGGCCAGCCTAGCGCCAGTTTGGGACAATTTGCTCAATGAAGTGCTCAACGAAGATTAGTCCTTCCTAACGCCGAAGGGGCGAGTTGGCGGTCGACTACCGCTGAGAATGCGTTCGTGAACAGGTTACTCGTGCCTTGGCGACCGATCGTTACCTATCCGCCGCGCGCGGCAGTGCGCTCAGTCCGCAATCTCACAGCGCCTGCTTGTACAGAGCTACTAGCTTGCCCCAAGCGCGCTCGGCGTCCTGTTTGTTCTCGGCCGCCCTGCTGTCGGGCACGCACCAACCGTGCAGCGCATTGGGGTAGACTTCGATTTCCGCGCGGACCTTCGCGGCAGCGAACGCCTCCCGGAGCTTGTTCTTGACCTCGGGCTCGCGCTTGTCGTCATCGGCCGCGATGGCAAAATACAGACGTGCCTTGATCTTCGGTGCCAGCAGATGCGGGCTATTCGGCTTGTCCGTGGCCAGAAAACCACCGTGGAACGAAGCTCCGGCACCCACACGCTCGGGCAATGCGGCCGCGGTCCTCATAATGTACGGACCACCCAAACAGTAGCCGTGCGTCCCGATCTTCTTTTTCTGGTTCACCTGCGGTTGCGAATCGAGGAACGCAACGTAAGCGGCAGCGTCTCTCTCCGCGGCCCCGGGCGCGAGGAACGATGCCACCGTGCGCGCATAGTTCTCTCTGTCGGCCGGATTGTTGGCATAATCGAACGACGCGTCGAACACGGGAGCCCGGTGCGCCCGGTAGAAGAGATTGGGGACGAGCACAGAGTATCCTTCGGCAGCGATGCGCTTTCCGAGATCACGAATCACGGGACGCAGGCCCGGCGAATCATGCCACAGCAATACTCCAGGATGGGAACCTTGCGCCGGATGAATGAAAACCGCGTCGCAAATGCCGTCCTGCGTCTTGACGTCGATGTCGAGGTCGACGACCAGCTGCTCTTGATCCGAGGCTGTGCCGGTCGCAGCGGCAGTGAATCCAGCGGCGAACGCAATGAAATCGCGCCGTGACAGGGCGGGCGTAGCCTCATGGGGTCTTCGATCTTTGTGCTCGTTGGGCATAGGCGGTTTTCGGCTCTTCGGGAATGCCTTCTCACGACATTGTAGCGCGGGCTTGCTTATCGATCGACGCTCCATCTGCATGATTGAGTTGGACGCGCGCTACGCGCAGCTGGCCGACGCCAACAGGCGCAAGGATCTCGACGCTCTCCTAGTCTTGCGTGCCCGCGACTATGTCGCCGATCTGCCCGATGGAACACAGTCGAATTACGAAGCGGCCGCGAATTACTCGCGTGCTCTGTTCGAGCAAGTGCAAAAGATCGCGAACCTCAGCAATACAATCCTGAACCTGAAGTTCAATGGCAATGAAGCTACGGCCACCGTGTTTCAGCAGTTTTCCCGTACACAGATGAAGGCCGGCGCCGTGCGCAACATCGATACTTCGGCACTACAAGTTGAAACATGGGCGCGCACACGGCAGGGGTGGGAACTTCGTCGCGTTTCCCACATTCACGCCCGCAAGTGGTATGTCGACGGCATGCGCGTCGATCCGAGCAAACCGTACGATCCTCAAGCGCCGCCTTACAACCCGGCGATCGACGCTGACGTGAGAGCTCCCGCAGCCGACTGAACCGAAGCCGTCTTGCGTACGCGGTTGCGGAGGTCTACCACTCAATATCGATGACAGGCGGCTACACTAGCAAAGAGAGCGGATATGGTCGAGCAAATTGAGTTGCACTTTCTTGGATCTGGAGACGCCTTTGGAAGCGGTGGACGGGTCTAGACTTGCCTCTATGTCCACGGGTTAGGCGATGGCTTTTT
>Ga0307475_10001761_pt1 | contig 12928 bp, 7 predicted proteins | sample atmos_gasesECM1C_FD_203317 | JGI IMG/M metagenome (GOLD analysis project Ga0307475, IMG submission 203317) | Hardwood forest soil microbial communities from Morgan-Monroe State Forest, Indiana, United States - atmos_gasesECM1C_515 | ecosystem: Environmental > Terrestrial > Soil > Temperate... | reverse complement strand
CCAAAGCCTTTACCATGATCATCGGCCGTCCCTACGAGGAACTCGTTCGTGAGCTGAGACGGCTGGCTCAGGAAACCGGAGTGGCCGTGCGCGGGTTTCACCAGATGAGCGATGAAGAAGTCGCTCGCGAGACCGGCTTGTCGCGCCGCGAGGCGCACATGGCCCGTCAGCGCGAGACCGGCGAACCGTTTCTGTTTCGAGATGCCACTTCGGCGGAAATTCGAACCTTCCGCCGTAAGGCGCAGGAACGGGGCTACTCCGTTCTGCGCGGGGGACGCTTTTGGCACTTCTCCGGGGGCTGCGACAAAGGTCTGGCTCTAAGTGTTCTGATTGGCTTTTTCCGCACTGCTTGGCAAACGCGGATCATCACGCTCGCCCTGGGCGACAGCGGAAACGACTTGCCGATGTTCCGCCTGGTGGACCGGCCCATCCTGATCCCGAGGCCTGACGGCAGCTTTGCCCCCGAAATCATTCAAGCGATGCCGCACATCGCACGCGCGAAGCAACCCGGGCCCCAGGGTTGGGCCGCCGCAATCTTAAGCGCGCTGCGGAAATCGAACACCCAAAACCACACACCAAGACCGTCCCATCCAGAAGCCCGCCTTGCGTAGCCAAGCGTCACCGCCCATCAGACACCGCCAGACGGTCTCGAATTTGACAAGCCAAGTCATGGACGGTACGAAGCTTTTCTGCCGCCGGTGCCGGCACTCGGGGCCTGGCCAGGACTAGATCGCAGGACAGCAGCATGGCCGTCACGCTTTCCTTCAGTTCACTCCACATCGCCGTTTCGGCTGACCGCCGCACAACTTGCTCTTCACGCTGGCGGCGGCTCAACGCGCTGCGCACTTCCCGCACTACGCGCTCCACACCGCTGATTGCGCAATTCACATAGACCGGCACCGCACCGCCCAGATGTTGCAGCATCTGGTCGCTTTCATCGGGCTCGGCCTCCACAAAAAACTGGTCGACCACCACGGCGGAGTACTCCTGCGCTCGAACATCGCCGACCGCTGCTTGCAGAGTGGGCGCAACCTGCGTTGGATGACCAGTCGCAGCCTCAAGAGGCTGCGCATTCCCGGCTACGGGCAGAGGGCGTGATGAAGAGGATCATGCACTTCGCGTTGCAACTGTCGCGCCCATGACTCAACAGTTGAAAACAAGAAACTTATGACTTTTAATGTCCATCTTTGGTTCCGGAATGGGAACGCCCGCCGCTGAATTGGGAAATCAGCTCGGCTTGATGGGCTTTCGGCGCGTACCTGTTCGGCGGAACACGATTATTCCGCCACGCGTTCAGTGGCGCGCTTCCCCTTCACGTGAGAGATGGTCTCGCCGATTTCTTGTCACGACCGGGCGGTGTACTCCTTCAACTTTCGGTACAGTGTGGTCTTGCCGATGCCGAGCAGGCGTGCAGCCTGCAACTTGTCCCCGTTCAGTTGAGCGATAGCATTGAGGATGGTCTGCTTCTCGAGTTCCGACATAGGCACGATCTTATTCGAGCCAAGTCCGCTGGCGGCGGATGCCACTCCCTCCAGTTGGCTGATTTCACGCTGCAGGTCGCCCAAGTGAATCATCGGACCCGTCGTGAAGGCGCAGGCACGCTCCAGGCAGTTCTCCAGCTCGCGCACGTTTCCCGGCCAGTCATATGCGAGCATCGCTTTCAACGCATCATCACTCAGCGTCCGTTCCTGGTCCGCGGTGCGGGACAACCGCTCCAGAAAGTGCGCGGCCAGCAGCGGAATATCCTGACGCCTTTCTCGCAGCGAGGGAATCCGCAGGCTGAGCACATTGAGCCGGAAATACAGATCGCGGCGGAACGTACCCTGCGCCACAGCTTCCTCCAGGTCACGATTGGTCGCAGCCAGGATCCTCACATTGATCGGAATCAGTTTCGTGCCGCCGAGCGGGCGAATCTGTTTTTCCTGGATCGCGCGCAGCAGTTTCGCCTGCAGATCAATCGGCAGCTCGCCGACTTGATCCAGAAAAACCGTTCCACCCTCAGCAATAGCCAGCAGTCCCTGTTTCGCGTGCTGAGCGCCAGTAAGAGCGCCTTTCACGTAACCGAACAGTTCGCTCTCGATCAGGGTGGGTACCAGCGAGCCGCAATCCACGGGAATAAACGGCTTGTCGCGGAAAGGACCGGAAAAGTGAATCGAGCGCGCCACCAATTCCTTGCCCGTGCCACTCTCTCCCAGAATCAGCACGGGGTGCGTGCTATGGGCCGCCTTGGCGACAATGCGATAGAGCTTTTCCATCTCGGGCGAACCGCCGACGATGCTTCCAAACCCGGGCTTCGACTTGATCTTCTCGCGCAGTACACGATTCTCGCTTTTCAATTTGAGGTGACTGACCACGCGATCGAGCAGCAACTTCAGCTCGTCCAGACTAAACGGCTTGGTGACGTAGTCGTATGCCCCGTTCTTCATGGCCTGCACCGCCGATTGCACCGTGCCATAGCCAGTGACAACCACGATCACCGCATCCGGACGCCGGCTCTTGATCTGGTTGATCGCCTCCAGTCCGCCTGCTCCGGGCAAGCGCAGGTCCAGTAAGACGGCATCGATTCCCTGAGATTCCAGCAGCCGGTACGCGTGTTCGGCCGAGTCGGCCGCGAAGGTCGTGAATCCCAGCGACTGCGCCACCTCGCGGCAGGCATCGCGAATGGCACGATCATCGTCCACGATGAGCAGGTTCAGAAAATTAGCTCCCGCAATCTGAGGCGAGGTGGGTAAAGTGGCTTCCATTGTGGTCATGGTTTTTCTCTCTTTCGCTTCCCGGATTTCTTTGACGTCCGGCGGGGCCCGACATCCAGAATTTCCCGCAGTTTGTCGAGCAAGGCGCACCCGTGAAAGGCTTATTGAATGTCACCACTGGATCGGGCTCGTCTCCAGTCTCTCCAGTGTTGGGCTGGTAACCGGACACGTAACCGGACATGTACAGAATCTTCAGCTCCGGCCGCTCTGAGCGCAGCTGGTGGGCAAGCTCGCGGCCGCTCATACCGGGCATCACGACATCAGCGAGCAGAAGGTGAATCGGTTTTTTGTGCAGTCGCGACATCGCGAGCGCTTCCGGGCCGCTTCCGGCTTCCAGCACCACGTAACCGCATTCGCTCAGGATCCTTTTCGCTGCGTCGCGGACCGCCAGAGTGTCCTCGACCGGCAGGATGGTCTCGCCCCCGCACGTTGGCGAATAGCTGGAGTCTGCTTTCCCGGTTGCGGGCGCATCGGACACGCGCGGCAGGCGTACCCTGATTTGAGTTCCGCGGCCAAGTTCGCTGTCCACCTGGATCCTCCCGCCATTGTTTTTGACGATGTTGTACACGGTGGCAAGGCCCAGACCGTTTCCCCGCCTATTCGCCTGGGTGGTAAAGAACGGCTCGAACAAATGAGACTGTGTTTCTGGGCTCATCCCGCAGCCTGAATCGGTCACGGCGAGCAACACCGCTGGGACGCGGCTTTTCCCTGTGCTCTCTTGCCGACAAATACAGCCGTTGCCCGTCTCTACCAGAATGCTTCCGCCTTGCGCCATCGCGTCGCGGGCGTTGAGCACCAGGTTGAACGGAATCTGCTGCACTTGCGCGGGATCGATCTTGACCTGACCTAGTTCGCTGTCAAAGTGGGTGACGAGTGCGAATTTCTCTCCCAGTAGCCGGGACAACAGATTTCGGGTGTTGACGATGACCTCGTTCAGAGACAGAATCCGCGGCTCGACGACCTGTTGGCGCGAGATTGCGAGCAACTGCTGGATCAGGGCCGCGCCCTGTTCGCCCGCCACGCGAATCTCCTGCGCATGATGATGCTGGCGGGTTCCGCGTTCGAGGCCAGCAATGAGCAGGTCGCGGTACAGGGTGATGCCGGTGAGCAGATTATTGAAATCGTGAGCAACGCCACCCACCAACCGGCCTACCACTTCCATTTTTTCGGCTTCACGAAGACGCTGTTCAGCTTGCTTGCGTTCGGTGATGTCCTCGGTCATGCCAATCGCGAACTGCGGCCGGCCGTCTACTCCTCGGATGAGCGAAACCGCGAGGCGCACCCAACCGGTGGCTGCCGACTTTCCCCGGTAACGTAGTTCCAACTCGTACGATTCCCGTCTTCCCTCCACTAACTCCTGAAACAGTTGTAGGTCTTTGTCCACGTCTTCGGTGTGCGTAAAGTCGCGGAAATGCATCCCTCGCAACTCTTCGCGCGAGTATCCGAGCATGCGCTGGACTGCCGGGTTCGTCTCCAGGACGCGTCCATCCATATCGCACTGGACAATTCCCATCGGAGCCGCGTCGAAAATGGTACGGAAGCGGCGGTCTTCATCTCGCACCATGCGGCGACGCTCGCGCTCGCTGACGTCGCGCACCGTCACCACCAGAAAGTCACGGTCCTGCACGCGAAAAGGGGAGCAACTGGATTCGATGTTCATCAAAGCGCAGGGGTGGCCGTGCGGGCGAAAACTCGCCAACTGTCGACCTTGTACCTCAGAGGGATCCTGGTGACCGAGCAGGTTCGCGAAAGTGCGGTTTGCGTAACAAATCCGCCCCTCCTCGACCAGAGCCATCCCTTCGCCGCTGGCGGCAAACGCAGCCTGGACTATTTCTGGATCGAATCCTTCTTTGGGTTCTGCGAGCATCGGAAGGGGCTGTCCCATCACTGTTTAGCCTGCTCAGCGGAGTCAGGGAGGCTCGCTTCGATCGGGGGGTTTCGAGCGCGGGAAGACTCAACTCACGAGAACCCATTCACTCCCTAATTGGGAAAACTATAAGAGGTCCAATCTGGGAATGCTTAGGACGGTCGTCACCGGCGTTGGTGATATTCGCACACGGATGCAGGGAGCCCCATTAGGAAGACCGAAGCTGTAGAAAGCCGGAACTTCACGGTTCCCTTCAGGGTTCAGGGGTTCAGCGGAAGAGGTTCAACCAGCCGGAACGTGAGTCGACGTTCCGGGCCCACCGTCACATCCCGGGGACGCGCGATGAGCGATGCAGCCGGAATACTATCGTCGGCCAAGGCGTTGCCGAGGAGCGGTCCTTTGCCGTTGGCTGCCGCGCCCACCAACGAAGGTTCGCTGCCCATTGGGACCGTTGCGTGTCGACGTCCCGGACCCGCCCCCTTCAGGAAGGTGCTGGAGGTTCGTAGGACAGCCGATTTTCTGTTAATGAGAATTGACACCAAGGCGAGACGCAAATACCCGGGACTGTGCATTTGCGCCACGGATCTGGCTTCGACAACTCGTCCTTTGACCGCCGTGCCCCGCTCGGCAAGCACCCGCCCGTTCACGATGATCGGCTCGTCGAGCACAGCTTCAAACTTATCATCCGAAGTCGCGGTACCGCTTGAGAGTGCACTCTGCAGGCGAATCGTTATGGGCGTGCCCGGAGGAAGCTGGGCTCCCGGAGGAATGACAGAACTGGTTGGGGAGATTCCATCTTTCTGCGCTTCCCGATCGAATGGTAGTCGCGCTTCATCGGGCGCCGACAGCGCCTCCGTGGCCGCGACCGGAACCGAGGATTGATGGTCGCATCCGAAAGCGACGGCGAGAGCCAGTCCGAGGGTAGCGAGACGGATGACGCTCGACGCTTTCATGGATGGAATCCTCCCTCGCGGGCTGGAACCTGCACAAGTCGCAAGGGAGGTGCCAATTACCGAAGTTGAAAACAGAAGACTTAAGCCGTGTACTCAGGCGGCGTCTATGTAGTTTTTGCGGGCCAGACTGCAGGAAGTAGACGTACAGTCACTGCCCGATCTCTTTCTTTCAGTCAGGGATATAACAAAACCCGGAAGGCTGTGGTCTGCCTTCCGGGTGCAAGTCTCGCGACGGAAACAAATCTAGTTGGCAGCGCCCCCCGAACCCGCGGCTGCACTTTGCGGTTCGCTTTCCGGCTGCAGGATCACGCCGTCGAACGGAGTCGCTCCGATAAAGCGGCCGTGCACCACACTTACGCGGCGCAATGGGAACCCGGAATCCGGCCCACGCTGCCAGGTGCGGCCACTGTCGTTGCTCTGAAAAATGACCCCCGTATTCAGACTGGTCGCGAGCAATCGTTTGCTGCTGGTGTCATACAGGATGGAGCTGATCTCCTTGTCCGGCAGGCCGGTCAGCACGTGCGTCCAGGTCGCTCCGGAGTCGCCGCTGTCAAACGCGCCCTCGCGGGAGGCCACGAAAATGTGCGAGTCCGGGGCTATGGTCACGCCGCGAATGTTGGTGACGTACTGTTTGAGGCTGCGCTCGGTGAAGGTTGCTCCGTTATCGCTTGAAACGAACACCTTCGTGGGCGCCGCAGCGACGATGGTCTCTCCCTTAGCGCGTACGGAGAGGAATTCCTTTTCGCCCTGGACCGGCCCACCCATCCAAACTTTGCCCTGATCCTTGCTGAAGTAAAGACCGTTCGAGGTGGCCGCCATCCAGCGGTCTCCGGCGATCTCAATGTCGTTGACCCGCGCATCCAGCACAGAACGAGTGCTGGTCTTGCTGGCCACCTGCGTCTTCTTACTGCCCTTCTTCACCGTCCGGAACGAGGTCTTTTCGATTACGATGTTGTTGATCGAATGCCACTCGCTGCTATTGCGCTCCAGCAGATAGGTCCCGTGGTTGGTACCCGCAACCAGCGCTCCGTTGCTCGCCTGCTTCAGCGTGAACACATCCTTGCCGCCGAGGCCCGAACTCTTCTGGAGCCAATGCTGGCCGCCGTCGTGTGAATAGAACATGCCACCGAACTCGCGGTCGTTCACCACTCCAACATAGATCGTATTGGGATCTTTCTGATCGACCACGATGGCGGTTACGTAGCGATGTGTATATCCGTGGTTCGATGCGGACCAGGTGCTGGTGCCGTCATTCGATGCCAGCACTCCGCCGCGGTCGGTGGCGAGCAACACATGGCTCGAATTCCGCGGATCCACCAAAACGTCATTCACGACAATCTCAGGGTTGCTGACCCGCTTCCAGGTCTTGCCCAGGTCGTTCGTTTTCCACAAACCTTCCGTGGTTCCCGCGTACACAATATTCGGGTTACCCGGGTCCTGGCGCAGCACACGCGTGCGGCGCGCCGAAAACGGAATGCCCGGCACCTTTGAGAACTGCTCGCCCGACGTCACGCTCTTGTAAATGCCCGAGCAGGCGCTAGCGAAAACATTCGACGGATTGCTGTGATCGACAATGATCGAAAACACGTCCGAATCGTCGATCATGCCCTTATTGATGTGCTGCCAGGTGGCGCCGCCATCAGCTGTCTTCCACGCCAGGTGCCAGGTACCCGCGTACACCACATTCGGGTCCTTGGGATCAATCGCGATCGATTCGATGTTCTTGATTTCCGCATGGTTCGCCGGTGACATGCGCTCCCAGTTGTCGCCTCCGTCTTTGCTGCGGAACACACCGTCCAGAGCTCCCGTCACCAGAATGTTCGGGTTGGATGCGGACATGGCCATCGCGCGAATCGACTTCCCATGCATTGCAGGGAGCGTCTGCCAGGTCTTGCCACCGTCAGTGGTCCGGAACATATCCCCCACTTGCTGGCTCTGGACGCTCCACGCCGAGACGAACATGACATTCGCTTTGTGCGGGTTCAGAGCAATGTGGTCCAGCACGTAGTCGTCACCGGCGCCCAGGTGCGCAAACCGGGACCAATTCTGTCCGCCATTGTTCGAGACGAAAAGCACGCCTGTGCTCGTCCCCAGGAAGATACGATCTGGGTTATGGGGATCGTAGGCCAGGCTGCGTACATCGCCGCCATCCGGCCCCATCACGGCCCACTGGCCGGCCCACAGCGAGGTGCTGCAGAACATAGCTATCACTACTACAATCAATAACTTAACCGTCGTAGCTCTGGAAATCATGTGTGTGTTGGCCCCTGTCGCGGACAAGTATACCTTGCGGTCTGAGAGTGACAGCCTACCCACACCCCTTCAAGTTACGTAAGGGCAGCCAAAAAAATAGGCCGATCGGGGATCCGACCGGCCTTTTGGGTTCAAAATGCCACTGCTACTGAGCCTTCTTGGCAGCCTTTTTCTTGGCAGCCGGCTTGGGATGATCCGGAACTGGTTGCACCTTGGTTTCGTCGACTGGCTCGGTGCCCGCGGAGTCGAAGGTTGCGCCGGCCGGCACCACCCAGTACTCCGCCGTCTTGGTGCCGCCGTTGCCGGTGCGGACTTCGATACGACTGGCATCGATGGCCTGCTTGGCCTCGCCGCCGGACAGGTACGCCTTCGAATTGAGGGCGCGCTCGGCCGCCAGGTTCTTGCGCTTTTCGCTTGCTTCCGCGTTCCCTACGATGACCAGTTTGGCGTCCGCTTCCTGTTGCATACGCAAAGCCACGTCATCGAGGATGGCCTTGCAGGTATTGTCCACTCGCCACGGCTTCTTCTCATTCGGGAAGTCGCACTGGCTCAGCTTGCTGGCCTTCGGCGGTGGGGGCGGCGGATTCTCGACCGTTACCTGCGTCGAGGAATTCGCCGTCAAGCCACGCGAATCGGTGCAAGTCGCGCCGACCGTTATCGGACCGGGCGAAGCGCCGGTGGTGTTCAGGGTGGCGGCGTTGCCGCTACCGGAAACATTGCCGCCACTCGCGCTCCAACCGCCCACTGTGACTGGAACACCGTCCGGACTGGTGCAGTTGCAAGTGATCGTGGCCGTCCCGCCGGTTTGCAGCGATGTCGGGTTCGCCGAGCAACTCATGGTCGGCGGATTCTTGGGCGGCTCCTTCACCGTATAGTTTGCGGTGCAAGTCGCCTCGCCGTTCTTCTTCGTCTTGGGATCAGTGACGTGGGCAGTCACGGTATAGTTGCCGCCCGCCACCCCCTTCGTGTCGATGGTGGAAGTGGTGTCCTTTCCGGAAACTGTTCCGCCGTTCCCACTCCAGGTATACGTCAGAGTGTGCTTGGGATTGAAATTGCTGGTTGCCACTGTTGCCGTCACCGGCTCTCCCTGCATCACTTCAGCGTGATCCACCGAGCAAGTCGCGCTCGGAGGCACTTCGGGTTCGCCGCCGAAGTTAAACACGACGCCCGAACGCAGGCGCGCCCCTTCGAAGGAGGAACGGCGCAGATCGGGCTGGCTGGCGGGCACCACGCTGGCAAAGTTCTGGCGCGCCCATTGATAGTCCGCCTCGATCAAGCGCAAGCTGATGCGCTTCACAATGGGCAAATCAATGCCACCACCAAGAATTGCGCCAAGGCCGTTGCGCGCACCCGCCGGGCTCGTGAGGTGGTTGTCGCCGAGCAAAGTGTGTGCGAAGAGGTTCATACCTTCGGTACGCCAAGTGAAGCGAGGACCCAGAGAATAGGTGCTCACGTCGATCCCGTTTTTGAGATTGAGCCCTATATCTCCCTCCAGGGCGAAGTTTGGATGAAAGTTGTAACCGAACGCCAGACCGCCGCCTTTGGACATACTGGGCAGCTTGACAGGCAGAACTCCGCCGTTTCCGTCCGGACCGCCGGGAATATTGCCACCGGGATCCAGCCACTGGTAGCCGGCAAATATGTCGTACTTGGGAACCGGCTGCTGGGCCACGGCAGCGCTCGAAATTAAGATGGAGAATACCGTCAACCATAGGCCGATCCGCACTGCGTGGCCGCTTCGTGAACCACAACAAAGAGACATGGAATCCTCCAGAACGAGACCATCAACTTTTCAACCTTGGGTCGTCCTCGAATCGATCAGACTGTGTGCAGCGATGCTAAGACGGGCGTCTGAGCTAAGACCGCAAATTCTACAGCAACCTTACCCTAAAGTGAAACTTGCGCGCCGGAATATTACGGAATCGTGTACCCGCAACCGCAACCGTTTCTGGTGTGCCCGCAACGCCTCGTCTCAGTTTGATATGCCTGCACCAGCCGGCCGCGCGCAGGTTCGCTGGACCGTGTGGCACCCGCGGATTTCTTCTTTTTCCAGCCTCAAAATCCGCATCCAAACGGTCGGTCTTGCTAGAGTGTTCCAGGAAACGGAATAATGACAACGAATACTCTTATGAGCCAAGAAAAAGTCCTGATTGTGGAAGACGAGGAGAACGAGCGAACCGGCCTTGCTGAAGTCGTCACCGCCTGGGGATATCGTGTGGAAACCGCTGTGGACGGCCTGGAAGGTTGGGACAAAGTCACGCAATGGACTCCGTCGATCATCGTCACCGACCTCAAGATGCCCCGCGTAAGCGGCATGGAACTACTCGAGCGGCTGGCAGATCAAAGTCACGCCATGGCGGTGATTGTGATGACCGCTCAAGGCACCATCGACAGCGCCGTGCAGGCCATGCGCATGGGTGCGTACGACTACATCACCAAACCAATCGACACTAACCGTCTTCGCACCATCCTGCAAAATGCCTCCGCGCTGCTTGGCACCAAGGTAGAGCTCGAAGTAACCCGCCGAAAGCTGCGGGATGCGGGATCGCTTGGGCAACTGGTCGGTCCCTCCAAGAAAATGCAGGAAATCTTCCGGCTGGTCGAAATGGTCGCTCCCAGCACCGCTTCGGTTCTGATCACGGGCGCAAGCGGCACCGGCAAGGAAATGGTCGCGCGCACGATCCACGAACTCAGCCCGCGCCGCGCGAAGCCCTTCGTGCCCATCAACTGCGCGGCGATTCCGGAAACGCTCATCGAGAGTGAGATCTTTGGTCATGAGAAGGGCGCTTTCACGGGTGCCCTCGAGCGCCGGACCGGTTGTTTCGAACTCGCCGAGGGCGGAACGCTCTTGCTCGATGAGATTGGCGAGATGCCCGTAGGCACGCAAGCCAAACTGTTGCGCGTTCTCGAAGACCACAAACTGCGTCGCCTGGGCAGCAAGGTGGAGACTTCGGTGGATGTGCGCGTCCTGGCAGCCACCAACAAGACTCCCGACGAGGCGGTAGCTCGCGGAGAACTTCGCAACGACTTGTATTACCGGTTGAACGTCTTCAACATTCACATGCCCTCGCTCCGGGAACACAAGGAAGATCTTCCTGACCTGGTGCAAACACTGCTGGCGGACATGAACGCGAAACACGATCGCAAGGTCGCCACCGTCAGCGAGGCCGTGCTGAACCAGTTCAAGAATTATTCCTGGCCCGGCAACGTGCGCGAGCTGCGCAACACCCTGGAGCGCGCGGTCATCGTGTGCGAAGGGGCCGTGGTGGAAACCAAGCACCTGCCCCCCGGCTTCGGTCAAGTGACCGTGCGCCAGGCGGCGAATGATCCGGATGCGGTGCGACTTGGGGTCGGAACCACGGTGGGCGAAGCCGAAAAGATGCTGATCTTGAAGACGCTTGAAGCCACCAGCAACAACAAGACCCGAGCTGCGGAGATTCTCGGGATCAGCCTTAAGACTTTGCACAACAAGCTCAAGGAATACGGCAATTCCGCCGCGGATGCGATTCCCGACAAGGAAGAGTAAACTCCGGTATCGGCTTCCCCTACGCGAGCGCGCGGCCTGAAACGCTTTCAATCTGACAGATGCGCCGGAAAACGAAAATCGTTCTTGCCATCACCTTCATGGTCGTGGCGATGGTGTCGGCATTTTCGTATCTCTATATCTCCCTTTTTCTTCGGCAGCGCCTGAACAGCGCCAGTGACATGGCTCACATGCTGGGGCAGTTGGTGGTCTATTCGGCAGGTAATGGAGCGGTACCTGATCTAACCAGCACGAAGATTGATACGGATAACAGCAAGTCGGTCCGGGCGGCGATCGAGGGATACCTAAAAACAGATGCCACTCTCAACGATTTGCTCGACTCCTCCGTCGGCAACGTTCCGATTGTCTACGACGCGGCCGTCCTTGACCTCGATGGTCGCGCGGTGCTGCACAGCAACCCCGATCTTAGCGGCAAGGTGCTAACCCGGCGCCCCGACTTTGAAGGCTTGCGCAACGCTCGCTTCTTCGATCAGCTTCGCGTGATCTACAGCCCGGCGGCGGTGTACGACGTCAGGTTGCCCCTCCAGTTGAACGGAGCCCCTTTCGGCACAGTACGCGTGGGGATTTCTACCGTCCTCCTGAAAAGCGAACTGACGCCGCGCCTGCGGCACGCTTTGGTATTTTCAGTGTCCGCGATCTTCCTTTCGTTTTTCCTCTCGGCTTCCATCTCTCGTTTGGCTCTCGGTCCTCTGAAGGAGATCAGCCGGAACCTCGATGACGCGACCGGGGGCACAAGCGACGTGGCGAGCGACGAAGGGGATCACGACGAGTATGGGCTGGTCACTTTGAAGATTGCCAACCTCGGACGCCAGATGCGCGACGCCAAGGAGATCTTCTCCGCATTGAAGGACAACGTCGACCAGTTAATGGCCAACCTGCAAGACGGGCTGATGTTGTTCACGCGCGATTCCCGCGTCGTTCTTGTGAGCGCCTCGGTCGAACGTTTCCTGGGCCACCCACGCGGTGAAATGCTGGGCCGCACGGCGGCTGAAGTATTCTCGAGTTCTTCTCCCCTGGGGGCATTGTTGCGGGAAGCCTTCGAGCGGCGACGTCCCCTGATGCAGCGCGAAGTGGAGTCCGCCAACGGACGGCGAGTACAGCTGTCCCTCGACTTCATCCAGGAGAAGGCGAGCCAGATCGGCGCTTTGTTGATCATCCGCGACACCGAATCGGTGCGCCGCCTCGAAGACGAAATCGAAATGTCGCGCCGCCTGTCCGCCAGCGGCCGCCTCACCCGCGGCGTCGCCCATGAGGTCAAGAATCCGATTAACGCCATCGTCCTGCACCTCCATTTGCTGCAGAACAAATTGCAACAGATGGATCCCAGCACGCGCCGTCACGTGGACATCATCGGGACTGAAATTCATCGCCTCGATCGCGTCGTGCAAATCCTGGTGGACTTCACTCGTCCGCGCGATCTCAAGCTCGAGGAAGTGGACCTGCGCCGGGTGCTGGAAGAAGTGGCCGCGCTGGCGGCGCCCGACGCGGCTCAGCACAGTGTCGCAGTCGTTCGGGATTTCCCCAAGTTTCCGCTAATCGTCAAAGCGGACCTTGATTT
>Ga0307475_10001760_pt1 | contig 12928 bp, 9 predicted proteins | sample atmos_gasesECM1C_FD_203317 | JGI IMG/M metagenome (GOLD analysis project Ga0307475, IMG submission 203317) | Hardwood forest soil microbial communities from Morgan-Monroe State Forest, Indiana, United States - atmos_gasesECM1C_515 | ecosystem: Environmental > Terrestrial > Soil > Temperate... | reverse complement strand
ACATGCTGGTCGTGCTGATGCGCAGCGCGTAGGACGACGCATCCTTCACGGGTTTCCATTCAAAGTGCACGGCCGCCGTTCTGGGATTCTCCACGATAATCGGCGTCAGGTTGATGGGCTCCAGCAGCTCCGGCGGCGCCAGCACGTCGGATTTCGAGATCGGTCCTCCGGGTGGAATGTTGACCTTCTGATATTGCGTCACTTCGATTTGGTCCTGGCCGCGCTGCACTTGTGCGCTGCCGTTGGACACCACGATTTCGCTTTCCTTTGAATCCTTATCCAATTTGACTGCCGCCCGGCTGTTCGGCCGCAGTTCCGCCTTGGCGTCCTCGACGCTTACCGCCGCCTTCGAGCCCGGCGAAGTCCAATTTCCCGTGGACAAGTCCACGGCTCCGGTATTGATGCGCACGGCAACGCTGGTTGGTCTGTTGCTGGCCATGGAATTTTCTTCCACGGTGATCAGCGTGCCCGGCTTTACCGTGTAGAACGTTCCGTCCGCAAACGTAACGCGCGCGTAACCATCGGCGCCCGTCTGCACCAGGTCGCCTTTATCCAGTGTCGTCCGGTAATCCGCTTCCACCCACTGCACGGAGTTCACTTTCTTCACTTGTACTCGGCCGTCCAGGTTCACGAATTTCGCCTGCGTTTGCGAGCCTGTCGCGTTCTCGCTGTCATTGCTCTCCATCGCCGTCGAAATCTTGCGGGTCACCGCTGAGTACATGCTCGGAAACGCGATTAGCATTCCCGCCCCGACAATCGCCGCGATCAGCAGACCATAAATAATCACCGTCTTGTAGGTGACGGCGTGCCACTCCACTTCCACGCGATGGATCTTCGGCGGAGCGGCGGGCTCCATCGGGCGAGGCGGTTCGATAGGTGTCTGTGTCGGCACAGTTCAGGCGCACTCGTAGCGCCATTTTCGCAATGTAACACAGCGATTTGCGCCGCGCCTGAACCTCCGGCCGCCGCGTACCCAATCAGCAAATAGCAGCTGCGCGGTCGCCACCCATGCTATCCCTAGGGACTCAGTGACCTTGTACCGGAGAAGAATCCGAGTGCCCTTCTTCTGCAACGCCATGCATAGTTTCACAGATCCCACTGTCCCCGCCCGGAGGCTAAGCGCTTGAAAATTACGCCACTTGCAAGCAAAACAGGATTGGCAAACGAAATGCTCAGATGATCCATCCTCGGGAGAAACCTAATGTTTCACTATTCAGCGAAGCGGACGCGGAGACGACTCACCAACCAGCGTAATCTCGGGCTAAGCGTCTTCTGCTTGGCGACGCTGCTCATTCCCCTCGGCGCGATGGCCGACCCTGTAATATCCACATTTGGAACCATCAGCACGAACGAGAACACCTCAATTGAATTCTCGGTCGCGAGCCTGGTCAGCTCCACGGAGCCGATTACCGCTTACAACGTCATTTCCGGCCCGACCAATGGATCTCTTGGCCCTATGACGCTGGGTGAATATCTTTATAGTCCAAATAATTATTTCGTAGGATCAGATCGGTTTTTGTTTACGGCTACAGATAGCGGCGGCGATACCTCGCCCGTAGGTGGGGTTATCATCACGGTGAAAAAGCTCAATTTGCCACCCTTGGTTTCCCGGGGGGTTTTCGGGACAACACCCGGCACTGCGCTTGTAATCCAGCTTTCGACCTTGGCGTCTCCTACGAACGGGGTCCCGATCGCGTCGTACGCGGTTGGCGTCCCAAATGATGGTACCATCTCCTTTTTCGACCCAGGCACCGGCAGTCTGTTTTACCTCCCGAATTCCGGGTTTATCGGTGTAGACGACTTTGCGTGGTCAGCGAAAGCTGCCAACGGGTTGCAGGCAACAAGTGATATATTCGTTTCTGTAGAGCCCCAGTCTGTCACACCCACCCCCGAACCGGCCAGCCTGCTGATGCTTGTCACCGGTTTGCTCGGGCTCGCCGGGACCGTTAAACGAAAGCTCCCATTATAAGAATGCCCCATGGGTTCATCGATCGCCGCTCTTCCGGGCAGCTTTCTTGTTGAGCGGCTGCCCGCTCGTGCTTTCCCACCAGGCTCAGTGACGCAGGAAAAATGCGCCCTTGTCCAGGTTTGCCGCTACCGCCACATCGAAAAAGCCGATCATCATTTCGTCGTATGTCTGCTCGCCCCAGCGCACCGCGGCACTCGGATCCGGATTGTGTGGATTGTTGGCGGAGTTGTCGTACCAAGCCACTGCTTGCAACTCCGTGCCGGCTCTTAGCCGACGCGGCTCCGCAAGGCGATAGCTCATCTGCCAGTGGAAGTGATAATTCACGCGCAACAGCGTTTCGACTTCCACTCCGGACGCCCTACCGGGCCCCCCTTCACGCGATGGCTCTCGCGTTTTTTTTACCAGGTTGTACTCAAACCGCTTCCCGCGAAGGTGCATGTGCGGGAAGAAACTCAACAGGGTCGCATCATTGGGCAGTGTGCCGCGGACTTCCACCCGAAAGTCGTTCGCGCCCGGCGGGATTACAAAATGGTCGTTCGTGAGCTGCAGCGTGAGCACCCGTTGCGGCGGTGGCCGCTTCGAAAAGACCAGGCCGACTCTGCTTTGGTCCGCCACTGCTTTTCCGTTCGTCGTGTAGTGCATTTGAAAAACGAGATCGGACCCCGCGGGAACAAATTTCGCCATCGTCGCAGGCCATTCGTCCGGCGAACTTCCCGGCGCATACACCAACAGGATGTCGCTGTCCGTCCAGTGTGCTCCGCGGCGGTCCTCCTCATCCTTTAGAGTCGCCGCGGTAAACGCTTCGCCCACCGGCGCATGGCGCAGCCAGTTGGAATCCGGAGGCCGTACGTAAACCACCGCGTGATGTACATTGGCCCGCGCCGATGGCAGCAGCTCCGCCTTTTGCACCCAGCGGTCCTCGGCGAAGCGTGTGGGCACAATTTCGTAGGTGTAATCCACGTCCCCGCTCGCCGGCAGCGCCACTGGCTGCGTCATCGTCACGATCAGGTCCGGCTGAGGGATGCTCCAGCCCTCAGCCCAAGCCTGCGGCGCCGGCGCGTCCTGCGAATCACCGGCGGGTGCCTTAGCTGCGGCCCACGCCGCAAGCGTCGCGATCTCTTCGCCGCTCAGCGACGGATCGTTCGAAAATCGCCCAATTCCCGACACCGCAAACCACGGCGGCATCGATTTATTTTGTGTTGCAAAGCGAATCGCCTCCGCGTATTGCCGCGCTTGCTCATAACTCGCAAACGACATCGGCGCAATCCCGCCCGCCCGATGACAAACCTCGCAATGCCCGCGCAAAATCGGCAGCACATCCAGATAGTAGGTTGGAGTGACCTTGTTCGATTGTGCGTGCCCGGCCATGCAGGTCAGCAAGATGCCGATAATCATCGCCGCCAAGCTCGCACCAATCATTCGCATGCTAACCTGCGCTCTCATTCGTAGCGCAGACAGTTGATGGGATCGAGATTCGCTGCGAGATTCGCCGGATAGTACCCGAAGAACAATCCGACTCCGACGGAAATCACGAACCCGATCGTCACCCAAAGATACGACAACGTCGCCGGAACCGAAGGCACAAACGTGCGGACCATCAAGGATATGCCCGCGCCAATCAGGATGCCGATAGTGCCGCCAACCAGCGTCAGCGCCACTGCCTCCAGCAAGAACTGCAGCCGGATGTCCGCGCGTCGCGCTCCGATGGCCTTTCGCACGCCGATCTCCTGCGTCCGTTCGGTGACGGAAATCAGCATGATGTTCATCACCCCGATGCCGCCCACCAGTAGGCCAATCGAGCTGATCACCGTGGTAAGGATCACCAGCGCGCCCGTCAGCTGGTTCCACAAATGGCTGAGGAAGTCCGGAGAGCTCAGCTCGAAATCATTCTCTTTGCCCGCCGGAATGCGCCGCAGCCGCCGCATGGCTTGAATCACTTCGCCTTGCGCGGTCTCCACGTTCACGTTTTCCGGCACCGTGAACAGCATGATCAGTTCCTTGGCTTCCGGGCACTGCTTCTTGAAGCTGCTCAGCGGAATGATCACGAAAATGTCCACACCTGGTCCCAGAAACAGGCCCTGATCATGCTGAAAAACACCAATGACTTCGTACACCCAATTGTTGATACGCACCGTCTTGCCGATTGCATCCGTATTCGGAAACAGCGATTCGCTGATGGCTGCGCCCAGCACCACTACCGGGCGCGCGTGTTCCTGGTCGAACGCGCTGATGAAACGCCCCCGTTCGATCGCGAACAGTGGTATCGCGTCGATGTACTGCGGCTCCGCCCCGCGCACAATGACCTTCTCCACGCTTCGATTGCCGCTGGTGATCAGGTTCGTGTCCCCGAAGAAAAATCCCCGAGTTCCCACCGTGGTCACGATTTGTACGTCCGGTGCCGCCTGTTTGACGAAATCAGCATAGTCGTACTGCAAATATCGGCGCGTACGGATGCTTTCCGGCCAGTGCGAAGGGTCCGTGCCCGGCGGAAATCGCGAGATGAAGTACGTTCGCGAACCCAGCGACTGCACTTTATCCTGCACGAATTTGTTCAGCCCCTGAATAATGGCCGCCATGGAAGTCACCGAGGACACCCCGATAACGATGCCCAGCACGGTAAGCGCCGAGCGCACTTTCGAGGAGCGCAACGTGCCCATGGCCGCGAGGAAATTCTCCCGCGCCTGCGCTAGGGTCATTACCCCCATCAGTCGGTCCTCAGCGCTACGATCGGATCCAGTTGCGACGCGCGCAACGCCGGATAAATTCCAAAGAAAAGCCCCACCGCCGAGCTCAGGAATACTCCCATCACCGCCACCCAGGTTTGCACCGACGCCGGAAACGGCGTATACGTGCGCAGCGCCAGCGCCACCAGAAATCCCATCGTAATGCCCAACAGCCCTCCCGCAATGCACTGCATCACGCTTTCCACCATGAACTGGCTCAGGATGTCCCCTTTAGTCGCACCGACCGCGCGCCGCACCCCAATCTCCCTGCGCCGCAGCGTAACGCTCACCAGCATCACGTTCATGATCACGATGCCCCCGATGAGCACCGAAATCGCGCTCACCAGGATAAACACCGCGAAAAACGCCGAACTGATGCTGCGCCACAACGCCATATAGCTTTCCTTGGTGCCGATGAAAAAATCGTCCTCCATCGCGCCGCTCAGGTGCCGCCGTGCCCGCAAAATCAAATGCGCCTCGTCTTGCGCGTTTTCAAATCTTTCCTTGCTCGTCTTCACATTGATCGTCAGGCTCGTCTGGTTGCCCTTCATGCGCATAAACACCGGCAGCGGCACCATGACGAAACTGTCTTGATCCTGCCCGAGAACGCTGCCAACCTTCTCCATCACTCCTATCACTACCAGTTCGTCACTCCCCAAGCGAATCGTTTTGCCTATCGGGTCCCTGCCCAAAAATAGTCGCTGCACCAGCGTGTCTCCAATCACGCAGACGTCCGTGTGGTGCTCCACTTCTGATGGCGTGAAGTATCGTCCCATCTCCACGTTGCGCGTATCGATATCCGCCATGTTCGCCGTCTGGCCATAAAGATTAACGTCCGTTACCTCGTTGTCGCCTTCTCGCACTCGCACCGCATTGCTTACCGTCGCACCCACCTCTTCGCAGTCCCTGCACCCTTCCTCGATCGCCCGCATGTCGTCCAGCTCGATCTTTTTGTACTTCAGCGCCTTCAGAACAATGGTGAAATCCGTTACCGCAAACGGTGTTCGCGCCATCTGGAATACATTGGTCCCCAGATTAGCGATTTTCTTTTCCACGAACAGATTCGCTCCCTGCACGATGGTCATCACCGTGATCAGCGTGGCCACACCCATCGTGAGCCCCAGCATCGTCAGCGAGGTCCGGAGCTTGTGCGCGCGCAGCGCGCTGAAGCACTGCACAAAATTGTCTCGCAAAGCCAGCATGGGCTGGAAAGGCCCTCCACCTAGTCTCGAATCCGACCAAAACGCAAGCTCCGACACAGCAGAGCTTTGCAGCACTCTCTAAAGATTACGAGAAAGTGGTCATGAGAATTACAAGATTCCTTCTGATTTAGCCATTCGTGCCCGAATCGTCGCCAACTTGGTCCAACGCGACCGCATTCCCGCTTCATTCGCCGCTCAGCCGGCAATCCGCGCCGCGGGCGAAGCCCTCCCACGGCGCGCCCAGACGTCATTGTATTGCGACGGAACGCTAAGGAATCGTCCCGAGCGGGAGGTAGAATCAGAGATGCTCGGGTCGCTCCCACGAAACAATATGCGGAAAAGGTCATGGATTTGGGTGGTCGCCGGATGGTTCTTCATCGTTCGAGTTTCGGAGTATTATGCCCTACGCACTGATTTGGGTCGTGGTCTGACTTGGATCGATGCATTCCGATATACCCTCGTCGAACTGGGATTCTGGCTCATAATTACGCCGGTCATCGCCTGGTGGGCCCAGATTTTTCCTCTGGAACGTCCGGCAATTCTCAGGAACGTAACAGTTCTATTTCTATTGAATGTTTTCACCGAGGTGCTGTATTCATCTTATCGCGTGAAATTGCATCATTTCGTCTACCCAGATTTTCCGCGCCGCTCCTTTTGGCGTCAGAGTCAATCCTATCTGATCGACAATTCATTCATCGTAGCCTGGTTTTTCTGGGCCATAATCGGCATCCACCACGCGATAAAAGCCGCGCGCCGGTCTCAACAGCGAGAACAAGAGCTAATCCAGGCACAACTCGAATTGCTGAAGGGCCAGCTTCAGCCCCATTTCCTGTTCAATACCCTGAATTCAATCTCGTGGCTGATGCGGGAAGACGTCGAAGCCGCCGATAACATGATGACCTCTCTCGGCGAGTTACTGCGCACGACTCTATCCATTCCTGCCAGCGAAGAAGTAAGCCTTCGTCGGGAGCTGAATATGCTCGACCTTTACCTCGCGATTGAGCGCGCGCGCTTTCAGGATCGGCTCAAAGTTTTGCTAAACGTTGAGCCGGAGACACTGAACTGCAGTGTTCCATGTCTTTTTCTTCAACCCATCGTGGAAAACGCTGTTCGACATGGCATCGCTCGGCTCGACCGCCCCGGCGTAGTCGAAGTGCGCGCGGCATGTGTGGGAACCGAGCTATCCATATCGATTCTCGATGATGGCCCCGGAATATCGCCCGAATCCATCTCGCGGGAAGGTATAGGATTGGCCAATACCCGCGCACGCCTGGAAAAGCATTACGGAAAGATGCAGTCTTTGCGCTATAGCAACCGCAACGAAGGGGGACTCGTCGTAGAAATTCGCATCCCACTGCGGGTCCACCTGGTCGGCGGTAATGGCGATGGGAGTCATTCACGTGAAGCTGCGAACGTTAATCGTTGATGACGAACTGCTTTCCCGGAAGAAAATTCGCGCCTTCCTGCAAGATCATCCAGAATTCCAGGTAGTCGCAGAGTGCTCGGACGGCGAACAAGCTGTTGCCGCCATCTCGACGCACAAGCCGGACTTGCTGTTTCTCGATGTACAGATTCCGGGGCGAAATGGATTCGAGGTCCTCGACGCCCTGCCGGCAAAATCCTGTCCGGCCGTTATCTTCGTCACCGCATTCGACAAGTACGCTGTACGGGCATTCGATGTGCGCGCTCTCGACTATCTCCTCAAGCCGTTTAACAAGGCGCGCTTCGCGGAGGCCCTGCGACGATTCCGCGAACGAAAGGGCCGATCGAAAGACGTGGACCACAAGCAGGAATTGAAAGAAGCCTTACAAGAGATTCAAAGAGAGTCCAAGGACAACGAGCGCATATCCATTAAATCCGGATCCCGAATCATTCTCCTGCGCAAAGGATTGATCGAATGGATTGAGGCGCAAGGTGATTATGTGAAGCTCCATATCGGCAAGGAGAGCCACATGTTGCGCGAGACGATGGCGGCCGCGGCCGAACGCCTGGATCCCAGCCGTTTCGTTCGCATCCACCGCTCTCGCATCGTTAATCTGGACCACGTCCGCGAAATTCGGCCACTATGGGGCGGCGATTATTCGGTCTTGATGCGCGACGGCACGGAACTCACCATGAGCCGCACCTATCGAACGAGTTTTCAGAGCGCACTATGCGGAGAGCACCCTCCGGCCGCGCGAACAAATCACTGAAAATCTGAACATCAGCCGCGCCCTCCGTTTGCCACACGGGCAAATCTCTTCAACGCATTAGGCTCGCCTCTTGTCGCGCCGCTATCGCCTCTTATCGCAAACCCATTGCGCAGTCCACGCCGAAACCCTAATTTCCTCACGTCATATCCCAGTCTTGGATGGGAGTCACACGGAAATCACGAGCAAGCGCTCCACGAGGGAGGCAACATGCAATCCAGGATACTGAGCTGCACCATGGTGGTCATTCTTTACACTGTGCTGGCAGTGGCCGTCCGGCTTGGCGCACAAGATCAACAAGGGTCCAACGGGCTTGCAAGCTATCGAGTCATCAACCTCGGCAATCCGCTCGGCGGGTCATCGAGCAGCGGCAACGCGATGAATAACCTCGGGTGGTCGACGGGGTTCGCCAATCTGCCCGGGGATGCGACCCAACACGCCGAACTCTGGTTACGCGGATTGCATCTCGACCTCGGCACGCTCGGAGGACCCAACAGTGCCGTAATTTTTGCCAATCATAGCGACCGTGGCCAAATTGTTGGCATCTCTGAGACTGCCGATATGGACCCGCTTATGGAGACGTGGAGCTGCGCTGGCGCGTTTTTCCCCACCGTCACACACCATATCTGCCTCGGATTTGTGTGGCAGAACGGTGTTATGACCGCGCTACCAACTCTGGGCGGTTATAACGGTGTGGCCGCTTCAGTCAATAATCTTGGGCAAGTGGTCGGCTGGGCGGAGACGGCGGTGAATGATCCCACCTGCGTAGCACCGCAGGTCCAGCAGTTTGAAGCCGTTGTTTGGGGGCCGGGGAAAGATCAGGTCCAGCAACTTTCGCCGATTGGGGATGATCCCGACTCGGCCGCCACAGCGACTAATGACAGCGGGCAAGTAGTGGGCATTTCCGGCATCTGCCAAAACGCAGTAGGTGCATTCAGTGCCAAGCACGCCGTACGGTGGCAAGACGGTCGGCCGATCGATCTTGGCAACATCGGAGGACACGGATGGAACACTCCCACATTCATCAACAACCATGGGCAAATCGTTGGATTCGCTAACCAAAGCGGCGACTTGGTTAACGGCAGCCTCGCGCTCAAGTTCCATGCATTTCTTTGGACCAAAGATCGCGGTATGCGCGACCTCGGCACTCTTTCGGGGGACGCCATAAGCGAAGCCCTGGGAATCAACGGAGCTGGTCAAGTCGTGGGCGTATCCTACGGCCCCGGCTTCAGCCATCCGCGCGCGTTTCTCTGGCAAAACGGTGTAATGACGGATCTAAACAGCCTCATCCCCGCCGGTTCCACCCTCACCTTGCAGGTAGCTGGCGACATCAATGACCGGGGTGAGATCACCGGCGCAGCCTTCGACAGTAATACTAATGCGAACCCCGCATTCCTGGCGATCCCGCGAAGCGACGAGGACAACCAAGAGTAATCGTCTGGCGAATTCCTTAGTCCTTCTTTAAGGAGTATGGACCTTCCTGGGAAGTACCCCAAGGGCGCGGCGAAGTTGAAGAAGAGGAATACTTTGGATTCTTCGCCGCGTCCCACCCCTTTTTGTTCCAATGGGCTGTCGGAACTGGAGTGAAACAAAGGACCCGCACAATGACGCCGGCCTCTTCATTGCGAAAGTTCATCTTCGTTTCTGTTTTTGCCCTGTTCGCGGCCACTGGCGGCGAGACGGCAGCCCGCATGCCGCGTCAGGCCGCAAACCTAGCCTGTTCGGCCTCCGCGTTTCGGCAGTTTGATTTCTGGCTTGGCGATTGGGACGTCTTCGACGTCGGCAAGTCGGCAGTCGTCGCGCACACCCGCGTCGATCTCATCCTCGACGGCTGCGTCTTGCGCGAGGACTATGAAAGCGCAAGCGGGCTCGAAGGTCAGAGTTTCACCCTGTACGACCCCTCCAGAAAAATTTGGCATCAGAGCTGGGCAACCAATCGCGGTCAGTTGCTCGTTATTGAAGGCACACTCGAAGCGGGGGAAATGGTTTTGGCCGGTGCCGATCGTACAGCCGAGGGCAAAGAGAGGCGCGTCCGCGGTACGTGGAAGCCTATGAACGGTGGTGTCCGCGAGACGGCTGTTGTTTCCAGCGACGCGGGCAGCACCTGGCAACCTTGGTTCGATCTTATCTTCCGTCCCCATGCCCAAGTGGACGCCGCGAACGCTTCTGCGAGGGACCGGAAAACAGTCGCGGCGCTAGACAATGAGTATCAAGCGGCCGTGAAGAAAAACGATGCGGCCACTATGGAGCGCCTCTTGGCCGATGATTTTGTGCTGGTCACAGGCTCCGGCAAGACCTACACAAAAGCCGACTTGTTGAACGAGGCGCACTCGGGTCGCGTCGTCTACGATCATCAAGAAGACACTGCCCAGAACGTTCGCGTTTGGGGTGATACCGCTACTATCACCGCTAAGTTGTGGGAGAAGGGCTCCGACAACGGAAAACCCTTCGATTATACGCTTTGGTTTACCGACACCTATGTACGCACTCCGGCAGGTTGGCGCTACGTTGTTGGGCAGTCTTCCCTGCCATTGCAAAGAGCCCCCGAATGAGCCATGAAACCGTCGCATCGCGCTTGCGGACCTTTGCCCTCCTCCGATTCCATTTGAGCCGCTCGCCCTCATCTCCTATAATCTAAGTTTGTCCACCTATTGGGGGAACTGGCAGTATGGCTGTAATTAACGATCGCAAAACCGGCCTTCGCATTCTCTTGGGCGCCGTCGTCCTCGTTCTCGGCGGCAGCATGCTCCTCTACCTCGTGCCGCAAACCCCGGGCACCGGCGAAGCCTCCTCCACCGATATTATCGCCAAAGTCGGCGACGAAACCGTGAGCACCGCTGAAGTCCGCCAGCAGCTCGCCGAAATTGAGCAACGCAATCAAGTTCCCAAGCAATTGGAATCTCTCTACGCTCGCCAGATTCTCAACCAGCTCATCTTCCAGAAAGAAATAGAATACGAGGCCAAGCGCGTCGGCATCCGCGTCTCCGACCAGGAACGCGCCGACCGCATCCGCCAATTCCTTCCCACTGCTTACAATGGTGACACCTTCGTTGGCATGGATCGCTACGCCTCCGAGGTCCAGGCCCGCTTCCAGTTGACCGTCCCTGTTTTCGAGGAGCTTGTTCGGCAAGGCCTGCTCCAGGATAAATTCCGCAAGCTGGTCACCGACGGCGTCAGCGTAGGCCCCTCCGAGCTGCAAGACGAGTTCAGATATAAGAACGAAAAAGTGAAGCTGGACTACGCCTTCATCAAGCCCGAAGATCTCGAAGCCAAAATCACTCCCGACGAAGCCGAAATCAAGGCCTCCTACGACAAGAACAAAAGCCGCTATCAGATTCCCGAAAAGCGCGTCGTTCGCTACGGACTCATTGATCTAAACCAGCTTCGCCAAGCCGCCCAAGTCTCCGACGACGACCTGAAGGCGCAATATCAGCAGAACATCCAGCAATACCAGGTGCCCAACCGCGTTCACGTCGAGCACATCCTGTTGATGACCGTCGGCAAGACTGATGCCGAGGTCGAGGAAATACGCCAAAAAGCCGCGGATGTCCTCAAACAGGCCAACAAAGGCGCCAAGTTTGAGGACCTCGCCAAGAAATACTCCGAAGATCCCGGCACCAAGGACAAGGGCGGTGACTTGGGATGGCTCACGCAGGGTCAGACCGTGCCGGAATTCGAGAAAACCGCTTTTGGCCTCGAAAAAGGCAAGATTTCCGATCTCGTGAGGACACAGTACGGCTTCCACATCATCAAGGTCCTCGACAAGGAAACCGCGCACACTAAGCCCCTCGACGAAGTCAAGGATTCCATCAGGACCCCACTGCAGCTTGCGAAGGCCGACAAGCTGGCCAGTGACGAAGCCGATCAGCTTTCCGCCGCCATTCGCCGCTCCAACAAGGTTTCCCTGGACGAACTCGCCAAGCAATTCCATCTCACGGTTGGCGAAACTCGTCCAGTTTCCGCCATCGACCCCGTCCTCGAACTCGGCAATTCCAAAGAGGCCAAGGAAGCCATCTTCCGCCTCCGCCAGGATGAGCTCAGCCTGCCCATCCGCACCGACCGCGGCTATCTGGTCCTCTCCGTGAAGCAGATTCAGCCCGCCCACCCCGGTTCGCTGGAAGAAGTCCGCGACAAGATTGTCACCGAGCTGAAGCAGCAGAAAGCTACCGAGCTGGCTCGCGCCAAGGCGGAAGATCTCGCCAAGCGCGCCAAGGCCGGCGAAAAGTTTGACGCCGCGGCCAAGTCCCTCGGTCTCGAGGCAAAGACCAGTGACCTTTTCGCCCGCGGCGGCTCCATTTCCGGTGCCGTCAGCGGCAAGCAAGTCTCCGCTGCCTTCCAGCTCAAGCCCGGCGATATCGGCGCGCCTCTCAACCTCGGCGCGAACTGGTTTGTCTATCGTTTAGCCGAAAAGGAGGAACCCAATCCCGCCGATTTCGAGAAGCAGAAGAAGGAATTGACCGATCAGGTTCTGCAAACCAAGCGCAATCTTGCCTTCGAGGCCTTCCGCACCTCTCTGGAAGCGCGGCTGAAGCAGGAGGGGAAACTGCAAATCATGTCCGACAAGTTGAAGAACTTCGGCGACCTAAGCTGACATAACTTATTGAAAACAAGCTGTTTATTAATTTACTCGACCCCTCTTGTTTTCCCCGCCACATCTCTTTACCCTATTCGTGTCGCAGAAAACCCTGATTCCGCCCGACGCCGTTGCCAGACGGTCTAGTTTTCCCGGGGGCTTGGACGGAATCCGCAAGAAAATCAGATGGCCACCCAGCGCCAGAACCTTCAAGGATTGGTGAGCACCATGCCAGCCCGCACGTCTGCAGTTCGCAACGATTACCGCTGCTC
>Ga0307475_10001759_pt1 | contig 12931 bp, 7 predicted proteins | sample atmos_gasesECM1C_FD_203317 | JGI IMG/M metagenome (GOLD analysis project Ga0307475, IMG submission 203317) | Hardwood forest soil microbial communities from Morgan-Monroe State Forest, Indiana, United States - atmos_gasesECM1C_515 | ecosystem: Environmental > Terrestrial > Soil > Temperate... | reverse complement strand
TGGGCCAGCGTCGGAGTGCTCGAATCCGGGTTCACGGTCGAGCCGTGCGCGACAATCAAGAGCGCGCTGTCGTCTGGTCTCACAGACGAAAACGTTCAACAGCCTGCTCTGAGCGCAAGTCGAATGGGGCCAAGGCCGAATTGCAGCGGAACTTTCGCTAAATACTGCGTCGTTTAGGGAGGCGTCAGACAATTTTTTCCACGCGATTTAAATTGAAAGTTTTGGTGGAAATCGGCTTAATCGCGGTTTGCGCGGAGCTTCGGGTCTAACCATGAACGCGCCGATTAAGCCGGCAGGCGCTTGCGCCAACATTGTGGCGACGCTGGCCTTTTCTTTAATCTTTGAGTCGGACGCATTTGCTCAGGAGCCGGCAGCTCCGGGCACGGTGGAAGCCGAGCGGGTGACCGTGACTGGCGAGTCCGTGATTGTGACTGGCTCCCTCATTCCAACCTCGGAGGTGGTCGGACCGAACCCGATCGATACTCTCGACCGCGATTTGATCAACAAGTCTGGGCAAGGCACTACCACCGAACAGCTTCTCAAGAGTCTGTCGATTGCGAGTGCGAACAGCATTCCGGTTCAGAATAACGCGCTCGCCGCGGGGGGCCCGCCGGGGGCAGCGTCGGTCTCGCTGCGTGGTTTCGATCCAGGCGCTACACTGGTTCTCATCGATGGCCGCCGTGTCGCCCCGTATCCGGGGACCTCACCCGGGGGCGCCGCTTTCTTCGATCTAAACACTATTCCCGCTGCCGCTGTCCAGAGCATCGAAATTCAGAAGGACGGCGCATCAACCACCTACGGAGCGGATGCGGTTGCCGGCGTGATAAACCTCAAGCTGTACAAGGACTACCGTGGCGCCCAGGTGACGCTGTATTATGGTAACACACTGGATAAAGACGCAGGCGAGTACGCCGGCGATATTCTTTTCGGCACGGGCGACGACAAAACAAGTATCACCGGCGACATCTTTTTCTATCACCGTAACTCGATGTTCAATCGTGACCGGGGCAACTCCAATCGCCCGCCATTTTCGAGCAACATCTCGAGCCCGTACAATCTCCAGTTGAGCAGCGATGTGGCGGCCGCCGCTGGCGGAACGAATTTAAGTCCGGGCGGTTTTGAATTTGCGAGTCCGCCAAACTTTACGAACGGATTGGTTCCGGCAAGCGATTACCTCTATAACTTTCGATTTGTCAGGGGAAATCGGGTGTTCGGCGATTTGCTACCTGGCTTTAACTTTAACGCGTTCGCGGGTTCCTTTCCCACCGAGGAACGCTGGGGCGGTTACACAGCGTTCGAGGACAAGATCTGTGATGATCAGTTTCGGATTTTCGGCGACTTCTATTATGCCCGCGTCAAGGCGCATGACGAACTTGCGCCCCCCGCCACGGGCCCATTTGAAGCCCCGGGGTTAGGTGTAATCGCCATCCCGCCCAATCGCCCTCTGTCGGGCGGAGTGGCGCCTCCGAACACGCCGACCATTGCGGAAACTGGCATGCCTCCGGATGCATTCAATCCATTCAATCCATTTGAACAGATCATCTCCGGCGACACTAATGCACGCCTTGCCGATTTCGGTAACCGCTTGGTCGAGGAGGAAAACATCGCGGAGCTTTTCACGGTCGGTGTAAAAGGGGACAAGCTATTTAACGGAAGCTGGGGCTACGACGGAGCATTCCGGTACAGTCAAATCCAGGATACTTCTGAGCTTCGGAATGTCTCGGTCTCGCGCTTCAATCGGATTCTGAACGCGGCGGACTCAATCTTTAATCCCACCAAACCGGATTTTATTGGAACCACTATCCCCTACAATCCATTCGGAGACTTCCGCGTCCCGATCGCAACGAACCAACCATTGATCGACTTCGCGATCATACATGCGAGGGACCTTAATACATCCAAACTGGCGACACTGGACTTAAATATTTACACCACCGATCTGTTTGATTTGCCCGCAGGCGGCGTCGGACTCGCTTTTGGCGGCCTGTTTATTCGGGAATCCCTGACTGAAAATCCGGACGACGAAAACCGCAATAAAGATAGCGTCGGTACCTCGCAAGAGTTCCCTGTTAAGGTCGGACGCAAAGAATATGCGTTGTATGCGGAAACGCTCATTCCAATTTTTAGTCCCAAATGGAAGATACCGTTCTTCTACTCACTGGAGTTCGCGGCCGGGGGCCGGTTTGAGGCCTTCAACAACGATACAAATTCGTTAGTGCCCAAAGTGGGGGTGCGCTGGCAGCCATTTGACGAACAGCTAACCCTTCGCAGCACGTGGGGGGAAGGCTTCGTTGAGCCCTCGCTCACTGAGCTGTACGGACCCGTAATTTTCGGTTTCGACGCAACGTCCTTCATGGGCGACCGCAACCCGGAAACAGTAACTCTGACCAACCCCAACCCACATCTCGGGCCAGAACGCTCCCGCAATTGGACTGGCGGTTTTGTTTATACGCCTAAGTGGATTCCGGCCGGAACGTTGACGTTGACGATTGACTTTTGGGATATCGAACGGACAGGCGTTGTCATGACGGATTCTCCTCAGAGCGTGATTGAACGCTTTTTAGCCGGCAAATTACAGCCTGGCGAAGCGGTTCATCTCGACCCGTCAGGAAACTTCGTATCAGAAGTGGTAAGCCCTTTTATCAACGGCGGCCGTCAGAGCGCGCGCGGTGTTGATCTTGGCATTGAGTACCAACTCAAGACTCGTTTTGGAACATTTACTTCCCTAACCCGGGTGACTTATCTGGATCAGTTTGTCTTCCAGTTCAAGGGAGACAGGGCATGGCAAGTGGCCGGGCGTACCAACGGCGATTGGTGGGGAGGCAGCGATTTCGGGATCGGCGGCGATGCCTGGTTCAAATGGAAGGGACTCTCGACCCTTGATTGGACGTGGCACAACTTCGACTTGAACGCGACCGTGCATATCCTCGATGGATTCTGGGAAGAGATTTTTGCCAGGAAGTTTGATGGATTTTGGAAGCAGCACTACGTGCATCCGACCTGGTTCACGGACGCGCAGCTCTCCTATAGCCTGATCTTCACGCCGCCCGTGGAACCGGCGCCGGTGGCCGGGTACTCAAAGGGCCAGAAGGAAGTGGTGGGCAAAGAGAAGGAAGCGCCGCCGACAGTTGCTTACGCCATGCCGTGCTGGAAGAAGATCGTGAACAACTCGACGGTTACCGTTGGGGTGAACAATATATTTGGTGAGGACCCACCGAAGGAGTTCGGGTTCGAATTTGGCAGCGGCTTAGGCTATCCGGGCTTCGCTTATGATAATCTGGGACGATTCTGGTACGTCCGACTGATCAAGAAGTTCTAAGGATCTATTTGCTGGCGGCTTTGGCTGCGGCAACGATCTTGTCGAAGCGCTTATCACCGCGCAAATCATCCCAGCACGGATTGAAGCGGAGATTGCCGTATGTCGGGCCTTCTCCGGGAAGTGTCGCGACGATTTCGAGTTGCTCGAGCGCGCGGTCGCGCTCGCCGGTCCACGCGTAAACTAGCGCCAGGTTGGCGACAAAGCCCGGACCCCATTGTGAGTCCTTGGCAATCGGTTTGAGATCAACCGCGCGACTTGCCTCACGGATCGCCTCTTCTTTTCGGCCAAGCCCAGCATCATAGTCCGCGACTCGCGAGAAGTATTCGTCATCCTTGGGCTTGTCGCCCCATGTCGCGTCCAGCTTCTTGCGCGCGGCTGCAAACACCGCCAGCGCCTTCTCCTTATCGCCACGCGCACGTGCAACCTGTCCGTCGGCCCAACTCTCCGGAGGTTGCCCACCTAAGGCCTGATCCGCAAACTTCGCAGGAGTAGCGGCAATCATCCGACTTGCCGCGTCGTAATCGCGCAGATAAAGGGCTGCCATGAATCGGGTCCTCCAGATCTGTTCAGTGGGACTAAAGTCGAACGGCACTTGTGCGAGAAGAGATTGAGCCGCGACTGGATCACCCTGCGCCAGCTTGATCCCAGCTAGCAGAAGCTGAGTCCAAGGGTCTGGTGGTAGGCCGCTTCCGGCATCCTTTGTCAGAAGTTGTTCCCATTCTTTGTAGCGGCGCATCTGGAAGTAAGTGTCCCCGAGACGCCATCCAACCTCACTGTTGCTTGGATCCAGTTCCCTTGCCTTTTGGAAGCTAGCAAGTGAAGCGTCCCAGCGGTTTTGGCGCTTATCGATCCTGGCCCCGATCACGATCGCTTCAGAATTATTCGGCAACTTGCGGCGAGCGATAGCCAATTCGTCACGTGCCCGGTCGAAGTTACCAGTGTGAAGGTTAGCGTAGTAGTAATAGCGAGCCAACTCCAGATGAGCCTCCCCCGAGTCTGGGCGGACCCGCAGCGCTGCCTCAGCCGCTTTCTTTTCCAACTCGAGGTGCTTGCGATCGTCGGTCACTGAAAAGAGGTCGGTCTGCGTTTTCGCGAGGGCGCAATAGGCTAGAGCAAAGCTCGGATCGCGCTGCGTTGCCTTTTCGAGCAGTTCCACTTTTCGGTCCAAGCTTTTTTCCATGCCCTCCCAATCGTAATCGCCGCGGATGGCCATGGCCTCTGTATAGAAAGCATAGGCCACTGGATCGGCGGTTGGTCGTTCCGCGATCGCGGCTTTTTCCTCGGCAGAGAGCTTGGCCTGAAGTTGGTCGGCGATTTGCTGCGCGATCTCCGTCTCAATCGCAAATACGTCTGTGGCATCACGATCGTAATGCTGCGCCCAAAGGTGTGTGTCAGTCCGCGCATCGATTAGCTGCGCACTCACCCGAACTCGCCCGCCCGTGCGTTGGACACTGCCTTCGACTACATGCGAAATACCCAAATCTTTTGCGATCTCGCGAAGATTTCGTTCCAAATCGCTTTTGTATTTCATCACGCTCGTTCGACTGATGACTTTCAAGTCCGCAACCTTCGCGAGATCAGTCAGGATTTCGTCTTGCACGCCTCCGGCGAAATACGCGTTTTCTTCGCCTGTGCTCAGGTTTTCAAACGGAAGGACGGCGATGCTCTTTTCCGCTGGCGCTGCATTCGAAATTGGGGCGATAGCTGCGGGATGGGTGTGCAGGGAAGGAAAAACTAAAAATGCAGACACACCGAGAACCAGGATGACAGCGGCCGCGAGAGCGATATACCTGCGTCGCACGCCAGCCGTTTGCGATGCACAACGTTCCAGAAGCGCTGCCAAGTCCTGCGCACCAGGCCGCGCCGCCGACTCGATTGCGAGCATCGATTTGAGCAGCGATCTCAGGCGAGGGGAAACACCCGCTGCTTTCAGTTGTTGGATTGGAAGTGCGTCGGATTTTTGGGCGCGGCGAATTTCCTCGATGTTGCGGCCGGCGAACGGCGTCTTCCCAGTAAGCGCAAACCAGAGCGTCGCGCCAAGCGAATAAATGTCCGAGCGCACATCGACGGGTCCACTGTCGAATTGCTCAGGGCTGGCGAAATTTGGTGTGCCGACGAATCCGCCGTGCGTCAGATCCATTTCTCCTCCCGCATCCGCGATCGCTTTGGCCACGCCGAAGTCGATGACTTTCACTTCCAGCCCGGTGTTCGCCTCGTCCCGGCTGAGCATGATATTGCCAGGCTTTAGATCGCGATGGATCAAACCGTGGGCCGCCGCAGCCATCAATGCACGCGTGACTTGAATGGCAATTTCCAGAGCCAGTTTCGGATTGAGCGGACCATCCCTTCGCACACGGATTTCCAAGGTTTCGCCCTCGACCAACTCCATTGCGTAAAAGCAGCGACTGCCATCCAGCGAAGCCCCGAAGTGATAAACGGCAGCAATGTTCGGATGGCGCAGCGCAGCCGCGGCGCGCGCTTCACGCAAAAAGCGTTCGCGCACGGCTTGTGACCCTCGCGCGGCCGCTGGCACCTCGATCACTTTGAGAGCAACTCTGCGATGCAACACATTGTCCAGAGCGAGATAGGTCACGCCCATGCCACCACGGCCAAGTTCCCACAAAGAGCCATCTTCGCGTCGCACGATCTCGAAATCGCCGAAGACGAATGACGCATTAGATTCAGTTTTGACGACTGAATCGTCGAGCCCCGTCCGAAGTAGACAGGCAACGCAATCGCCCCTTGCGCTCAATGGCTCGCCACACGTCGAACAAACCGTGACAGCGGATGCCGGTGAAACTGCCATGACGAGTCTTTCTCAGCCTGTCGCTAGCACACGCAGCAACTCGCGCAGCTCTTCATCCACCTCTGTTTCACTATCCACGGTTCGACGCACTTCAGCTCGCAACACTTCGCGGTAACGTGCTCGGAGGCGAGTAACATGACTGCGAAGAGTTGACTCCGCCATGCCCAAACGAACCGCCAGCTCGGCATAAGCCGGTGGCGGACCGGCGGAGCCGGCAACAAAAATCCTCAATTCATTAAAGAGATTCTCCCTCGCCTCACTTCTGTAAGCGGCCGAGAGCTGTTCCAGTCCCGCCGTGACTAACGCTTCTGCCCATGTACGATCGAAGAGCTGATCTTCAGTGCTTCCGCCCCGGTAATTCTGAAATAGCGATTCCGCTTCTTTGATCTGCCATTCATGCAGAGGCAGAAATCTTTGGTCGCCACCACGCTTGAGCGTCCGTTCGCGATCGGCGGCGTCCGCGAGGAAATTTTTTAGGGACGCGAGCAGAAACGAACGGAACCTACCTTTCCGTCGGTCGACGCGTTTGTAGATTTTGTGCTCGATCAGATAAGCAAAAAAGCTCTGCGTAAGATCTTGGGCATCGTGCACGCTGTAGCCGCGGCTGCGCACGAAACTGTAAAGCGGCGCCCAGTACGTTTTGCAAAGCTCCGCGAGCGCGGCTTGAGCTGCCTGCGGTTCGACCAGACTTCTCCCCGCCGCAAGAACCACGCTCCAGTGGGTCGAAGGAAATAAATCGCTCTGGCCGTGCCCATTCCCTGCCACGGTCGTCACGTCCCGCTTTGTATCAACACCGCGGAAGAAAAACAAGCCACAAAAAATTTAAGATTCCGGTGCAGCGCGCGCTCCCAAATCCCTTTGTAAAGGGAAAGCAATCATCAACCAAAAGAAAGCAACAACAATGAATCAGCTTACTCAGTTCAAAAAAATACTAATTCTGCCAGTTCGCACATTCCTAAGCGTTGGCGCGTTCTTTGCGTTAGCGATAAGCACTCACGCCCAAAACCTCTACGTCTCGATTAACGGTGACTTTTGCGGGTTTCAGTGCACTAATTCCAACGGTTCAATCTCGGAATACACGCCGGCTGGAATGGTCACCATCGCCTCTAGTCTGGCCCGCCCGCGGGGATTGGCGTTTGACAGCAGCGGCAACCTTTTTGCCGCAGTTACCCGCCGCGCTCCTCCCAAGGGCCAGTACCAGGGCAAGATCTTGAAATTCCCGCCGCTCGGACAACAGAGCGTCCTCGGCACGGTCCCCCAGAGCTTCCTTGAAGTGGTGGTCACTGGCAGCGGGGGCAACACCTTTGCTTTGGCGCAAGATGCGAAACTGGGATTGTTCTACCCAAGCACTATCTACAAATTCGCACCTGATGGAACGGGTAGTATCTTCGGCTCCATTCCTGGTCAGGGTAATGGCCTGGCTTTCGACAGCGCGGGTAATCTCTTCGCGAATGACGCCGGCGCGCCGGGGATTTCACCGTCTATCTATAAATTCACCTTTGATGGAACGCGCACCGTCTTCGCCGGGCCAAATGCCTTCACCGACGGCACATATCCCGCCAGTCTGGCCTTTGACGCATCTGGCAATCTCTTCGTGTCCACCCAAGGCGATCCGGGAAACGACGCTATTCTCGAGTTCACTCCCACCGGCATGGAGAGCACTTTCGCTACCGGTCTAACCAACCCGCTCGGTCTGGCCTTTGACGGATCCGGCAATCTCTTTGTGGTTGAGGAAAACCCGGGTCCGGACGGCGACATTCTAAAGTTCGGCCCTGGAGGCGCGGAAACCGTTTTTGCCTCCGGGCTCAACTACCCCGAAAACCTCGCCTTCGGTCCCCCGCGATAAGCAACCAACAAATCAAAAGAAAGGAACAACGATGAATCCACTAACTCAGTTTAAAAGAATACTAATTCTGCCACTTCTCACCGCACTGACGCTCGTCGTCATCGCAGCGTTGACAGCTGTGCCTGCCCGGGCAACGCCTGCGTGCGGGCTTAACACCGTAATACTGGCGTTGGAACACTTTCCGTCTGGCTCGCTCAACTTGATGTGCAACGAGTTTGACCAGTATGGGTGGGACCTCAAGACGATGGTGAAGGGAAATTCGGACGTCTATATCGTCCAAAACACGTTTCCTGTGGGAGCTCACACCGGGTGGCACACGCATCCGGGGCCTAGCCTGGTCACGGTCACGGCGGGCACGGTTACCGCATATGAGGCCGATGCCCCCAACTGCACGCCCAAGATCTACCACACAGGCGACAGCTTCACCGACCTAGGCTGCGGGGACGTACACCTGCTGCGTAACGAAGGGCCGGGTTGCGCGGTAACTATCGCGGTCCAGATTGTTCCGGCAGGCCAGCCGCGAAAGATCGACGCTGCTCAGCCAGCTAGTTGCCCGACATTTGCCTGTTCTTCACCTACGCCTACGCCTTGTCCTCAATAATTGCCATTGCCCATCTGAGAACGACTCCGCTCTGATCGTAGTTGTAAATCGTCCCAGCGGATATTCTTCATAACAATTCGCTGGGACGAAGTCTCGGAAAATTTGCGAGTAAAATCGGACGTGCGCCAATACGGGCGCGCTCTCTGAGGCGATTGAGAGCCTACCGCTCTGAGCGAAGTTGAATGGGTCAATCAGCGCTACCTGGCGAAACGTAAACCGCACGCGGCTGCTTGCGGGGCTGTGCGGCTGGAATCCGGATTCACGGTTGAGCCGTGAGCGACGATAAGGAGCGCGCTTTGATCCTTCGAGGTCATGCAGAAGACAAAACGTCGAACGCTGAACGCTCAACGTCCAATGCCGAATCGAATCATCTACTGGCAGCCTTGGCTGCGGCAACGAGTTTGTTGAAGCGTTTGTCACCGCGCAAAGAATCCCAGCACGGATTGAGAAGGAGATCGCCGTATGTGACTGCATCATGCCAGTCTCCCGGAAGGGTCGCGACTTTTTCGAGTTGCTCGAGCGCGCGGTCGTGCTCGCCGGTCCACGCGTAAACCAACGCCAGATTGGCAACCAACGCTGGACCGTTGAGCGAGTCCTTGGCAATCGGCATGAGCTCAACCGCCTGCCGAGCCTCGCGGATCGCCTCTTCTTTGCGTCCAAGCCCAGCGTCAAGTTTTGCAGCGCCCGCGAAGTAGTCGGCATCCTTGGGTTTGTCGCCCTGTTGGGCTTCCATTTTCTGGCGCGCGGCTGCAAACGCCGCCAGCGCCTTCTGCTTATCGCCCCGCGCACGCGCGATCTGTCCATAAGCCCAACCCGAACCTGTTTCGCCGGAGCCGGTCTCCGCCGAGTTTGCAGGATTCGCGGCAATCACCCGATTCACCGCGTCGTAATCGCGCAGGTAAAGGACGGTCTTAATTCGTATGTCCCAAGTCCATCCGCCCGGATCATACTCCGGCGGCACTTGATCTAGAAGAGATTGAGCCGCGACTGGATCACCCTGTGCCAGCTTCATCATAGGTAGCCAATTGAAAGGGTCCTCTAGTGGGCCGGTTCGGGGTCCGCCGCTGGCAGCCCATTTCTTTATGAATTGTTCCAACTCGGAGTAGCGGCGCATCTCAAAATAAATCTGCTCGAGACGGTATGCGACCTCACCATTGCTTGGATCCAGCTCGCTCGCCCTTTGGAGATTAGCGAGCGAAGCGTCCCAGCGATTTTGGTGCCTGCCAATCGTCGCGTCGATCAAAAGGGCTTCGGCATTATTTGGCAACATGCGGCGAACGGTCGCCAACTCATCACGTGCCCGGTCGTAGGCAGCCTCTCTGTCAATACCAAGAATAGAGTCAGGAGCGAGCCAGTAATACCGGGCGAGCGCTAAATGACCCTCAGCCAAATCTGGACGCAGTCGCAAAGCAGCCTCCGCAGCTTTCTTTGCTAACTCGAAGTGACCAGGCTCTAGGTCCATCTGCGCTTTCGCGAGAGCGCAATACGCCAAGGCGAAGTTCGGATCGCGCTGCGTGGCTTTTTCGAGCAGTTCCACTTTTTGGTTCGCGGCTTTTTCATTTTCCGCACCCTCCCAATTGCTATAGATGTCGATCTCCTTGGCCTTTGTGTAATAGGCATAGGCCACTCGATCGGCGGTCGGGCGTTCGGCGATCGCGGCTTTTTCCGCGGGAGAGAGATTCACTTTAAGTTGGTCGGCGATTTGCTGTGCGATCTCAGTCTGAACAGCAAACACGTCTGCGACATCGCGATCGTAATGCTCAGCCCAAAGATGCGTGTCGCTGCGCGCGTCGATCAGCTGTGCACTCACCCGAACTCGTCCGCCCGCGCGTTCGACACTGCCTTCGACCACATATGAAACACCTAAAGCTTTTGCGATCTCGCGAAGATTTCGTTCCAAATCGCTTTTGTATTTCATCACGCTCGTTCGACTGATGACTTTCAAGTCAGCAACCTTGGCGAGATTCGTGAGGATTTCGTCCTGCATGCCTCCGGCGAAGAAGGCGTTTTCTTCGTCCTTGCTGAGATTTTCAAACGGTAGCACGGCGACGCTTTTCTCCGACGGTGAGTTCGTCGTCACGTTCTGATGCCGATAGAATGGAAGCGCCAGCGCAAGAGCGGACACTAGCAATACAAACACCAGAGCGATGGGCGATCGGATCCAGCGCAACCATAAAGGCGCAGCCTTCAATTCTAGTTTGTGGCGTAGATTCTTGAGCCCTTGAAGCATTTCGCTGACACTCTGGTACCGCTCTGTTCGATCTTTGCGCAGCGCTTTGCCGATAATCTGTCGAAGCTCAGGCGGAATCTGCTTGTTATAAGTCGTTAGCGGTGGCTCCTTTTCGAGAATCGAAGTCATAACCTCTCTTGCTGTGTCGCCGATGAATGGCTGATGCCCCGTCACCATTTCGTAAAGCACCACGCCGAGACTCCAGATATCGGTGCGTTTATCTACCGGCACGCCGCACGCTTGCTCCGGCGATATGTAAGAAACGGTTCCTAGTATCAAGCCCAAGTTGGTCTCAGCAAGTATCATCGGTTCTGCCCCGTCCGCCGTAGCCTCGGCGAAGGAGGATTCGGCAAGCTTTGCAATCCCGAAGTCGAGCACTTTCACATAGCCATCGCGCCGGACCATGATGTTGCCCGAGCTGATGTCGCGATGGACAATTCCGGCTTCATGGGCAGCGGCCAGCGCGCTGGACACCTGGATCGCAATATCGACTGCTTCGCTCACCTCCATTCGCGCGCGCGTCAGACGTTGACGCAGCGTTTCACCTTCGATTAGTTCACTGGCAATATAGTGGGTTGAGTGATCCTGGCCGATCTCGTAAACCGTCAGGATATTTGGGTGATTGAGCGCGACTACGGCGCGCGCTTCCTGTTGAAAGCGTTTCAGGCGCTCCGCATCACCGGTGAAGCGCATCGGCAGAAGTTTGAGCGCGGCTTTACGACCCGCTGTTACGTCGATAGCCAGATAGACTTCGCCCATCCCACCACTGCCGATCCGTTGTGAAATTTTGTAGTGACTGAAGGTTTGACCGACGAGCGAGTCAGCTTGCCCGTTTCCAATGATTCGCGTCGCGATGCCGACAGCTGGGGTTTCGATGAAGCTGCCAACTCGTTGACGCGACGCGAGCAGCGCTTCAACTTTGCGCCGCAAAAGCTCGTCGCCTCCGCAGGCCGTTTCCAGAAATCGAGCGAGCTTATGCGGCTCTTTATCCAGCGCCGCGTAAAAGATTTCTTCAATCGTTTCTAGCTGCGCCGGCGTCATGGGCGGGAAAATGACGAAATCCGAATGTCGAATGACGAAAGAATAATGAAGCCCGAATGACGAATGCATTTGGCTTCGCGGCGTTTGGATCTTCGCATCGCGGTTAGTCTTTACTTGTTTCTCCAAATTTTGGAGAAAATTAGATGCAGTTCCCTTGCTTCAAGCCAGAGCGTTCGGGCTTGGGGTTTCAATTCAGGCACTCCCCGAACGATCATTCGAAGGAAATGCTTGGTTTCGCGCGCTTCCTTCCGGCACGTTCCAATGCTTTTCAGAAATTCCTTTTTGGAAACTGCGTCGTCAGCTTCGACGTAGTTAGCGCCAACGCTAGTGCCGGCTCCGACAAACTGACTGATAATTCGGTTGGTTATCGGATTTTGTGGAATCGTCTTCGCGAAATCAATAATTGCTTCGCCAAATCGGGCTGTTCGTTCTTCCAAATCGTAAACCCGCTTTGCCTCTGGTTCTTCGCGAACAACTCCTGCGCCATCATACCAAAACGAATCTTCGGCGCGCGCATTTCGCCCCTCCGATTCCGTCATTCCTTCGTCCTTCGTCATTCGAGCTTCGTCATTTCTTTCAGTCCACGCTGTGCAATTCCGTGTACAGCCATAGCCTGGCAAATTCCCAATCACGCCTCACCGTTACGCGTGAAATCTTGAGCACTTCTGCCATCTCATCGTAGTTGAGCCCGCCAAAAAATTTAAGCTCGACCACTTGGGCTTTTCTTGAGTCAAGCGTGCCCAGCCTCTCCAGTGCCTCGTGCAGATCAACAATCTCTCTTGATTGTTCCGGTGAGAGGATCGCTGCTTCATCCAATTCTATTCTGGCCGCGCCGCCACCGCGTTTTTGCGCTTGGTTGCTCCTGGCATAACTGACCAGGATTTGACGCATAGCACGAGCCGCGACGGCGAAGAAGTGGGCCCGGCTCTGCCAGTTTAAATTGGTTTGGTCGGCCAGACGCAGATAAGCCTCGTTGACCAACGCCGTCGTTTGCAGTGTGTGGTCCGTCCGCTGCCCCTCCATAAAATGATGAGCGAGGCGCCGGAGCTCTTCATAAACCAGCGGCGTTAACTCTGCGAGGGCCGAAT
>Ga0307475_10001758_pt1 | contig 12931 bp, 9 predicted proteins | sample atmos_gasesECM1C_FD_203317 | JGI IMG/M metagenome (GOLD analysis project Ga0307475, IMG submission 203317) | Hardwood forest soil microbial communities from Morgan-Monroe State Forest, Indiana, United States - atmos_gasesECM1C_515 | ecosystem: Environmental > Terrestrial > Soil > Temperate... | reverse complement strand
GATGGCGTCGATCCTCAAAGCCGCCGGCGTCGCCAAAATGCCGATCGGCGTCGACATCATCGAGCCGCCGATGATGTTTGAACTGGAAAAGGCCGGCTTGAAGATCAAGGACGGCCAGCAGGTGATGCTGGAAGCGCGCGAGGTCAAATCGGCCGACGAAATCGCGCTCTTGAACCGCGCCGCGGCGATGGTCGACGGCGCCTATCAGCTGATCGACGAGGAGCTCAAGCCGGGCGTGCGCGAGAACGACATCGTCGGCAAGGTCAACGAATTCCTCTATCGCCATGGCTCCGACGACGTCGAGGCGATCAACGCCATTTCCGGCGAGCGCTGCAATCCGCACCCGCACAATTTCACCGACCGCATGGTGCGGCCGGGCGATCAGGTGTTCTTCGACATCTTGCAGTCGTTCATGGGCTATCGCACCTGCTACTACCGCACCTTCAATGTCGGGCGCGCCACGCCGGCGCAGCAGGACGCCTATAAGCTATGCCGCGAATGGCTCGACAAGGCGATCGAGCTGATCAAGCCCGGCGTAACCACCGACAAGGTCTGCTCGGTCTGGCCCAAGGCGCAGGAGTTCGGCTTCCCCGATGAGCTCGCCGCCTTCGGCCTGCAATTCGGCCACGGCCTCGGGCTCAATCTGCACGAGCGGCCGATCATCAGCCGCGTCGTCTCGCTTGACCATCCGACCGTGATCAAGGAAGGCATGGTGTTCGCGCTCGAGACTTATTGCCCGGCCAAGGACGGCTATTCCGCCGCGCGCATCGAGGAAGAGGTCGTGGTCACCGATAAGGGCCACACTATCATCTCGCTGTTCCCGGCCGAGCAATTGCCGATCGCCGCAAAGTATTGAGAGTGATGGCCGCTCGTCCCCGCGAAGGCGGGGACCAGCGCATAATGAAGTGACTCACGCTTCAGTCAGTTACCGCCCGCGCTCATGCCGCGGAGCGCGGCGAGCCGTAATTCCAGCTCACGCCTGAAATTGTATTGTGGCTTGCCGAACGACCTATTGCGCGTGGCAAGGAAGTCTTGTTGCTCCTGTTTCAGCCGCATGGCTGCCCTGCCGGTGAGATTGGCAAGCGCGGCCTTGTAAGCGGCGTCCATTTCGCGATCGAGCCGGGACAGATCAGGGTCGGAGCAGATTGCTTTCTCCACCGCGCGAGTGGCCTTCTTACAGTCGAAGCTCGGCAGCAGGTTGTCCGAATTGACCGCGTTGCCCCGGTCGCGCTTCACGCGCACCGCTGCAAGGTTCTCGGCGGCTTGGTCGAACTGCGGATTGATACGCAGCGCAGCTTCATAATCGGCAATCGCGCGATCCAAGTCGCCTTTAAAGCCATAGGCGGCGCCGCGATTGTTATAGGCGAGGTAAAAACCCGGATTGAGCGCGATGGCGCGGTCATAATCGGCGATGGCGCGATCGTAATCGCGTTTGTCATTGTAGGCATCGCCACGATTGGTGAGAAAATTGGCCTGCGGCTTGAGCCGGATTGCTTCGTTATAGTCGGCGATCGCCCGGTCATAATCGCTGAGCGCGGCATATGACAGTCCGCGGTTGTCGAAAAATTCCGGGGTAAGCGGATCGATCCGGATCGCTTCGCTATCGTCGGCAATGGCCTGGTCAAAGCGGCCGAGCTTGCTGTAGGCGGCGGCACGATCGGTGAACGCCTTCGCGTTCTTTGGATCGAGACGGATTGCTTCATTATAGTCGGCGATCGCCGTCTGATAGTCTTTTTTGAAATAATAGGCGGCGCCGCGGTCCTTGAATGCCAGCGCAAAGTCGGGCTTGAGCCGCAGCGCCTCACTACAATCGGCAATGGCGCGATCGTATTGTGCGTTAAGGTCGAATATGGCGCAACGCCCCGCGAACGATTTGGGCTCGTTCGCATCGAGCCGAATCGCTTCGTTGGCGTCGGCGAGCGCTTTGTCGAGCCGTCCATTATCGCGGTAAGCGTTCGCGCGTTCGCGGAAGGCGCGCGCATTGGTGGGATCGAGCGGCACCGCACGGTCGAGGTCCGCCAGTGCGAGGTCTGTCTTGTCGATATACCAGTAGGTCGCGCCGCGGTTGGTGAGCGCGGCAGCGAGCGCCTGCGGCTGATCCTTCAGCTTGCCAATGAGTGCGGTGCAGGCGGCGATGCGCTGCTCCGGGGAGACGGCGTCGTCGGTCGCGGCGCAGAGATCGTCATCGGTGCCGCTTCGCGCCGGCGAGACGGCGAACGCTATCGCGAGACCGATCGCGCAGAAAGTCGCAATGACACTCGCAATGACGCGGCGCATAAGACCCTCAAGCCGGTATGCAACGCTCAAGCGGCCATAAGCCTAGCTTGACGGTTGAGCGGATTCCAGTGACATGCTCTCTGATTGAATCGATATCAAACGATCCTAAGCATGCCTTCCAGCGCGCTGCCCCAAACCGCCGTCGCCGAAACGCTGGCGCAAAAGATCGCCGCGCTCGACGCGGCAAGATTGCCGCAAGCGGTGCGGCGCAAATGCGAGGAGCTGTTGATCGACGTGGTCGGGCTCGCCGTCACCGCGCGCAACGAAGATTATGTGAAAAGCGTCATCGCGGCGTGCGACGATGACGGGCCGTGCACCGCGATCGGCCATACGCGCACGCTGTCCACGGCTGGAGCGGCTTTGGTCAACGGCACCGCGATCCACGGCGAGGATTTCGACGACACCTTCGAAGGCGGCCCGGTCCATGCCGGCGCCGTGATCGTGCCGGCGGTGCTCGCGGCTTGCGAACGCCACGGTTGTGACGGCAAGGCGGCACTGCTTGGCATCGCCGTCGGCGTCGAGACCATGTGCCGGCTGTCGCTGGTCGCGCCGACCCTCACGCACAAGGCCGGATTCCATCCGACCGCGGTGTTCGGCACGATGGGCGCGGCCGCCGGCGTCGGCGCCGTGCTCGGCCTGTCGCCCCGCCAGCTCGTCGATGCGCTCGGCAATGCCGGCTCGATGGCCGGCGGCATCATCGAATATCTCGCCGAAGGCGCCTGGACCAAACGGCTTCACGCCGGCTGGGCGGCGCAAGCCGGCATCCGCGCCGCGCTGCTCGGCCGCGCCGGTTTCTTAGGTCCGCGCACCGTGTTCGAAGGCGTGCATGGATTTTTCCATGCCTTCGCGCACGCGACCGCCGGCGACTTTGCCGCCGTGACCGACGGCTTCGGCGCGCAGTGGGTCACTGAAACCCTCGCCTTCAAGCCCTATCCGTGCGGAACCATGACGCATCCTTATATCGACTGCGCGCGCCGGCTCGGCCGCCGCGTCAAGGCAGACGATATTGTTGAAATGGTGTGCGATGTCGGCGAGGGCACCGTGCATCGCCTATGGGAGCCGCTTGCCGCCAAGCAGCATCCGGCCAACGGCTATGCCGGCAAATTCTCCACGCCCTATTGCATCGCTTGCGGCTTCGTGCGCGGCCAACAGGGCTTAACTGTTGGCTTGAGCGACTTCTCCGACGCTGCGGTGCGCGATGCCGCAGCGCTCGCGCTCGCCGCCAAGGTGCGCTACCGCATCGATCCGCAAAATCCCTATCCGAAGAATTTCACCGGGCACATCCGCGCCACGCTGCGCGACGGCTCCGTCGTCGAGGAACATCAGCCGCATATGCGTGGCGGCGCGCACGAGCCGCTCACGCGCGCCGACATCGAGGAAAAATTTCTGCTCAACGCCCGCCACGGCGGCTGGAGCGACGCGCGCGCTGCGGCGGTGCTCAAACTGATCGCCGGCCTGTTCGACGGACAGGTCGACCTCTCAACGTTGCGTGGGTGATGTCTCGCCGATTTCGGGCACCGGTACGTCGAAGCCGTTGAGTGTCACCGACACCATGCAATAGAGGCCGACGAGATAAATGAACTCGGCCGTCGCCTCTTCGCCGAAAAGCGCGATGGCTTGTTGATAGGTCAAGGCCGGAAGCACGCCGCCCGAAACCAGAGCGGACGCCAGATCGTACGCCACCGCTTCTTCGCGCGTGAGGTCGCCCGGCCGCTGGCCGGCGATGATCGTCGCAATCTTGTCGTCGCCAATTCCGCGCAACTCGGCAACAAGCACGTGCGCGTAGATTTCATAAGCGGAATGAAAATGCGCGCCGGTCACGAGGATCGCAATTTCGCGGACCGGGCGCGGCAGTTTCGGCGAGTTGGACAAGGCTTTGACCAGTTCCCAAACCGGTCCACCGAATTTCGCAAAACGCAGCCACGGATTCCACGGCCCGATCAGGCGGCCGCTGGCGTCGATCGCGGTGAATCCCTTGAAATTCGTCTCGATACCCTTGCGCATGTCGTCATAGAGGCGGCGCTGCTCGGAATTCAACGCGGACGGTGACATCAGGGGTAAGCGCATGGCGGTTTTCCCGTTAGTGGAGGCCCCCGGCCCGCGCCGATCAGGCCGGCACGTTTAATAACTACTTCCCACCGAGTTGTTTGAGCATGTCGGCGGCTTCCTTGAATCCGGGGCGAAGTGTCAGCGCCTGGCGATAGTCGGCAATCGCGCCTGATTTGTCGCCGGCAGTGAGTTTAACATCGGCGCGATTGTAGAACGCCGTTGCATATTTCGGATCGATTTTGATCGCCATATCAAAGTCAGCGATCGCGTGCTCGTAGTCTTTTTTGTCGCCCAAAGCGTTGCCACGATTGCTGTAGGCCATGGCGTTGTTCGGTTCGAGACGGATGGCCTCGCTGTGAGCCGCAATGGACTCATCGAGGCGCCCGAGCAGTCGCAGCGCATTGCCGCGTCCCGTGTAACCACTCGCCGATTTGGGATCGTAACGAATTGCCTGGTCGAAATCGGCGAGCGCCAGGTCATATTTCTGTTGGCGCCGATACATACTGCCGCGCTGGATGAAGGCGAGAGAGCGGGCGTCCGCGCTGCCGCCCGGTGAATTGATCAGATTGGTGCAGGCTTGCCGGACTCGATCGATTGATTTTGGATCGAGCGCAATATCGGCTACCGGCATCGTGCACGCCAACGCGTCGTCATCAGTGGTTGAGGTGGCCGCTCGCCTTGCCCCTGGCTGCGCGGCGTCCTGACGAGTTCCGATCTTTTGCAACGCTTCGAGAGCGGGTGGAAAACCCGGCACCAATTGCAATGCCCACTTGATCGAGGCGAGTGCTCCGGCATCGTCGCCAAGCCCGTGCATGTCCAGGCCGCGGTTGACAAAAGCCAGTGGTTGATTCGGCGCGAGTTCGCGCGCCTTCTCGTTGTCCGCGAACGCGCGCAGATACTCGCCCTGCAGGTAGAGAGCTGCGCCGCGATCGAGATAAGTAGCATTGTCGTTTGGATTAAGCCGGATCGCCGTATCGAAATCGGGAACCGCTCCGGCCGCATCGTGCAGCATGAGCTTAATCGTTCCTCGTCCTTTCCAGCCGCCGGGATTGTCGGGGGCAAGCTCGATCGCGTGCCCATAGTCATCGGCCGCTCGCGGCAGCTCGTTCTTGGCGCGCCAGACGTCGCCGCGGTTGAGATAAATACCGCCGTCGTTCGGGCTGAGCTTGATCTGTTCGTCGTAGTCGGCGATGGCGTGATCGTAGTCGCCTTTGCGGTAATAGGCATAGCCGCGCGGCGCGTAAATCGTGGCGCCGCCATTCGGGCGCAGCCGCAGCACCTCGCTGTAGTCCGCGATGGCGCGGTCGTAGACGCCGAGTTTTGATTCTGCGCCGGCGCGCACGAAAAAAGCGAGCGGCAAAGTCGGATCGAGCCGAAGCGCGGTCTCGGCATCCGCCATGGCACGCTCCGGCTGGTTCGCAACCGTCCAGAGATTCGCGCGATTGACATAGGCTTGCGCATAATCCGGGGCGATCTTGATGGCTTGATCGAGATCGTTCTTGGCCTGATCGAGATTGCGCTTAAGCGTGAAGGCGAAGCCCCGCTGCGCATAGGCGGCCGCCAACTCCCGGCCGCGCGCCTGCCCAGCGTCAATGATGGCCGAACAGCCCTTCACCCGGTCTTCGGTCGTGCTCTGGGGTCCCTCGCAGAGTTGTTGCGGATCGGCGGGCTGGGCCTGCGCCACTCGGTTCTGGACGGGGACAACGAGAACAATCGCCGTCACCAACGGCAGAGCTCGTGAGAGCGCCATGGCCAATCTCCTAGAACGAGGTCTTTCCTTCGGCGAGTGGTCGACCAGCTTCCGAAGCCTTTGGCGATCTGACAAGAGGTTGCCGTGGTTGAATTTCTCTCAAGTCGTATTTTCGGGCCAGGCTTCTGGCCCCAGATAGATCGAAAACTGATAGATCGAAAATTTGTCGCATCGTTATTGACGTTCGTCACCGTTTCCGTTACATATGCTCCGAACCTCGCCCATTTCGGACGTGGCCCGGCAGGCATAGCCGGATCGCGCAGGCGAGTGCGTGGTGGAGGGGGCATTGCGCTTCAAAACGCACTTGCGGCGCAAAATGATCGTTGGAGCCGACGCCCCTTCCACCACCCCTTCCCCGCTATCGCGGGGAAGGATGAAGAGCCAGCCCGATTGGTTAATCGGGTCTTAACCTCGCCGCTCCTATGGTGTCCAAGGCTGAGCGCATGATCCCGAAAAGTGGACTTCCGGTTTTCGGATAAGATCATGCGCAAGCAGAATGTTGGGGACGCACAGCGTTCAGCTTAATCGGATCGCGCTTTAGCGGCGGGCGGTCCCGCTGTTGATTGATGTACAGGATGACGCCCGAGTCTGCCCCGAATCGTGTTCGCGCCGCATCCACCGGCGCATCTGTTGGCGCGCCCAATACACGCTCGCCATTCGTGCGCCTGCGCGAGCTTCTTGCCGATACCACGCCGGGACAATCGCCGATCAGTCTCGCCGTCGGCGAGCCGCAGCATCCGATTCCGTCCTTCGTGGGCTCGGTGATCGCCGCCCATGTCAACGAGTTCGGCCGCTACCCGATGAACCGCGGCCTTGAGGAGTTCACGGCCGCGGTCGGGCAATGGCTCGATCGTCGCTATAAGTTACCGCGCCGCGTCGACCCGGCCTCCGAAGTGCTGGTGCTCAATGGCACCCGCGAAGGCCTTTTCCTCGCCGGCATTGCCGCCCGCAATTACGCGGCGTCGCGTGCGAAACCAGGCCTCAAGCCCGCCGTCCTCATCCCCAATCCGTTCTATGCGGCTTACGCCATTGCCGCGATCGCGGCCGATTGTGAGCCGGTTTATTTGCCGGCGACCGCGGCAACGGGCTTTCTGCCCGACCTCGATGCGCTCAACGACGAACTTCTGACGCGCACCGTTGCGTTCTTTCTCGCTTCACCGTCCAATCCGCAAGGCGCGGTGGCGGAGCGCGCCTATTTGGAAAAGCTGGCGGCGCTGGCGCGCCGCTTCGGTTTTCTGGTTCTTTCCGACGAATGCTATTGCGAAATCTACTCCGATCGCGCGCCGGCCGGCATGCTCGAAGCCGCCGGCGCCGACTTTGCCAATGTCGTCGTGTTTCATTCGCTGTCGAAGCGCTCGAGCCTGCCCGGCTTGCGGGTCGGCTTCGCCGCGGGCGACCGCAAATTCCTGGCGAGCTATCTGGAACTGCGCAATGTCGCCGCGCCGCAGGTGCCGACGCCGCTGCAGCGTGTCGCCATCGCCGCTTATGGCGATGAGAAACATGTCGAGGACAATCGCCGGCTCTATCGCGAGAAATTCGATCTCGCCGATCAGATCATCGGCGATCACTACAATTATCGCCGGCCCGCCGGCGGATTTTTCCTCTGGCTCGACGTTTCGGCTTACGGCGGCAGCGAAGCGGTGACGCAGCGGCTCTGGCGCGAAGCCGGATTGCGCGTCGTGCCGGGCCGCTATCTGGCGCGCGAACAAGCCGACGGCAGCAATCCCGGCGCCGACTATATCCGCGTCGCCATGGTGCAAGACAAAGCAATCACCGCCGAGGCGCTGCATCGGCTGGTCGCGGCGCTGGGGTAGGACGTGGCGATGATCGAGCGCAGCCTTGACGGCATGGCCGCACTGACGAGCGAGCTCGGCGCCATGGCGCGGCGACGGGTCACCGAATTGTGCGGTATCGCGTTGATCGGCCTCGCCATGATGGCGGCGCTGGCGCTCGCGTCCTGGTCGGTCGCCGATCCGTCGCTCAGCCACGCCACCGACGCTCCGGTGCGCAATTGGATGGGCTGGCCGGGCGCGGTCGCCGCCGATCTGATGATGCAGCTTTTGGGGCTGGGCGCGCTGGCCGTGATTTTGCCGGTCGCCGTTTGGGGCTATCGCCTGATGGGGCACCGCGCCATGGGACGCGAGCGGCTGCGCGTGATGTTGTGGCCGGTGGGCGCCGTCCTCGCCGCCGCCTTGGCCTCGTGCCTGCCGCGCAGCACGCATTGGCCGCTGCCGTGCGGACTTGGCGGCGTGATCGGCGACGCGATCTTAAGGCTGCCGGTGCTCTTGTTTCATGTGCCGCTTCGCGGCGGCAGCAGCGTTATCGCCGGCGTCGTGCTCGGCGCCGCGGCTGCCATCGCAATCGCCGCCGCCTCCGGCCTGTTGTGGCGCGATGCGGATGCCGATGACGATGAGGAGTACGACGAGGAGCCAGCAGAGCAAAGCGAGGACGACCGCGATCGAGGCTGGATCTCGCTCGGTTGGCTCACCCATTCGCTTTTGAGCCTGCGGGCGCGTTTGGCGCACCTGTTCGGCCTGCGAAAACGGCGGCCCATGCCGCCGGCCGATGCCGTCTTGCGCGCCCGAATCGAACCGCGCTTCGGGGCGGCGGCGAATGCCGACAGCGACGAAGGGGCCGATGACGAGGAGGAGGACGAGCCGACGCCGGTGCGCAAGCCGCGCCCGCGGGTGCGGCGTTCCAGCGGCGGCTATGTGCTTCCGGCGCTCGAATTCCTCAATCCGCCGAGCCGAGTCGGCCGCGCCACCATGTCGAGCGAAATCCTGCAGGAGAACGCCGTCGCGCTTGAAGGCGTGCTTGCCGATTTCGGCGTGCGCGGCGAAATCATCAACGCGCGGCCCGGTCCGGTGGTGACGCTCTACGAACTCGAACCGGCGCCGGGAATAAAGTCGTCCCGCGTCATCAGCCTTGCCGACGATATCGCCCGCTCGATGAGCGCATTATCGGCGCGCGTCGCGGTGGTGTCCGGCAGAAACGCCATCGGCATCGAACTGCCCAACCCGACGCGCGAACGGGTCTACCTACGCGAGCTTTTGTCGTCGCGCGATTATGCCGAGACCGCGGCGCGGCTGCCGCTCTGCCTCGGCAAGGCGATCGGCGGCGAAGCGGTGCTGGTCGATCTGCAACGCATGCCGCATCTGTTGATCGCCGGCACCACCGGCTCCGGCAAATCCGTCGCCATCAACACCATGATCCTGAGCCTGGTCTACCGGCTGCGCCCGGATCAATGCCGGTTGATCATGGTCGATCCGAAAATGCTCGAACTCTCCGTCTATGACGGCATCCCGCACCTGCTCACGCCAGTGGTCACCGATCCGAAAAAGGCGGTGGTGGCGCTCAAATGGGCGGTGCGCGAGATGGAAGAGCGCTACAAGAAAATGTCGAAGCTCGGCGTGCGCAATATCGACAGCTACAATGCGCGGCTCGCCGAGGCAAAAAACAAAGGTGAAAAACTTAGCCGCACGGTTCACACGGGCTACGATCGCGAAAGCGGCGAGGCGATCTACGAGAACGAAGAGCTCGACCTCGAACCGCTGCCCTATATCGTCGTCATCGTCGACGAGATGGCCGACCTGATGATGGTCGCCGGCAAGGATATCGAAGGCGCGGTGCAGCGGCTGGCGCAAATGGCGCGCGCCGCCGGCCTGCATGTGATCCTCGCCACGCAGCGCCCGTCGGTCGACGTCATCACCGGCACGATCAAGGCCAATTTCCCGACCCGCATATCGTTCCAGGTGACGTCAAAAATCGACAGCCGGACCATCCTTGGCGAGCAAGGCGCCGAGCAGCTGCTCGGCCAGGGCGACATGCTCTACATGGTTGGCGGCGGCCGCATCAGCCGCGTGCACGGGCCGTTCGTGTCCGACGAGGAGGTCGAGCGGGTGGTGCGCCATTTGAAGTCGCAAGGCGTGCCGGAATATCTCGAAGCAGTGACCGCCGAAGATCCGCAGGACGAATACGGCAATCCGATCTTCGACTCGACCGCGATGGGCGCCGGCGAAGGCGGCGATCTTTATCAACAGGCGGTGGCGATCGTGACGCGCGACCGCAAGGCTTCGACCAGCTATATTCAGCGGCGTCTGCAGATTGGCTACAACCGTGCCGCCTCGCTGATGGAACGCATGGAGAAGGAAGGTATTGTCGGCCAGCCGAATCATGCCGGTAAACGGGAAATCCTGGTTGAGGCCGCCGATGAGGATTCCTATTGAGGGCCGGCTTTTAGTGCTCAATTGAAACAGTCAGTCGCGAATTTGCCATAACGCGCATTTAGCGAAGTGCGTTTCTGGGGCGTGCGTAACGGGGCCTGCGTATACAGCGCATCGGCGGGAGAGGGATTATGGCGCCAAAGCGCCTGGCGAAGTCTGGCCTGATCGCGATTGCGCCGATTTATTGCCGGGCCGTGCTCGGCTCGGGCTGCGTTGTCATCGCTGCGATTCTTGTCGCGCCACTTGCCACATTACTTGCCACGTCCCCGGCTTCCGCCGATCCGGTCGTGAGCCAAAACGTGCCGCTGCCGGTTCCGGCGCCGTTACCGAAAACCGGAACCGCGGCGCCCCCAGCTGCGGCCGCAGCCAGACCTGCGACTGACAAGCCCGCAAGCGACAAGGCCGCAGCCGACAAGGCGGCTAACGACAAGGCAGCAACCGACAAAGCTGCTAGCGACAAGGCTGCAACCGAGACGCGGCAGGCGCCGAGCCTGTTTCCGTTCTCGGCGCTGTTCGGCAACAAATCCTCGACCGCCACGCCGGCGCCGAGCGCGCCGGAACCGCCGTCGCCGTTTGATGCCAAGCAGCGCGCGCTGCTCGATCGGATCAGCAATTACCTGTCGAGCGTGCAAACCATGGTCGGCAAATTCGTCCAGGTCGGTCCCGACGGCGGACGCACCGAAGGCACGTTCTATTTGCAGAAGCCCGGGCGCGTGCGCTTTCAATACAATCCGCCAAGTCCGATCGACATTATTTCCGACGGCTCTTCAGTCGTGGTGCGCGACCGCAAGCTCGCCACCCAGGATCTCTATCCGCTGTCGCAGACGCCGCTGCGCTATCTGTTGGCCGAGCGGATCAATCTGTTGCGCGACACCGATGTGGTCAGCGTGAACGCCGACGATAGTTTTGCAACCGTGGTGATCGAGCAGAAACAGCTGTTCGTCGGCACCGATCGTCTGATGATCATGTTCGACGCCAAGGACCTGACGCTTAAGCAATGGACGGTGACCGATCCGCAAGGCTTCGACACCACCGTCGCGGTTTACAATCTCGATTCGACCAAGAAGCCCGATCCGAATCTGTTCGTCATCAATTACCAGCGCGAACAGACCGGGGTGCAGTGATCAGATCAGCAGTTAGGGATCAGCCATCAGGGCTCAGTGGATTATGCCGATTATCGGCTAGCTTGTTCTTGACGAATGCGTATTTATTTTGGTCCGTGATATCCGCTCTATCCCTGTTTCCTGATCCCTGATCGCCGTGAAGCTGACCATCACAAGCTGGAACATCAATTCCGTCCGGCTGCGCATCAATCTGGTGGCGCGCTTCATCAAGGCGGTGCGTCCCGACATTTTGTGTCTGCAGGAAACCAAATGCCCGGACGACAAATTTCCGCTCAAGCGGCTCAAGCGCCTTGGCTATGACTACGCCGCGCTCAACGGCCAGAAGGGCTATCACGGCGTCGTCGTTCTCTCCCGGTTGCCGTTCGAGCGCTTCGAGATCCAGACGTTCTGCGGCAAGGCCGATTGCCGTCACATCGCGGCGGAATTCGGCGAGCGCGCCGGTCTGCGCGATCCCATAACGGTGCATAATTTTTACGTGCCGGCCGGGGGCGACATTCCGGATCCGCAAGCCAATCCGAAATTCGCCCACAAGCTGGGCTTCCTCGACGAAATGCGCGACAGCGCGCGCTTGCGCCCGAAAGCGTCCGAGCGCGCAATTCTGGTCGGCGATCTCAATGTCGCCCCGCTCGAACACGACGTCTGGAGCCACAAGCAGATGCTTCGCGTCGTCTCCCATACGCCGATCGAATGCGAAAAGCTTGTGGGTGTGCAGAAAGCCGGAGACTGGGTCGACAGCATGCGCCAGTTCACGCCCGAACCGGCCAAGCTCTACACCTGGTGGAGTTATCGTTCGCCGGACTGGGCGACGGCCGATAAAGGCCGCCGCCTCGATCATATCTGGGCTTCGCCGATGCTCGCCGACCGCGTCGCCGCAATCGCCGTCGCCAAGCATTATCGCGCCGCCGCGCGGCCGTCCGATCACGTGCCGGTAACGGCGACGCTGGAAGTGTAGCGGAAGCGCTATTGCGGTCCGGTGCCGCGCGCCAGAATGGCGTGAACTTGCTCGAAGTCGCGTGCCAATTGATCGGCGCGCGATGCGAATAATGTGCGCAGCCGTTGCGCCGCTTGCGGATTGCTTTCCAGCGTTTTCAGAAACATGGCGCGAGAGATCCGCAGTACGACGGAATCTTGCCGCGCGATCGCCGTCGCGCGTCGCGGCGTTTCAACAAGCAGCGCGGACTCGCTGAGCAGGCTTCCGGGCTCGGCGATGTTCTCGATTCCGTTCGCCGCTTCCGGCTTGACGACAAATGAACCGTGCTGGACCACGTAAGCGCAATCGGCGCTTTCGCCCGGCGCGAAGAGCGTTTCGCTCTCGCCGACGGAAAAGCTCTCGGCGCCGATGGCGAGAATGCGCAGCGCATTCTCGCCCAGCTGGGCCAGCATCGGCACCTGTTCAAGGAGTGCGATGTCGTCGTCGATGCTCATGCCAATCCGCGGTCACGGCACCAATTTATAGCCGCCGGCTTCGGTGACCAGAATCGCGGGCGCGGTGGCGTCCTTTTCGATTT
>Ga0307475_10001755_pt1 | contig 12941 bp, 9 predicted proteins | sample atmos_gasesECM1C_FD_203317 | JGI IMG/M metagenome (GOLD analysis project Ga0307475, IMG submission 203317) | Hardwood forest soil microbial communities from Morgan-Monroe State Forest, Indiana, United States - atmos_gasesECM1C_515 | ecosystem: Environmental > Terrestrial > Soil > Temperate... | reverse complement strand
CGCGCGAGAAGCGCGCTGTAGGTATGAGCGAGCAGCCATAAGGTGCCGCGGCTGTCTTCATCGATCAGGTTTAATAGCTCGGCGCCCTGTTTGTATAGTAGCCAGGCACGCTCGGCTTCGAAGCGCAACAACTCGCGAATTCCGAGCGTAGCCTCGCTCAAACCGAAAGAGGCGAGTGAAACGCCGTAGCGAGCCAAATCTTCTTCGGGCAGATATACGCGCCCTAATTTATAGTCCTCGTGCACGTCGCGAATAATGTTGGTGAGTTGAAACGCCAAGCCCAGCTTTTCGGCGAGATCCAGCGCGCGCGAATCGCGAAATCCGAAGACGTGGGTGCAGGTCAGACCGACGGTTCCAGCGACGCGATAACAATATTCCTTGAGGCGTTCAAAGGTGGGGTAGGTGTGGACGGTTAAATCCATTTCCGCGCCGGAAATTAAATCGTGAAGGTAGCGGGAGGGCATGCTGTAGCGCTGCATGGTGTCCACGAGCGCGGGCAAAACGGAGACGCCGTTCGGTTCCTCGTCCAGCGGCGCGTCGGAGCGCTGCGTGAGAGCGCGGTCAAAGGCGGCACGCCATTTGGCTAGTCCGCGCTGTTTATCGGCGACATTGTCGCCTTCGTCGGCTACGTCATCGACGAGACGCATGAAGGCGTAGAGGGCGGTGAGCGCGTCGCGCTTTGGTTTAGGCAAGAGAAAAAATGCGTAATAAAAATTGCTGTGCGCGGCTTTGACGATGCGCTGGCATTCCTGGTAGGACTCCGCCAGCGAATTGACGGCGATGGAATTTTGCAGGTCTTCCGGTTTGCGATTGGTCGCAACGGCTCGGGTAACCAAGGCGCGGCCGAGCAAGCGCACCTGCCTGGTCTTGCTGATGGAGGGCCGACGGTGCAGGGTGTCGTAACCCATTTCCTCGATGGCGTCGAGGACAGCAATTCCGCCTTTGCTGAAGAGTTCGAGGTCAACTTTTAAGCGCGCGTCCACCATTTTTGACAGCGGGGCGCCTTCGGCGAACAATGCGCGGGTCCTAGAGATGAGGGACTTCATCAGCGCGACATATCTGTCGTCGAAGTTACGCTCGAGAATGTCTTTTTCGCGTATGCCGTGGGCGGCGGCCTCGTCGAGCGGTATGTAGATGCGGCCTTTTTCCATGTCGCGCGAAACGTCCTGCCAGAAATTGGCGAGTTGCAGTGCAGTGCAGGTGGCGTCAGAAAGCTGCTGGCGGTGCTCATCGCGATATCCGCAAAGGTAAAGAACCAAGCGTCCGACGGGATTGGCGGAATATTCGCAATAGTGGAGAAGCGTGGTCCAGTTTGGGTAACGCTTAATTTTCTGGTCCTGGCGAAAGGCTTTTAATAGATCGGCGAATTCCTGTTCGGGAATATCCTTGGCGGCGATGGTTTCGCGGAGCGCCACGAAAACCGGATGGGCGGGGCGGCCGTCATAGCAAGCGTTCAATTCGTGTTCCCACCAATTCAGCAACTCGAGCGCGCGGGCGGGTTCCGGTATTTCATCACCCAAATCGTCGGCCCAACGGCAATACGCGTACAAGTTGTAGAAATGTTGGTGAAGCTCGGCGGGGAGAAGCCAGGAAGCTACATTGAAATTTTCGTAGTGGTGGGTGGCGAGCCAGCGCGTATATTTCTGCGCTTCTTCAACAGAGCAGCCCGATGCGGGTGCTCGATCGGCGATGTGCAGTTCTCCACGGCGGAGCATACAGCGAATAAACCTCACGATGACTGTGCAGTCTACGAAAAAAATCCCGGCCGTTCGATTTTCTGGAGACGCCGGAACAATTACAACGCAAACAGAATGAATCGTGCATTGATGCAATTCCGGCGCGGTAACAATAATTATGGCCGGACGAAATTATGGCCGGACGGCGAGCTTGATCTGGCCGCTGCGAGCCTGCATGCGTTCGAATGCCTGCGGCAAATCGGCCAGACGGATTTCCTCGGTTACGAAATCGTGCGCTGAGATGTCGCCGCGACGAATGGCTTCGAGCGCATCGCGTATGAATCGCGGAGTATGATGAAAGGGAGAAATCAGTTTAATTTCAGAATAATGAATGGCGGCGGGCTCGATTTCCACTTGTGTGCCGCTGGGGAGGCCGCTGAAGAAATTCACTACTCCACCACGGCGGACCATGTCGAGGGCTTGCTTCCATGTGACGGGATTACCGGCGGCTTCCACTACGGCGTCGGGGCCGCGCTGGTCTTCGGTCAAGGCTTTTACCGCGGCGACAATATCGGCGGTCCCGTTGACGTTGATTGTCGAAACCGCGCCGAGGCGTTTCGCGACTTCCAGAGCTTCGGCACGCCGCGCCAAGGCAATGACACGAACTCCGCGCCGCGAAAGCATGCGCACGAATTTCAAGCCGATGGGTCCGCAGCCGATTACCGCCGCGGTGTCACCAGCGCGCAATTCCATTTCGTGAATGCCACGGAGCACGCAGGCAAGAGGTTCGGCCAGCGCGGCACTGGCGTCATCGACGGAGTGCGGCACTTCCAACATGTTTTCCGTTGCGATGCGGCCGGGAATGCGCATGTACTCGGCGTAGGCACCATTGTTGAAGAGCAGGTCCTCGCAGAGATTTTCCTGTCCGCGGCGGCAATGGAAGCAACGCAGGCAAGGAGCAGAATTGGCGGCCACCACGCGCATGCCAATTTGCCAGCGGGGATCTACACGCTTGCCGACAGCGGCAATTTCGCCGACCACTTCATGGCCGAAGACTGCTGGGGTTTGAATCATCTTGGCGTGATAACCGCGTTTCCAAACCTTCAGGTCGGTTCCATCGGTCAGCGCGAGGAGCACGCGGATGAGCACTTCGTCAGCGGCCAGCGCGGGCACATCGATCTGCTCGACACGCAGATCTTCGCTACCGTAAAGAACGGCGGCGTTCATTTTGGCGGGAACGGCCAACCAGGGCACAGCGGTTTTCACGGCCGCACCGATCTCCGCTTTTCTTGTGGTCGTCGATCTCATTGATGGGTGATCAGTATCTTAAGCGATTCTACTGTGGGGCACGCTGCTAGTTCCAATCCTTCTTGGATTCTGGCCAGCGGGAAACGATGCGTCACGATGTTCATAACGGGAAGCTGTTTCTTTAATATTAAGTCCGCCGCGGAGTCCTGAATGTCCGCCGCCGCGCTGTAGCTGCCCAGGATTTCCTTTTCGTCGATGCCTACTTCGGCGGCCGGGAATTCGATTCTGGTCACTGGGTCGTTGGCCGCGAAGAGCAGGATTCGACCGCCTGGCCTGGCTGCTGCCAGGGCGTCCGCGACGACGGCGGGATGCGCGACCGCCACCAGCACTACATCGGCGCCGCGCCCCTCAGTGCGGTCCTTAATTTCCTGTACCAGCTTACCACTACTGTTAGCGTCGAAGGACTCCAGGGCGCCGAGGGTCAGGCTCTTGGCGCGTCTGACGGCCATGGGGTCGCTAGTGAAGATTCGCGCACCCTGGAGCTTGGCGACCATTAGTAACTGCAAGCCGATGGGGCCGCAGCCAAGCACGAGGACGGTTTCGTCGTTGGTCACACGAGCTTTTTGCACGGCTTTCAGGATGGTGTTGATGGGCTCGATGAAGGTGGCTTCTTCAAACGTGACGTCGTCGGGAAGGGCGATGATGCCGCGGTCGGCGACCCAGGGCATAGCTTTCACATATTCGCCGAAGCCGCCGCCGTTGGGAGTGAAGCCCCCGGTCAATCCGGTGGACTTGTACTGTTTGCATTGAGAAAAGAGGCGGCGCTGGCAATAAAAACAATTGCCGCAGGGGACGTGATGAAAACTCATCACGCGATCGCCTAACTTCCACTTGGTGACGCCGGAGCCTAACGCCACGACCGTGCCAGCCAGCTCGTGACCCAGGATCTGCGGTGGGTTTACGTAGGCTTGAAAAATTTTTTTGATGTCGGTGCCGCAGATGCCGCAGGCCGCGACTTTGATCAGGACTTCGCCGTCACCGACGTCTGGGACGGGAACTTCTTCGACGTTCACTCGGCCTTTTTCGCGATAGACGCCGGCGTGCATGGTTTTGGGGACCGTACCGAGTGTATAGGCGGCATCAGGGACCGTGCTGGTAGTCATGCGCGGCCCCTCTCGTGTGCGGGCGACACGGAATACGCCATGATCAACTTCTGTACATAGGTATCGAGAAAAATGGCGAGATTCTCAGCTGCCAATCGGCTCTGCAGCCCAAAGCGAATAACGGACGGCACCGAACCTGGATCGCGCGCCAACTGACCGAGTACGCGAGCCATGCTTAGATCGCCCGATTCCGTTGTTGCGCGGTTAAAATCTAAGGGCAGGATTTCCTCCACCGCGTCGCTAATCGCGCGCACGGCGATTCTTTTCGCTCCAAAAGCACCAGCTTCATACAGAATTTCGCCACTTTCCATCTCTACTACGTCGGCCTGCAGACCCAAAGCTCGCTTTTCGTCGGTGCCTAGAGCAACGTGATCGGTACTATGAAAGCGGTTCACAATTTTTGCCCCGCAGCTCGCCGCGATCTCAACTAACTCCGAGCTGCAAGAAATCAGAGTTTTTGTTTCTTCGGCAAAGACCGATTCTGCGGCGAGGACCTCGCCGGGCCGATGCTCCGACTTCAGGCCGCCGCCTAGACCGCTCGAAATACAAAGGTCGACATCCGCATCCCAAAGAATCTTAGTTGCTTCCACCCAAGCTTTTTTGCAACCGATCCCAGTCAACAGCACGTCCACTTTGGCACCATCTATTTCCGTTGAGTAGCGGTCCAAGTTCAAGTTAGTCCGAGGCAGTTTGGTGAAGCTACGAAGCTTCCGCCAAGGTGCAAACTCGGCATCCATTGCAAAAGTTACCAAGACTCTCATTTCAGTCTCACGCGGGCACGACATGGGCCATGCGTTTGATGCGGCGCCTGCTTACGTAGCCGTTTTTTTCGTACCAGCGGACGGCGCGTTCGAATGATGCCGAAACGGGTTCAGCGCGAAAGCCCAATTCTTTTTGCGCGCGGGTGCAATCCACAAACATCAGATGTTGAGCAATTTTTACGCCTTCGACGGGGATTTGTGGCTCGCGGCCAATGAGCCGCGAAAATGCCGTCTCTGCATAGGCTACACCCAAGGCCAGACTATGAGGAATTTTGAACTTGGGTGCGGGCAGGCCGGTGAGTTGGGCGAGTGAGTCCAAAACCTGCTTGAGGGTGAGGTTTTCCGCGCCCAATAGATAGCGCTCGCCGATTTTGCCCTTTTCGGCGAGGAGCAAATGGCCTGCGGCGCAATCTTCCACGCCTATGAAGTTCAGGCCCGTTTCCACGTATCCGGGCATTTTTCCGTTGAGGAAATCGACGATGATTTTTCCAGTGGGAGTCGGCTTCCAGTCCCAGGGACCGACCGGGGTGGTGGGCATAGCGACGACGACTGGGAGGCCGTCTTTGGCGGCTTGCAAAACTTCCTGTTCGGCCATCCACTTGGAACGTTTGTAATGGCCAATCATTTCGTCGAGCTTTGAGTCCGTAAATTCGTTGGGCAATGCGGGCCGGTCTACCGCAATGGTGGCTACGGTGCTGGTGAAAATGAGTTTTTCTACGCCGGCCTGTCGGGCGGCGGCTAACAGATTTTTTGTGCCGCCCACGTTCGAATCGTAAATGTCCTGAGGATTTTTGGACCACAGACGATAGTCAGCGGCTACGTGGAAAACGCGCTGGACGCCACTCATGGCGCGCTTGAGCGAAGATTGATCGCGCAGGTCACCGGTGACGTATTCGAGCGACAAATCGGCAATGGCACGATTGGAGCTGGAGGCACGGACCAGAACGCGGACGTCTTCGCCGCGGGTCACAAGTTGACGCGCTATGTGGCTGCCAAGAAATCCTGCGGCGCCGGTAACGAGGGTGGTCATAGGGCGCGCAGTCCTTCTTTGTGGGCTTCGCGAGCCTCACGGGTGGGAACTTTGTCGATTTTTTCAAGCACTGGATTGGCGGTGCGCTTTTTTTCAAGGCCTGGTCGAGCGGAGGCAGAGCTTAAACCAAGCAGCGCCGAAAAAGCTCGCCAATGGCGACTCGGTATCAAGGTGCGCGCGGACTGCAGCGTCTTGCTGGCAGCTTCATCGTTAGCGACTGCTGGAGGGCGTTTGTGGATCCAGCCATCAACATCCAGGGTCGAGATGAATGTTGCTAACTTCGAAAGTCCGATCATGTCGCAGCCAGGGAAAATCGTAGTCTCGATGCAGATGTGAAAGCCCGAAAGCCTGACGGTCCGGAGGGCTTCCATGGTGGCGCGAAAGTTTCCAGTGCGCTGGGCGCGCGAATCGTGGGTGTCTTCCAAGGCGTTGAGCGGCAAAACCAGGTAAAGGCGGGAGACGGGGCGGAATTCGTGGATGCGCCGACGCAAAAGGGTTTCGTCCATTTCGACGAATGCCGTTCGGCCACAATTGACGATTTCGCGGGCCAGGTGGCCGACGCGCGCATGTTGCAGTGGGGTGTCGCCACCAATCCACACGACGGGCGCGGAGCTGGCTCGTACTTGCGAGAGAGCTTGCGAATCTCTCGAGGAAATTTCCACGGACGAATCGCCGCCGCTCGGAGGGGTGGCTTCTGTGTGAGCGCGCAATTGCGCTAAATCAAGGCGCAAGGCCCACGGGTAGCGCGAAGCTCCAAATAATTTTTGCGCGATGCGAACCCTGGCCAAGTCCCAGAGAAGTCGCGGGGGGAAGCGCATCATGCGCGCTAGATTCCGGAGCGCAGCCGGAACTCGTTGGGCTGGAACTTCAAGGCGCAGAATTCGTCGGCTCTGCGGGCCTGGTTGTGGTAACGCGACAACGCGTATACCGGAAAGGAATTGCGATACAGATGATATTTCAGGTAAAAAACGCACGGGAAACCGGTGCCGGTGAAGTCCTGTTCGCTCCAGGAACCGTCTTCGTTCTGGTTGCCGACCAAATAAGAAACCGCGCGGGTGATGGCGGGGTCGCTGGTATTTGATCCGGCCAGCAAACCGATCAAGCCCCAGGCGGTTTGCGACGGAGTGCTTGCGCCCTGCCCCTTGGAGGATGCGTCGGAATAAGTTTTGAGCGATTCGCCAAAACTGCCGTCGTCCTGTTGAACAGACTTCAGCCAGGCTACAGCGCGCTGGCAATATTCCTGCGCTGTTAAAGAAACGGTCTCCAGCGCTCGGAGAACACCGCTGGTGCCGTAGACGTAGTTGACGCCCCAGCGACCAAACCAAGAACCGTCGCCGCATTGATCTTTGAGTAGAAACTTGACGGCTTTTTGTATGGCGGGATGATCGGCGGGCCAGCCAAAGCGTCCGAGGCATTCGAGAACGCGCGCGGTGACGTCGGCGGTGGAGGGATCGATCATGGCGTTGTGATCAGCGAAAGGGATGTTGCAGAGGAAGCGGCGGTCATTGTCGCGATCGAACGCGCCCCAGCCGCCATCGCGATTCTGCATACTCAGGAGCCATTGAACGCCGCGGCGGGTTGCGGCTTCCATGCGTTTGGCGTCAGGGAATTTCACGCGCTGCAAGGCCATTAGGACGAAAGCGGTGTCGTCCACGTCGGGATAAAAATCGTTGCGAAATTCGAAAGCCCAACCGCCGGGCTCAGCGTCTTTGTTTTTTACTTGCCAGTCGCCGGGGCCGAGAATCTGTTTGGACAAAATCCAGTCAGCGGCCTGGACAAGCGCGGGGTCGTCCGGAGCCACGCCGGCTTCTTCGAGGGCTACCATGGCGATGGCGGTATCCCAGACGGGGGAAACACAGGGCTGCAGACGAATGGTTTCGTCGTCTTCGATTTCAAAGCGGGCGAATTCCCTGGTTTCGCGACAGGTCAAAGGATCGTCGGGGCCGTAACCCATGGCGACGAGTGAAAAAATGCAATTCATCATCGCTGGATAGATGGTGCCCAATCCTTCAGAGCGCTCCATGTGTTCGAGAACCCACGATTTTGCTTCGCGCAGAGCGCGTTGGCGTAGGGGCTTCCAGGGCAGGCGCTCGTAAAATTTCAGGCCGCGATCGAGGGCCAGGAAAAAATTCCGCCAGGAAATAAGCTGCTTGCTCCAGTCGAAAGCGGCTCTTTTACGGGTTGGATCCTTGAAAAGTTCATCGACTTGGGCGCGCTCGGGGAGCTGCCAGTTCGGCCGCAGGGCGGAGAGAATCATCATGGGGATGACGATGGCGCGGGTCCAGGAAGAAAATTCGTAAATGTTGATGTAAAACCAGTTGGGCAGGAGCATCAGCTCGGGCGGAATAGCGGGGACTAATTCCCAGCCGACGGCACCGACAAGCGCGAGGTAGAAGCGCGTATAGGAATTGGTTAGTTCAAGGCCGCCCAAGGCGTGGACTGATGCTCGCGCGCTTGTCATGTGCGGTGAATCTACTGCGTCGCCAGCCAATTTCAGAGCGAAGTAGGCTTTGCAGGTGGCATTCAGTTCAGAGGGGCCGCCCGGATAAATGCTCCAGCCACCGTCAGCGAGTTGGCGGCGGCGGACGTAAGTGGCAAGCTTGGCGATTCTGTCCGGGTCCGCTTTGCCGAGTACGAAGAGATAATAGATATAGTCGGATTCGAGGGTGGTGTCGGCTTCGAGTTCGCCGAGCCAGTACCCTTCCTCGGTCTGCAGGGACAAAAGGTGATTGGCGCCCCGTTCGATGGAGCTTTCAAGGCGTTCGGCCCAGTTCTGCTGGCGCCAAGGCAGCGCAGCCTGAGCGACTGCGAATTCTTCTTCCATGCGGACGGAAGACGCCATCAGGTGCTAATCCCCCTCAGTTCATCGCGCGAGCGACGCGTAGCTTAGATAATGCTTTGGAAAGCGAAACTTCTATTCCCGTTGCCCAAACTGCGTCTGGGTTGGGAGGTACGGCTTCCTACCCCTTTTGCAGTGCGTACACTAGTACTAGTAGATTATGGCTGCGATTGACCCCAGCGGTCAACGAGATTGTCTCATTTCGAACAATGAGGCTGGCGGATAGGGTTACAACTCGACCTCTGCCGGGGCTTCCAAGGTGCGCCTGATCAGCACTTGAAGTGGCAGAGGCAAAGGGTCGCCTTCCCTTTGGTGAACTGAGGGGGCCTGGTTTAGTAGCTGGCGAGGGAGTTTCATCCAGGGCGCTTCGCTGACTGGCGCGTCGTCGCTGCCGCCCCGCAATACCAGGGCGTCAGCGCGGTCCAGAACTATACGGGCGGAGTCTTTGAAATCCTCGCGGCTAGGGTCTATGACTGCGAAATATAGGCTGGGTTGAACAAATTGCAGAACAGAGTTGCTCTCTAGAATGAGAGTGGGCAGCTCTACGGCGTTTGAGGGGTGCAGATCGGCGAGGGCCTCGCGCAAAAGCGGGAGTCCTTCGGCTAGGAAACCTTGCTTGGTTCTGAGCCAGAAAGAGCGTTGAGCGCCTGCCGCCAGGAAACGCGAGCTGTCGGTGCCGGTGTCGGCCCTTTTTTCCCAGCTGATGGCGTAGCTGTGCTCGTCGGGGGCGCAGCCGCAATTCTCGCCGTTTTTCGCGCATACGCCGTGGCCGTATTGTGTGATCTTGCCTGCGATCCAGTTTTCTTCCGGAAACGCGCGGATGACGTCGCAGACTAATTGGGTCTTGCCGATGCTGCGGGTGTGGCCGCCGACGACGATGAGGCGCCAATTTTGTTTGTGTGGTGCGGCTGGTGTTTGCAAGTCTCCCCGCCTTTTTTGCACTGCTACTCCACAGGGTTTTCCTTAACTCTATGGGGACGCCTTATTTTCTCACATTGCTCTCAAGGTTTCTGATTCTTGCTGCCAATTCGGGGAGGCGGGCGTGCCATGCAAACTGTTCCTTAAACTTCTCGAGGGAACGCGCGGGCGTGCCCCAGACGGTCTCGCCGCCGCGAATGGTTTTGCCTCCGAGGACTCCGGACTGGCCGCCGATGATCGCGCCATCTTCCAGTTTGCAGCGCTCGCCGAAGCCGGCCTGGCCGCCAACCACAACATTTTTGCCAAAGGTGCAGGACCCGGAAAGACCCGCTTGAGCGGCGATCACGGAGTGCTCGCCGATTTCGCAGTTGTGGCCGACGTGAACGAGATTATCCAACTTTACGCCAGTGGCAATTCTGGTATCTGCAAGGGAGCCGCGATCGATGGTGGTATTTGCTCCGATTTCGACGTCGTCGCCAATTTCGACAATTCCTGTTTGGGGGAATTTCCAATGCTGACCTTCGCCGAATGCGTATCCAAAACCATCGGCGCCGATCACGACGCCGGAGTGAAGTTCCACGCGATCGCCCAGGCGCACGCCGCTATATAAAGTGACGCGCGGATGAATTCTGCAATTTTTGCCGATCCAGCATCCGGCGCCGATTACGGCGTGGGGACCGATTTGTGTGCCTTCGCCAATGTGGACGTCCTCGCCGATCACGGCGTAGGGACCGATGCTTACGTTCGGAGCGATTTGTGCGAGAGCGGCGATAATCGCGGTGGGATGGACTCCTGCAGCTATTGGTGTCCGCTCGATGAGCAGTGCTGCGGCTTTGGCAAAGGCTAGTTTTGGCGAGGCGCTGCGCAGCACGGTTTTTGTCGTTAACTCGACGCCCAGCCCGGCGATTACGCATGCAGCCGCGGAAGCTCGCGCCCGCTGGGCATGCTTTGGGGATTCGGCATAAATTAAATCGCGAGGGCCGGCGCGTTCTGGCGAGGCCACAGCGCCCAACTCCAGATCACCATTTCCTTCGATCGTGGCTCCGACCGCGGCTGCTATTTCTTTGGCGGTTTTTTTCATGATGCGCCCTCGATAATACTTTTGAATTTCGTTTTTGAGACATGCAACAAATTAGTTAAAGGTGTACAGCGGCGGTTCGCCTGGCGGCCTAGTATTCCAGCGGCCATGCAGCCACACCCACTGATCGGGATACTTTTTGATGATTTCTTCGAGGACCTTGGTGAATTTCTGCGTGTTCTCGAGAATATCGCGGTCCATGTTTCCAGTGCGCGTTAACTCTACCGGGGGCTCGAACCTCAGGCGGTATTTTTTGATGTGATGGTCCCAATACACATAGCCGGGGACCACCGCGGCGCCGGTGTGTAGGGCCACGCGTGCGAGTCCTGTGGTGGTACAGGCCGGCGTGCCGAAAAAATCTACAAAGACTCCTTCTTCGGGCATGGTGTTTTGATCGGCAAGGATTCCGACTGTGCCGGCGTCCTTCAAAACTTTTAGCACTGTGCGCGCCGATTCGTTCTTGAAGACGGGTCGATTGCCGCTTAAAGAACGATAGCGGTTGACCAGTTGATCCAGCCTCTGGTTGTCCAGCGGGCGGGCCATGTAATGCAGCGGGTAACCGTACAAAGCGTGTGCGAAAGAAGAGAGCTCCCAGGCGCCGACGTGGCCGGTTAAATACAAGACTCCTTTTCCCTGTTGATGGCCCTGCAGGAAATTTTCATGACCATCGAGAATGACTATATCCGCGATGTTTTGTTTTGAATATTTGGGCAAGCGGGCGAACTCGGCGGACATCCAGCCAAGATGGCGGGTCATCTTGCGAATCACGTCGGCGCGTTGAGCTTTGGTCCAATCCGGAAATGCCAGGCGCAGATTAAATTCAGCAGTTTTGCGCAACTTTGGAGACAGCCGGAAGAGGACATGCGCGGCGGAAGCGGCGAGCGGCCGCGCTATTTGGCGCGGCAAAACTTCCAGAATTTTTAACAACACGCGTACCACCGCGTACTCTGCCCATTCCTTCATCGCTGTTCTGAGGCGCCGCCCTCCGCTGCTTCGACAGTATGCCTGCGGGCGCGGCTACATTGCCATGGACATTGCGCACGATGTTAGACTCACGTCCCTAGTTTCTTTTTTCGAATGAACGACACCGCACCAGTTTTGGCGAAAAAATCGGGCGAGGATTCCTACCGCGACATTTCTTTGCGTAACTTTTCCCCACGTGAACTGACCTTTCACAAGATCAGTTGGGCTGTGCTCATTCTTCTGACACTGTACGTTTGCTACTTCAGTCATCTGGGGGCTTTTGGGTTTATCGGGCCTGATGAGCCGCGTTACGCGTGGATCGCGCGCGATATGGCGGAGTCGGGCGACTGGGTCACGCCGCGACTCTACGGTAAGCCGTGGTTTGAAAAACCGGTCCTCTATTACTGGTCCGCGGCGCTGTGTTTTAAATTGTTGGGCGTCAACGAAAGAAGTGCGCGTTTGCCGAGTGCGGTATGCGCGCTGCTGGCCACACTTGCATTGGCGTGGCTGGCGCTGCGCGTGGGCGGCTGGCAAATGGCACGTTGGGTGTTGTTGCTTTTGCCGTCTACGGTGGGAATGATCGGTTTTTCACATGCTGCGGCGCCGGACATGCCGTTTAGCGCGATTTTGGGTGTTGCCATGGTTTGCGCGGCTGTTGCGCTGGATTTGGTGCCAGAGAATTTTTTACAGAAAAATCTGACAGATGTGTCGGTCACAGGAAATTCTGGTGACACATCTGAATTTCTAACCGGAGCCGTCGGTCCTATTCCGCAGGGCAAGTTGCTTGCCGAGGAAGCGCGCGAGGATCAATCGGTTTTTCGGCAGACGAAGAAGACCATCTATCTCAGCTTGGGCCTTTTTGGATTTTTCCTTGGTGTGGCGGTTCTGGCCAAGGGTCCGGCGGCATTAATTCTCTCGGGGGGCGCAACGCTTTTGTGGGCAGCGTTTACCAAACTTTGGCGCCAAGCCCTACGGCTGTTTCATCCTATTGCCATTGCTACATTTTTCCTAACATGCCTTCCGTGGTACGTGTTGTGTGCTCACCGTAATCCAGAGTTCTTCCGCGTTTTTATCATCGAACACAATTTCAAGCGTTATTTGACGCCGGAATTTCAACACATTCAGCCGTTTTGGTATTACTTGCCGATTACGATGGTGGCGCTTTTACCGTGGATATTTTGGCTGGCATGGTTTGCCAATGGCGCCAGGGGGAAGGACGAAGGCGTCAATCGGCGAGCGCAGATCTTGTTTCTGACGGCGTGGAG
>Ga0307475_10001754_pt1 | contig 12943 bp, 9 predicted proteins | sample atmos_gasesECM1C_FD_203317 | JGI IMG/M metagenome (GOLD analysis project Ga0307475, IMG submission 203317) | Hardwood forest soil microbial communities from Morgan-Monroe State Forest, Indiana, United States - atmos_gasesECM1C_515 | ecosystem: Environmental > Terrestrial > Soil > Temperate... | reverse complement strand
AAAGTCTTGGCGCCATTCAAAACCCAATGATTGCCGTCTCGCACCGCCGTCGTTCGCGTCCCCCCCGCATCCGAGCCCGCCTCCGGCTCGGTCAGCGACCACGCCCCGATCGCCTTCCCTGAAGCCAACGGCACAAGATACTTCTTCTTCTGCGCCTCGGTCCCAAACTTGAAAATGTGGTTGGAACACAGCGAATTGTGCGCCGCAACGATCAACCCCACCGAGCCATCCACTCGCGCCAGCTCTTCAATCGCCAGCGCGTATTCGATGTAGCCCAGCCCGGCGCCGCCATATTGTTCCGGAAAAATCACGCCGAGCAGTCCCATCTCCGCCAGCTTCGGCATGATCTCTATCGGAAAGTGGGACGCCTCGTCCCACTCCATCACGTGCGGCGCAATTTCGCCCTCGGCGAATTCCCTCACACTGCGGCGAAGCTGCTGCTGTTCCTCAGTGAAACTGAATTCCACGGTCGCCTCGGCACTCCATTGTTGTTGGCAATAAGCAGACAAACTTTTGCTTATCTTATGATTCTACACGAGCGCTGCCAACAATCCGCATCGCCTCCCGCACTTTTTTCTGTTTTAGCAATAAGCGGCGTGGTCGAAAGGACATGTAAACGAGATGTTTGCGGCGCCCTTTTTTTAGGCGCCCACCTTCTGCGTTTTTGCGACAACTTCCTTCAGCACGGCGAGCGCCCGCTCGATCCCCGCCCGGTCCACGTCGCAGTGCGTAACCACCCGCACCGAGTACAGCGCCGTATCCTGTGCCCACACGCCGTGCGGATGCAGCGCGTCGCACAACTCCACCGCGGTTTTTCCGGTCTTCGAGCAATCAAAAATCACAATGTTTGAGCGAACTTTCTTCGCATCAATGTTTAGCCCTGGAATTTCCGCGATTCCCTCCGCCAGCCGCTTGGCATTCTCGTGATCGATGTGCAGCCGCGCCGGAGACTTTTCCAGCGCAATCAGTCCTGCCGCCGCAATCACGCCCGCTTGCCGCATCCCTCCGCCAAACATTTTTCGGTACACGCGCCCCTTCTCGATGAACGCTTTCGTACCCGCAATCATCGATCCCACCGGCGCGCCCAGCCCTTTCGACAAACAAAACATCACCGAATCCACTTTTCGCGTCATCACCGCCACGTGGTCTCCCAGCGCCGTCGCGGCATTAAAAATCCGCGCTCCATCCAAATGCACCTTCAACCCCATCTTGTGCGCGTGGTCGCAAATATCATCCACCTGCGCCGTGGGATAAACCGTCCCGCCCGCCATGTTGCTCGTGTTTTCCAGGCACACCAGCGCCGTCTGCGAATCGTAATAAATCTTCGGCCGGATCACCGCCTCAATCTGCTTCCAGGTCAAAATTCCATCTTCCCCGCGCGCCACTCGTGGCATGCACCCCGCAATCGCCGACATCGAAGCCAGCTCGTACAAATTCACGTGCGATCGTTCTTCGCAAATCACTTCGTCGCCATGATGCGTCCACACCTTGATGGCAATCAGATTCCCCATGCATCCCGTCGGCACAAACAGCGCCGCCTCCTTCCCAAAAATCTCCGCTGCACGCCGCTCCAGCTTATTGACCGTCGGGTCCTCTCCGTACACATCATCCCCAACCTCAGCCTCCGCCATCGCCCGCCGCATTTCCGCCGTCGGCCGCGTCACCGTGTCGCTCCGCACGTCCACCACGCCTTCCGGAATCTTTCCCGCCTCCGCTACTTGGTCCGGATCCACCCTCTGATTCCCCTTCGCCACCGTATAACTCATGTTTTTCCCTTCTCCGTGGGCTCTGTGCTCTCCGTGTCCTCTGTGTTAAAAAGCCTTTCTCTACTTCATCAATAGTCGACCGTTCCAAGTTTTACTTCATCAACTCCACAAACACCTCATTCGAGACACTCAATCTCCCCGACGCCAGCCGCACGAAGTTCCCGTCACGCTCCACCAGCCCCGCCGACGCCAGAGGATCAAATCGCTCCGTCAGCGCCACACCATATTCCTGCTCGATTCGCCCCACATCAATTCCATCCAACTGCCGCAGCCCGAGAAACAACTCCTCCTCCAGCGCGCTCGCCGCCGTCAAAACTTCATGCTGCTCCACCGGCAACCGCCCGCTCTGCACCGCCGTCACATAAGCCGCCGCATCACGCGCGTTCGCCCATCGCTCCGTCCCCGAAAACGAATGTGCCCCCGCCCCAAATCCCAAGTACGGCTCCCGCCGCCAGTATTTCAGGTTATGCCTCGATTCAAACCCCGGCTTCGCCCAATTCGAAATCTCGTAGTGATGATACCCCGCCGCTCCCAGCGCCTCCTGCGCCATCTCATAAAACTCCGCCATCTCATCTTCGCTCGGCACCGCCCCGGCGCTGTACTTCCCTCCGCCTTGCAGCAGCTCCTTCCCCAGCCGGCTCCCCTCATCAATCTCCAGCAGGTAAACCGAAACGTGCTCCGGCGCCAGCACCGCCAATTCTTCCAGTGATTGCCGCCAGCTTCGCTTCGTCTGGTGCGGCAACCCTGCAATTAAATCAAAGCTGATATTCCGGATTCCCGCCTCCCGCAGAATCGGCACCGCCCGGTAAATATCCGCCCGTCGGTGCATCCGCCCCGCCGCCACCAATTCCTTGTCCACAAACGATTGCAGCCCAAAACTCACCCGGTTAATCCCCGTCCGCACCCACGCCGTCGCCTTCCCCGCCTCCACCGTCTCCGGGTCCGCCTCCAGCGTCACCTCTTCAAAGTCGACCTCGAATGTCGCCCGAATTGCATCCAGAATGTCTTGCAAATGTGCAGGATCCAGCAAACTTGGCGTCCCCCCGCCAATGTAAACCGTGTCCGCGATGGCTTCGTGGCACAGCCACTCGAGGCTGTGCACCTTTCCCGCCAAGCCCACACACCAGTCCACCCCAGCCTCCCTCAACAATTCGCGGTGCCCCCGAATTTCCCGGCAAACCGCCTCCACATACGGCGCAAACCGGCTGCTAGCCACCACTCCCGTATGAAAATTACAATACGTACACTTCGTCTGGCAGAACGGCACCTGCACGTAAATCCCGAGCTTTCCCATCACCAAAAACTCTAGCACACCCCGACCCAAACCTCTGCTTGACTTTCCCATAATCGTGTGTATAATTATCGCTGTAGATTACTGCACCTGGCGTGCGGGAGCTTGCTCCCGCTTTTCCTTTTTAATGCAGCTCTTGCAAGTCAAAAACAACCGCAAGTCGCGCCCTTTAGAATCAATCACTTACGAATTGCAAATCTTGTAAGTCCTTTTTTTTTGAAAACGATACGAATTGGTGGGGGGATGGGGGCGGCTAGGCCTGTTTGAAAGCAATTTTAATCCGCCACAATCTTCACCTGCAGCCGCCGCTCGCGTGGACCGTCAAACTCGCAAAAGAACACCCCTTGCCAGCGCCCTAGCACCAGTTTGCCGCTTTCCACATGGATGATTTGACTTGCCCCCACGAGCACCGACTTTACATGGGAGTCCGAGTTGCCCTCGCTGTGCCGATACGGCCCCGTCTTCAGGATCAGCCGGTCCAGCGCACCCTCGACGTCGCGGGCCACATCCGGATCCGCGCATTCATTGATGGTGATCGCCGCCGTCGTGTGCGGCACATACAAATAGCAAATTCCGGTGCCGACGCCCGACGCCGCGACAGCCTTCTGCACTTGCGCCGTAACGTCCACAAGCTGCGTCCGCCGATCCGTTTTCACATGCAAAGTCTGCATGCGTCCTCCCGCTACATCGGAATGTCTTTGTAGCGCCGGCCTTCAGGCCGGCATCTTGGTTTGAGAGCTTACGGCAGCTGCATGATGAAGTGATGCCCGATTTTCTTTCCCGTAGAATGTTTCTGCAATTCGCTCAGACCGCCCGCTCCCCATCGCGCCAGAAACGGCAGCAGGCACAATTCCCGCTCCTGCGGGCCCTTGTGCGGATAGAGCAGCGATTCCAGATACAGTTCATGCGCGGAGATCAACCCCGTTTTTTGGTCCTGTGCGCGCCCCGCCTTGCGCCGCAGCTTGTCGATCTGGAATTCGATTCTCTTGCGCGCGCGTTCCACCGTGCCCTTCAGCGTGGGATCGAGTTTCTCGATCCGCTTGCCAAGCTGCGCGAGCATCTTCGCAATCTGTTTCTGATCGCGACCGAAGTTTTTCTCGAGCGACTTGGAGACCGACCGGCGCTCCATTTTGTGCCGCAAGTCTTGCGCGCCTGACCAAGCATCCTCCACGGTCAAGCCGTACTTGCGCAGCAGCTTATTGGCCTTCGCATCCACGACCGTGAATCCCGCACGCGGCAGCATCACCGGCATCCTTCCAAGCAGATGCGTGTACACCACTTCCGACTGCGCAAAGTAAGCGATCTCCGCCGGGCCTGCAATATACGCCGCGGTGGGAAGCAGATAGTCCTGCACGACCGGCCGGAAGAGCGCATTGGGGCTGAACTTTTCCGGCTCCATATGCGTCATGTGCACCAACTCTTCGCGCGGCCACGTTTTCTCGCCGGCTTGAAATTTCCCGCCGTTCGCCGTCACCACTTGCCGTACACCATCGGCCAAATGAAACAACAACGTGCTGCGTGACGTCACTTTAACTTGGACTTCAAAGCCCGCGCGGTCCAAATCTTTCCCGCGCTGCAACAATTTTTCGTTCAACGCGTCGCGATCCGCCAGCGCGTGCTGATAGAGCGGCGCCGCAATTTTGTGCAGACCAGGATCGAGCGGGTCCATCAGAATCAAGCCCTGTTGCGCAAACAGCCGCGCGAATAATTTGCCGAACGCGCTCCCGTACGTTTCCTCCGCCCGGTAGCTTTCCGCCAAATACTGCGCCAGCAAATCGCTTCCCTGGTTCGCAAGCAATTCCGCGGCTTCCTGCACGAGCGGCTCGATCTGCGCGCCGAGCGGGATTCGGCCCACCGGCCGTCCTGCTTCCGTAGCGGCCGGCAGTTCAAAGCGCACCAACTTGCCCTTGTCGAACCAGGTGGAATGCCGTACCTCATCGAGATCATGATCTTCCGTGGCCATCCAGAAAATCGGCACAGCTGGAATTCCGTCGCGCGTCAACTCTTCAGCGATTTGAATGGCCGTCAGCGCCTTATAAACGGAATAAGCCGGTCCGCTGAACAACCCTACCTGCTGCCCGGAAACGACCGCGACCGCGCCCTTTTCGAGCCGGTCCAAGTTGGACAGCGTTTCTTCTCCCGCCCCGAGGGCGATGTTCTGTTGACGCAGAATGGAAGAAACTTCTTCTCGACGCTCGTGCGGATAGTCCAGCCTCCCAGCCATGCGCGTCACCGCCCCCATCGTCGGCGGATGCGCATAGAACGACTTCACTTTTTCAAATTGATCGAGGTACTCAAGAAAGAGCTTCGGCTGATGAGGAAGCTGCCTGAAGTCGAGGGGGGTACAATCCATGAGCGGTTAGATGATACTCGCGAGAAAACGTCTCATCAATGGAGAGCGATTGTTCGGAATCAGGCCCTGACGGCGGCCGGCTCAAGGGTTGCCAGAAACTCCGTAAGACGTTTCTTTTGTTCATCGTGCAGGGGGAGAAGTGGCAAACGCGGAACGCCGCCGCGGTATCCGCGTTGGTCCATGGCGTACTTTACGCCGGCAATGCTGAGTTCCGAAACGATCAGTTTTGAGGCGCGCGCCAGAATGAATTGCAGCTCGCGCGCTTTTTCGTGATGGCCTTGCCGGAACAAATCAAACAGCGCCACGCACTTTTCCGGAAGCGCGCATGCGAGAGCCAGAATCGCTCCTCGCGCGCCAATTGCCAATGACGGATACACCGTCGCCGCGGAACCAACCAACACCTGAAACCGCGGCGGAGTTGCCCCGATAATGTCTCCGATGCCCAGAACATTTCCCGAACTGTCTTTGATGCCGATAATGTTGGGATGCTCGGCCAGCGCGGCAACGTCCGCGGCCGCCAGCGTAACGCCCGTGTACTGCGGAATCGAATAGAGCATCACCGGAATAGGAGACTCGTCTGCCACTCGCCGGAAATGCGCGATTAGCACCTCAGGCTTGTACGCGGGTTTGTAATAGTACGGCGTCTTCACCAACGCCGCGTCGTATCCCAGTTCCGCGGCCCGCTTCGTGCGCTCAATGGTTTCTGCCGTGGACTCCGCGCCTGTTCCGGCAAGCAGCTTTTTTCCTATGGCCGCCGCATCTTTCACGGTGACAAGAATTCCGTCCATCTCCGTTCGCGTGAGCAGCACGGATTCTCCGGTGGAACCCACGGCCACATAACCTGCCAGATCGGTCTGGTTGTAGCGATGAACGTTGTGTTTCAAGTCGGCAAGAGACACTGAACCGTCGTGCGCAAATGGCGTAGTCAGTGCGGCGAAAACTCCCGAGAAAATCACGGCTTAATCTCCTGACGGCACGCCTGAGGCTGCCGCCCGTCCGCGATGCAAATCCTGCAGCGCCGCAACTTCCGTTCCCTGCTCGAGCAGCGCGTGAATTCCGCGCGCGGCGGCATGCGCTGCAGCCAGCGTGGTGATGCACGGTATGTTGTAACGGATTGCCGCGCGCCGGATCGATTTCTCATCGTAGAACGATTCGCGGCCCAGGGGCGTGTTGATCACCAGATCGATCTTGCCCGTTTTCACCAGGTCCACAATGTTCGGCCGGCCCTCGTTCACTTTGAATACCGGCTCGGCCTCAATGCCCGCGGTTTCCAAGGCAGCGGCGGTTCCCCGGGTGGCGAGCAGACGAAAACCCAGCGACGAAAGTTCTTTTCCAAGCGCTCCCAGTTGCTTTTTGTCGCGGTCGTTCACGCTGAGAAAAACTGTGCCCTTGCGCGGCAACCGCTGCCCGGCCGCAAGCTGAGCCTTCGCGAACGCTTGCCCGTACGAAGTCGAAATTCCCATGACTTCGCCCGTCGAGCGCATCTCGGGGCCAAGGATGGTATCCACGCCGCGGAATTTGTTGAAGGGAAACACCGGCGATTTCACGGAATAAAATTCGTGCACAGTAATTTCCGCCACGCCGTTGTGCTGCACCGTGGGCAGATTCAGAGCTGCCAATTTCTTTCCGGTCATTAATCGCGCCGCAACTTTCGCCAGCGGCACTCCCGTCGCTTTGCTCACGAACGGGACAGTGCGCGACGCGCGCGGATTTACTTCCAACACGAAAACGGTGTCACGCTGAATCGCATACTGCACATTCATCAAGCCAACCACTTTCAACGCCAGCGCCAGCCGTTTCGTATATTCGCGAATGTGATCGAGAATCGCCGGCGACAAGCTCACGGGCGGAAGCACGCAGGAAGAATCTCCTGAATGTACTCCTGCTTCCTCGATGTGCTCCATAATTCCGCCAATGACGACGTCCGTTCCATCAGCAAGCGCGTCCACATCAATTTCCGTCGCTTCCTCGAGGAATTGGTCGATCAGCACGGGCCGCGCCGGCCCCATCAGCGCCGCTTGCGCCACGTAATCCTGTACGGTGTTCACGTCGTACGCGATGACCATCGCGCGACCGCCCAGCACGTAACTTGGGCGAACCAGCACGGGCAATCCAATTTCGCCGGCCACGCGCGCCGCTTCTTCCGGCACCAGCGCCGTAGCATTGCGCGGCTGCGGAATTTTCAGCTCCTCGAGCAAACGCCCAAAGCGCCGGCGGTCTTCCGCAAGATCGATAGATTCCGGAGCCGTGCCGATAATGGGAACGCCGTTGCGCTTCAGTTCGAGCGCGAGATTCAAAGGCGTTTGGCCGCCAAACTGAACGATCACTCCTTGCGGCTTTTCGCGCTCCACGATGGCCAAAACGTCTTCCAGCGTGAGCGGTTCGAAATAAAGGCGGTCGGAAGTATCGTAGTCCGTCGAAACCGTTTCGGGATTGCAATTCACCATGATGGTTTCGAAGCCGTCTTCGCGAAGCGCGAACGCAGCATGGCAGCAGCAATAATCAAATTCGATTCCCTGCCCGATGCGATTCGGCCCGCTGCCCAGAATCATGACCTTGGGCCGCGCCTGAGCGCCCGATTCGTCCTCGTCTTCGTAAGTGGAATAAAGGTACGGCGTGAAGGATTCAAATTCCGCCGCGCAGGTATCGACACGCTTGAAGACGGGGGTCACGCCGTAGCGCGCGCGTTGCAACCGCACGGATGCGGACGTGGTTCTCCAGATTTGCGCTAATTGCTCATCGCTGGTTCCGTGGCGCTTGACCTCGCGCAATAATTCCTTCGACGCCGTCTCGACGGTGACCGCCGCCGCGCGCCTGTTCATCGCCGTCAATTCCTCGATTTGCTGGATGAACCATGGATCGATTTTTGTCAGCTCGCAAATTTCTTGCGCCGGCAAGCCGCGGTCCATGGCCGTCAACAACCAGTGGATGCGATCCGGCCGAGGCGTCGCCAGTTTTTCCCGCAGCAGCGAATCCGGCGTTTCCGACGGCGCGCGCCAAGGCGTGCTCGGTTCCAGAGAGCGAATCCCCTTCTGCAGCGCTTCTTTAAAAGTCCGGCCAATGGCCATGACTTCTCCGACCGATTTCATTTGCGTTCCGAGAGTGCTGTCCGCGCCGGGAAACTTTTCGAACTGCCACTTGGGAATTTTCACGACGACATAATCTATCGTTGGTTCAAAACACGCCGGCGTCTTTTTCGTGATGTCGTTGGGAATTTCGTCCAGCGACATTCCCACGGCCAGCCGCGCTGCGATTTTCGCGATCGGAAAACCGGTCGCTTTGCTGGCCAGCGCGGAACTGCGCGAAACGCGTGGATTCATTTCGATGACCACCATGCGGCCGTTTTCAGGATTCACGGCAAACTGCACGTTCGAACCGCCAGTCTCCACACCGACTTCGCGGATGATGGCGGCCGCAGCATCGCGCATGCGCTGAAATTCCTTGTCCGTCAGCGTCTGCGCGGGAGCCACGGTGATCGAATCGCCGGTGTGCACGCCCATGGGGTCGAAGTTTTCGATGGTGCAGATCACCACAAAGTTGTCGCGGAAGTCGCGCATCACTTCGAGTTCGTATTCTTTCCAGCCGAGAACGGATTCTTCCACCAGTGCTTCGTGCACCGGGCTCAAGTCCAGCGCGTGAGCGATGGCTTCGCCGAACTCTTCTTTGTTGTAGGCGATGGAGCCGCCCGTTCCGCCGAGCGTGAACGACGGTCGAATGACCAGCGGGAATCCCAACTGATCGCAGAGCCGCAACGCATCTTTCGCATTGTTCACTAGCGCGGAGGCGGGAACTTCCAGGCCAATTTTGCGGCAGGCATCCTTAAACCACAGGCGATCTTCGGCGACTTTAATCGCGCGCAGGGACGCGCCGATCATTTCCACTTTGTATTTTTCGAGGACGCCGCTTTCGGAAAGTTCGACAGCGAGGTTCAGCGCGGTTTGGCCTCCGACCGTGGGCAACAGAGCATCGGGTTTTTCCCGCGCGATAATTTCCTGGAGATATTCCTTGGTGAGCGGCTCAATGTAAGTGCGATGCGCGAGTTCCGGGTCGGTCATGATGGTCGCGGGATTCGAATTTACGAGCACGACCTGATAGCCCTCTGCGCGCAGCGCCTTACACGCTTGCGCACCGGAGTAGTCAAACTCGCAAGCCTGGCCGATGATGATCGGCCCCGACCCGATAATCAGAATCTTCTTGATGTCCTTACGTTTGGGCATATTTTCCGGTAAAACTTTTCAACGGCGCGAACTGCCCGGCTGGGCAAACTCTTTCATCAGATCGGTGAACTGGGTGAACAAGTAGTGCGAATCATGCGGGCCGGGCGAAGCTTCCGGATGGTATTGCACGCTGAAGAGCGGCAGCGACTTGTGGCGCATGCCCTCGTTGGTATTGTCGTTCAAATTGATATGCGTAATTTCGACTTTGCTGGAGGGCAGCGATTCCGGATCGACGCAGAAACCATGATTCTGGGCAGTAATTTCCACTTGTTCCGTGAGCAGATTTTTTACCGGATGATTCGAGCCGTGATGGCCGAATTTCAGCTTGAACGTTTTTCCGCCCAGCGCCAGGCCGCATAACTGGTGCCCCAGACAAATTCCGAAAACCGGCACATGGCCGATCAGCTTCTGAATATTCTCCACCGCGTAACCGACCGGCTCCGGATCGCCCGGCCCGTTCGAGAGGAAGACTCCGTCCGGCTTCATCGCCAGAACGTCTTCGGCGGAAGTCTGCGCGGGCACAACGTAGACTTCGCAGTGGTGGTCGACAAGCAGGCGCAAAATATTCTGCTTGATTCCGTAGTCGTAGGCCACCACGCGATGTCCCCGCGTTTCCTCTTCGGCGTCTGATCCACCCATTTGTTCCGACCAGGGCGAGATCGCGACTTCTACGGAGCCTTTATCCCACCCGTAAGGCTTGCCGCAAGTGACGCGGCTGGCGAGTTCCTGCCCGGCCATGCTGGGCAATTGCTTGGCTTCGAAGATCAATTGTTCGGCAGGCGTTCCATCCGTCGCGACAATGCCGCGCAGCGCACCAACGTTGCGAATGTGGCGCACCAGCGCGCGAGTATCGATGTCCCAAATAACGGGAATCTTGTGCCGGTTCAAATACAATTGCGTGGTCTCTGCCGAGCGCCAGTTGGAAGAAACTTGGGAGAATTCCCGCACGATGAGAGATTCGATGTAAGGCCGCGAGGATTCCTCATCTTCGAGATTGGCGCCGACGTTTCCGATGTGCGGATAGGTCAAACAGACAATTTGACCGGCATAGCTGGGGTCGGTGAAAACTTCCTGGTACCCGGTGAGGCTGGTATTGAAAACGACTTCGCCGCCGCGGCGCGTAATCGCGCCCGCCGCGCGGCCGTTAAAGACGCGCCCGTCTTCCAGCGCGAGGATCGCGGGTCGGTGGAGAACTTCGGTCAGTGGTTCCTCCCGTGTTTCTCATCAAAATTTACCATTCACTTTGTGTCGGCGTCCGTGGTCGAGAGCGAGCCGAAATGATCCACCGGCCAGTAGGCAAAGACGGCGCGCCCGTAAATGTTCTGGATGGGGACCGGACCGAACACGCGGGAATCATTGGAGCTGATGCGGTGATCTCCCATAACAAAATAACAGTCCTTGTCTACGAGCTTTGGCCCAAAATCGCTCAGGTCCTCGTACTGCGGGGGAACATATGGCTCTAGGACAATTTTCCCGTTGACGTACACCGTGCCCTGGCGGATTTCCACGGTTTCGCCCGGCAAGCCGATCACGCGCTTGATGAATGATTTCGAGTGGTCGAACGGATACCAGAACACCACCACATCGCCGCGCTGAATGGGCTCGAAACGGTATACAAATTTGTTGATGAAGATGCGCTCCTGGTCGGAGAGCAGCGGGGCCATGCTGGTGCCTTCGACTTTTACCGGCTGATACAAGAAGACGATGATCACCAGGGCAAGGCCAATGGCGATCAGCAGGTCGCGTGTCCAGACGCGAATTTCGCTGCGCAAGGAGTGCAGCGGTGTGGAGCGCTCAGTGGTCGCAGACGGAGCCAGCTGCGCATTTCTCACGCTAGCCGCCATTTGGGAAGCGGTCACAACAGAAGATGCTGCCGGAACAGAGATCTCCGGTGAGGTCGAGGTTGCGGGCTGTTTCTCGTCCGGTCTATCCATTTTTGAGTGCCTCATATTTATAGCATGGCCATCGCGGCCCGCGCCAGGTGCGAATTGCCCCATTCGTTACCGCAAGCAACGGTCGCGAACGACTACCTACGGCTACCTACACTGATTATGATTCACCGAGCCCCGCGGTCGTTCCAAACAAATATTTGGATGCTTAACGAATGGTGAAAGGAATTGGTGGCAAGGCCGGCGCCCTATTATTCGTCACCGAGAGCGAAGTTCAGGGAGGCCAGTGCGGTGATGACAGCGGTCTCCGTGCGCAGGATTCTGCGGCCGAGGGAGGCTTCCAGGAACCCGGAGCGCTGAGCTGCCGCGAACTCGGCGTCGGTCCAACCGCCTTCCGGGCCGATCGCTAGCGTGGCGCTGGCCGCCTGCTGGCCTTGCAGAACTTTTCGCAAGGATGCGGCCGTTGGCCGCTCGGAAAGGAGCACGCCCAAAGCATCTTTGCGCGAAGCGAACGCGCTGTCTGGTTTTGCCAAGCCGGCCAACACTGGCACGCGGACGCGCCGGGATTGCTGCGAGGATTCCAAGAGGATTTTCTTCCAGCGGTCCGCACGTTTTGCTGCGGCGGCGAGCAGAGCCTTGTCACAGCGTTCAGTGGCGAGGGGGACGATTGTGCTCACTCCCAGTTCCGTGACTTTTTCGATGGCCCATTCGAAGGCGTCAAACTTCACTACGGCCAGGAGTAGCGTGACATCAACGCTCGGGTGGAAGGCGGGCAACTGCTCCACTAAAGCGAATTGGATGCGATCGCGGCTGACGTTTTCAATGCGGCCGAGCCACACTTGTTCGCCATCGCTCAATTCGTAGAGCTGGCCGGTTTGGGCGCGCAGGACGCGGCCAAGGTGGTGCGCCGCTTCGCCTTCCATGAAGGCGCGATCAGCCTCGAATTGTTCAACGAAGAACCGTCTGCGCACGGGGGAGATTCTAGCTTAGATACGGTTCCGCGTACGTACGCCGGCAGAAAGAAAAAGATAGCGAGTAGCCCGTTTGTCGGGAGTTGGTGCGGAAGAGCGAATTTGGGATTGCCCGACCGTGACAGTCGGCCTGTACTTGCGGACAGATAATCCTTGAGCAATTTGCCCTTCGCCACCTGATTCTCTGGCGAGCCCCTCTTATAAACTTTGACTAGGAAGGAGTGAATCCATGACGAACATACCGGAAGTCGAGGAGCGGATTCACGAAAATGAGCTGGCCGACGGGCCGTCCAACCCAGTGGCACAACACGTTTACGACGGTTTTGGCAAGAGGCAAAGCAGGTCAGCGCCGTCGTTGGTTCTTGGAGCGGCCGCGATAGGGCTTGTTCTGGTTCTTGCTTCCATTTTCGGTCTGTGGCTTGTGAGGTCGGTCAGGCGATTGAACCGAGAAGTGGC
>Ga0307475_10001753_pt1 | contig 12952 bp, 9 predicted proteins | sample atmos_gasesECM1C_FD_203317 | JGI IMG/M metagenome (GOLD analysis project Ga0307475, IMG submission 203317) | Hardwood forest soil microbial communities from Morgan-Monroe State Forest, Indiana, United States - atmos_gasesECM1C_515 | ecosystem: Environmental > Terrestrial > Soil > Temperate... | reverse complement strand
CCGACCGGGAAAGGCGCAGGCGCGTCATTGTAGAGAATGATGTTCTTTCCGGCGTAACCGGCGAAGTCCACAATCAAATCAGGGCGTTCCGCCGGAGCGACAATCAAAGAACCGCTAACGCCGCTCGCGCTAAAGGGCACGTTCAACGGCACCAATGCTGGCGCGGGCAGGAACCCGCCCTCGGTACCGATGAGCAAGAAGTTAGGGGTGGAGTTCCCGCTGGGTGTAGGAGCTGCCGCATTCTTGAATGGCTGGTTTGTCGGATTTCCGGAAGCGGAGAGGGTAATCCCATTCGGGCTTCCATCGTCAACAAACATCTGTAGGTTCAAGAAGCGGGCGTTGCACGCATTCAGAAGGCGGAGCCGGTATCTCCGGGCTTCCACAGTCACTTCCGGATAAACCGTCCCGTTCACCAGCATGGTGTCACCGAAGTACTCTGGGATGACTGACGGATCGGGCGGAGCTCCAGCTGGCGTCGGTCCGAGCGGACCCCAGCGCGTGAGATCGTAAACATGTGCGTACCACAACGACCCCACGCCCGTTGGTCCAGGCCAAGTCGGGTCAACTGTGAATATGTTTGGTCCGACAAAGATCTTGTCCTGGAAAACGAGCGGGATCTCGCGGCCGCCATTCTCAATGTAATCGGGAAGGCCTTTGTTTCTAAGCCCCGCTTCAAACGCGTCCCGAATGATGTACGCGCTCGCGATACCTGCGTAGGCGTTGATGCGAGTAATGCCGAACGCGTGGTCGTGATACCACATGAACCGCGCGCTCTGGTCATTGGGGTAGTAGTATTCAGCCTGACCATTGCCGCCGGGAGCGCCGGGAATAACGTTGTTCAAGAAGCTCATCCCGTGAGTGCCATTGGGGGCGAACCAGTCGAACGGGCCGCCGTCACTGATCCACGGAACGTGTCCGCCATGGACGTGGACTGCCGTGCGGTTCTGTAGCTGGTCAGCACCCGGGATGGTGGTGTCGACCGGCATCGTGTGTATCTGGCCCCACGGATTGTTAGCCACGGGCAGTTGATTCTGGAACGTGATCTGTATCGGCTGCCCCTTTTGGGCAACGATGATGCCGCCGAGGTGCCGTGGCGTTTTAGGACCAGCGACAAGGTAGTTGTTTGGTACGAAGCCCCAAAGCGTCGTGGGACTGAGGGCGCTGTGCAACGTATCCGTGAACTGTCTCATGTTAATCGTATAGTGCGTTGCTCCGGTGGCCGCTATACCGTCGCTAGCCGCCACGCCGATTTGTGTGGCTAGCGAGAGCACATCGTTGCCGCGGAGTGCTTGGCTGAAGAGCGTCAGCCCAAGCCCCGAGCTCTGCGCAAAGGCCAACGCCTTTTCTGGGGCGCCTAATTCGTAGAAAGCCGCCCCGGCTCCCACGAGGGCACTTGTCTTGATGAAATCGCGTCGATTCATTTATCTCTCCTTGCGGTCCATAGGCCTGGCTGGAGTCGTTCTTGGTAAAGTTTGTGAGCTGGGACGCTACAGAGGGCACGCGACTTACACCAGATCTGATCCCGTTCTTAGGATTGGGAAGTGATCTTCCGCGGCGTCAGCCTTGCCCTTTTGGCACTACGCCTGTCTGCGTGAGTGCTGCTCTATCCTCCTCACTCGCTTCCTTCGCACGAGGACGAAATCCCGACCGCGACCAAAATGGCCGACTATGTCTGAACCTGGGTAAGGGGCCTAACAGATATAAGGGGCCTTATTGTTATCGGAGACCTATCAAGTAGGCCGCCGCGTGAAACGCGACGAACTTGATGGAGCACATTTCACATATGCCGGAATACATACGCAAGAACGTAAATCACACGAGGTTGTGAGCTAGGTCACAATAAGCGTTGTGTCCTACCAGGTCACGCGTGTACGGCCTGCCACCGCAGCATTAGTCGCTGCCAAGACGACTGTCGAGATTCTGGGGCCGACCATAAATCAGCCGACAGCCCGTCAAGCCGTGCGGGCGCAAGTCCGGGGCCTGGCCAAACACTGAGGCGACGTTCATGGATACGAGCAGGTGCTTGTACCCGCCCGAGGACGACCCATTTTGGTTAAACTTGGTGCGCCACGTTAGGTCACACTCACGCTTCGGTACTTCACGACGTCGGCGTACCCGCCAAGATCGCTCAGCAGCAACTCCGGACAGTACGAGTGGAAGGGATGTGGGATGGAAATCTTAGGCCGTTAACACTTGGCGGCAAGCGGGCGTCTTCGAGAGGGATTGCGTGAAGGGCTAAAGACCAAGCCCATCAGGAGACTCGCCATGATGCCGAAACTGCCTCGTTTGATCCTCGCTGCGCTGCTGGCTGGCTCCCTCATCATTTCGAGCGAGCTTCCCGCGAAAAGGGTATTTGGCGGGCTGAGGGTGCATGAGTGGGGCACGTTCACCTCGGTTGCTGGGCCCAACGGCCAAGCCGTGGAATGGTCGCCGTTGACCGGCTCCACGGATTTGCCAGGCTTTGTCGAACATTTTCGCAACGGCGGATTCAAGCTGGGGTTGCGCGGCACCGTGCGCATGGAGACGCCCGTCGTGTATTTCTACGACTCGCGCGAAGAGAGCGTCTCGGTGAAGGTCAGGTTCACACGCGGCCTGATCACCGAGTGGTATCCTCACGCCAGCCGTGTGGAACCGACGGCAACTCTTTTTGACCGGAGTCTGTACCAACCGCAGCCGGACGGAAGCATCGCGTGGGACATGGTCACCGTCTCGCCCAGCCTAGGCGCCGAATTTCCGCGCCAGGCCCAGGACAGCCACTACTACTCGGCGCGACAGACTTCGGCGACACCGCTTCGGGTGATGACGCCGACAGGCGAACAGCACGAGAAGTTCCTTTTTTATCGCGGCGTGTCCACGTTCCGCGTACCCCTTTCCGCACAACTGACTGTCGACGGCAAAGTGCAGATCGAAAATGGCGCGGAGGAAGAGATACCGAATACGATTCTGTTCGAACGGCGCGGCGAGAAAGCGGGCTACCGCATTGGCGGAGCCATCGCGAAAGAAGCGACGCTCGAACCACCTGAGCTGACCGGCAATATCGACGACCTGGGAAGAGAGCTAGAGGGAATGCTGGTGGGGCAAGGGCTGTATGCGGACGAGGCGCAAGCCATGGTGGAGACCTGGCGCGGCTCGTGGTTCGAAGAAGGAAGCCGCCTGATTTACATCCTGCCTGCCGGATTTGTGAACGGCATTTTGCCGCTGTCCATCGATCCGGCGCCGGCCGAAATCGCCCGGGTGTTCGTCGGAAGGCTGGAACTGGTCACTCCTCGCACAAGAAGCGCCGTGGAAACGGCCTTTGCCAAGCACGACCAGCCGACGTTGGAAAAATATGGGCGGTTCCTTGAGCCGATTCTCGAAACGATGCTGGCGAGAGATGCCCATCGCTCGCGGGTTGCGAAGCTCAACGAGTATCTGGGTGCGCTGCAATCCTCACTGATGGCCCAGGCACGCGGCCAAAAATGATGTGCGCCCGAAATGGAATGCGAGACGCTGCGGCAAAAAATGGAAGGCCCGCGGATCGATCCGGCCGAGCAGGGGCAGGACTGATCGCGCCCGTACGGGAGTAGAGGCGGCGGCGTGGCGGGCAACTCCTAGTGCTGCTCGGCGGCCACGGGCTCGGCGAAGGTAACGAAGTGCCCGCCCGGATCCTGGACGGCGAACTCCTTCATGCCATAAAACGCGGTCCTCACCGGCATGACCAGCCGCGCATCCTTCATGGCGGCGACCACGGCCTCGAGATTATCGACTTCCATGTAGAGATAGGTCGGACCCTTGCGGGCCTCCGCGGACATGGACGGCGGCGCGTCCTTTTCCACGCTCGAATAGCTCTGGTACATCACCTCGACCGAGCCTTTCTGGAAAATCACAAAGCCGAGCTTGCTTCCGTCGGGAACTTCAACCGTCTTGGCAAATCCGAGACGGTCCACCCAAAACGGGACGAGCGGCTCGATTTCCTTAACCAGCAGGACCGGGGTGATGCGCTTGACGTTCATGGTCGATTCTCCTTGAGAGGAATTAGCGTTCGTAGCGGAAAAGGCGAAGAGCCTGGCATGGGCACCCAAGGGCCGCGGTAACGTGACCGAGTTGCCCGGCGGACGGGTTGCGCCGAAGCATGGCGGATATTCTCCTGGTACTTTTCGCTCACAAGGCTCACAAGGGAAGCCCTTGACTCCTACACTAGTCTAAATTAGACTAGTCTAATTTAGATTAGTGTTGCGGGAAGATCGGATTTCTGTCAAGGAGATTCTTTTATGGCCACGGCGACAAGGCAGCTCGGCGACCTCATCTCGGTCGGGCCGGCGATGCTCCGGGACTTCGAGATGCTCGGAATCCGGAGCGTGGCGCAGCTCGCAAAGCAGGAGCCACGAAAAATGTATGAAAGGCTGACCCGCAAGACGGGACAGCGGCAGGACCCCTGCGTGCTGGACACCTTCTCGGCGGCGGTGGCGCAGGCCCGGAATCCACGCTTGCCCGCGGAGCAATGCGTGTGGTGGTACTGGAGCCGGAAGAGGACCTTAGCGAAGTGACTCGCCGAGGAGAAAGGCCGGAGCCGAAGGGAAAATTCTTGAAGTTGAACTTGTCGCATGCCACTCGCGCACGCGGAGCTGTCAGCGACCGAAGAAGTGTTCGCGCGAGGAGACCCGCGGCGCTGACGACGCCGGACCTGGTCGTGCTGAGCCTGCTCGCCGAGCGGCCGATGCACGGCCATCAGGCGGATCTGGAACTGGAACGGCGGGAGATTCGCGATTGGGCGCCGATTTCGCGGCCACAGGTGTACTACTCGCTGGACAAGCTCGAGCGCGCCGGGTTGCTGCGCACCTTGAAGACCGCTGAACCGGCCACTCGGCCGGAGCGCACCACGTTCGCAACCACGGAGAAGGGCCGCGAAGCGCTCGCGAACGCGCTCGAACGCGAGGAGTGGACCGCGCAGCGCGAGCACCCGGCGTTTCTGACATGGCTGGCGCTTTCCTGGCAGGCGCGGCCGGGCGTTTTCCAGAAGCAGCTGGAGAAAAGGCGGAGATTTTTGCTCAAGGAGCTGACGAGAGAAAAGAAAACGCTGCTCTCGATTTACGCCGAGGTCGGTCATAAGTTCCACGAAGCGGTTTGGATGGTCGGGTTGATGATCGATCAGCTGCGAACAGAGCTCCGCTGGAACCGGCAACTCGAACGCGACCTCAAAAGGCGAGCACCGGCGTTTCATTCGGTGTCCGGGCAGGGATTACCCGACTGAGCTTCAGCCAGCCGGAGAAGCTGCCCACGCCCCGTCGATAGAAACGGAGGTGCAAATTCCCGCACTGCGCATCGGCGCAGCATTCACGCTAGGTATTTACAAGAGAAGAGAGTTCGCGCGTCCCTACCTTACCGTCATGAACTGCGGCTTGCTCGGAGCGCTCCAGACCACTTTCCCCTTTTCGTCGTAGAACTGGAGCGATGCCTGACCGGGTATCACGGGCATGTCGTAGAGGCGCACAGACCGGCCGTTCTGATCCATTGCCGTCAAGCTCGGAGTGATGCCTAACCGGCCATAGACGTGGCCGTCTAGGTCCTTGAGAACGAAATCCTGGGCTTCGACAGTGCGGACGTGGAGCACGTCCGGCTCGACGCGATCAGGCTTTGCTTCGGCTCGGACACGCTCGGCGTGCCTGGTGCTCAGGAGCAGCATGGAAATAACGAACAATAGCGCGATCACGCTGGCGGATTTCCAACGGCGATTAGCGGCTTCGAGTTTCTCAACGCGAGCAGCCAAAGTCTCGACATCTGCGGGTGAAGAATTCATGGGCACCTCCTGGAGTTGGGCGGGCAGTCGCTATGGATTTGGACGAGGATGGGAATCTCATGGTGAGCACGGGCTCCTGCGTTCGCGCTCGCAAAAACCATCCCGTAGAGCCTATGCTAAAGGTATCCCTCTCTCACCCCTACACGGAGGAAACATGCGTTCACGCCTTTTGCAGCTTAGCCTTACCGGGATTTTGTCGGCGGCGCTATTCTCGAGTCCCGCTTTCGCGCAGGGCAACAGCCAAGGCCACGGCAAAGGAAAGGGGCACAACAAACACCAGGACGGCGACGACCAGGGAGAAAACAGCAAATACTTTTTTAGCGACCGCGATCGCGAAGCCATTACGCGCTACTATTCGAATCATGGTTCGAATCTGCCGCCGGGCTTGGCCAAGCGCGGCGGAAACCTGCCTCCGGGACTCGAAAAACACTTGGAGCGGAACGGCACGCTTCCGCCGGGGCTGCAAAAGCGGATCGAGCCCTGTCCCGCGGAACTTGAGCGACAACTGCCGCCGCTCCCCGCGGAATACCGGCGCGCGGTGATCGGAGCGCATGTCGTCATCTTCAATCGAAATACGAATGTGATTGTGGACATCATGAAGGAAGTGGTGAGGTAAGAAGGGACGGGCGACTCGTCGGCCAGCCATAAGTTACCGGGTACGGGCAGTTTGCCAAAGGCCAGGCCTCCCGACCCCAGCGGTAGGCTATAGGTTCAGAGAGCCCGAGAAGGAGACGCGGGACTTGCCGGATTCGGCGCGCTCGATGCGGCCGATGCGGAAGAATTTTTCGCGGCGCTTCTTGAGGTCGGCCTCGACGGACTTCACGAACTTCGGCGGCACGACCAGAATCATTCCCACGCCCATATTGAAAGACTGAAGCAACTCATCGGTGTCAATCTTCCCGAGCTTGGCGAGGTATTTGAAGATCGCCGGGACAGGCCAGGAAGCCAGATCGATTTCCGCTTTGACGCCGCTCGGCAACACGCGCGGCAAATTCCCGGGAATGCCGCCGCCGGTAACGTGCGCAAGCGCGGAGACCCAGCCTTTGGCGAGGATGGTTCGCAGAGCCGGCGCGTAGCAGAGATGGGGCTTGAGAAGCTCCGCGCCGATTTTGTTGCCCACTTCCGCGACATACGTTTCCGGCTTTAATTTTTCCACTTCGAAGATGAGCTTGCGCGCGAGGGAATAGCCGTTGGTGTGCAGGCCGGAAGAAGGCAGGGCGAGCAAGGCATCGCCCGGCTGAACGTTTTTGGCCGTGAGGAGCTTCTTGCGATCGACGGCGCCCACGATGAAGCCGGCCAGATCGTACTCGCCAGGCGGGTAACAGCCGGGCATTTCCGCGGTTTCCCCGCCGATGAGCGCGCAGCCGGCTTTGCGGCAGGAGCGGCTCATGCCTTCCACGAGCTGCTCGATCACTTGCGGCTCGAGTTTGCCCATGGCCAGGTAGTCGAGGAAAAAGAGCGGCTCGGCGCCCTGCACCAGGATGTCGTTGATGCAGTGATTGACCAGGTCGCCGCCAACGGTCGAGTGCACCCCCATGGTCATCGCCACCTTGAGTTTCGTGCCGACGCCATCGGCGCTCGAAACCAGCACCGGCTCTTTCCATTTTTTGTGGTCCAGGGCGAACAGCGCGCCGAAGCTGCCGATGGCTCCGAGAACGCCGGGGGTAAACGTACGGCTGGCATGATGCCGGATGCGCTGCTTGGCTTCATCGGCGACGGCGATATTCACACCGGCATCGGCGTATTTCATAGGCAGCGTGACCCGTGTTCCGCGAAAAACGCCGCGACACGTCTCGCGGACGAGCGGTCCTACAGAACTACAGTCCATCTTACGTCAAGAAGCCTGGAGGCGCCGTGGCGGGTGGCGGCGACTGCTTGCAAAACCTGATGAAAGCTCAAAAAGTGCGGAAGATCCGCCGCCAGCGCACCTCGCCGGGATGCAGGATGGCGTTCGCATAGGCGAAGAAGCGCTCGCGAAACTGGCCCGGTTCCCAGGCCTCCGGCGAAACGTCGAGGGACATGTAGATCATCACCGGCGTGCCGATGATGTCGTTACGCGGAACAGGGCCCCAGAAGCGGCTGTCGTAAGAATTGGCGCGATTATCACCCATCACGAAATAGCAGTCGGCGGGAACCTTGTAGGGCCCTTTGAACTCGTAAGGCTCGGTGGGGCCGGTGGTGTACTTCTCGAGCAGACGTTGCCCGTTGACCCATACCGAGGCGTCGTGAATGTCGATGGTGTCGCCGGGAAGGCCGATGACGCGCTTCACATAGTCGGGCGTGTCGGGAGCGAAGGGCGGCTTGAAGATAATGACTTGCTGACGCTTGGGATTGCGCCACAGCGGGACGTGCCAGTTGGTGAAGGGAATGCCGGCGTCGTAGCCGATGCGGCTCATGATGAGGTGGTCGCCGATGAGCAGGGTCTTCTCCATCGAGCCCGAGGGGATGACACGCGCCTGGCCGATGGTGCCGTTGATGAGCAGAAACACCAGCCCCACCCAGAACCAGGCGATCACCTCGCGCTGGACTTTTGTGCTCATCGGAACGTTCGCGTCTGGTTTTTTCGCTTTTTCGGTTTTTGCGTTGTCAGCTTTCACGATGCACCACCACCGGCCCTTCTGCGGATCCGGGCTCACTCTCTATTGTAACCGAAGCGGCGGCCGGATTTCCGGTGGAAGTGCCCCCGCGAACTTCCAGTTGCACCAGGTCGGTCGGGTAAACACTCGTATAGCAAGATGTACAGAACCTGCCTTCGGTGTCGGCGACGGCCTGTCTCAGCAAAGGAAGAGAGAGGTAACCGAGCGAATCCGCGCCGAGGAACTTGCAGATTTCTTCGGGAGACTTCGAGGAGGCAATCAATTCTTCGCGTGTGGGCGTGTCTACGCCGTAGTAGCAGGGCGAGATCGTCGGCGGGCAGCTGATGCGCACATGCACTTCTTTGGCCCCGGCCTCGCGAACCATGCGCACGATTTTGCGGCTGGTGGTGCCGCGGACGATGGAATCGTCCACCAGCACGACGCGCTGGCCCTCGATGAGGCTGCGGACGGGATTGAGCTTGAGCTTGACGCCGAAATTGCGGATCGCCTGGGACGGCTCGATAAACGTCCGGCCGATGTAATGATTGCGAATCAGGCCCATGCGGAAGGGAATTTTGGATTCGAGCGCGTAGCCCACGGCGGCGGGCACCCCGGAGTCGGGCACGGGAACCACAATGTCCGCTTCGACGGGATGTTCGCGAGCGAGCAGGCGGCCAAGCATTTCGCGGCTCTGGTTCACCGAGCGGCCGAAAATGATGCTGTCCGGGCGCGAGAAGTAGACATGCTCGAAAATGCACTGCTGATGCTGCTTCGCCGGCGCGAAGTGGACGGACTCGATGCCGCATTTGGAGATGCGCACCATTTCGCCGGGCTCGATTTCGCGGACGTATTGCGCGTTGAGCAGATCGAACGCACAGGTTTCCGAAGCCACGAGCCAGGCCACCGAGCCGCCGGGCGTCAGAAGCTTGCCGAGAACCAGCGGGCGGAAGCCGCGAGGATCGCGCACGGCGTATAGCTCGTCGGTGGTGAGAACGAGCAGCGAATACGCGCCTTCGAGTTGATTCAGCGCGTCACCGAGCGCGCCAGAAAGGTTGCGGGCCTGCGACCGCGCGAGCAGGTGCACGATCACTTCGGTGTCGCTATTGGTCTGGAAAATCGAGCCGCGATGCTCGAGCTTGCGGCGCCATTCGCCGGCGTTGGTCAGATTGCCATTGTGACCGAGCGCGACCTTGCCCTTGTTGCAGTCGATCAGGATGGGCTGAGCGTTCAGCAGCGCTTTGTCGCCGGCGGTGGAATAGCGCGTGTGGCCGATGGCCAAGTTGCCGGGAAGTTTTGCGAGCACGCTTGGCTGAAAAATCTCTTCGACCTCGCCCATGGCGCGATGGAGCTGGAGTTCCGCGCCGTCGCTTGCGACGATGCCGGCGGATTCCTGGCCGCGATGCTGGAGGGCATAAAGGCCGAGATAGGCGAGGTTCGCGGCTTCGGGATGGCCAAAAACGCCGAACACGCCACAGTGGTCGTGGAAGTGGTCGTCGAAGATGAAATCCGTGTTCATGCTGCAGTCTGGAGCAACAAGCATCGAGGTGAAAACGATCCGCTGATGCCGAACGTTCATCCTCTGCCGCCTGTGATCGCGCGTTCGAGCGAGTTGGCCCAGGCGTCCGAGAGCGATGCGACGGGGGACTCGATCACCGCTTGCCCGTTATGTTCGATGCGAAAAACATGGTTGGGCGTGACCTCGCCGATTTCGCTCGCCGCCACACCATATTGTCGCGCAATTGCGAGAACGGCGGCAAGGTTTTCGGCCGAAGCGGAAACGATGGCGCGGGCACCGCGTTCGCCGAAAAGCGCGAACTCGGCGGGCGCGAAATCGTCGGTGGTCACGTTTATGCCGAAAATGGGCAAGGCATGCCGTACCCCGACGACCGGGGAAGACGCGAAGCAGGATTCGGCAAGGGCGACGGCGAGGCCGCCGTCGGAAAGGTCGTGGGCGGATTCGAGGAGGCCTTCGGACGCGAGGGCGACGAGGCCGTCGATGAGGCGCTTCTCGGCGGCGAGGGCGATCGAGGGAGGTTCGCCGGCGACGATGCCGGCGACGGTCTTGGCGTATTCGGAGGAGGAGAATTCGCGAGAAAAAGCCGCGGGGCGGGCGCCCTGCGCTGCCGCTTCGTTGTTCGAGCCGTCGAGGAGAAGGATGACGTCGCCGGGGTTGCGGAAGGCCATTTTCAGGACGCGGGAAACGTCGTCGAGGGTGCCGAGCATGCCGATGACCGGCGTGGGGTAGATCGATTTGCCGAGCGTTTCGTTGTAGAAGCTGACGTTGCCTCCGGTGATGGGCGTGCCGAGCGCGGCCGAAGCTTCGGCTATGCCGTCGATCACTTCGGAGAATTGCCACATGACTTCGGGCTTTTCCGGGCTGCCGAAGTTCAGGCAGTTCGTGGCGGCGATGGGACGCGCGCCGCTGGCGGCAACGTTGCGCGCGGCTTCCGCGACGGCATGCATCGCGCCGAGGCGCGGACTGAGCTGGCACCAGCGGCCGTGGCCATCGGTCGAGAGCGCGAGAGCGCGCTTGACCTCATTGCTTTTCGGATCCTTGATGCGCACGACGGCGGCATCGCTCGCGCCCGGCCCGGCGAGCGTATTCGTGCGCACCGAAGTGTCGTACTGCTCGGTGATCCAGCGCTTGGAAGCAATCGCGGGCGAAGCGAGCAGCTTCAAAAAATTCTGTGTGAGGTTCGTGTCTTCCGGTGCGAGCCGAATCCAGTCTTTTTCCGATTCCACGCGCGGCGCGGGCGCGGCCATGGGCCGGTTGTAAACCGGCCCTTGCTCGGCCAGCGGATGTGCGGGAATTTCCGCGGCCAGGCTGCCGTTCATTTTTATGCGCGCCAGACCGCCTTCGGTGACGCGCCCGACCACCACGGCATCGAGGCCCCACTTTTTGAACACGCCGAGCACTTCCTGCTCGCGGCCTTTTTCCGCCACCAGCAACATGCGCTCCTGCGATTCGCTGAGCATGATTTCATAGGGCGTCATGCCGGTCTCGCGCTGGGGCACTTTGGCGAGATCAATTTCGATCCCCGTGCCGCCGCGCGAGGCCATTTCCACGGTCGAGCAGGTAAGTCCGGCGGCGCCCATGTCCTGAATCGCCACGACCGCGCCGGTTTGCATCGCTTCGAGGCACGCTTCAAGCAGGAGCTTTTCCATGAAGGGGTCGCCGACCTGCACGTTGGGGCGCTTCTGCTGGGATTGTTCGGTGAACTCGGCGGAGGCGAGCAGCGACGCGCCGTGAATGCCATCGCGGCCGGTTTTCGCGCCGACGTAAATCACGGGATTGCCGGCGCCCTTGGCTTTGGCGAAGAACAAATCCTCCTTGCGCGCGATTCCGAGAGCGAGCGCGTTGACCAGGGGATTCTGCGCATAGCAAGGCTCGAAGGCCACTTCGCCGCCGACCGTCGGCACGCCGAAACAGTTTCCGTAGCCGCCGATACCACGAATGACGCCATCGAGGATGTGGCGATTTCTCGCAGCTTCGTTTTCCGATGTGCCCTTAGCAGGCACAATCTCTCCGAAGCGCAACGAATCGAGAACCGCAATTGGCCGCGCGCCCATGGTGAAAATGTCGCGGAGGATGCCGCCGACGCCCGTGGTCGCGCCCTGAAACGGCTCGACGTAACTCGGATGGTTGTGCGATTCAATCTTGAACGCCGCGACGAGGCCGTCGCCAATGTCCACGACGCCGGCATTTTCGCCGGGGCCTTGTACGACGAGCTTGCCGCGCGTGGGCAAGCGCTTCAGATGAACTTTGCTCGATTTGTAGGAGCAGTGCTCGCTCCACATCACGCTGAAGATGCCAAGTTCGGTGAGGTTCGGCTCGCGGCCGAGGATTTGCTTGACGCGCGCATATTCTTCGGCCGTCAGGCCGTGTTCGGCGGCGATTTCAGGAGTGACTTTAATTTCCGTTGGTGCTGTGGCCATCGTTGCCGTTTTTCGAAATGCTTAGACAAAGCCGGGGCACGACCTATCGTGCCCCTGCGAAAACCTCCGAGATGCGCGTCGCCCTCAAGCCGTGGCCTTTGCCGCGCCGACCAGCGCTTCGACCATCGAGCGGAAGATCGCCAGGCCGTCCGCGGAGCCCAGGGCCAATTCCGCGGCGCGCTCGGGATGCGGCATCAGCCCGGCGACGTTCCGTTCGCGGTTACAGACCCCGGCAATGTTGTGAATCGCGCCGTTGGGATTCCCGGCGTCGTCGTTCGAACCATCGGGCGTGGTGTAGCGGAAAAGCACCTGGCGACTCCTCTCGAGTTCCGCGAGCGTGGCTTCGTCTACCGTCCAGTTGCCGTCGGAGTGCGCGATGGGCATCTTGAGGATTTGGCCCTTTGAGGCAGCGTTGGTGAAAGGCGTATCGGTTTGCTCCACGCGAACGTAGACCTGGCGGCAGATGAAGCGCAGTCCGCGGTTGCGCATCATGGCCCCGGGGAGCAGCCCCGCTTCGCACAGAATCTGGAAGCCATTGCAGACGCCGAGCACCAGCCCGCCCCTCGCCGCGAATTTCTCGACCGACTTCATCACCGGCGAAAAGCGCGCGATGGCGCCCGTGCGCAGGTAGTCGCCGTAGGAAAATCCACCGGGCAGGATGATC
>Ga0307475_10001752_pt1 | contig 12956 bp, 12 predicted proteins | sample atmos_gasesECM1C_FD_203317 | JGI IMG/M metagenome (GOLD analysis project Ga0307475, IMG submission 203317) | Hardwood forest soil microbial communities from Morgan-Monroe State Forest, Indiana, United States - atmos_gasesECM1C_515 | ecosystem: Environmental > Terrestrial > Soil > Temperate... | reverse complement strand
TATCCGCAACTCGCCCCCGAGTATCGCGCCGGGCTGATCGGGCGCTTCCAACTGCCCGATCCGCGCGTTGACCTGGGCCACCGATTAGCTGGGATCGCGCACGCGATGATCGACATCTCGGATGGTTTGATCGCCGATCTCGCGCACATCTGCGAGACCTCGCGCGTCGCCGCCGTCATCGCGCTGCCGTCCCTGCCGCTGTCGCGCGCGGCGCGGGTCGTCGTCGATGGCGAACCGGGCGTCGGAATAGCTCTCGCCGTGGGAGGCGACGACTACGAGCTTTTGTTCACCGCACCGGCCGGTTCGACGAGAGCGATCGACGATTTGTCTGCGGTGCTCGACCTACCGATCACGAGGATCGGCAAGATCGAACCCGGAGAAGGCGTGCGGCTCGTCGATTCGAAGGGACGGACCATCCCGGTCGACAAACCCGGCTACCGACATTTCTGAGCGGCTGCTCGTGCGGTTGCCTGCGGGTTGCTCTTCTGGCATGTTTCGCGCGCGCTGAAATGCCCCGCCGTGCCGGGCCTTGGTGGGGCGGCCGCTTCGCCTTCGTGGTCGCGAGGAAACCTTTCGGATGCCTTCCGCATATTTGCTGGTCATCGCCTGCGGCGTGCTGGCATTGCTCTACGGCGTGGTTACCAGCCGTCAGGTGTTGACGGCCAATGCCGGATCTGCCCGGATGCAGGAGATTTCCGGCGCTGTGCTGGTCGGCGCGCGCGCTTATCTCAATCGCCAGTACCGCGCGATCGCGGTCGTCGGCGTGGTGGTTCTGATCGTGCTCGGAGTGGCCCTCGGGGCGCGCGTCGCCATAGGTTATCTGATCGGGGCGGTACTGTCGGCGTCGGCCGGCTATATCGGCATGAATGTCTCGGTGCGCGCCAATGTCAGGACAGCCCAAGCGGCGCGATCTGGCCTGAAGGCCGGACTGGCAATCGCATTCAAAGCCGGCGCGGTAACCGGTTTGCTGGTGGTCGGGCTCGGGCTGCTCGGCGTCGGGATCTACTATTTCGTGTTGCGGGCGACAATGCCTGGCGACGATCTGCGTCCGGTGCTCGAGGCCATGGTGGCGCTGAGCTTTGGCGCCTCTTTGATCTCGATCTTTGCCCGCCTCGGCGGCGGCATCTTCACCAAAGGTGCCGATGTCGGTGCCGACCTCGTCGGCAAGGTCGAGGCCGGCATTCCGGAAGACGACCCGCGCAATCCGGCGGTTATCGCCGACAATGTCGGCGATAACGTTGGCGATTGTGCCGGGATGGCCGCGGACCTGTTCGAAACCTACGCGGTGACGATCGTCGCCACGATGCTGCTCGCCAATATCTTCTTTGCCCCTCCGCTGCGCGACAACATGCTGCTGCTGCCGCTCGCGATCGGTGCGGTGTGCATAGCCACCTCGGTGATCGGCACCTTCTTTGTTCGGTTGGGTGCGGATAACGGAATCATGAAGGCGCTCTACAAAGGGCTCATCGCGACCGGGATCCTGTCGGTCGTGGCGATCGCCCTCGTGATCGACTGGCTCCTCGGCCTCTCAGCCCCGCTGGCGATGAGCACGGGCGCATCGGTGACCGGGCTCGGATTGTGGTTCTGCGCGATCGTCGGTCTCGCGGTCACCGGCTTCATCGTCTGGATCACTGAATACTACACGGCGACCACCTACCGGCCGGTACGCAGCATCGCGCTCAGCTCGACGACCGGACACGGCACAAACGTGATCCAAGGCCTTGCGGTGTCGATGGAGGCGACAGCGCTGCCCGTCGTCGTGATCTGCGTAGGCATCATCGTCTCCTTTCTGATTGCCGGTTTGTTTGGGATCGCGGTGGCCGCGACCACGATGCTGGCGCTTGCCGGGATGATCGTCGCACTCGATGCTTATGGCCCGGTTACCGACAATGCCGGCGGCATCGCCGAGATGGCCGACCTGCCGCGTGAGGTGCGGCGCACGACAGACGCGCTCGACGCGGTAGGCAACACCACCAAGGCGGTGACCAAGGGCTACGCGATTGGTTCAGCCGGGCTGGCCTCCCTCGTGCTCTTCGCCGCCTACACCGAAGATCTAAAGCACTATTTTCCCACTCTCGATGTCCATTTCGGACTGCAGGATCCCTACGTCGTAATCGGGCTCTTTATCGGCGGCCTCCTGCCCTACCTGTTCGGCTCGCTCGGCATGACCGCGGTCGGACGAGCGGCCGGCTCGGTCGTCGTCGAAGTGCGGCGCCAGTTCCGCGAGATTCCCGGCATCATGTTAGGCAACGCGAAGCCCGATTACGGCCTGGCCGTCGATATGCTGACCCGCGCGGCAATCCGTGAAATGATCGTGCCGTCCTTGCTGCCGGTGCTGGCTCCGATCGCGCTGTACATCGTCATCTCGCTCATCGCCGGGCGCAGTGCCGCGTTCAGCGCGCTCGGCGCCATGCTGCTTGGCACCATCGTGACTGGGATCTTCGTTGCGATCTCGATGACCTCAGGCGGGGGTGCGTGGGACAACGCCAAGAAATACATCGAGGAGGGCCATCACGGGGGCAAGGGCTCCGAACCCCATAAAGCCGCGGTGACCGGGGATACCGTCGGCGACCCCTACAAGGACACCGCGGGTCCGGCGGTCAACCCGATGATCAAGATCACCAACATCGTAGCGCTGCTGCTGCTCGCGATCCTCGCGAAGTGGGCCGGCTGAACTCGCTATCGCCCCACCCGGAGATCAGTTGTCCGGTCTACCGGTCTGGTGGGTGTTGCCGGTACCGCCGCCTCCGCCTTTGCCGCCTGCGCCGCTGTTGAACTTTCCGAGATTGCCGATCACCTGCTCGAGGAATGACAGCTCGCGGCCGGGCGCCGGGGTCGCCCTGGCTACCGGAATAATCTCCTTGCCGTCCTCCAAGCCTTTGTGATCGACGGCTGTGACGACGCCTTGGTCGTCGAAGTTGACGATATAGACCTGCTGATCGAGTACATTCGGGTCGAAGAAGGCGATTTGCCCGGTGCGCCGGCTGATGTAGTACCAGCATTTGTCGTTGAAGATACCGACGCTTGATGGTGATCCCAGGATCTTGATCACTTCGTCTTTGGTGGTGCTGCCTGGATGAACCTCGGCAATCTTATCCTGCGAGGGTAGGTTGCCGCGCTGCTCGACGCCTGTCGCACAGCCCGCAACCAGCGCCATCCCCGAAATTACGCCGAAGATGGAGAATCGATGTCGAATGAGGATTGCCCGCCGGTGGAACATGGGATCACGCAACCGGTTCTCTGTTGAAGCAAGTCGGGGCCGCGCCCATTTTTGCCTCACAGCTTTTAGCCGGGAGCCGTTCGTTGTCAACGTCTCCGGCGGTTTTGAGTCGCGGTGACCGATACCATACCCGAATTCTCTCGTCTTGTTCCGCTCGCTAGGCTCGGCTCCACCCCATTTTGCCAGCAGATCCAGGCGACGCCGTGCGAACGTGAAAAACTTTCCCGGCGTCTCGATCTCCTCGCCCTCGACAGTTTGACCGCCGCTGTCGAGCTGCGCCGCCAAGGCGATGAGGTCATCGTGTTGGAAGCTGCTTTCGAGGCCGAGTTCGTGCAGAGCTGCGTCGTCACTCTCGAGCCGGTCGCGGCCGCAGTATCCGACCGCTTCGTGCTTGTATACGGTCCGGCCGAAGCGGAGCAGCAGGACAACATCGGATCGCAACGAGACGAGGCCGCTTTCGAGCCATTGCATGGCGATGTGATCGATATCGGAGAGGCGGTGGCGCAGGAGCTCTCGCTCTCGCTTCCGGTCTTTCCGCGGCACCCCGACGCGAAGATCGATGCCGAAACCCTGGTGGAATCGACCGGGAGCCTCTTCTTTTCCCTAGCCCGCCTTAAACAGCGCATGGAATGTTGACAGCTTCGCGAGGCACAGACGGACCAGCTGCCGGGCTTTGCGGGACGGCTGCATGATAGTTGCCGCGGCTGCTGTTTTTGGCTAATTAGCGGCGTTCTTTTGCGTCGCTTTTCGCGAAAGCGAGCTCTCCATGGCCGTTCCGAAAAAGAAAACCTCGCCGTCGCGTCGCAACATGCGACGCTCGCACCATGCGCTCAAACCTGCCGCCTACGCGGAATGCCCCAATTGCGGCGAGTTGAAGCGCCCGCATCATCTTTGCAAAGCGTGCGGGTACTACGACGGGCGCGAGGTGATCGCGGCGCCGTCGGAGACGCCCTGACCACCAGACTCGGCTCAGAGGTCGCGCGCGGTGAGCGACACCATTACGATCGCCCTCGATGCGATGGGCGGCGATCGCGCTCCGGGGATCGTGCTGAGAGGTGCCGAGATCGCGCGGCAACGATATCCCGGCGTTCGCTTTCTGTTGTTCGGCGCGGAAGGTGAGATTCGTCCGCTCATCGCGAAGCTGCCGAACCTCAGCGGGGTGGTGACGCTTTGCCACACGTCCGAGGTCGTGGCAGACGACGCGAAGCCGTCGCTGGCGCTCCGCACCGGACGGCAATCGAGCATGCGGCTCGCAATCGACGCGGTCGCCGACGGGCGGGCCGACGGCGTCGTTTCTGCCGGCAACACCGGCGCGCTGATGGCGATGGCCAAATTCGCGCTCAAGATGTTGCCGGGGATCGACCGGCCGGCAATTGCGTCGTTCTTCCCGACCCAGCGCGGCGAGAGCGTGATGCTGGACCTCGGTGCCAACGTCGAATGCGACGCCGAGAATCTGGTGCAGTTCGCGCTGATGGGTGACGTGTTCGCGCGGACCGTCCTCGGTCTGATCGAGCCCACCGTTGGCCTGCTCAATGTTGGCGCCGAGGACCTGAAGGGGAATGACGCCGTTCGCGGCGCCAGCGCGCGGTTGCGCCTGGCGCAAACACCGGTCCAGTTTTATGGGTTCATCGAGGGCGACGATATTGCTGCGGGGACCGTCGATGTCGTCGTCACCGACGGCTTCACCGGCAATGTCGCAGTCAAGACGGCTGAGGGGACGGCCAAGCTTTTCAGCGAGTTCCTCGAGGCGGCCTTCCGTCACTCGCTGTTGGCAAGTGTAGGCTATCTCTTTGCACGCGGGGCGCTCAGGAAACTCCGATTGCGGCTCGACCCCCGGCGTTACAATGGCGCCATGTTCTTGGGTTTGGACGGGATCGCTGTCAAGAGCCACGGCTCGACTGACGCTTTCGGCTTCGCCAACGCCATCGGCGTTGCCATCGACATGAAGGTAAACGGCTTCCTCGACAAGATCCGGGTCGAGCTGGAGCGCCTTAACGAGGCGCAGTCCGTGCCGCAGCCGGCGGCGCTCTAATCGTCGAGACGATGACTCAGCGATCCCAGGTCGCCGGATGCGGCGCCTACCTGCCCGAACGGATCATCACGAACCACGAACTCGCTGACCGCCTCGACACCTCGGATGATTGGATCCGCCAGCGCACCGGGATAGGCGAACGCCGGGTCGCCGCGCCGGGAGAGTTGACGTCCGACCTCGCCGTCCGTGCCGCCGAACGTGCGCTGAGCAGCGCCGGGATGAACGGCAGCGACGTCGATTTGCTCGTCGTTGCCACGGCGACTCCGGACAACACCTTTCCGGCCACTGCTACGAAAGTGCAAGCGCGGCTCGGGATGAGGCGCGGCGCGGCGTTCGACGTTCAGGCGGTCTGTGCGGGGTTCATCTTTGCCCTGTCGGTCGCCGACAACGCGCTGCGCCTCGGCCAGGCGCGAACCGCGCTCGTGATCGGGGCGGAGACATTCTCTCGCATTCTTGACTGGGCGGATCGCGGTACCTGCGTCCTTTTCGGCGACGGAGCCGGGGCCATCGTTCTGAGCGCGGTCCCAGCGGCGGTGCCCGGCGGCCGCTTTATCCTCTCGAACCATCTGCATTCGGACGGTCGCCAATACGACATCCTCTATGTCGACGGCGGCCCGTCCTCGACCCGCTGTACCGGCTTCCTGCGGATGGAGGGACGCGAGGTGTTCCGGCTGGCGATCCAGCATTTGAGCTCGGTGATCGACGAGGCGCTTACCGCAAACGGTCTTACCGCGGCGGATATCGACTGGCTTGTCCCGCATCAAGCAAACAGCCGCATCATCGACGGCATGGGAAGAAAGCTCGGCCTCTCGAAGGACAAGGTGGTAGTCACGATCGAACGCCACGCCAACACCTCGGCCGCCTCGATCCCGCTCGCTATCCAGGCGGCCGTCGAGGACGGGCGGATTCAGCCGGGACATCTCGTCTTGATGGAGGCTCTCGGCGGCGGCCTGAGTTGGGGAGCGAGCTTGGTGCGCTGGTAATCGTGCTTGGCGGTACTCTGCCGCCGCTCGAACCGACCGTGACAACGCTTTGGAATTTGACGAGATTTTTCCCGCGGGTTACGCTTCCGGCAAAGAAGGGGAGGGGCCCCATGGCTGGAGACACCGTGACTCGCGCGCGGCTCAGCGAGGCGGTTTATCAAGAGGTCGGATTGTCGCGTAACGAGTCGGCCGAGCTTGTCGAAGCCGTGATCGCCGAAATCTCCGGTGCGCTCGAACGCGGAGAGATTGTCAAGATTTCATCATTCGGGAGTTTTGCCGTCCGGCAGAAGGGCGAACGCATCGGCCGTAACCCCAAGACTGGTCGGGAAGTGCCGATCAGCCCGCGACGCGTTCTCGTCTTCCGTGCCTCGCACGCCCTTAAGGATCAGATCAACCAGGGTCTGACCGATGCGGGCGGCGGTGAGACGCGCTCTGCGCCTGCGGCCAAGGCACCCTCGGCGTGATGTGACCCAGGCGAACGCGGCGGCAGCCTCCCGGCGCGCCGTTAAATCGGGCGCTGCCTATCGCACCACCGGCGAAGTTTCCGAGGAACTCGACCTTCCGGCCCATGTGCTCCGCTTCTGGGAATCCAAATTTCCCGCGATCAAGCCGCTCAAGCGCGGCGGTGGCCGTCGCTACTATCGGCCGGAGGACGTTGACCTGCTTCGGCAGATCCGGCGCTTCTTGTATCAGGAGGGGTACACGATCCGCGGAGTCCAGAAGCTGCTCCGCGAGAGTGGCCCGCGGGGCAGGGAGGCCCCGGGGCGGCCGGTCGAAAAAGACGCGCCGGCGACGCTGTTTCCGCTCGATCCGGTAGGCGATCCACCGAGCGCTACGGCGGCTTCCGTCCCCTCTCGGCAAGCCCTACACACGGCCCTGGAGGAGGTGCGGCGCGAGCTCCTGGAAATCCGGGCTTTGCTCGACAAGCTCCTCGCGCGGTAATCAGCCGGAGTGGGATGTCGTTGATTGCGGCAAGTTGCACCGCGCGCGGCGTATCATTATGATCGATTGCGTCGGCGGAGCCGCCTCGGTCGGAGCGTAGCGCAGCCTGGTAGCGCATCAGCATGGGGTGCTGAGGGTCGTGAGTTCGAATCTCACCGCTCCGACCATTCCCCTCTTCTTTCCCGCCGGCTCGCTGCCGATCGAAGCATGGATGAGGAGAACGAAGGCATGAGCGCTCCCCAGGCCGACCCCGAACCCTGGCAGTGGCCCGAGGAACGTTGGCGCAAACTCGTCAACCGCGTCCGTGCCGGGCGGCGATTGCGACCGGCCGAGTGGCCAGGTGGCACGCGGTGCGCTGTCGCGTTGTCATTCGACAGTGACCACGAGACCAGCGATCTGCGCGATGGCGGCAAGTCGATCGGGCGGCTGGCCTGGGGTCAGTTTGGTAACCGGGTGGGCGTGCCGCGGATCCTCGACCTACTCGACAAATACGGTGTCAAGGGCTCGTTTTATGTGCCGGCGGTGGCCGCGCTCCTCCACCCCGCAGAGCAGCGCCGGGTGGCGGCAGAAGGCCATGAAATCGGGATTCATGGTTGGATCCACGAGCTTAATTCGAGCCTACCACACGAAGCCGAACGCGACCTAATGAGGCGTTCGGCCGATACCCTCGAGCAGATCACCGGCGTCCGGCCGGTCGGCTTGCGCACCCCCTCATGGGATTTCAGTCAGCACACATTGCAAATCGAGAAGGAGATGGGACTGCTCTACGATTCCTCGTTGATGAGTGACGAGGATTGCTACGAGCTGCTACTCGACGGCGAGCTGACCGGGGTCGTCGAGCTGCCAGTCGAGTGGGTGCGCGACGACGCGGTCTATTTCATGATGAATAGGTTTTCGGCGCTGCGGCCTTATACGCCGCCGGCCGACGTGCTCGATATTTTCCGGCGCGAGTTTGATGCCGCCTATGACGAGGGCGGCATTTTCCAGCTCACCATGCATCCGCACATTATCGGCTACCGCTCGCGGATCTGGATCCTCGAGGAAATCATCCGTCACGCGAAGGCGCGCAAGGGGGTGTGGTTCGCTACCCATGCCGAGGTTGTCGACTGGGCAAAACAGCACGCAGCCTGAGACGGTGGACGAGGCGCCGGCTAGACCCACGCGGTGCGGCCATGTCGCCCTGATCGGCGCACCGAACGCCGGCAAGTCGACTTTGCTCAACCGTCTCGTTGGCCGCAAGCTCGCCATCGTCACGCCAAAGCCGCAGACAACACGGACCCGGTTGCTCGGTATTGCGATCGAAGGTTCGGCGCAGATCATCTATGTTGATACTCCGGGCATCTTTGCTCCGCGTCGCCGCCTCGACCGAGCGATGGTCGCGGCGGCTTGGTCAGGCGCCGAGGATGCCGACCGAACGGTATTGCTGGTCGATGCCGCCCGCGGCGCCGACCGCGATACGTGTCGCATCATCGACCGCCTTGCCGAGCGTGGTCGGGAATCGATCCTCGCTTTGAACAAAATCGATCTGGTTCGGCGCGACAGCCTGCTCGCCCTCGCCGACACGTTGTCGCGGGAAGGGCGCTTCGACCCCGTCTTCATGATCTCAGGCCGGACCGGGGACGGAATCGACGATCTGAAGCGGTATCTTGTTACAGCCTTGCCCCAAAGCCCCTGGTTGTTCCCTGAGGACCAGCTGTCGGACATGCCAGAACGGGTGATCGCGGCCGAGGTGACGCGCGAGCAGGTCTTTATGCAGCTGCGTGACGAGCTGCCCTATGGCTCGACGGTCGAGACTGAGCGGTGGGAGGACAAAACGGACGGGAGTGCACGGATCGAGCAGGTTATCTTTGTCCAACGGCCGAGCCAGCGCGCGATCGTCCTCGGCCAGCGCGGGCAGCGGATCAAGGACATCGGCGCGCGCGCTCGCGCAGAGCTCGAACATCTGTTCGACCGTCGCGTTCATTTGTTCCTGTTTGTCAAAGTGCGCGAGAATTGGGTCGAGGACCGCGAGCGCTATGCAGCCCTCGGGCTGGATTACGACGTCTGATGCAGTGGCACGACACCGGGTTCGTCCTGGCAGTTCGCCGCCATGGCGAGAGCGCCTCGATCGTCGAGCTATTGACCCGCGAGCGAGGAAAGCACGCCGGCCTGGTTCGCGGCGGGCAGTCGCCCAAAGCCCGCGCAATGCTGCAGCCGGGCAACGAGGTCGCCGCGGTGTGGCGCGGACGCCTCGACGAGCATCTCGGCACCATCGGCTGCGAGCTGGTGCGGGCTTATGCAGCGCGCTTTCTCGACGATCCAAGCCGGCTTGCCGGTCTGACCTCGGCGGCGGCACTCGCCGGAGCCGCGTTGCCGGAGCGCGAACCGCACGCGGATGTGTTTGTCTCGTTCGCCCGCCTGATCGAAGCCCTCGATTCGGGGATCGATTGGCCGGTCCAATATGTGAGGTGGGAACAGGACCTGCTGGGCGCGTTGGGGTTTGGCCTCGATCTCAGCCGTTGCACGGTGACGGGGTCGACCGCCGACCTCGCTTACGTATCACCGCGCACGGGGCGTGCGGTGTCGCGGACGGCGGGCTTACCCCATCACGATAAGCTGTTGCGTTTGCCCGAGTTTCTCTGGCGCGATTCGCCGGCCGACGAGGTTCAACTCGTCCTGGGCCTGACCCTGACCGGGCATTTCCTGGCCCGCCACGTGTTCGCGCCGCAAGGCCACACCCTCCCGCCGGCGCGAATGCGCCTGGCCGAGCGCATGCGGCAAGCTGCTGTGGCGGCTACGATCGGCAGCTGAGAATGCTGCGTTCACTCTTCTACTCGAGGTAATCGGCACATGCCCGCGACAGCCGTTTCCGGCGAGGTCCGCAATGTCGACTTCGCGGATGCACTCGGCGAGCGCTATCTGTCCTATGCGCTGTCGACGATCATGTCCCGATCGCTGCCCGATGTGCGTGACGGGCTAAAGCCGGTGCATCGCCGGATCCTGCACGCGATGCAGCAGCTCCGCCTCGATCCTGCATCGGGCTACAAGAAATGCGCCCGGGTGGTCGGCGACGTGATCGGCAAGTTCCACCCGCACGGCGAGCTGGCGGTTTACGACGCGCTGGTGCGGCTCGCGCAAGACTTCTCCCAGCGCTACCCGCTGGTCGACGGTCAGGGGAATTTCGGCAGTCTGGACGGCGACAATGCTGCGGCCATGCGCTACACCGAGAGCCGAATGTCGGCCGTGGCGCAGGCAATGCTAGACGGGATCGATGAGGATGCCGTCGATTTCCGCCCGACCTATGACGGCGAAGACCGCGAGCCGGTCGTTCTGCCGGCCCGTTTTCCCAACCTGCTCGCGAACGGCGCTTCGGGGATCGCGGTCGGCATGGCGACCAGCATCCCGCCGCACAATGTCGGCGACCTCTGCGCGGCGCTGTTGCACTTGATCGAGAACCCGGCCTGTGCCGCCGGCCGGCTTACGAGCCTTGTCCCGGGGCCGGATTTTCCGACCGGCGGCGTCCTGGTCGAGCCGCCGGAGAGCATTCGCCAGGCCTATGAGAGCGGTCGCGGCAGCTTCCGCCTACGGGCACGCTGGACGACAGAGACACTGGGCCACGGTCTCTACCAGATCGTCGTCACCGAAGTGCCGTTTCAGGTGCAAAAAGGGCGCCTCGTCGAGAAGATCGCAGCCTTGCTCGAGGAAAAGAAGCTGCCGCTACTCTCCGATGTACGGGATGAATCGGCCGAGGATGTCCGTCTGGTGCTCGAGCCGAAGACGCGCAATGTCGAAGCCGAGATGCTGATGGAGCAGCTCTTTCGCCTGACCGAGCTCGAGGTGCGCGTGCCGCTCAACCTCAATGTGCTCGACCCGCTCGGCGTACCCCGGGTGATGAGCCTGAAGGAGACGTTGCAGGCCTTTCTCGACCATCGCCGCATCGTGCTGCAGCGAAAGACCCGCCACAGGCTCGCCGCAGTCGGTCGCCGCATGGAGATCCTGCGCGGACAGATGATCGTTTATGTCAATCTCGACGAGGTGATCCGCATCATCCGCGAAGGCGACGACCCGAAGGCCGAGATGATCGCCCGTTGGGAGCTGACCGAGGTCCAAGCGGAGGCGATCCTCAACCTGCGGCTGCGCGCCTTGCGCCGCCTCGAGGAGGCCGAGATCCGCAAGGAGTTGGACGCTCTCGCGGCCGAGGAGGCGCACCTCACCAGGCTGCTGGCGAGCGAAAAGAGACAGTGGCGCGCGGTGGCCAAGGAGGTCGGAGAGACTGGCGCCGAGTTCGGCGGCGACACACCTCTCGGCCGGCGTCGGACCGAGCTCGCCGCCGCTCCCGAGCCGGTCGAGATTCCCGCCGAGGCGCTGGTCGAACGCGAGGCGGTGACCGTGCTATGCTCGGAGAAGGGCTGGATCCGCACCGTCAAGGGGCACAACGTCTCGGCCGCGGAGCAGAAATACAAGGAGGGAGACGGGCCGCGTTTTGCGGTCGCTGCCGAGACGACCGACCGCCTCCTCGTCTTTGGCAGCAACGGGCGCTTCTACACCATCGGGGTCGATCGGTTGCCCGGAGGGCGTGGGCACGGCGAGCCGTTGCGGCTGATGATCGACCTGCCGAACGAGCACGACGTCGTCGCGATGTTCTCCTACCGGCCCGGCATGGAGCTGCTCGTCGCGGCGAGCGACGGGCGCGGCTTTGTCGTGGACGGCGAGGAGGCGGTGGCACAGACCCGTGCCGGCAAGCAGGTGCTGACCCCAGGCGAGGGTGCGGTCGCCCGCGTTTGCGTGCAAGCCGAAGACGGCGACGCCGTTGCCTTGGTCGGCAACAACCGCAGGATGCTGATCGTCAAACTCGACGACATCCCGCTGATGACGCGCGGCCGCGGCGTCATCCTGCAACGCTACAAATCGGGCGGGCTCGCCGACTGCAAAGTGTTCCACCTCGCCGACGGCCTGACCTGGCGCCAGGGCGAGAACCGCATCCGCACCGAGACCAATCTCACCGCCTGGCGCGGTGCCCGCGGCGGCGCTGGCCGTCTCGTCCCCGCCGGCTTCCCGCGGTCGAACCGATTCAGCTGACGGGAACCTGGACTACCCGCTCATTGTCAGAGGCGTCAAGACCCTGGCCTCAAAGCGTAGTGGCGAACAGAATGATGCCGGCGACGACGGCACCCCCGCCGACGGTGATCCCCGTGTAAGTTAGTGCCTCGGCTTTGAGGAGCGCAGTCGCGGCAACACCCCACAGCAAGATACCGAAAACAACTAACACCGCCGCAAGGATTCTTTGGCGAGCCCGCTTGCGATGTCGTAAGATCCTGTCCCTGCTGCGAACTGCCATCGGGAGCGACCCCTTCTGGCCGACGCTTCGCCGCCGGCTCGTCGGCCGGGATGAGATTACGGGGCTCATCGGAAGCGGAAAAGAGAGTTAACCAAGCCAAACCGGTCGGAAGGGCGAAAGCCCCACCGGCTTGCCGTCGATGGCATTGCGAATGCGACGTGAGCCCCGCCAGCGAGGCGGTCTTGCCGGATTAACAAAACGGGCGCATGCTGACCGATAGGCTCAGCTAGCGCGGAGGGAGAAACCCATGCCTAGAATCAAGCACATCGCACTGACGACGAAAGATCCCGGAAAGACTGCGGCCTTCTATAAGGAGGCCTTCGGCTTGCAAGAGATCCGGCGCGCTCCAAACGGCGCCGTTTTCCTGACCGATGGCTACATCAACCTGGCGATTTTGAATTGGAAGACCGAGAAATCCGCCGATGTCGGCGCCAACGGACCCAACTACAGCGGCATCCATCA
>Ga0307475_10001751_pt1 | contig 12961 bp, 8 predicted proteins | sample atmos_gasesECM1C_FD_203317 | JGI IMG/M metagenome (GOLD analysis project Ga0307475, IMG submission 203317) | Hardwood forest soil microbial communities from Morgan-Monroe State Forest, Indiana, United States - atmos_gasesECM1C_515 | ecosystem: Environmental > Terrestrial > Soil > Temperate... | reverse complement strand
GTGATCGGGGCTTGATTCAGTCCCATGTAAATCGGGGAAACCCAGTTGTGCCCGGGATCGAAGGCATCGCGCGGTCCATAGATATCCCACAGCTCAGAGCCCAGATCGCGGTAATAGTGTTTGAACGCGGTCATCGAGGCTTCGGGTGCGTAGGGGAAGGACGCGAGCGCCCCTGTAAGAGTAAGTGTCCCGCGGTCATCGGCTTCGTCGGGCGCATGCGGCACGTAGCCTTCCGGGCCGTCGCTCGCAGTCAGGCCCCATGCGTCCGGGCCGTAGCCGCGGAAGTGCTTCGGATTGGCCATGCAATATGCGCGGTTGATGAGCGCGATGTTGCGGTTGTTTTCAAAATAAGAAGATGTGTAACGGTCGTGCAGGCTATGCGGATCGAACCCTAAGTAAGAGTAGTGAGTGAAAAACAGCGGACCACCAGTGCCGACGCCTACATCGAGCTTGATCCCGTAATAGGTGTGACCGTTGCCATAATGATCTCCATCCGTCGCGCCGGACCAGCCACCGCGATAGCCGACTGCCTGCTGCGATTGCGCCGCCCAGCCAGAGTAGTACATGTCCACGGGCACACCGTGGGTTGGCGACGACATCGCGAGCAGATACGTGATCATTACTTCATTAAAGCCAATGAGGGGATGATGAATCTGCTCGGCCCACTCCGCAGACCAGTGCCAGTAAATGAAATCACTCTTCGGGTCTGTGCGATACCAGTCCCATTCAATGGTCTCCCAGAGGCGCGTGATCCGCCGATAAAGATCCTGCTCCGGGCCGCTGCTTCCGTGAAAATACTGGCGCGCGCCAAGAAGCCCTTCCATCAAGAAGGACGTTTCCACCAGGTCTCCACCGTTGTCGAACATGCCAAACACCGGCATCGTCTTGCCAGTGCTGCCATCCATGAAGTGTGACCAGGCGCCGTGATAGCGCTGTGCATGTTCGAGAAAACCAACGATTTTGGTGAGACGCTCAACCCCCTGTTCGCGGGTAACAAACTGCCGGTCTACGCCGACCACCAAGGCGGCTATGCCAAACCCGCTCGCTCCCGTCGCAACGATGCGATCATCTCCGGGAATGTTCTCGCGGGTCATACCAGAGGCAGGGTCCGCGCTCTCCCAGTAGTAGCGAAAACAGGCCTCCTGCAGCATGGTCAACAGTTCGTCGTCGTTGAATTCGCGAGTTGACGCACTGACTGCGTTTGAAAGTCGGGACTGACGATACTCATGGTTCGATGCAGCAACCTTATATGCAGCGGTGACTCCCGACTTGCCCAGGAAATCGGAATACCGATCGATTCCCGGCAACTGAATTCCAATTGGTTCGAAGTTCTTGCCGTCCAGCGAACGGTAGATCACATAGCGGCCGAGCGCGGGACTGTTCACGGGCTTCCAAGTCACATCGACGTGGCGATCATAACCAAGGGCGTGCACGTCTTCGGGCGCGGGCAAGGGATCGCCGACAGCCGGATCGTCGTCAATGCGCAATTCGTCGACAATCAGGATGTGGCGGATACCGTCGGCCCTTTCCTGATGAAAGACGATGTTCTGCAAAAACTGAGGACGGAAGTCATAGATAGATGCAGTGTGGAATTCACTCAACGGAATTCGCACTTGAACCCAGCGTCCAACCGGGAGGTCACCCGCAAACTTACCCAAAGGTAAAGGATCCGTGAATGATGCGGGGAACTCGGCAACCTGTAGTCCTTCGCGCGATGTCGAAAGCACCAGAGAGGGCAAATCGGCGGCCGCAATGGCTTGCGGAGCGAAACACCAGAAGTAGAGATTGTGCCCCGCGAACTCAGGAAAACGGTTGCGGAAGTTCATGACCCGTACTTCGGCTTCCCATCCTCCGCCAGGTTCCGACTGCCATTGCAGCCGAAGGGCATTGGGTGGCGTCAGGAAAGTCTTCGTGTCAACCGGAAGGCGCGAGTTGGTCTGCTCCAGAAAACTAGGTCCGTTCGCCATTGCTGCGCTGTAAAAGTATGTATCGGAAGTAAGACTGTTATCGAAGACAGCATGGCGATAGTACTCGGTGTTCGCTCGCGTGACAGCCGGGCACAATAATAAGATGGCGAGCAGCCAAAGCCAGCGCGTTGTTGCCGTCGCTAGAGAACTAACTTTCCCCAATTTCATGAGCGTTCCTCGAGTCGAGAGTCGCGCCTGCTATTACGCCGGAGCCGCCTTCGGTGGACGAGGGTGCCTGAGCCGGCAGAGATGTGACGCCAGATGTGATGCACACTCCAGCGATCAGTGCCCATCCCCTCACCCGACGACACATAGACTGTTTGCACTCCTGATAGCAAAGCCCAAAGACTTTAGCGGAGAGCGTAAAAGCATCTACTAAATCGCATTAGTAAATGATTGTCGCAGAGTATGAAATACGTTTTCTTGCCGCCTGTCAATAGTCCAGTTGTCTGGAGCGACGTGAGAACTTAAGCTTGCCCTCCGATTCCGAGTTGTGCGAGACTGCGCACGGTGACAAAAAGACAGGCAAGCGCGGGTTCCCCGACCCCGCAAACAGGCCGAAAACCGGTAACTTTGAAAGCACTGGCGGAGCACTTGGGGCTTTCTCCGGCGACCGTCTCGCTGGTAATCAATCGATCGCCGGTCGCAGATTCCATTCCGCAGGAAACAAAAGATAGAATTTTGTCCGCCGCACGCCGGTACAAGTACCGGCCTAATTTTTTTGCCCGGTCGCTGGGAGCGAGACGCAGTTTTACCGTCGGAGTCATGGTGCCGGAAGTCAGCGATGGCTATTCGGCATCGGTGATGAGCGGAGTCGAAGACTATCTTCTGCAAGAAGGATATTTCTACTTTGTTGTCAGCCACCGCCACCGGGCAGACCTGATCGATGAATATCCCAGGCTCTTCCTGGAACGACTGGTAGACGGGTTGATCGCAGTGGATACTCCATGGACGCTTGCTGTCTCCGTGCCAGTCGTCACTGTGTCAGGGCACAACCAAGTAAAGGGCGTCACTAATGTGGTTCTCGATCACAAACGAGCGGCCGAGGTTGCGCTCAAGCACCTTGCCGGTCTCGGCCATCGCAAGATCGCTTTCATTAAGGGGCAGGAGTTCAGTTCCGATACAGCTGTCCGTTGGGCAAACATCGAGAGAGTTGCCAGCCAGTTGGAACTCTCGATCAATCCGGCCCTCACTGCACAACTGCAGGGAGATTCTCCATCTCCTGGACCTGGCTACGAAGCCACTCGGAAACTGCTCGCGTCACGCAAACCTTTCACCGCACTGTTTGCCTTCAACGACATCTCCGCAATGGGCGCTATCAGTGCCCTTCGCGCGGCCGGACTTCGGATTCCCGAGGATGTTTCCGTCGTGGGGTTCGACGACATTCAAGGGGCTGCCTACCAGAATCCTGGCCTGACCACGGTACGGCAGCCGATGCGGGAGATGGGGCGAATTGCCGCTGAGACTCTCCTGCGCCGCATTCGGCGGTCGGCAGCCGATTCGCCTGGAGAGGAGATAATGGTCGAGCCCGAACTGGTTATCCGCGGAACCACCGGCCCAGCATTCAACGGCACTCCTCATCGGAATAACGGCCAGCCTCCGAAAATCAAAAAGCCGGTTGTGTGATTTAAATCACAACTCCTCCAGGCTCGCGTCATCTGATCCCTGTGGTCAAAAAAACGGAACGAGTCTGAGCAGTGTTCGAGAACACACTTGGCGCTAGCCAAGGACGCTCCAGAGTCGAGAGTAGTGGAGATACCAGAACGCGGGCGCGTCGTGGCGATTCCTCAGGTCGGAGGACTTCGCCATCGCTACCAGCGCCAGGCTGCTTAGTGATAGTTCGTCGGTGCTCGGCGATTACGGCTTCCGAATATCTTGAGTTGGTCTTGCGAACCAAAGCAGACTGTTCGCGAGCCAAGACCAAATTTCTTCTCGGCGGCGAACTCCTCTTTGCACTCCGGCTTTGCGATTCAGGACACCTCGCATCGTTCCTTCAACGTTCCCTCGATCAGGTACTCCGGCAGGGTGATCGTGTGCGGGCGAGGTTTTCGGTAATGACAGGCACACCGAAAAACCACAAACTCGTCAAGTCCCTGAAGATTCGGGGCGTAAGCCGGAACGGAGACCATCTGCCGAATAATCAGCCGTCAACCGTCCGAATTCTCCTCTTTCTCTCTATGGGTCGGCAGATTGTCCATGACCACGATGTGGCCAGGAGCAATCGTGGGCTTACTCTGAGAGTTTTCGATCGAGAGAAAGACACACTCGAAGCCGCCGTTTGCGGGCGGCCGCGAATCCGGAAGGCACGCTGATCATTTCGCCGAGACCGATATGGTCCAATGATTCTGGTCGCCGCCCGAAAATGAAGGTTAGCACGTCGTCCACACGGATCGCCGGCTCGGACCAGTCTTTTTGTAACCATATCGGCCAATTTTTTCACGGATTACCTGCGATCGTCGGCTACTCGTGTTCTGTGCGGCGGACAAGCCGTGGGCTGGAATTCCGCCGGAGAGTCCTGATGATGATGTATCCAGCCTCCGGCTACCAAAAAGCGGTATATCATTCTCCAAGTCGGTCCGGCAGCCAAACATGCGTTGGTTGACTTTCATCTTTGCTCTCATTCTGGTCTCAGGCCCGAGGTTGAATTCTCCCGCCGTCAGATCGAATGTCCCTGTGCAAACGTCAACAACTTCAGCCACGATCCAATTCGAGGAAATCGCTGCGAAAGCAGGGTTGCATTTCACAACCCAGAATTCGCCCACTCCGAACAAGAACCAAATTGAAACCATGGTTGCGGGAGTCGCACTGCTTGATTACGACGGCGATGGCTGGCTCGATATTTATCTGGTAAACGGTGCGGTTATTCCTTCCCTGCAAAAAGAATCTTCCACTTACTGGAACCGGCTTTATCGAAACAACCGTGACGGCACATTTACCGACGTGACGGAGCGTGCCGGGGTCGCGGGTGCTGGCTACGGAATGGGTGTTGCCGTGGGGGACTACGACAACGACGGATTCCCCGACTTACTTCTGGCTAACGTTACCGGGAATCAACTGTTTCACAACAATGGCGATGGGACCTTTACCGACGTCACTGCGAAGGCCGGCCTCGCCGGAGCGCAGATGAGTGGCAAAAAGATGTGGTCGGTCGGGGCGGGCTGGTTCGATTACAACAACGACGGGCTGCTGGATCTTTTTGTCGTTAACTACTGCGTGTGGGAGGTAAATAAGGATCCGTATTGTCCGATCAAGAGTGGAGTGCGCGGGTATTGCCATCCCAAGAACTATAGGTCGTTGCATAACACGCTCTATCGCAACAACGGAGACGGCACGTTCACTGATGTTTCCGAGGAGACCGGGATCGCAGCTCATTTTGGCAAAGGGATGAGCGTTTCATTTGCGGACTATGACCACGACGGCTTTCTCGACGCATTTGTGGCAAACGATACGACCCCGGCGTTTCTGTTCCACAATCTTGGGGGCAAAAAGTTTGAGGAAGTCGGCGAAGCGGCTGGAGTTGCCTACGCGCCGGACGGCGTCACCCTTTCGGGAATGGGTTCGGATTTTCGCGATGTGAATAATGATGGGCGGCCCGACATCTGGTATACAGCGGTGGAATATCAGAGTTTTCCCCTGTTGATCAACAATGGGGATGGCACTTTCGACGATCTCACGCAACGAAGCGGGCTGCAAGCCACCAAGCAGATGTCCGGATGGGGAAATGGCATTTTCGACTTTGACAACGATGGCTGGAAGGACCTGTTCGTGGCACGCGCCAATGTGCTCGACAATATCACTGAATTGACGCCGGGCCGAAAATATCCGGAACCGAATTCTATTTTCCGCAACCTGGGAAATGGAAAATTTGCCGAAGTGAGCCAAACCGCCGGAGCAGATTTTCAGATGGATGCTCCGCACCGAGGAGTTGCTTTTGGCGACCTGTTCAACGAAGGCCGCATCGATGCGGTCGTGACAGTACTGGGTGGCCGTGTCAAACTGCTTCACAATGTCTCAAGCACCAACAATCATTGGATTCTGTTAAAGCTTGTCGGGAGCAAGAGCAACCGCATGGGCATCGGGGCGCAGATTCACATCACGACCGACGATGGACGCCAGCAGTGGAACGAGGTCACGACCTCGGTGGGATACACGGCATCAAGCGATAGCCGCGTACATTTTGGCTTAGGAAGCAACGCCCATATTAAGGAGATGGAGATTCGTTGGCCCAGCGGCATCAGGCAGGCGATGCCTGATGTGGCGGTGGACCGGGTCATGACGATTGAAGAGCCACGGCAGTAGACGAACTATTGAGGCAGGGAAACCGAATCCTTGAGCGGGTTTCTCGCATCCCCTGCCTCGCCGCTGGATCGTGCGTTTGCCGCGGAGCCCTTTGCCTGCTCATTATTCAGGCGGCCGAAGATGGCACGTGCCTTGGCGGCTTCCTGTTTTCTCCCCGCGCGGGAGTAAGCACTGGCCAGAGCAGCGTACAGTCTTGCCTCGCGTGGTAATCCCTTTTGCGCAAGCTCCAACTCGGGGATCGCTCTCCCGTAATTGTCAACATCGAGCTGCAACAACCCGAGCAGATAGTGTCCAAACGGCTGTTGCGGAGCAATCTGAACCGCTTCTTCGGCATAGGGAATTCCCGCCGCTGAATCTTCCTTGTAATCCGTCGCGGCAATCCGCAGTCTCGAGATCACATCATCGGGGCGGTTTTGGATCTCCTGCTTGAATTGCTCCACCGCCTCGGAAACATCTCGGGTCTGAACCAGAAAGAGGCCGAAGGCGTAATGAATGTTGGGATACTTCGGGTATTCCCGGACGAGCTCTTCAAACAGTGGCTTCGCCTCATCGTACTTCTTTTGACCGGCAAGACATTCCGCGCGTCCAACACGGAGTACGACTGGCGCATCGGCGGAATCTGCCGCCGGTGGATTTTGCAAGTTCAGCCGTAACATCGCCATTCCGAGGACGTTTGCAGCTTGATCGTTAGCACCGGTCTGCAGGCATAACTCCTCAAGAGTGTCTTGCGCCGACTGGAAGCTGCCTTGACGTTGCAGCAGGACACTTTCGTGGTAAAGAACGACATGCCAGAGATCCGAATTTTTCTGGAGGCCCAGTTTCTCGCCGAGCTGAATATGACGGAGCGCCGATTTCTCGTGCCCCAGTTCAAATTCGCAAAGCCCGAACAGGGCCTGAGCCGTGCCATTTTCCGGCTGTAGTGCGATCAGTTTTTGAAAATCGAATGACGCTTTAGCGTAAGCATTGCGATCGTAGTAGATCGTGCCCAGCGACCACCATCCCTCCGCCCACGAGGGCCGCAGCGCTAAGGCGCGCTTGTAGAGTGGAACCGCAGCGTCGAGCTGGTCTGCGTCGCGGGCCGCGTCGGCCTTGGCGGAGAGGGTGGCGAAACCATTTGCTGAGGGACTTGGGGTATGGTTCTGCGCCACTGCAACCGACGCCAGACACAACCAGAAAATGCCTCTGGCGCAGATCGAATGCCAAAAGACGGGAGAGAAGGCATATCGGCCCGACTTGACATCGGTGTACTTCACGCGAATTCAGTTTAAGGCACAACTGCCGCAGGATGAATTCGATTCATTCTGCGGCAGCGGAAGCGATCGCGTCGACGATGTTAGAAGCTGAACCTCGCCTGCATCTCGATCACCCGTGAACCGAGCACGTTCTGGGCCTCGCCGAAGTGTGAGCTCATGACGTCCATCTGGGGGTTATAGAGATTCAGCTTGTTAAACAGGTTAAAGAAATTGGCGCGGAACTCGATCCGACCATTTTCACCGATGATTTTCGTCTGAGGCAGGCCGAAGGACTTGCTGATCGTTGCGTCGATATCGAGGTAGCCCGGTCCGGTGAAGGCATTTCGCGCCATCCCGGGCGGCGACGGTAAGGGACCATACGGTTGCGATCCGCCGTTCGGGCATGATGCAGTGACAGGTCCTGGGAACAGACATTGGAAGTAGGTTCCCGCGACCACAGTTGGGGCAGTAAACGTGGATGTTGCATTGACATTCGCGGCGCTGCGGTAGTTCGCCTTGAATCCGCCGGCGTAGGCTGAGGGTTGCAACCCCGACGGGTGCACATTATCCGTTCCGGCATCGGCCGAGCCGCCACCCGCGGCGGGACCAAAGTTGAAAACCGGCTCGCAAGGTCCGGGGTTACCGCCATTTACACCCGCTACCGTACATTGGGGAAGAACTTCGGCCAAGCCATATAGCGGCGTCCATGGGAAGCCACTATGCGCATTCAAGATTCCAGAAAGAGCCCATCCTCCTACCACTTTTTCCAACCATGAATGGCTGCCGGTAAAGATCCTTGGCGACCATACTCCGTAGACTTTGAACGCATGGAGAACATCGTAATCAGACGTGCCTGATGCGGTCGCAAGGTTCCATTGGTAGTACGGACCGGCATAGCCATTCGAACCGACGTCAACGGCATGACTCAGGCGGTACTGTGTATCCAACTGGAACGACTGGCTGAAGGCATGTTTAGCCTCTAGCAGTAAGGCATTAAAGTGACCCGAGCCGTTGTCGTTATAAAAAGTTACGCCATGAACTGCGTGGTTGAGCGCGAGTCCGGCGGCAACGGCAGGATTGTACTCGTTGTAATGGTCCAGCAGGTGGCGAGTTTGACTGCCCTGGTAGCCGGCCGAAACCATCCACTGATGACCCAAATCGTACTCCGCACCGAACGTGTAGTGCATGGCGTATTCGGTCGGCCAAGTGGCGGGCAGCGCGGTCAAATCGACCATACCCGTCAGCGGGAGATTTGTGTTGGGATCGAAGCTGGTTTTGGCGTACGGGTTGGGAGCGTACCCGTAGGGCGAATGAACGTTGGAAGGAAAGCTATTGATATACGAAATCTGGCTTCCCGCGAGCGTCACCCCGTTATTCACATACGGCGGATTGAAGCGAACGTCCAGAGTATTCGACTGCGCGATTCCGTTGTAGGCAATGCCGAAACCTCCGCGTATGACTAGGCGGTTTCCAAAGTTGTGTCCGACTAGCTGTTGCGGACTCCAGGCAAATCCGAGTTGTGGCCCGAAATTCGTTTTCTGCGCGCTGTACTGGCTGCCACCGGTGCGGACCCTGAGATTTGAGAGCAGGTTGGCGCCGCTTCCAAACACTACTGTGGCCAGTTTCCCGTCTCGTTCTGAAATCGGTCCGAAGTAGTCCCAGCGCAATCCCGCCGTCACTGTCAGGGTTGGGCGCACTTTGTAGTTGTCCTGGAAGAACACCCCGATGAGGTTATTTCTGAGATTTTTGATTTCGGCCGAGGGAACCCCGGTTGTGGGGTCGGACTGTGCGTTCTCCGCAACTGGAGCGTCGTTGAGGAAATCCCAAATGCTATTGAAGGTATAGCCGGGGCGGTCGGCCCAGAAGGGAGCGTCCACCGATTTCAGGTGTGTAACCTCGGCCCCCATCTTCATCGTGTGCGCGCCGTGCACCTTGGTGAGTACATCCTTGGCGGCAGTGGTCCACTGATCAAAGCCGTTGAAAGAGCCAATTCCCCAACCTACAAACTCGTTGTTCGTGAAGGATGTGGTGGGCGCAATGCTGCCGATTCCATTGAGGTTGATCTGGGGCAGTCCCCACGGTGCATTCGGATTTTGAGACAGATCCTTCTCTTGCCAGCCGGCGGCATTGACCCGCACTTCGTTGGCCATACTGGAGCCGAACGTATGGTCGTAAATCAGCGTGGCCGCGCGGTTCTTGTAGGTGGTGTTGAACAGGTTCATTGAGCGGTCGCCGTTTCCATTGATAGCAGTACTCGAATTCGGCACCCAATAAAGACTAAAGGCGATCAGGTCCTTGCTGGTGGCCTGGAAGTCCACACGCCCGTTGTACTGGCGATGGGTGTCAGTGCTGGGGTTCTTGATTCCTTGAAAGAAAGCGATATCCGCTGTGGTTCCAAGATTGCTGAACCCTCCCGATCCGTCGCCCCCGGTCCCGGGATTCGTGTTGCTCGTCCAACCTGGGTCGCGAGTCCCGAGCGGAAACAGTGAGGGGTTCAAAGGAGAGCCCAGGTTCAATCCCTGCCCCGGGAGGAAATGACAATTTTGCCCCTCGATCAAGCCAGCGAATGCGCAATCATGATCTACTTGTGTGCCGCCAAACGGGCCCACCCCGGGATAGGAAAAGAATTTCGCGGCATTCGTCCCTGAGGCAGCCAGTGCGCGAAATGCGGGCGTCTCGTACCAGCCTTGGCCGGGCAGTGCCTGACCGTTGTTATCAAGTGTTTCGTAGGAGAAGAAGCCGAAGAGGCGATTGTGTATGATCGGCCCACCGACTGAGCCACCCCAATTGTTGAAGCGACCTTCATCTCGCACGTTGCCGCAATAGCCGCCGGCTTTCGTGTTTACGCAACCGGGCGAGTCGGTGGTGTAGCCGTTGTACTTGGTGAATGCGTTCAGTCCCGGACGGTGCGCTTTGAAGAAAAAACTGCCGTGGTAATTGTTCGTTCCGTTCTGCGAGATGATCTGCACCTGCGCGCCGCGGTAACGTCCATTTTCCGCGTCGTAATTGTCGGTAACGACTTTAATCTCCTTGATCGAATCTTCGTTCGGCGTAATGACCGAGGCCCCGCCCCAGGTCACGCTGGTCGTGCCCACGCCGTCGATCTGATAGTTATTCTCACCAGCGCGCGCGCCGCTGGCGGTAATTTGACCTCCATTTTCGATCTTGAAGATACCATCTGTCCCACCGCTGCCGCCCATCGAACTAGACGGCAGACTCTCGCTTCCGCCGCCCGCTGCCTGTGAGCCGTCACCAAAAGCGCCCGGTGCGAGTTGCAGCAGTTGGAATGGATCGCGACCGAACGAAGCGAATTGTTGAAACTCCTGAGCGCGAACCTCGCCGCCAAGATTCGCGGTTTCGGTGTCCAGCAGTGGCACCGCATCGCCGCTCACTGTAACCGACTCGCTGGCCTGTCCAACGTCAAGTTGAACGTTGACCGCGTTTGCTACTTCCGCGGTAATTCCGAAACTATCGATCTGCTTCTTCTTGAAGCCAGCCTTTTCCACCGTCAGTGAGAATTTGGCCGGGGGGAGGCCGTTAAAGTTGTAGATTCCCTTATTGTCCGTAGTGGTAGTTTCGACGTGCCCGGTTTCAAGATTCGTAAGCGTGACCGTGGCCCCTTGGACAACGGGGCCTTGCGGATCGGTGACCACGCCCTGGATGGCTGCGCGATACTGGCCTTGGGCTACTAGGGTGAAGGAGCTGACAAACAGGATCAGCGATACGGCTCGCAACGTCGCAGTGCCTCGAGTCATAGAGGCTCCTTTCCGAACTACTTTACGTCCCGAGAATTGCAACTAAAAGCTCTACAAAAGCGTTTTAGTAAATAATAAAGAAAAGCGGTGAATGTATAGCACACCAGATTTTCGTCAGTCAAGCACATTCCGCCGCAAACCAAGCCTGCGTTGTGCCATAACGATTTGGTACCCGAGGCAGATGTCCGACCGAGGCACGTCCCGAATCGCAACGCAGTGCGGTGGAATATTGTGAACTATTAGGTCTGGGAGAAAGGCGAGCCTTTAAGAAGTGCACAAGTCGTGCCGCGCACGCCGATGGGAAGCGGAAATCCACGTCGACTTCTGCAGGAATCGCTTTCCTGAATTCAAAGGTCAGAATCTATATTTCTGGTGTTTTGCTCCGCAGGCGATTGCGGCCGAAGACCTGCCCGAACTTGTCGTGTCTAATACCGGCACCGGCCTACAGGTGGCGGAATTCCCCGGTGCCTTCACGCAGCCTTTGTCGATTGGAAAATTTAGCGGCGATATTCCGGCGGGGCAATGGAGGCGGGTAAGAATTCCACTTTCGGCGTTTCATACGGCTTCGATCTATGAAGTTCATCCGGAATATCTGCGCAGTGTAGTCTTCCATCAGGGCCGGGCGAATGGTGTACCGCATGTATTGATCATCGACGAGATTCGAATGGATGACGATCCGCCGGCAAAGGATTCTGCTGCCCTACCTGCGCCAACGAACGTTCGAGCCGCCGGCTACGACCGTCATGTCGAACTGCATTGGGATCCGGTCAATAGTGCGTCACTCGGGAGGTATGTCATCTATCGCTCGCTCGACGGCAAGAGTTTCGAACCGATTGGCATTCAGCTTCCGGATGTGACGCGCTATTCCGATTTCTCGGCAAGTCCGGTGTGACCGCGCAATACAAGGTAGTGGCATCTGATGGCAACTACCAGACATCTCCACCCTCCGATGCCGTGAGCGCCTCAACTGGCGAACTAAGCGATGCTGAGTTGCTGGCCATGCTGCAGGAGGCTTGCTTTCACTACTACTGGGAGGGAGCCGATCCTCATTCAGGAATGGCACGGAAAAATATTCCCGGAGACGATCGTATTCTTGCCACCGGCGCAAGCGCCGTGGGTATTGCGGCGCTCATTGTCGGTGTGGATCGCGGCTTCATCACGCGCGGACAAGGAATCGAGCGCATTACCAAGATCATGGATTTCCTGGAGCACGCGCAGCGCTACCACGGCGCATGGTCGCACTACATGGACGGAAATACCGGCCGGACAATGCCGGTGTTCGGTATGTTCGACAACGGCGGCGATCTGGTTGAAACATCATTTTTAATGGACGGACTGTTGGCGGCGCGGCGGTATTTCCGAGGAAACAGCGATGCCGAAAAGAATCTTAATCAACGAATCTCGCAACTCTGGGAAACCGTCGAGTGGGATTGGTATCGCGGCCCTCAGCCCGGAGATTTTCTTTAGTGGCATTGGTCGGCAGAGTGGAAGTGGCAGATTCAACATCTGCTGATTGATTTCAACGAAGTGATGATCACCTATCTGCTGGCGATCTCATCGCCAACCCATGGTGTTCCGGCGAGTCTGTACTATTCCGGATGGGCGTCTGAGTCGGAACGCGCTCAACAGTACTGGGGCGGTTGGTCGCAAAGCGTGAATGGAGACCATTATTTCAACAGACACTCTTAATTACGCCATCACGTTAGAC
>Ga0307475_10001749_pt1 | contig 12973 bp, 8 predicted proteins | sample atmos_gasesECM1C_FD_203317 | JGI IMG/M metagenome (GOLD analysis project Ga0307475, IMG submission 203317) | Hardwood forest soil microbial communities from Morgan-Monroe State Forest, Indiana, United States - atmos_gasesECM1C_515 | ecosystem: Environmental > Terrestrial > Soil > Temperate... | reverse complement strand
CGTAAACCCGGCCCTTTCCATCGGCCACCGGGGCCTCGGGCTTGCCGCTAAGGGGAATGGTCGCAACAACTTTGCGCGTTTTCGGGTCAATCACGGAGGCGGCCTTGCCGTGGCCGTCCATGATAAAAACGTGCCCGGAAGCAGAGTCGTAAACGATTGCATCCGGCCCTTCGCCGGTTTTGATTTTTTCAGAAACTTTCAGAGTTTTCAGATCAAATACGCTAGACGTGTTCTCGCGACCATTGGTGGTGAAGCCAATGCCAAGATCGGAAACGAGTGCGACACCATGGGCGCCGGGTGTATCCGGGATTTCGCCGACCAATTTGCCGGAGTCCAGATCAGCCACCATGAACCGGGTAGCCCGGGCGATGTAAAGACGGCGCGCCCCCGAATCGGCGTACACATAATCCCATCCGCCGTCACCTCCCAGAACCATAGTGCGGACGACCGAGTAGGTTGGGGTGGACTGAGCCGCCGCAAATGAAGTCACGAAGACGCAGGTGCTGATGGCAACCGCAACAAGTGTCAGGCACAGAATGAGATTAGCGAATTTTGTTTTCACAAAGCCTCCGGGAATGCCAGTGGGCGTCTATGCCCTCTGGGCTGGTGTCGCAAAGGTACTGGCGTCATTCTGCGAACTGTTCGCAGTGTCGCTTTCTTCCCTGCCGCCGGTTGCGAAGAAATGCACCGCCGGCGTAATGATGAGCGAAAGTACCATGGAAATCACAACTCCCCCGATCACGGCAATTGCCAGGGGCTGCAACATTTGCGAACCGGCGCCGATCGCAAATGATAGCGGCAGCATCCCGGCAAGCGTAGCCAGCGCCGTCATGACGATCGGGCGCAGTCTTCTGCGGCTCGACTGCAAGATCGCTTCTTCCGCCGAAAAACCAAGAGCGCGGAATTTTTGATCGGCATCAAGCAGCAGGATACCGTTCTTAGCCACGATGCCGATCACCATGATCATCCCCATGAAGGAGGAAATATTGAAAGTCGTTCGAGTGATCAGCAAGGCAATGAAAACGCCCGAGGTTGACAGCAACGCAGATGCCAATATCGCGAGCGGCGCTGCAAAGCTGCCAAACTCAAAGAGCAGAACACAAAAAACCAGCACCACGGCGAGGACGAGAACAAATGCGAGGTCGCGAAAAGATTGCTGCTGCTCTTTGTAGGTGCCACCGTATTCCACGCGGATGGCGGCCGGCAAATGCAGACCGGCGATTGTCTTCTGGACTTCTGAAATGGCCGTCCCAAGGTCGGTGCCCTCGAGTCGAGCGGTGACTGCGACCTGACGCTGTAAATTCTCGCGCAGAATTTCGGTCTGTCCGGGAACAGATGTAATATCCGCCAGCGCACCTAACGTAGCGGTTTTCCCAGTGCTGCTCGTCAACAGCGTGTCGCGCATGGCCCCAATCGAGGCTCGATTTCTATCGGGGAATCGCACCCGGAGCGTGTAGGCGCGATCATTACTGACCACTGGTGTTGGCGCAGGTTCACCCTCGACAAGGGCGGCAGCATCGGTGGCAACTTCTTCCGGAGTGAATCCAGCCCTCGCCGCCACGCTCGGATTGATCTGAAACGTCACCGCAGGACCGCTGATGGTGTTGTCGATGCCGTTCAGTACGTCTACGATGCCTTTGATCTTGCCGATTGAATCAGCGACTTTGGGAGCCCAATCGGCAAGGAGTGCCGGGTCCTGCGCAAAGAGCTTGATCTGGACCGGCTGCGGCGCGCTCGTAAGATCGTCGATCATATCCTGCAAAATCTGAACAAACTCGACGTCCAAAGCAGGTTCTTCAGCCTTTATTTTGCTGCGAACCTCTTTAATCACTTCGTCGATACCCCGGCTGCGATCGTCCTTCAGCTTCACGGATACGTCTCCGGTATTCGCCTCTGTTACCGCGGCCAAGCCGAGCTGCATTCCAGTGCGCCGCGAGGTGCTCTCCACTTCAGGAACTTCACGCAATATTTTCTCGACATGGGTGATGACACGGTTCGTCTCGGCGAGCGAACTGCCGGCCGGCATGATGTAGTCGACGATAAACCCGCCCTCATCCATTTCGGGGAGCAGGTCCGAGCCCATGAAGTGGTAACAAATGTACGAGACGGCGATTAGCGCGAGGCTCAACACGGCCAGCCTTTTGGGGTGCCTCAACGCACGGCTCAACCACTTCTGATGGAAGTTCACGATCTTGAGAAAGAAGCCGCTGACGGAGGCGTCTTCAGCCGCCAGCAGACGCTTAATATCCTCCTCGTGTTCAGTTGCTGCTTCGACCGCAGTCTCTCCCGATTTGCCATGCTTGATAAAAAACTGGCTGAGCGTGGGAGTCCACGTCAGGGCCAGGGCGAGTGAAGCAAATAACGACACGGCCATCGTGACCGCGAGCGCTCTGAAAAATGTTCCCGTCACACCCGCAATCGAGATCAGGGGTAGGAAGACCACCACGGGTGTAATGGTCGATCCGATCAAGGGAACGGTGATCTCCTGTAGCGCGCTCTGGATGGCCTCGAGACGGTTCTGCCCGGCGTCGCGATGCAGCACGATGTTTTCGACCACGACAATGGCATCGTCAATCACCAGGCCCACGGCGGCAGCGAGCCCGCCCAGCGTCATCAGGTTGAAGCTCTGTCCCATCAGCTTCAGGGCGATGAATGTGACCGAAACCGTGACCGGAATCACCAGCCCGGCCACGATAGAGGTTCCCCAGTCCCGGAGAAAAACCACCAGGATGATCGACGCGAGAACGAGACCGATCAAGATGGCATCTCGAACGCTGGCGATCGATTGATGGACGATCAGGGATTGGTCATAGAAAGGCTGGATCTGGATGCCGCGCGGAAGAGTCTGTTGAATCCGTGCGATTTCCGCGTGCACTTCGTCGGCGACTTGCACCGTATTGCTGTCCGGCTGCCGATTGATGTTGATGAGGAGCGACGGTTTGCCATTTGCCGTCACGATTGTGTAGACCGGCTTTACGGCAGAGGTAACGGTTGCTACATCTCCGACGTGTATAGGAACGCCCGCCGGCGTAGCCTTGATCACTACGCCCGCAATTTGCGCAGGAGTGCGAACCTGGGCATTAATCAGCCCCAACACAAGCTGATGATTTTCCTCCAGCAGCCCCGGAGAATCGATGAGGTTTGTGCGCCGCACTGCTTCGAGAATGTCGGGAACCGTAACTCCGGCCACGAGCAACTTTGCAGGATCGGGGATGATGTGAAATTCAGGCTCTTGCCCGCCCTGCACCAGGACTGTCGAGACGCCGTCCAGCCGATTCAAGCGCGGCTTGATTTCATAGGTCGCCATTTCCCACAACCTGGTTTGCTCTATGGTGTCGGAGGACAGGCTGTAGCCCATGATGGGAAAACTGGCGAACGTCAGGCGATGCGCTTCGACCTTCGCGCTCGATGGAAGTTCGGTTTGCGCGCGAGACAGCGCGGCGTTGACGTACTGCAACGTCTGGAACATGTCAACGTTCCAGTCGAAGAAAAGGTCGATTTCAGCCGAACCGCGGCTGGTGATGGATCGGACATTCAATAGCCCCGGCACGCTGTTCACCGCCTCTTCCAGAGGACGGGTAATGGTCACCATCATCTGATCGATCGGCATCACGCCGTTATCCACAGCGATCAGAATTCGCGGAAAGTTAGTGGCCGGGAAAACCGCGACGGGGACTGTGAAAGCGAGATATCCGCCAATCAATGCAAGGGTGACGGTCAGGAAAATAACCGATCGCGAATGATGCGCGAACCAGTATGGAGACTTCCTGTCGTTGGAGGTCACTTACTGTTTTTCTCCTTGCTGGAATCCTTGGAGGAGGCCTCTTCGCCCGCTGAGGGTTTGTCGCTTCCCTTCTCTGTCTCGGTCTCTTTTTCTTTTGCTGCTTCGACGGAAACTTTGGTGTTATCCGGCAGGCCATAGGCGCCGGAAGCGACTACACTCTGCCCCTCTTTCAATCCGTCAAGAATTTGCACGTTCTCATCCTGCCTTATTCCGACCTTGACTGCCAACTGGCGAGCGTGTTGATCAGCGCCGATGACCATGACGGTCGCACTACCGTCCGCGGCAGTCAAGACGGCCGAGGCGGGAACAACCAAGGCATCCGGCACGGTCTCTGACACCATGGATAATCGCACGCTCGTGCCAGGCTTCAGAGTTTGATCCGGATTTTTCGCCTGTACCCAGACTTCGACCGTAGTGCTGTTGGGATCCAGCGCCGGGCTCACCAGGGTCACCTTGCCCTCCGTCGGCTTGTCGAGCCCGGAAACATCGATGGTGGCTTGGTCTCCAACCTTGAGCAAGAACGCATCTTTTTGCGGGATATGGGCGCGCGCGGTTACGCGTGAAAGATCCATGACCGTAATCAGCGGGACGCCCGCACTGGGCATTTCTCCTGGGTAAAGGGGCCGATCCGTAACGACGCCGTCGATGGGGCTGCGAATTTCTGAATAACCGAATTGAGCTTGTGCTCCGAGGTATTTGCCTCGGGCCGAAGACAACTGTCCCTCGAATCCCTTGGTTTCCTGCTCCTTGACCACGGCGTTGAGGGAATCAAGATGTCTTTTCGCCAGCTCATATTGAGCTCGGGCTTGCGTAAGGCTGACTCCGGCTTGATCCAGGTCCTTCCGAGGCATGGCCCCTTGCTTGAACAGTTCTTGCCGGCTGTCATAGACCTTTTGCTGCGCTTCGAACATCTCCTTGGCCGATTGCGCATCAGATGTAGCCTTCTGAATTTCCTCCGGCAGGCCGGCTGCTGTTCCCGTAACATAAGTGGCTTCGGCTTGTTCAAATGCGCCTTTGTTTTCTTCCTTAGCGGCGGCCAGATCCGAGTTCTCCAGAACGGCCAGCAATTGGCCTTTGTGCACCTTGCTTCCCCGGTTGGCGTAAAACTGTTTTACCGGCGCACTGATCTTTGGCACGAGCGCCGCTTGTTGCAGAGGAAACAATACAGCATCCGCCGTGACGACGCGTTGAACGGTTGCCTTCTGAGCGTTCGCCGCGGTGACAGGAACGGCAGCTTCTTCGGTTTTGTCCTTGGAACAACCGACGGATAAGATCGCAATCGCGCTCGCCAGCAAAATCAAAATCGCCAGCCGGGAAACACGTTGGAAATCCCGCACATCTTCACGAATTGTCTTTGGGAATAAGAGCTTTTGAGTATTCATCGGTTTCAGAACTTTCCAGTCAGGGTCTGAATATTTGCGAGCGCCACCCGAAACCGCACTTGCCCATCGTCATACGCGTTGCTCGCGGCGGTGAGCGTATTCTGTGCGTCCACCACTTCCAATACGGTGGCTTCGCCGGACTGGTAGCGGAGGCTAGTCAATCGCAGGCTCTCGGATGCCAGTTGAACAGATTGGCTTAGCAGTTCCAGTTCCGCGCGCGCGGCTTGTGCTTCGTTGTAAAAGGAGCGCAGGTTTGCCAGCAGCGTGCGTTGGGCCGCACTCAACTCGACCACAGCTTGTTTCTTTTCGAGATTAGCCTGCTTCACTTTGCTGAAGTTGGCCCCCCAACTCCAGATTGGAAGCTGCAGAGTCGCCGCCGCCGAGCTACCGAGGTTGCGGAAACCGGTGGGACTTTCCGTGGCAAACTGGTTTGCGTCGATCCCATACCAGTAGTCCACTGTGATGGCCGGCAGAACTCCTCCCCACGCGCTTGTAACCTGCCGGCTGGCTTGCAGGAGCGCAGCTTGCGCGGCACGGAGATCAGGATTATTCCGCGTGCCCGCTGCGCTAACCTCGTCAAAAGGCGGCAGCGCAGGAGGAGCGCCAAGATCATCCACCACCGCGAAGTTCTCGTTGAAATCCTTGAAAAGCAAGACAGCAAGGTCGAGGCGACTCTTGTTCATCCCTAACTCCGCTTCGCGCAAATCGCGCTGTTGCTGCCGGTACTGGAGTTGCGCCTTGATGACGTCCGAATGTGCCACCTCGCCGCCGTTTTCCAGCTTCTCGCTGATGCCCAGAAATCGTTGCGCTTCCTCATTGGCGCGTTGCGCTGTTGCGTACTTATGCCCTGCGGCAACGTGCGCGTAATAGGCCTGCGCCACGGTGACCGCCAAACCGCGCAAAGCGATTTCGGATTTGGCCCTGGCCACCGCCTGCGCCGCCGACGCGCGCCCGTAGTCAGCGAATGTCTGGAGGGAGAGCGCCTGATGAACATTCCCCTGTGCGATATATTCGTGAACTCCGTTGTTGGCGATAAAGATCGGGTTGTTCGTTCCGTGCGGGCTGGGCTCGGTGTATAGGTACTGCATGTTGTAGTTCACATTCGGAAGCAGAGCCGCACGGCTTTGCACAAGATCCTGATGGGCGAGGCCAAGCGCCGTGAATGCGGCTTGCAGTTGAGGATTATTTGCCCTGGTTCTCTGCAGCGCCTCAGAAAAAGTGATGGTCGGCGGCGAAGCAGCGGCGGAGTTTAGGGGAGCGCTTTGCTCCGCCGCTGTAACCTGCAGACTCGGAGCAGGTTCATTCGCCTGGGCCGCAGTGCGCCCAGCCATCACGACGAGAAGCGATTGGACAAAGAGGGCCTGGACCAAGAGTGTCTGGACCAGGAGCCTCCCGACAATCGCCGCTCTTCGCACTCGGGGGTAGCCCGTTTCCGTGTTTCGCATACTCTTCAGCATTGGGTGTCTTGCACTAACCATCGCGGCAGGATTTGGCAGATTCCGAGACCCGATAGGGGTTCAGTTGAAGCAATCACGTACACAGATAGAATTACTCGCGTCAGATTAAAGCGCTCTGAAAGAAGGATAAAATTGTGTTCAGAGTCAGCGCGTTCGGAGCGCCGGATTGGCCAGCTCATTTTCAGGAACATCCAGGAGCGGCAACTCCACTGTGAAACGACTGCCGTGGCCTTCTTCGCTGGAAACCTTGATTTCAGCGCCATGGGCCGTGCAGATGGCTTTCACAATGGCCAGGCCCAATCCTGCTCCGCCGGAGTTGCGTGAGCGTGCCTTATCCGCCCGGTAGAAGCGCTCGAAGACATGACCAAGGGCGTGGGCCGATATCCCAACGCCATTGTCAGAAACTTCGAGGACAGCCGTGCCGCGGTCGGCGCGCACATTCACTTCGACTTCGCCGCCTTCTTGCGTGTACTTGATGGCATTGGCGACGAGGTTCACGATGACCTGCTGAAGACGCGATCGATCTCCCTCTACGTAGATATTTTTCGCCACATTGCTGCGGAACAGGATCAACTTCTCCTCCGCCAACAGTCTCATCTGCTCGGCAGTGGACGCCGCCAGCTGGCCGAGGTCGAGCCGCGTCTTGTCCATTTTCACCTCGCCCGCATCCAGGCGTGAGATGGCCAACAGGTTCTCGACTATGTGAGACATCCGATGAGTTTCTTCCAGGGCGCTGCCAATCTGATCGGTAAGCGAAGGGTTGAGCCGATGGCTTTGAGCGATGCCCTCAAGCTCCAACTGAAGAATCGTCAAAGGTGTCCGCAATTCGTGGGACGCGTCCGCGGAAAAGCGGTTGATGTGCTGAAAAGCCTGATCCAGCCGCTCGATCATGCGGTTCAGCGAAACAGAAAGCCTTTCGAGTTCATCCCCGGTTCGGATGACGGGCAGGCGTTCGCTGAGATTGGTGGAGGTAATTCCCTCCGCCCGTTTCGTGATCTCGTCTACCGGCTGCAGCGATCGCCTCATCAGCCAGTAACCGCTCACCACGGCGAGAGAAATGATGAAGGGCATGTAGATGGCAAACGTTACCAGCAATCCGTGGAGAACGACTTCGATCTGCTGATACGGAAGTCCGCTTTCGACGACGAACTTACTTCCATCCGGTGTCGTGAACTGTTGAGTATCGATCAGTAACTGCGGTCGTCCAGCTAGACGTACCTTTCGCGGACGATTTTTCTCGTCTCCCTTGGGCAAAGGGACTTGAGACGGGTCGAATGCTCCATCCTTCGGCGCACCGGAAACGTACAGGACCCCGACCCCTTCCTGGACAACACGAATAAAGTGGCCGTTTACCTCGGGCGCATAGGCCTCATTGATTTCAGTCTCAAGCCAATCTGTGCGCTTGAAAGGATGTTGCGATAGCAACTGCGTTCCGATCGTCCTACAGTCCGAGCCGAGCGTTCTTTGAAGATTCCAGTAGAGGTATCGCTCCAATCCGAGGTAGACAGACACGCCAAAAATCAGCAATGCGCCAGCGAGGAGCCCCGCATACCAGGCCGTGATGCGGAAACGGAGCGATCGAGTATTCACGAGTGCGCTCCGTTGCTGATGCTGTAGCCGACGCCGCGCACAGTACGAATCAACTTCTGCTCATACGGGTCGTCCACCTTGCTTCGAAGGTGCCGCACATAAACGTCCACGATGTTGGTGATGCCGTCGAAGCTCTGGTCCCACACATGTTCGATGATCATGGTTCGCGATAAAACCCTGCCGGCGTTCGACATCAGGTATTCGAGCAAAGAATATTCTTTCGAGGTCAGATCAATCCGTTTGCCGGCACGCCTCACCTGCTGAGAGAGACGGTCGAGTTCCAAATCGCCCACGCGAACCACGCTGCTGCGGCTGACGGGTCCACGCCGGAGCAGCGCCTTGACACGCACTAGGAGTTCAGCAAAAGCGAAAGGCTTGGTGAGATAGTCATCCGCGCCTGCCTCAAAATTACCCACCTTGTCGGCGACCGCGTCGCGGGCCGTTAGAATCAATACGGGAACGTTGACATTCTGACTCCGAAGACGGCGAAGCACCTGGGTGCCGTCCATTTTCGGCAGCATCAAGTCGAGAATCACGAGGTCATAGTGATACGTAGTTGCGAGTTCAAGTCCGGCCTGGCCGTCCGCGATCACGTCGACCGCGAAGCGCTCTGCCATCAACCCGCGCGCGACAAAACTCGAGACCTTCGTTTCGTCTTCGACCAGCAGGATGCGCATCAAGTCTCCCGACGCATAGTATATTGCCATTTCAAGATGAAGCCTAAACAAAGCGAGGATGAAAAGTTATTCAGAATCAGCAGATATTCTTAGTTGTCGATCCAACTTTGCTCGTGGAGCGCCTGGCGTCCTCGCCCGGCTCGGCGGACTGGACGGGCGAGGCGCCCGTCACTCCATCATGTGATTCATAACGCGGCGGGTACCAGTCTGAACAAAGTTTCATTTGGCCTTCATTGGACCTTAATGTTGCAGGATGACCATTCGGTGACCACAATGCCGACGCTAATGCTCAAAAGAAATTTTGCCGCTCTGTTGCTCCTTGCCTGCTCCCTTGCCGCCGCCGCTCAAACTCCCTCCCCCGACCACTGGATCGCAATTCGTGCCGGCCGGCTTTTTGACACGAAATCCGCAAAGCTCGTGAGCAATCAGGTTGTGCTGATCCACGGGGACCGCATCACCGAGGTTGGCCCGGCCGAGCGCGTGAAAGTTCCCGCGGGCGCCGAGGTAATAGACTTAAGCCAAGCCACCGTACTTCCCGGCCTGATCGACGCGCACACTCACGTTTTTGGAAACGGACCGGACCTGGAAGAGCAATTCTTACGCGATTCCTACCAATACCGCACCCTGACCGCGTTCGCGAACGCGCAAAAAGACTTGATGGTGGGCTTCACGACGCTTCGCGATTTGAAGACGCTTGGGGCTAGTTACAGCGATGTGGATCTGCGTAACGCCATCGATCGCGGCATCGTGCCGGGTCCCCGCATGCAGGTTTCGACCCGTGGCCTTCAGGCAACCGGTGGCTTCATCATGAACGGTTACTCGGAGGAGTTGGCTCTTCCAGTTGCGCTCCAGGCTGTAGACTCTCCCTGGGCCGCTCGTCAAGCGGTGCGGGAGCAGATCGCGCATGGCGCAGATTGGATCAAGTTATACGCGGCGTACCAGTTTCATTTCACCGAAGACGGGAAAATGGTTGTCCCTCCCACGTTCACGGCAGAAGAAGTAAATGCAATCGTGGATGAGGCTCACCGGAGAGGGCACAAAGTTTCTTGTCACGCTTTTGGTGGCGAGGGTCTCCATAACTGCATCAACGCAGGCGTGGAATCGATCGAACATGGCGTGGACCTTGATGACGGTGAGATCAAGATGATGATCCAGAAAGGCATTTATCTGGTGCCGACGCTATATCACTATCAGCTCGATCGTGAGGAGGACGAGAAGAAACGCCATGGCCACAGTGTTGCGGAAGTCTCGGAACGCAGTTTCCCCAAGGCTGTAGCAGCAGGCGTGAAAATTGCTTTCGGCTCCGGAGCCGGTCCCTTCCCCCACGGAAGCCAAACGAAAGAATTCGAGTACATGGTGAAATTCGGAATGACTCCGGTCCAGGCCATCCTCGCCGCAACCACCGGAGCCGCGCAGCTCATGGGATGGCAGGATCGCATCGGCTCCCTCGAAGCGGGTAAGTTCGCAGACGTCGTCGCAGTGTCAGGAGATCCAACCACCGACATCACAGAACTTGAGCGGGTGAAGTTCGTGATGAAGGGCGGACAGGTATATAAGAACGAGCTAAAGTAAGAGCGAAATTAGGGCGACTTGAGGAAACTTGAAGAATTATAAGATCGCAGTGATTGAAGGAGACGGCATCGGGCGCGAAGTAGTCCCCGAAGGAATTCGCGTGCTCGAGACGGCAGCGCGCCGTTTTGATCTTTCTTTGTCATGGCAGCATTTCAACTGGAGTTGTGAGACCTATCTCAAGACCGGGCGGATGATGCCGGAGGACGGGTTGGAACAGTTACGCCCCTTCGATGCAATCTTTCTTGGAGCGGTGGGTTACCCGGGCGTCCCCGATCACACTTCACTTTGGGGCTTGCTTATTCCCATTCGCCGGGCGTTCAAACAGTACGTGAATTTGCGGCCAGTACGGCTGTTGGAAGGAATCAAGACCCCGCTCAGTCATCGCAAAGCGGGTGAGATCGATTTCTGCATCATCCGTGAGAACAACGAAGGCGAATACTCCGCGGTCGGCGGCCGTCTCCACCAAAACACGGATCTAGAAATGGCGATTCAGGAGACCGTCTTCACGCGGCAAGGTTGCGATCGGATCATGACCTACGCCTTCGAATTAGCCCGGACGCGCAAGAATCATGTAACTTCAGCCACAAAATCGAATGGCATTGTCTACACCATGCCTTTCTGGGATGAAAGGTTCTCCGCGATTTCAAAGAAATATCCGCAAGTTAAAACGGACCAATACCACATCGATATTTTGACCGCGCACTTCGTGAGCCATCCCGACTGGTTTGATGTTGTGGTGGGATCAAATCTTTTCGGAGACATTCTGTCCGATCTCGGCGCAGCCGTCGTCGGATCGATGGGGCTGGCCCCGTCTGCCAATCTAAACCCGGAGCGGGAGTTCCCTTCCATGTTCGAGCCGGTCCACGGATCGGCTCCCGATATTGCCGGAAAAAAGATTGCCAACCCGGTAGCGCAAATCTGGTCGGGCGCAATGATGATGGACCATCTGGGCGAGAAGGAAGCCGCTCGCGTGGTCGAGGAGGCTATCTTCAAGGTGCTCGCCCGGCGCGATCCTCTCACTCCAGACATTGGCGGGCGTGCCAGCACCGAGGACATGGGAAAAGCCATTGCCGCAGAAGTTTCGATGGTGCCTGTACAAGTCTGATCTGTCTGGAAAGAAAGCGGACGCTCCTCCCTCTGATCACTAACCTGATCGCCGATCAAAAGGGCGTCCGCTTTGATGTATTCAGTCCAACGAAGTTGCCACACTCCAACCAGACTTAAGGAAGCACGTTGTAGACGCGTATTTCGGCTGTCTGTTTCTCATGATGGGGAACCCCCAGGTAGAAGTGATTCAACTCCGGAACCAGAATTGCCGTCTTGGCTCGAAACGAAGTCGGAATGTGACCGATCTGGACACAGTGATCCGGGTCGCTTTGCTGAAACACGTCGATAAATAGCGTTCCTGCAAAGAAGAGGCGCTTGCGCTGGGGATCGTAAGCCATATCATCGACCATTGCCGCCGCCGGCATGCTGCTCACAACTTTGCCCGAATCGGAATCCAGCACAATCAGTTTTCCGGGATCGCGCGTGCCGATAAACAGCCGATGAGCGTCCTCATCGAATGCTATGGCAGTAGGCTTCTTGCCCTCGGTTGCAATCGACCAGGTCGCACGTAAGGTGAGCTTGGTGCGATCAAACACTTCGACTGAGTTGTTACCCCTGATGACGACGAAAATGCGAGGCCCCGATTTTTCGAGGGTCATGCCTTCCACGTCGTTGGAGTCGATCTTGATTTCGCCCACAGTCTTCGCGGTGGAGGTGTCAACGACGGTGATGTAGGCGTTCGGCAGTTTGGCATCCTTGCCGCCGTTCACGACATATAGGTCCTTAGTCGAAGGATCATAGGCGCTCGCGTCCGCACCCTCCTTCAGCTTTATACTTCCGACGGGCTTGTAGGAATCCGTCTCGTAAATCTTGATTTCACCCAAGTCGCCATCGACCACGAAAAGCTTCTTCAGATCCGCCCGGTATAGCAACGAATGCGGCGCCTTGAGATCGCTCATGGTATGGATCAGCTTATTGGTCTTGAGATCAAGAACCAGGACTTTCGAGTTCTCTTCCGCAGTGGCGAACAGGCGGTCTCCCGCAACATCCGCGGTGAAGTGGTCGAAATCGCCATCTTTGAGCTCAGGCAATGGAATCGTTTGCAAAGGCTCCAGGACCGGTTTCTGTTGAGCCCACACTCCGGCTACAAGCGCTAGGAACACAGCTGACAAAATCATTACTCGCGATTTATTCACCTTTACCTCCAGTATTGAGAAACAAGACCGTCGTCACAGAAAAACTCGTCACAGAAAAAACTTATGGATTGCGCTACTCACATTAATCAGGATGAACATGAAATGCGCATTAAGCGAACATTAAAAATAATTCGCGCTCTTGATTTGCGCGACCATGCTAAGCAGTATCCGAAACCTCGCGCCGGCGTCGGGCACCGACCGCGAGCATCAGCATACCTGACATGATAAGACTACCCACCAGGTACCACAGCCCGGCGCTGAAGTTATG
>Ga0307475_10001748_pt1 | contig 12974 bp, 12 predicted proteins | sample atmos_gasesECM1C_FD_203317 | JGI IMG/M metagenome (GOLD analysis project Ga0307475, IMG submission 203317) | Hardwood forest soil microbial communities from Morgan-Monroe State Forest, Indiana, United States - atmos_gasesECM1C_515 | ecosystem: Environmental > Terrestrial > Soil > Temperate... | reverse complement strand
GGCACGCATCGCCGTCTCTCCAGAGGGGACGCCAGGAGCGAAGCCGGGCGGAGCGCCGCCGAATTCCGGCGCGGCGGATTCCACTAAAGGAGCAGGGAAGAGCGCGATAGGCATCAGCATCAGCGGCGGCAATCCGCCCGCGAACCCTAGCGGCGCAAAAATAATCGCGCCTCCGCGGAAATTGATGACCCGGCCGGATCCCAAGGGCGAAAGCGAAGACGTCGCCGAGCGCACCGGACCGCCGGATTTCGCGTCGCTTCCACCCGGCGCAAAACCCGAAACGGTTTTTGCCTACAAAAAGGTTTACACGATGAACGTGAACATGCCCAATCTGAACAGCGCGACCGGAAGCTGGATCCTGAATTTTTCCGAGTTGCGTTCGGAAAACACGCATCACGCGCAGCAAGGCGCGGATTTGTCCGGGCCGGTGCCGCTGCAAAAAGTCGATCCCAAATATCCGCAAACACTGGTGAACGAGCGCGTGGCCGGCGAAGTTATTTTGTACGCGGTGATTCGCCGCGACGGCTCGGTCGACGGCGTTCAGTTGGTGCGCGGAATCGATCAACAGCTCGACGCCAACGCGATAAACGCTTTGCGCCAGTGGAAATTCCGTCCCGGGGCGAAGCAAGGCATTCCCGTAGAACTGGAAGCTATTGTGCACATTCCGTTCCGCCTTCCGGAATATCCGTGAGACGAAATGAAACTGCAAGCGATAACGCAGAGGCGCTTAGAAAGCCGAGAAGCGCAGAGAGGAATTACTTTGTGGCGGCTGCGCCTGATTTTTGCGCCGCCATTTCGTTGCTTTCTTCGGCCAACTTCACCAAAACGTAGAGCGCGTGATTGACCGGAGTGGGCACGCCGAGTTCCGCGCCGCGTCGCGAAATGTAGCCATTGAGGGAATCGATTTCGGTGCGCTTGCCGCGCATCAGATCCTGTCCGGTGGAGGAAATAGCGTTGGACATCTGCGTGGCAATCTTCAGCGCGCCGGCCAATCCGGCCTGCGGAGTTTCCACGCCCGGTAATTGAATGCGCGCGGCAGCGGCGACGGCCAGCACTTCATTCACGGCCGCTTCTACAACTTTGCGAGCGTCTTCGCTGGCGGCGATTTGGCCGTATTTCGCGCGGCCCAGCGCGGAAATCGCATTGAGCGCGCAATTCCAGATGAGCTTGGTCCACAGCTCGCCGTCGATATTGTCGGAAATGCGGCAGCCAACTCCGGCGCGTTCAAAAAAGGCCGCGAATTTTTCCGAGCGTGCGCTGCGCGGGCCGACCACCAGGTCACCGCGGCCAACGTGTTTCACGCGTCCTGGCTCGGGCATCGAGGCAGCGACGTAGACCACGGCGCTAAGGGCGTCAATTCCAGCGGCGCGAATTTTGTCGGCGTTGTCGACACCGTTCTGCAAACTAACGACGATTGCGGAAGGAGAAATCAGGGGCGCGAGAGACTGCGCGGTTGATTCGGTATCAGTTGTTTTCACGCAGAAAAGGACAATGTCCGCGCCGCGCGCAGCCGCGAGTTCAGTCGACGCTTCGACGCGAACAGTTTCCTTGAACTGCAAAGTGTCCAGCGTTAGGCCGTTCTTGCGAACGGCTTCCACGAACGCGGCGCGCCCGATCATCACCACGGGAGCGCCGGCGCGCGCCAGCATGCCGCCAAAATAACCGCCCACGGCGCCCGCGCCGACCACCGCGATGCGCGGCCAATTCTCCGATGAGGTCATACAGTGACCGAGCCCATCATGGCGTGACAACTCACAACGTGACGGCGGTAATCATACCGTGATGGCCGCGATCAGGCGATCGATGTCCTGCTCGGTATTATAAAGATGGGGAGAGACGCGAATGTTTCCTTCGCGAAGGCTGGTGATGATTTTTTCTTTTACAAGTTGGTGATAAAGCTCCGCGGTTTTTTCCGGCGAGCGCGCGGTGAAACAACCGTAGGGCCCACGTTGCGCGGAGTCCAGCGGGCTGGCAGGGACGCAGCGGTCTTTCGGGAGCCGCTCGAAAAGGAAATCGATAAGCTTGCGATTGCGGGCCAGGACAGTTTCGGGTTTGAACTGCAGAACGAATTGCACGGATGCGTCCATGGCCGCGAAGTTGAAATAATTGGACGTTTCCGCCATATCCCAACGGCGCGCACCGGTCACCGGCTGGGGATTTTCAAAGGCCAGCGAATGGAACTTTTCCGCGCCTTCGGCGGCGGCCCAATAGAAAGGGCCGGGACGCATCTTTTCGATGTGTGCGTTTTTGGCCCAGAAAAAGCCAGTGCCGTAGGGGCTGAGCAGCCATTTGTATCCGGCGCAGACCACGAAATCAGCACCAAGCTTGGCGACATCGAGGGGCATGCCACCGCAACTCTGACTGACATCAAGCAAAAGAAGAGCGCCTTGGGCGTGACAGGCGGCAGCGAGGCGGGCCGCGTCCAGCAGCACGGCATTGTCAAAACGCACCATGCTGACGGAGATCACGCGAGTTCTGGGAGTCATGGCGGCAATGAGGTCGTCGGCAGTGAGAAAGCGATCGCGCGGCGTAACAACTTTCACGACGATGCCTTCGCGGGCTTCCATCGGTTTCCAGGTCGCGTATTGCATGGGAAATTCACCTTTGGCGGTCAGTACTTCGTCGCCAGGTTTCCAGGTGAGTCCGTAAGCAACGACGGACATGCCGGCACTCGCGCCGGTAGTCAAGGCAATTTCTTCGGGTTGGCCGCCGATGAGCTTTGCGATGGAGGCGCGGATGCGGTTGGGCACTTCGAAGTATGCGGAGTCCGGGATGTGGTGAGGATTTTTCTTCCACTCGATCGCGGTTTGTACAGCGCGATGCGCAACTCTGGGCATTGGGCTTTGCGCGGCTAAATTCAGATAGGTGGCATCTTCGATTTCAAACCATTCCTGGCGGTAATCGGTGACGGGGGAAGAAGTGGCAGTGGCCATAGTTCTCTCCAGCGAACGGATCACAAACTACGATTGTTCAGGAGAAGTCGCGGCCAGCGCAACATCCAAATTGGACAGCAGGCGGGTGCGGAAAGCGAACTTGGCGTCGTAGAGATACTCAAGATATCCAGGACTCCCGCCAGGTTTCGCGCATGGGTTTCGGACTGCCGAGCCCCCGCGAGAGACCATCGCATGCGCGTTGAACACGTAAGCCGGACTGGCTAGTCCGACCGCTGTTCGCATCGGCTACGTAGTATGAGACATCAAGGAACACTCAGGCCTCTTTTGCTTTTGCCGACGCGGTGAATGTCGCGGCATTTTTCCTGACAAACTCCTGCACGCTCAGCGGCCGTTGGCCCGTCAGCGTGAGCACGTCGTCCGACAGCCGGTCGAAACGCCCCGCGCGATGCAGATCGCCCATCGCCGCCAAGTGATTCACGACGTGAACCGGCCAGCCCCGCTTGAGCAGCTCGTCCCGCCACGGTTCGACCGGAATGTCCTGAAAGGTGATTGTGCGGCCCAGCGCCTTCGAATACTCCTGCGCATAGAAACGCATGTTCTCGGACTGCGGACCGGTGAGGTGATAGATCTTGCCGATGTGCGGCTGCGGATTGGCGAGCAGCGCGGCGATCACCCGCGCAACGTCTTCCGCTGCCACCGGCGAAGTCTTGCCCTCGCCGAACGGCAGTCTTATCTGATTTGATTCCCTGACTGAATCCGGAGTCAAAGTCAGGAAGAAGCCTTCGAGAAACACTGTCGGCCGCACGTGAACGACCGGCAGACCGGACCAGTTCAGCGCCTGCTCTGAAAGCCAGTGCAGCTTGTGCTGCGGGCTCGGAGTAGTTGCGGTAATGCTCATCTGAGAGACCGTCATCTGCGACATATTGATGAATGCCTTCACGCCGTGATGCTTCGCGACCGCCGCCGTATTGACCGTCGCGGCCAGGTAAGCATCCGAAATCGACGTGCTGAAGTACACCGTCTCGCAGCCGGCAATCACTCTATGCATCGAATCGAGATCGAGCAGATTGCCGACCACGACCTCCGCACCCATGTCGCGCAATGCCTGCGCGCGTTCGTCTTCATTTCGCACCATCGCACGCACCGCTTTGCCTTGCTTCAACAGCAGCTCGGTGACCGTGCGCCCAACTGCGCCTACGCGGCCCGCCGCGCCGGTAACCAGAATCGGATTCGCCATGTTTTTTCCTCTTATGCATTCAGTTAAATCGAAGTCAGACTTTGAGCAACCGTTTGGCATTATGAACCCCCGGGGTCAGCGACGCTCCGCCCATTCGAACCTGCCTCGACTCCCGAGTAGTCGGCTTCCCTTATAAGGTTATGGAAGGATTGTCCGTCATCCGCACTCCTATGCGGATGCTGCTGCATTTCCTTTCAGAGCCTTCGCGGTTGCCCAGAGCGAGCCTGGATTCACGCGGTTTGGATACAATGCCAGCATATTCTCGTAAAGGTTGATCGCGGTCGATGTCTTCGCCGCGACCTGGTTGAAGTCGCGGAGGTAGGCGCGGGTTTCCTCGATGTGACGAGGAGAACTGTCGGGATCAAGCACTCCATGACCGGCTATCACGGCTTTCGGATGCAGAGCCTCGATTGCATCCAGCGCTCGCAGCCACTCACCCCGGGCCTTTTCATCGCACTCGGCCAGATAGGGGTGTGTGTTGTTATAGACGGCGTCTCCGGATATGACCAGTCCAATGGAAGGAACATGAAGCGCGGTTGAGTTCGCCGTGTCGGTATGGCCGAGGTCGATTACCCTTAGCTCTTCTCCCTCCAGATCGAGGGTGTCTCCTTTGAGGATCTCCGGCACCGCCAATTGCGAGGGAACCTGGCCTGGAAAGCGCGGCTCCCAGAAGGATCTTACAAAATCGGGGCTTATCTGATTTCGCATGCCCGCAACGTTGGAAGCGGTGGCAAACGCTGTTGCCTTGGGAAACCTGTCCAATAGGAGCTTCAGACCGAAGAAATGGTCACCGTGGGCATGGGTAATGTAAATGGTCGTTAGATTCTTGCCGCTCTCGACTACCCAATCTACCAGCTCCCTGGAATGCTGGACGGACAAAAACGTATCGACGAGGATGGCATCACGTTGGCCGTAAATGAGTGTGACGGTATTCGTTACCCAAGCCAGATCTTCCTTGCCCGGCGGGAGTCCTTGGGTAGAGCTACCGCGCTTCTTTGTCAAAAGGTTCCAGTTCAGCCGAGTCATATTCTCCTTTCACATTCCGTGCGAATTCTCACCATGCCGCACGCGTAGCAGGACTTCGGGTCAAGAGAACCCGGCTCACTACCAGAACCCACACGATGCCGATGATGGGCGAGACGAAGCGCGAATAGACGCCGTCCGGTGCCCAGAATCCACCGCTCAGCCACGTGGTGCCGCCCAGCAAGACGAGCACGACGGCTGCGACCCCCGCCGCGAAGAGCGCGTTCGAGATCAGCCGGGCCCGCCAAAGCCCAAACGCCCCGGACATGATCAGCATGGCTCTCGGGAACGAACTCAACACAACGCAGGCCCACACCAAGTCGTTCAAGCCGGATGTGAGGCTGTTGTTTCCGGAGCCGGCGATCGAGTACGTGAGGGCCGCACTCAGCGCGATGAGCAGGAGGAAGAGCACTCCGACCGCTGTACTGGAGGCTGTCGCCGCCGCACCCCAACCGTCTTGTCCCGCATCCGCCAAGGTGGTCCTGAGCGCCGCCGCGAACCATAGGAAATTGAGGATCGCCAGGCCGAAAAAGATCGCGGCGATCAGGATTCGGGCACCATTGCCGCTGTAGAACGCGACGAGCGCGTCAGGCGACGTGGCGACGTGCGGCTGATAGCCGTAGATGATGTACCCAATGATGAAGAGTCCGACAGACTGAATGCCAGCAGTGCGCCACAAGCGTTCCCAAAACGCGGGGGTGGTGTACGCGCTAGTGGATGAGGTCATGGCTCTGGTGGATGCGCTCATGAGGTTCTCCTCTCAACTGAACGTGAATTCGGAAGCCCTGCCGCCGAGTTACTCGACAGTGCCTTAGTGCGATTTTGTTTGGCCGATGATTGGGGTGAAATCCTACGTCCAGAGCCAGAGCGAGTCAATGGAAGCGGACACCCTGGGAAAGCGGAGACCAATCTGTTGGGGGATAAATCTTTATAGTGCTCACGATTTCACAACAGGCCTTCCCACGGACTGTGTGTCGGCTAACCAGGAGAAGGTGAAAATCTTATCGACCGCTGCCGGTCACTGGTTGCTTCTGCGCGGAGCCCGCCCGCCAATATTGGTTGAAGCCGATATAGTCGGATGGGAGATTGGCCAGAATCGTACGCCGCAATTCCAGCATGTCTACGGTGCCGAGATTCTTGTAGAGAACTTTGCCGGCGGCATCGATGAGAACGGTATAGGGAACCGCCGACTCCCAGGTTGGATCGAAAGCCGCCTGAAGCGCGGCGGTATCGTTGGTGGCAAACAAGAGGTTCCGGCTGGTGGCGTGCTGTTTCTCAAGCATTTTCAGCACGCTGTTTTTTTCGTCCGGCATGTTGGCGGCGACAGTGATCAGTTCCAGGTCGCGATTCTTGTACATGCGGAAGGTGTCCTGAAAATCGGCGAACTCGTCGATGCACGAACCGCACCAAGTGGCCCAAAAACTGATGAGCACCATGTGTTTTGACGGATTTCGACGCAGCCTCTTGAGGTCATCAGCCGCTGCCATTTCTACGGTGACCGGCTGCGCTTCGATTTTCCGGAGCGCCTCGATGCGGGATGCGGATTTTTCCCGCCACTTTGTGGAGCAGCCGAACACGCCGGTGTGCGTCACCGTTACAGCGCGGTGCGCCAGCAAGGCATCGATGGCATCGCGAGCGTCGCGAGTGTTTACCATTTCGGTGCGATAGCTGTTGTCCACGCGACCTTCATAGCGGAGTTTACGATCGTTGTCGAAAACGAAGACGTGTGGCGTGGCCTGGGGACCATAGGAGCGAGTGACCGACTGCGTTTCGCCGTCGTAAAGATACGGGTAGTGGAGATTTTTATATTCGACGCGGATTTTCATCTCTTCGAGACTGTCGCTGAGATCGGAGGAGTCCAGCTCATCGATTCGAATGGCTTTCGGGTCGTTGGGCTGAATGGCGACGATGGCCACTCCGCGATCGTGGTAATCCGTTTCCAGCTGCTGAATGCGCTGCTCGTACATCTGGGCGATCGGGCAATGATTGCAGGTAAAGACGACAACCAGGATGGGACTGGCAGCGTAGTCGGCGAGACGATGGGTTTTTCCATCGACTCCGGGCAAGGAAAAATCCGGGGCAGGCGAGCCTAGCGCGAGGATCGGGTGGCTGGGCTGGCCCCACACGGCCGAGGCCAACAGCAACGGAAAAATCAATCGCCACATTTGGGTAAGCCTCCGCCCCTAGTTACGACAATACTTGTTCTTCGGGCACTCCTCGGTTATGGCGTTGCGAGAGTAGCCGATAACGAGCCACACTTTACGCCGTGGTGCCGCGCGTTTTCCAGCGGTCGCGAAGTTACGTCGGCGCTTAGGAGGCCCATAGCCCACTTGATGGCCTCCACATACATTTTCTGAATCCTGGAATCATCCCAATTCTGTTCCACGTGGCCGAGCGCGGAGTAATAGACGCGCCCTTTACCATACATCTTGGCCCAAGTGACGGCAAAATCGCGATCCTTGCGGTGAACGCGAGGATTGTTCAGATCCAGCCTGGAGGCATCGAGCCGCATCAGCACGCGAACTTTGTCTCGCGAATAGTCTTTCATCTGATAGATCTCGTCCTTCAACACAAACGACTTTGGCCATTGCTGCATTCCCGGAAAATTGGGGTCCTCCACCAGAATGGGCGCGTCAAAGGTGCCCCAGGGATGCTCGTCAAAGTATCCGCCGATCATCTTGCCGTACTCTGGCCAGGAGGTGAACGTGATGGTGGCGCTGTGCACTCCGACAAAGCCCTTTCCATCTTCATGGACAAACGATAGGAGCGCGGCCTTTTGCTCCGGGTTCATCTCCAGCTCGCCGCCCGTGTAGAAGAGCACGGCGTCGAAATCGCTCAGATTCTTGGCGTTGTATTCGAGCTTCTGCTTGGTGAGCGCTTCGGTATCGGTCCGAATGGTTGTAGTCCACAGACTGGTTTCCCGGCCAAGGCGCTCGATCGTAGCCACGGCGTGAGAAACCGCTTCGTGCCGATATCCTTTTTCCTCCGCGATTATTAAAAGATGCTTCATCGGCGGGGTCGCGGACTGCGCCCGGCAGCTTCCGCAGAGTGCGAGAGAAACGACGAGCAGCACCATGGCAGGCATCTTCATTTACGGCTTCTGACCTTTTGCGAGGTTCTCCTGCCGGCCCGCGGCCCAGAAAATGGAATTGGTGAAAATCTGCGTGAACGATTTGTTGTCGAAAAGTTCCGGGTGATGGCCCATAAAAATATAGATGTTCGCGGCTTTCACGTGTTCGTTGGTCCAGATCACCGGATGGTCTCCCATCTTGAGGTTGCTGGCCGGCGAGTAAGTGTTCTCATCGACCCTGGCCAACACGTGAACGTTCGGCCGCGGTGAGGTGTCGTAGGTGTACCACTCTTCGTTTTCGATGACGAACGGGGAAGCGATGCCCTTCATTGCCGGGTGATTCTTGTCCTCAACGGTTACGGAACCGTTGACAAAGGTAGCGATGTAGTTTTTGAAGCGAATTTCTCCCATGAACTTGTGGAACCAGGGCCACATCTGGAACCCGTCGAATTCCCCCAGGAGTGTGGCGTGATGAAAACCGATCCAGCCACCTTTGCCTTGTTCGATGTACTTGATGAAGGCAGCCTGGGCGGTGTCCGTCCAATTGTAGGGAGGGTAATTCAACTGAATGAAGAGATTGTATTTGGCGAGAAAGGCGTCGTCGATTTTTTTGGTGTCCTCGATATAGTCGACGGTGAAATTATCCTCGCGCGCCAATTTCTCGAGCCAGATCTTGGCGGCGTCGACAAATGGCTTGTGAATGCCACCGTGCTCGGCGATGGCAAGCACGCGGAAACGAGGGGCTTGGCCCTGAGCTGTTGCGGGGCCAGCGGCCATGCACGATGCCACTGCCAGGATCAAGACCCGCGGGAGAATATTATGGAGCGAATCTCTCGAGGCTCTGAGCATGTCAGTGGATAAAGAAGATCCTTGAAGGACTGAGTTCCACCACCGGCGGCGCCATTTTACCTCAAGAAGCTCGTGAGAGAGGGTTCGTTTAGTGTGGCATCAGGCCCGCCAACATCTTCGTCACGGAGCGCGGCGCATGCAGAGACTCCTCGCCGGCAAAGCCGAGTACGCGAAGGAACGCACGACCGCACTGCGCAGGCTCGATCTGCGTGTATTACCTCAAATTCTTCTTTACACTTCTGGAGTGCCGCACTATTCTCTCCCCGCGTGTTTCCTTCCGTTTTACGCAAGGCCCAGCGGTTAGATAATCATGGAGGATGCAATGAAAGGTTTCCTGGCTATAGTTTCGCTTGTAGTTGCGGGAGCGGTATTTGCGAGTGTGCCTGCAAGCGGTGGGCAGGCCGCGGCCGAAACAAAAGCACCGGCTGCAAAAAAAGCGACGAAATGGCAAGGCCACGTCGTACGGATCTATAAAGAAGAATCACAGTTCGATCTTCGCGGCGGCATAAATAGCAATGCCGAAGATACGAGGAAGGTTGCCTACGACAGCTCGACGCAATGGACCAAGGGCGGGCAGCCAGGGCAACAGGACGACGTAAAAGAGGGTTCGTTTGTGATTGTGCTGGGCAGCGTGGACGGCAAAGGTGTGCTGCACGCCACGCGCGTCGACCTGCGGCAGCCCCGATAATTGCTTCGGAAATGTCATGTCCGGCGCCCCGTCCCTGCAAGTGAGATGGGGCGTCGAGTCGTTTTCTTCAAGTTGTTCAAGGCTGCGAGAATCACGGCTTCGCGGCAAGAGCTTCCAGACGGAGTTTAGCGGCGCGCGCCGTTTCACGGAGCAGCGGGTCCGATTCATTCAGGCAGCGGTCTAACTGACCTTCCAGAGATTTTATCCCCAGGGTTCCGATGGCGTACGCTCCGCACGACTTCAACCAAGGATCATCGCTAGCAACCAGTTCTGCGACGGCCTGTTCCTGACTCTCGATTTTGGTGCGCACTAACCGGTGCGCGATCTGGGCACGTTCTGCGACCGTGATTTTGCTATCCAGCAAAGGCACCAGCATTTCTCGGAGGTGCGATTTCAAGACGTTATCGAGGAACTCCAAGGCATTATCATGCACCGAGACGCTCGCCGACTGCAGACCTACATAAGCACTATGCAAATCGAGGTGGGGATGCAAAAGATTCAGCAGACGAAAGATGCGCTCCAGTTCCTGTTGCATCGATTCCTTTAGTGCACGCGCGAGAGGATCGGCGCCATCGGCCGTGGCGCCGATGGTTGCCAGAATCTGGTTGGACCGGTAGTGCCCTAGAATCTCGGCGGCCAATACCGTCTCCACCATTTGAAGGTCCAAGACGATCTCCGGGTTCACCCGGCAAAGTTTGTTAAGAGCGGAGATGGTGCGAAAACGCAAGGCGCTATCGGCTTGCAGGAGATTGTCGAGCAGTACGCCGGCGGCGGCCGGTGTTCCGAGAGCCACCAATACGCTGGGAATTTCTCTGCGTGCCTGGATGGGAACCGTTGAATCGCAGAGGTGGTCGCGTAACCCGCCCACAATGGAGTCTCCGAATCTGCCCAGTGCCAGAGCGGCCGCGGGAGCGAGTCGATGATCCGCGAGGCGGTCTAATAGCTCAGGAACCAAGCGGCGCTTATGCAGAATGCCGACGGAGCGGATGGCCTCGCACACAACGCGAGTGTCGGAATCGGCCAGAAGCTTGGACAGCAAAGGATCGAAGGAATCCGGCAACTCGCCGAGCAGCCGGGCGGCTTCCACGCGGTTGTGCAAGCCTTCTTCCCCCGCTTCGTTGACCATGGAGTCCAGCACATTCCGCGCGGCTTCCAGGTTCTGAGCCTCGCCGGGCTGCGCGAGAAAGGCGACGATCGCCGAGCGAACCGAGAAGTCAGGGAAATCGCCCAGTTGCTCAATAACGGTCAGCGGATCGATACGTCCGTGATGGCTCAGAAACAGCAGGGCTTCGGTGCGGACGCTGAGCTCCGGGTCCCGGAGCAATCGCTGCACTTCTGGAGCGGCGGATTTGTCGCTCGCCGCGGAGAGGATGGCGATAGCCTTCTGCCGGACTTCTGGGGCGGAATGGCTCAGCAAAGCGCGTATCGCCGGGTGCGAAGCGCGTTGCTGTTCGACTTCAAAGAGGGAGAGTGCGTAAAGAATGTCTTTGGGATCGGATGCGGAAAGATTGATGGCCAGCAGGTCGGTAGTCGACCGGTCCAGCACTGGGGCGCTGGCTTGTTCGACATCCAGGCGATGCTGGCTGATGCTGTCCCGCAAGGTGGCGACATATTGCCGCCGGGCGACAGAAACGGCAACGAGCCAGCCGCTAACCAGCACTAGCACGACCCAACTGATTTGACGCGGAGGAAAATGCAAGACGGTGGCAAAGATGAGAACGATCAGGCCGGAAAGCCCATCACCCAAGCGCCAAATCACGGTGTCGATGAACCACTTTACTTGCAACTTTACGCCGGCAGGAATCGGCAGATAAAGCAATTCGGCGGTGGACCTGTCGATTGAATAGCGGAGTACCTGGTCGCTGCCTTTCAGCGCCACTGCGGAGCTCAGCGTGCCGAGAACGAGCAGACCGGCCGAACCCATAAATACAGTGACGGGAAGCACGAACAACGCCGTGCCGATACCGAATCTGCGTAAGAATCTTGCGGTAAACAACAACTGAAATAGCAGCCCGAGTACGCCGGCATAGAAATTGAAGTTGCCAAAAAAAACAGCCATCACATCTTTCTTTACCAAGAACTGCTGGCCAATCGCCAGGAATTGCCAGTCCGTCAAGGTGGTTACCAACGATCCGATGCAGATAACCGCCGCGATGGCACGCAAATAAGGCGAGGCGACCAACAGGCGCATGCTGGCGAGCAGGTTCCGCGAATTCGTTTCCGCAGGTTGACCTGACTTTCCTTGCGCCTCACCCACCAACACTCGCCCGCTGCGCCAGACCAGGATCACCAGGCCGGCGCAGATCAAAACGAACACAGTCATGGCCAGCAGCAGACTTTCCGTTCCGAACCGCTTAGCCATAGTCTTGCAAAGGAACCCGGAAAAAATCCATCCGGTAATGCCGCCCGCGCCCACCATCCCAAAAACGCGCTTGGCCTCGCGTGTGGTCAGGACGTAATTTGCCAGCGTCCAGATCTGTGTAGCCCCGAGCACACCGAAGATTTTTACCCAGACGTAAAAGGCGGGAAAAACCCATATCAGGTGCGAGTAATAATGGGCCAGCGCCCAAAACACCGCGCAGGTGGCAGAGAAAAATAGCATGCTGCCGACCAGCAGATCGCGGAAGAGAAAACGCCGCGCAATAACCACGTAACCCGCTATGACCAACGCCACCAGAACCGCGCTGGCCATTTGGGCGAAGGCAAGCTCCCGGGCCTGGAAACGTGAGAGGAATAACGCTGCTCCCGCCACGCCGCCAACTTTATAGCTGGTGATGACCAAGAACAGGCAGGCACACAGAAGAGAGCCGCGGCCCAAATCTCCAGGCCGGACATTCAGAGCGCGCTCGATCCAGCTTTTCATCTGCAGAACCTCTCGCAACCCGCCTGTCTAGTTAGCGTCTCTCTCATTGCGGCGCTGTCGCTACGGAACATGGACGGTCGACGGGTGAAACGGCTGATCCGTTCCCTGCCTCCCCGGCTGCTGCTTGCTCTCCTCCTGCCTTTTGCCCCGAAGACTTGGTCGGATCGACGAGCACTACCTGTTGATCCAGGTACACAGCGATGATTTTTGTGCCGCCGCAAATTTCCAACGCCGATGCCCGGCCACCCGGGTAGTAACTGCTGAGCATGCCGGTATCGATGAGGAACACTTTGTCGTCAAAGCGGGGCCGGATGCGGCCGCCCTTCTGCACGGTATGGCCTACGACAATG
>Ga0307475_10001747_pt1 | contig 12975 bp, 10 predicted proteins | sample atmos_gasesECM1C_FD_203317 | JGI IMG/M metagenome (GOLD analysis project Ga0307475, IMG submission 203317) | Hardwood forest soil microbial communities from Morgan-Monroe State Forest, Indiana, United States - atmos_gasesECM1C_515 | ecosystem: Environmental > Terrestrial > Soil > Temperate... | reverse complement strand
ACAGCGTGGTGGTGGAAGTCGCGGTGAGTCCGTTTGCGCCGATGCCGGAGGCGACCGATGCGGAGAAGAGCCGGAGGACGCGCGTGGTGACCGTGTGGATGAACACGCAGGAGAAATCGTTTAGTTTCCCGCCGTAAGGAAAGCCCTCTCACTGGAAACATTTCCTCGCATCCGATAAAGGGCGAACGTTTATAGGCATTGAGAGATCAACTAGGATTTCTTGCACTTGCACCAAGGGGTGCCCTTCGACTCCCACAATTGGGCCGTCTTATACATATCGTTGATGAAAAGGCACAGTTCTCTCGTCTTGAACTCAGAAAAGCGAAACTTGAAGGATTGCTGCGGTTTGCCGTTGCAGAAGACCACGACTCGATGGGTGGCCGTGACGTCCAGAGCGTCTATTTTCACGATCTCTCTGATTGGCCAAGCCATTTGCTGTTGCGCATCGATTTTCACGGAGAGCTTCGTAGAATCACAAAAGAAACCAGGAGCGGAAACGTTTGTCTGCTTCTCAGGAACCGGGGAGATGCAAACGGACCCCGATTCAGCGGATAGTGCCGGACTCAGCAGAACTGCAACCGATAGGATAACGACGCTTATTCTCAATTCCGTCCTCTCAGCAGGATTATACGCCCATCGTTAGTTGTGGATTTCGTCCAGGGCGCGGGTCAGCTCCTCGGGCGTGACCGTGGCGGTGCCCAGTTTGCTGACGGCTACGCCTGCGGCGGTATTGGCGAGGATGGCGGCGTCGGGAAGAGGGGCGCCTGCCGCTGACGCAAGTGCCAGCACGCTTAGCACGGTGTCGCCTGCACCGGTGACGTCGAAGACCTGCCGGCCGCTGGCCGTGCGGTCTACACCGGATTGGCCGACTCGAGCATAGGTAACTTCAAATCCGGTCGCGGGAATATGCAGGGCGCGCGGCGAGCTTTCTTCGATGAGGCTCATGCCCTTTTCGCCGCGGGTGATGAGCACCGCTCCGCAGCCAAAATGCGCGAGCAGGGCGCGTCCCGCTTCTTCCACCGATTTTTCGTCTCCCAGAGAACGAGTTACAAAGAATCCCGCTTCCTTGGCATTGCAAACGATGGCGCGCGCGCCGCGATAGGCGTAGAGGCGCGAAGTTTTAGGCTTGACGAAAACGGCTACGCGCAATCGATGGCACGCGCTGAGAACGCGTTCGGCGAAATTGTCTGTGACCAGGCCCTTGTCATAGTCGGAGAGGACCAGGGCGTCGAGGTGCTTGAGCGCGGCGAACAGGGCGCGCAGGATGCGCTCTTCGGTTTCCGGCCGTAGGGGCTCACGGCGCTCGCGATCGACGCGCACGACTTGCTGATGGCGCGCGATGATACGCGTTTTCACAGTGGTCATGCGCTTCGCGTCGCTGAGCACACCTTTATCAACGACGCCCGCGCCGCGCAGGCATTTGCGCAGGGCCGCGCCCGGTTCGTCATTCCCGATAGCGCCGAAGCACTCCACGCGGGCGCCGAGAGTGGATAGATTTGCCGCGACGTTGCCGGCCCCGCCAAGGCATTCGCTCTGCTCGACAAAATCCACGACGGGAACGGCGGCTTCCGGCGAAAGGCGCGAGGCGGTTCCCCAAAGATAGCGATCCAACATGAGGTCGCCGAGGACGCCGATGCGCTTTCCGCGCAAGCGTGGGATCAGGCGCTTCAGACGGCCGGCATCACTTTTAATTTTGCTGGGCATGGAAGAAGGCGAATCGCGGTGTGTATCCCTCCGCTACTCGGGGGCGACCGTGGCCTCTTCCGGCAGCATTACGGGGATATCGTCGCGAATGGGATAGACGCGCCGGCACGTTTGGCACTTCAGGCCGGCGTGGTCCGGCGTTGGCTTGACCGGTGCCTTGCACACGGGGCAGACGAGAATCTCGAGCAGCTCTTGCGAGATGGCCACTGGCCTCCTCCTCGATCGGCATTGCGGGCGGTGCTGGCACTGTACCAAAGGGTTCGCGGGCGGGCAAATGCCGCGGTTGCTTGTTGGTGGCCGGGCAGGGTTGTGCTACATAGGAGGCCGCAAAAGACAGGAGGAATCATGCAGGTGCGTCGGAAGGTGTTTTTTGCAATTGCGATCATACTTTTTGCTGTTCCTTGCTTCGGGCAAGCTCCCGCGAAGCAGCCGGAGGACAAGACCACGATTGTCTTCGGCCAGACGATTCATTACTGGGACGTGGGCTCGGGCCCGGTGCTCGTGCTGGTGCATGGGCTGGGGAGCAGCAAGGACGGAGATTGGGGCCGCGTGGTGGCCCCACTCTCGAAAAAGTATCGCGTGATCGCGATGGACCAGGTGGGCTTTGGGCGCTCGGATAAGCCGCTGATCGACTATAAGATCCAGACTTATGTGGATTTTCTCAGTGAGTTTTTGCGCGGGCTGAAAGTGGAGAAGGCTAGCCTTATGGGCGAATCGCTGGGCGGGTGGATTTCCGCGCTGTACGCGGTGGAGATTTCCGGCGGCGCGCACCTGGTTCCCGTCGAAAAGCTGGTCCTGGTGGACGCCGCAGGATTGACGCAAGACAAGCCGATTCCAAACCTGAATCCGAGCACGCTGGCGGACATGCGCAAATTGTTGGAAGCGGTTTTTTACGATACGGGCTGGGTCACAGACGAGGCTCTGCAAAAAAGCTTTGCCGACAAGCTTGCCAAGCACGACGGCTATACGGTTCGAGCCATCTTGGCCAATCCGAGTCTGGCTTCCGAGCGCCTCGACGACCGGCTGGCGCAGATTCGTGTGCCGACCCTGGTCGTTTGGGGCAAACAGGATGCGCTGCTACCGATCGCTTCCGGCGAAAGATATGCGGCGGGAATCGCGGGGGCAAAGCTGGTGAGCTTCGACCAGTGCGGCCACGTCCCGCCGTTGGAGAAGACCGCGGAGTTTGTGCCCGTAGTGGAAGCGTTTCTCGATGGCGGGGCTGGCGCGCCGCATTGAGACGGGGGCTCTTCGCGGACACCTGGATCGTAGCCCACTAAAAAATCCGACACCCCCCACCCCCCTTTTTGCATAAGTGTTCATTCTAAACGGAGTTAAAGTCATTTGTTTTGATACACTTTTGCAAGTGTTGATTCTAAAGGTAGTTAAGGTTGGTGTTTTGGCGCTCTTGAAACCCTTGGCAAGGGGCGACAAATCGGGATTGCCAGAGACCCCCACCCCCGGTATTTTGCCAAAAGAGTTTGGATTTGCTTGATTACAAAGGAGTTGACTTTTTTGGGAGCGCAAAAGAGTTTGTAACAGTATCAAACGGCGAGGGTTAGGGCTGGAGCGGCGAGAGGAGTGGAAGAGGTTTCTTCGAGATAACACGCGTAATCTTACGACGGATCGGGGCGGTTGTCAATAGGAATCTTTTACTTGTAAGGTACTCGTTCGAACGGATTGCTAAGTCATTCAAACGCGGAGAGTTGTAACGAAGATGGGGTGAAAAGGTAACAATGGAGAGGACGCGGAGCAAGACCGAGGTGCGGGGCAAGCGAGTCAGGGGAGTGACACGAGCTGTTCGAGTTGGTCAGGGCGATTGCCTACTTAGTTGCTGCGAAGGTGACTCTAAACCCGCACACGCAAAACCAGCGTATGCGGCACCCAAAATCTCTCCGCGGGCCTGTCGGCCACCCGCCCGGGTAGCGATCCCCCCGGTGCGGACAACCGAAACCACCTGTCCGGTTAGCGCGTTAATCAGGAGTTGAATCGACCTAGTGTATGATGCGGGTAAATGTCCGCCAGGCGAATTGTCCAAATTCTCATACTCGTAGCACTCGTGTTTTTGGCGGGTTCCACAACAATCATGTCAACACCGCCTTCTCCTTGGTGGACCGCTTCTACACCGTTTCGACCAACTAGTTTGACCGACAGTGACGACACTCTTTGGGTTTGCGGTGCCGATGAAATGATAGCCAAGTCGGATGACGGGGGGAGAAGCTGGCAAGTGAAACACCAGAAGGCCGACGGCGAACTTCTACTCGGTATTGTTTTCGCGGATAGACTTCATGGCTTTGCGTCCGGCAGCAATGGCGCTTTCCTGCGAACGACCGACGGTGGGGAAACATGGATATCAAGCTCCTTGGGAACGTCCACGATAAATGCAATCGCTTTCGCGGATGACAGGAATGGAATGCTCCAAGCTGGTCTAAGGGTGGAAATGACTGATGACAGCGGCGTCCATTGGAGTCCTGTCATCGGATTTGAGACCGACCCTTCCAAAAAGGACTATTTCGAGGTCTTGTCGTTCGCCCGCCTAAATGCTAATCGCGCCGCAATTGCGCTTCATCAAAAAGAGGGAGAAAACTACTTCTTTGTCACGCAGGACGCTGGCAAGACCTGGAAGACCATTCATTTAGACAACACTTTTGCAGGGACTTTGTTTTCGCGGAACTCCGAATACTGGGCTTTCGGAATCGAATATCTGGAAAGGCAAAAGAGCGGCGGTTATAGTGCCCCCGTAGTTTTGCATTCCTCTGACGGAATTAGTTGGTCTCATGGTACGCGTTCACCAAACGAGTTCACTTCGTGCACTTCGCAGGGATGTTTCCTCTACGACGGGGCCATTGCGAGTTTGTATGGAGAAAAACCGACTTACCTAGCTGTTCCAGCGGATGGAACTCTTCAATCTTCCTGGGCTCTTGCCAAAGGTAACATCTGCGTCGCCGGAATTAAATTGAAGTGTGCTCTGGTCGAGACAAAAGACACAGCGCCGCCCCGGCCCTACATTAGCCGTCCGATTACCACCGTCGTTAATGAGTCACGGTTATTTGATGATTGCATCCTGTGTTCTTCGGCTGCCTTTGCTGTCCCAAACACGCTCCGATTCAGAGGCGTTGTGGACGTTAGTTTTGATGTCGCTAAGGATGGCACTGTGGGTCACGTTGAAGTCAGAAAAGCTCCGACCATTCAGGTTGAGAATGAGATCCAAAACATTATTGGAGCTTGGCTCTTTGTACCCCCTCGGGAGAACGGTGTGCCGGTGACTAGAAACCACCGTTTCACCTTCAATTTAGGCTGTTTCGCATTCCCGGGCAACGACGAGGGTACATGCAGCATGTTGTTCATCCCGAAGCACTAATCGAATTGGTTCTCAGGTGCGGGTTCCAATTAACAGCTAGCTTGTTCGACTGCTCTCCTCAACTCCTGGTTAGTCGCGTTACCGGACAAGTGCATTCAGACTTTCGGAGGAACTGGCGTCGATCGCGTTTTTTTAACGGTCTTGCACCACCGAGTGTGCCCTCGCTTCGGCGTAAACCGGCGCGCACAGACCGAGTGCAAGAAAAAATGGGCCCGCCTGTCTGCCAAAGATGTTTGCGCTTGAACGTGGCGGTTGAAGCCGCCACCTCCTAAGGAGCTACCGAGCCACGTACTAAATTCAGGTCCAGCGCAGGGTGGTGATGGAATCGGCTGTCAGCGGCACTTTCGCGGTCTGGCCAGCGCACGCGACCGTCACCTCCTTCGCGTCACCCGGATTTGTCAACACTAGCACCATCGAACCGTCGGAGTTTGTCGCCGCCGCGTGATACACGCGCGAAGGCGCGGCGCTATTCGGGGTCGCTGTCACTGTGGATGAGGATGCCGGCTGGCCGATCAGCGCGGCATTCACCGCCGGAAGGTCGCCGTTCGCGTCGTGCGACGGGACAATCACCGAGCCGCGGCGAAATGCGCGGGCATGGTGCGCCAAGGCCCAATACAATCCCGTGCGCGTGATCTCTTTCGTCTGCGAATGAATCTGCACCAGGCCGCCGCAATCGAACGGGCCGATGTTGGGCCGGCCGCGCTCATCGAGAGCCAGATTCCACATGGTGATGCTTTGCGGGCCGTTGGCCAGTATGCCGGCGAAGGTTGCGCCCCACTTGCTCCAATTCGTCAAATAATCAGGGAATTTGTAGTCGTCTCCGCCTTCGGTCCAATGCATTTCCACGTCGGGAAATTTCTGCTTCACATTGCCCATCATCTCCGGGCTGCCCACGTAGCCGTGCCAGGCGACGGTGTTCACGTATTTCTTGATTCGGGGTCTGGAGAGTTGATCGAGGGCGCGGCCAAACAAGTTGTAATTGTGGTCGAGGGTCCAGATTTTCGTGCCGCTCGCCTCGAGCAGAGGGCCGAGCGCTGCCACCAGGCGCTCCTCGTCCTCTTCCGGCCACGGGCACGCGGGCATGCGGCCTCCCTGGTCCGCATCGATCTCGTTTTGGGTGGTCACCGCGCGCACGTTCACGCCCGCCGCGGCGTAGGCCTCCACGAATTTCTGAAAGTATCGCGCATAGGTGGGAATATGTTCCGGCCGAATGTTTCCGCCCAACATGGAGTTGCTGTACTTCATCCATCCGGGGGGACTCCACGGCGAGGCGAACAAAAACAGATCGGGATTGGCGGTGAGCGCGGCGCGCAACGTCGGCAAAATGTAATCGCGGTCGTGGTCGATGCTGAAGCGCTTCAGCTCCGGATCGGCGGCGCCATCGTCGTAGCTGTATGCCGCGGTGCTGTAATCGCTCGCGCCAATGGGAATGCGCCCCATGCTCAGGGCATGTTGATCCTGCCCGAACATCGAATGCAGGAGGTCCGCGCGATCGTTATCGCTGAGGCGCGAGAGCGTGAAGCACGCAGCATCCGTAAACGCCGCGCCGAATCCCAAGATCGTCTGCGCCGGTTTCGTGGGGTCCACCGTGATGTCTGCTGGCGCAACCTTTTTCGCAATCTTCGCCCACGCAACCTCGGCCCCGGCTGCCAGCCGCTTCCCGCCCTTGTCGGTGACTTCTGTTTGCGAGGGCTTCGTCGGCGCGTGCTCGTCATTCGTATCGATTTTGGGCGCTTCGACTTTAGCGTTTGCCGTCACTCCCAACACGGAAGCCGCCGCCGCACCCGCTCCCAGTCCCGCATACTTCAGAACTTCTCGTCGTGTGGTCACGATCGGCTCCCGGTTATCCCTGAATCGTTCACGCGGCCGCTAACCAAGGCCGTTTGCTGCGGCGGACAGCATACTGCAAAACTTATTATCTGGACACGCCGCACAGTCCGGGTCGGCGCTTCGGAGGAAGAGGCAATGAGGTTGCGCGACGGGCGAGCGATGATCGCGGAGGCGAAAGCCTTCGCGATGTTCGTGGTGGTTTCGGTCCGTCTTGGAGCAGGGTTGCCCACGCGTGCGGGGTCGTAGGAGCACAGCCAGATTGGCTGTGCCACAAAGTGCGGGGTCGCCAGAAAGGCTGTGCCACAGGGCCAGCAACTACATTTTAGCGGAACTGCGAGTTGTAGTAGCGGTTGAGATCGTGGCGGAACTCCTGGGCCTTATTGGAGTCGGGAGTGGTATCGATCATGGTTTTGAGGATGGGTTCGAGGAAGCGGGCGTATTTGGCGAGCGTGGCGCGATCGTGTTGGGCGAAGGCGTTTTCGACGGCGCTTGCGGTTGCCGGGGTGACCAGTTCGAGGCGGCCGACGAAGACGCGCGTGGTTTGCAACGGCGTGGGCTTGATGGTCAACGGCAGGACGGTGTTCACGAATTCGGGAGGAACGATGTAGAGGAGGCGGCTGCCTTCCTCAAACCAGGTGTCGCGCCAGGTTTGCACCATGGCTTGCGCCTCGTTTTGATAGAGGCCCTGGGTGACGAGAATTCCTTCGAGGTCGTGCGCGAGAGAATCGACAGTAGCAGTCAGGTCGGGCGGGTCGAGGGTCGCTTCCGTCTGCAGCGCATTGGCGATGTGATAGCCGACTTTTTCGCCGCGGCGCTCGAAGAGAATGACGGAAGGGAAACCGTCGTTGCCGCGGTTTTGCGCGCGCACCTGGCCTGCGGGTGTGATCGTAGCGGAAATGGGAACATCGAAAACGGAAACTCCGCGATAGAAGAGAAATTTTTCGTGCTGTTCGCCGTCGGGCGCTTGCACGCGAAGGGGCGTGGAAGTAGTGGCTCGCGCAGCGTAGTAGCGATCGCTGCGGGCTTCGTGCGGGAAATCGGCGGCGAGAGACGGCGAAAGCGTGACGGAGTCCCAGGCGATGCTGCCGTCGGGCTGATTCGCGTAGTACAACGTGCCGTCGTGCAGCGCTTTGCGCGGTTCGACGCTTGAGGCGTGGGGATACCATTCGGTGATCACGCCCTTGGAAAAACTTATTTTGACCGAGACGGTTTCTTCGGCAGGCGCGTAGAAATAGAGGACGGGCGTTTCCATACGCACGGTGCCACGCAGGCCGCGCTTGTAGCCGCCTTCTTGAAATTGTTCCACGAAGCCGGGGAGGTCTGTCGAGCCGGTGAGCGGCAACCACTCGACGGCTTGGCCGTCGGGTCCGGCCACGGACGTGAAGGTGCCCCATTCGTGGGCGGTAAGGCCGGAGTACACGGGACGGGCGCTGGCTCCCAATAAACAAATGGAAGCGATGAAGCAAAGGGTCAGAAGTGCACGGCACAACAGGCGCAGTGTTCTTGGCGGCATGGCGTATCTCCAGATCGGCGTTGCTTACCGATAAAGGAGACGCGGCATGCGATGAAGTGTTAACACGCGCGCAAAAGCGATGGAGCGGGCCGGCCTGCGAGGCTCCGGATAATCAAGATGCCGGCGCGGCGTTACAAGCAGCGGTTGGCGGCGTTGGACCATTCCAGCTGGATGGTGTAGACGCCGAGGGTCCGCGTTTGCCAGGCGCAGATGTCGCCTATTTCACCGTTGTTGTCGTCGTACCAGCCCTGGCCGGGAATGGGATCGGTGATCGCTTCGCAGAGCTCGTGCGAAGTAGTGGAGGTGAGGGCGTCGAAAGCGGCAGAGCCGCCGAGACAGCCGGCGCAGCCCGGGTACGGCATCACGGCGTAGAAGATGCTGTTGTTGATGGCGTCGTGATAGCCGCAGAAAACTTTGCAGGAGGCGCTGCCGCCCTGGGTGACCGTGACGCCAGGGGGAAGGAAAACGAAATAGAGGGAGTTGGCAGTGGAGGCGGGCAGCGTGCCGGCGGAGATTTGCTGCTGCAAAAACTTTTGGATGGCGGAGTCGTCGACCGTTTTCCCGGGAGCGGGAGTTGTGAGCGTGATCGTGCCGGTGCGTGAGCCGCGGCCAATTCTCAGGCTGGCGGTGCTGTATTCGCCGAGTTGGTCGAGAAGCTGGCTGGCGAGAATGAAGTCGAAGAATTGATTGACCTTGGGGAGCAGAGCATCTTGCGGAGCTTGGTTCCAGGCGGCGCCCCAAAAAATGGTAAAGACTTGCACGGAGGTGAGCAGCGGTCCATTGCGATAGGTGAGTTTGGGAGGGACTTGCGGAGCGGCTGCTTTCGCAGTACCGGGATGCAGGGGAACGATGCGGATGGGGTGGTAGAGCACGGAGGGGCCGGCTTTCTTAGCTTTTTTGGCTTTTTTAGTTTTTGGACGTTTTGAGGTTTTTCGACGCGGCTTGGATGGCATGGCGGCTCCTCGGTGCGAGAGGGGCTGATAGGAGAAACGTTAACGGAGGGCGGAAGAAAAGTAAATGGGACTGGCGGCGAAGCGATTTGCCACGCGTAGAAGCGTGGAGGACGGTTAGAGTGCGCATGCCGGGCTAGATGGAGGGAGCGGAAGGAGGGGGTTGCCAAAGAGGTTAGGGAGCGGGCAAAAGAGGCGAACCTGTACCTCGGCTAAATTCGGGAGGGAGGTTGACGTCTTGAAAGCGGCGGCAAGACCGCCGCACTCCACACTAGAGCTCCCTTGAAAATGGGCATGTCACTGTAATCCACAGACTCAAAAGCACTTATAGTCCATGGCAGGGGAGTTGGTACCAATAGACTGACGTGGGAAAAGGTGGCTATTGCGATACTGGCCGAAGGTTATGCTGCACTTCTGACCAGTAGTTTTTTGGGGGCGGCCACGGGTAGTCTGAAGGGGACGACAGAGCCCCATTTCCAGCACTCTGGGAGAGCGAAATTGTTCTGCGATCGATGTGGCCTAAACTTTCTGCCGAAGCAATCGGTGTGCACGCGCTGCAATACGGCAGCGACGCGGCACTGGTTTCAGTTCATGAGCTTGATGACGCTGCTGGTGGCGGTGGCTTGCAACGCCATGGTGGGGTTCTTGCTGCTGCCGCGCCTGGCGGACGGGCGGTATTCGCAGTTCTTCCAGGGATGGATATGGTTTGACCACAAAGCGGCGATGTACGGCTGGGTGCCGATTGCGGCGGGATTGCTGGCCTGGGACTACCTGGTCTGGAAGGAAGCGCGACCCAAGGTTCGGGGATGGTTCACGCGCAAGCTGCTGACGCTGTCGCTGGCCGCCGGTATTGCTCCGATCCTGCCGTGGTGGATTCCGGCAGGAGCCCCTCCGGGGCAATTCTTGTCGATGATCAGCAGGTACCCGGGACTGCCGGTGCTGCTGGCCTGGGGAGTGGTGTTGGTGGTGCTGGTGCTGCTGTGCGTGGACGCGGAGTCGCGGGATTATTTGCTGGGGCACGGGAAAGTGCTGAGCGTGGTCAGCATGGGCTTGCTGCTGCTGGTGCTGACGATGACGATGGTAGGTTGGGCGGTTACTTCCTAGAGCTTTCTCACCTCGAGTAAACCCAGGCCGTTTGCGCTGAGTCTCAAACTAGCTTGAAGGCCTCGGTTCTGCAAACTCACCAAACTTCTATGTGCCCGTACGCGTTGTCAGCGGGACGGGCGCCTAGCGTCAGCTGATGACGCGGCGGCTGCGGCGGCTTTTTGCGGCGCCTTATCCCCTTGCGGGGCTGTGGCGGCGTGGCCGTTGGCGCCCGACGATGCTGCGCTGGAATTGCCGGGCTGTGCGATTTCGAGCTTCTTGCGCAGGGCGGTTTCGAGTTTGTCGCGGATGTCTTTGTTTTCCTTCAAGAAGACGCGGGCGTTTTCGCGGCCCTGGCCCATGCGCTCGCCACCGAAGCTGATCCACGTACCGCTCTTCTCGAGCAGGCCTTTGTCGACCCCGAGATCGATCAGATCTCCTTCGCGAGAGATGCCTTCGCCGTAGAGGATGTCGAACTCGGCTTCGCGGAAGGGCGCGGCGACTTTGTTCTTCACTACTTTGCCGCGGGTGCGCGAGCCAATCACCCGGTCGCCTTCCTTGATAGCTTGGATGCGGCGAATGTCCAGGCGAATGGAAGCGTAAAACTTCAGGGCGCGCCCGCCGGTGGTCGTTTCCGGGTTGCCGAACATCACGCCGATCTTTTCGCGAATTTGGTTGATGAAGATGAGGCAGGTGCGCGACTTGGAGACGATGGCGGTGAGCTTGCGCAGCGCTTGCGACATCAGGCGTGCCTGCAGGCCCATCTGCGGATCGCCCATTTCGCCTTCGAGCTCGGCCTTGGGAACGAGAGCGGCGACGGAGTCGACCACGACGACGTCGACGCCGCCGGAGCGGATCAGCGTCTCGGCGATTTCGAGGGCTTGCTCGCCGTTATCGGGCTGCGAGACGAGAAGATTGTCGACGTCTACACCGAGTTTGCGGGCGTAGACGGGATCGAGCGCGTGCTCGGCGTCGATGAACGCCGCGGTGCCGCCGAGCTTTTGCGCTTCGGCGATGACGTGCAGCGTCATGGTGGTCTTGCCGCCGGATTCCGGGCCGTAGACTTCGACGACGCGGCCGCGCGGGAAGCCGCCAACGCCCAGGGCGGCGTCGAGCGAGAGGCAGCCCGTCGGGATCACGCTTACGGGCACCAGCACATCGCGGCTGCCGAGGCGCATGATGGCGCCCTTGCCGTGCGACTTTTCGATTTGCGCTATCGCTGCTTCGAGCATTTTTGCTTTGTCGTCTGCCATTTCACACCTCGGTGGAAGAAAGTAGGAAAATTTTGCTGCACGGCCGACCGCCAGGGCTTTGCGCCGGGAAAGACGCGCGGCCCTGTTCACACACATAACAGAATGGGGAGCTTACCATTTGGTTCATGGTTGCGCTATGGCGTTTTTTCGGCCGCGGGCCAGCGGCCAGCCGGAAGGCCGCCGCCACGTTTTCCTGCCTCTTACTGCACGCCAGCAGCTTACGCTGAGATCCTTCGGACATCCTCGTCCCGCCAACTTCTTTCGGGACAAGTCGGATGTCCTCAGGATGACAGGTTTCGGTTTGGGGGCAAGGGGTCACGCCAAGCACCTGTTGAAAACGCGAGGAGCAAAGTAGCATAGGGGCGAAGAAAAAGCAAACACTATTTGCCCGTCTTCCGACACCCCTATATTTCACAAATAGGTGTAGAAGCCGCGGGAGGATTTGCGGCCGAGCCAGCCGGCGGCGACGTATTTCTTTAGCAGGGGGCAGGCGCGGTATTTGGGGTCGCCTAGTCCTTCGTGCAGGACGTGCATGATGTCGACGCAGACGTCGAGACCGATGAAGTCGGCGAGCTCCAGCGGGCCCATGGGGTGGTTCATGCCGAGTTTCATGACCGCGTCGACCGCCTCCGGCGTGGCCACGCCTTCCATAACGCAGTAGGCGGCTTCGTTGATGAGCGGCATGAGCACGCGGTTGGAGACGAAACCGGGCGCGTCGTTCACGGCGACCGGTCTCTTGCCGAGGCGCTCGGCGAGTTGCATGGTGGTGGCGAAGGTGGCGTCGCTGGTTTGCAGCGCGCGGATGACCTCGACCAGCGCCATCACCGGCACGGGATTCATGAAATGCATGCCCACGAAGCGATCGGGACGCTTGGTGAGCGCGGCCAGCGTGGTGATGGCGATCGACGAAGTATTGCTGGCGATGATGACGTCGTCGCGAAGGAGATGGTCGGCCTCGGAGAGCACGTGGCGCTTGAGCTCGAGCTTTTCGGGGACGGCCTCGACGACGAAGTCGGCGTTGGCGATAGTGGACATGTCCGTGACGGGAACGAGGCGAGCGAGCACCGTTTCTTTTAATGCCGGATCGAGCTTGCCCTTCTTGATTTCGCGATCGAGGTTTTTCGCGATAGTGTCGACGGCGCGGTCGAGAAAGCGCTGCTCGACGTCGCGCAGCAGGACTTTGTACCCCGCCCGCGCGAAGACGTGCGCGATGCCGTTGCCCATGGTTCCCGCGCCGAGGACGGCCACGGTCTTGATCGAATCGATGAACAAGCTAAGAGCTCC
>Ga0307475_10001746_pt1 | contig 12977 bp, 10 predicted proteins | sample atmos_gasesECM1C_FD_203317 | JGI IMG/M metagenome (GOLD analysis project Ga0307475, IMG submission 203317) | Hardwood forest soil microbial communities from Morgan-Monroe State Forest, Indiana, United States - atmos_gasesECM1C_515 | ecosystem: Environmental > Terrestrial > Soil > Temperate... | reverse complement strand
TTCGCCGCGACAAGCCAGTTCCAAATTTCAGCGAGAGCCTGGTTTTGTTCGGCGTTCAGAGTGTTCGTGGGAGGAGTGAAGCCCGTGTCCCAGGAGTCTTCCTCGGCGGTGAGTGGCTCTTCCCAGCTCAAAAGGCGTGATTTTTTCTCGAGCCGTAGAATCACGGCGCGCGAAACCTGCGCTTTTTCAATTAATAGGCCGATGGGTAGAGGACCGCGTGTGGAAGTGAGGACTTCACGCACTCGCTGTTCCGCACCGCTGGCCGAGGGCTCGGTGTTGGCCGCGTTCCAGGCGACAATTTTTTGCAAGCGCGTGTGTTTTTGACGGACCACCTCGCGGGCACTCAGCAAACCGCGCCGGACGAGTCTCTCAGCCAAAGCTTCCGCAGCGGATTTGCGGCGAAGTTTGGTTGAGAGAATCGACTGGCCTCCCGAATCGATTTTGCCTAGTAGGTCGAACTCCGCGGACTCGACTTCGGTTTTCTCCGCGGTTGCGGCCAGTCCCAACAAATATTTGCGGCCGGCAGCGGTGAGCGAGTACTCGCGGCCGTGGTGAAGTTCAATTTCCGACGGAAGCATGGCACGAAATGTTTCGCCGATGGGCGCGAGATAGTAGCGGCTGACCCAGTGTCCCAGTTCGATGAGTTTCGCGGGGAGCGCCGGGAGCGGGTCCATCAGCTCGGCGATTTCGCGGATGGAAGATTTTCCGCGCGCGACTTCCGGTGCGCGGTCAGAAACGGCGAGGCCGACCCCAACCATGGCGCGATTGCGAAACGGCACAACCAGGCGCCGCCCGACGAGCTCTTCGCCGTTGAACGACGCGGGCACAGCGTAAGTGAACGTCGAGCGCAGCGGAACGGGAAGCGCGACCTCGCAGAAGCGGGTGCTCATGGCCGCGGATAGTGTAGCAGCAGGGCGTAGCCTGGCCGAATTCCCTCGACACCGAACCCAGTCATGCGGACTCGGGACGGCGGCAATCTAACTTGCCTGCCCGAACCCTTGCACTCTTCCCGTAACGCATCTGCGACAGGCGCTTGCTATGCGTTGAGGACCCTTGTTCTGCGACACTCCAAGCGTGCGGGCAGAGCGCGTGTCGAGGGGAGGCGTGCTCCCGCTGGCAGCCGTTCTTCCAAAATCACCTGCCGCAGTTTCTCGTAGAGCTGGCGGTACAACCGGGCAGACAGACTGCGGCTTGGTCTTCAGGTACGGCATGGGCGGCAACCGGCGCTTCATAGTGGTACGCTTTGCGGTGAAAGTGGATCTCTACCTACGATCTTACTTAGCCGAAGAATTGTGGGACGTTGGCAAGCTTCGCGGCAGCACCAGGAGGAAACGATGTTCTCAGGCGCAAACAACTCGAGCCACGTCGAAACGAGAGAGGGCCAGTATCAACCGGCGAAAGCCTGAAGGGCCGGGAGCCTGGTCACGGGATCGGTCAGCGACCTTTGCCTTCGACAGGCCGGCCTAAAGGCAGTGAAGCGTCCGCAATTTGAACTGGATCGAGTTTTCGAGGTTCCACAGGACAGGCAAGCGGCCATGAGTTTCGAGCATTTCTTTGGAGGGAAAATGATTTCTGGAGCTCACCTAGTTGTCTACAGCAAAGACGTCGAAGCGGACCGCGCATTTTTCCGCGACGTTCTCGGGTTCAAGTCCGTGGACGCGGGCCATGGCTGGCTGATCTTCGCGCTTCCGCCGGGAGAAGCGGCATTCCACGCGTCGGAACAGAGTGGTCTGAACGAACTCTATTTCATGTGCGACAGCCTCGAAGCGGAGATGGCTTCACTTGCGAAGAAGGGCGTTCACTGCTCTAAGGTTCAAGAAGCACGATGGGGTTCAACTACGAAGATGCGGCTTCCCGGGGGAGGCGAAGTCGGCCTCTATGAGCCGAAGCATCCTACCGCCCTAGGCTTGAAATAAGGCGCCCGTCGAACCAGGACCCAACTCTTGGCTGACAAATCTCGGCACGCCGCTTTTCGGCCCAGAGCCCGTTAAATGCGGCGACCTGGTCCCGCTAAGCGCTCTAGGGTGTTCCTTCGGCAGGCAATTTCAGCCAGGCTACCGCAAAGATCAGAAACGCGGGCACTAGAAATAAGCTGGCGCTGCAAAGAAATAATATAACCAGACGGAGGTCATTGCGCCGAGCCAGATCGCATAGATGAGCGCTAAGCGCTTCAACAATCCTGCCCGCTCGCGGGACAGCAGGAGAAGATCGAGCGCGCATCGAGGCCAAACGCCGCCACCATGAACGAAATACTAAAGCCGCTCATCAGGTCAGCCATACTGCGGGCGGATCCCATGAGATTGCATCTGCAGTCGGCCAGCAGGTCCAGCAACCGCCTCTCGGTGTCATTGGCAGGAACCGGCTTTTCGAAAAGGGAGAGTCGGTGCGCCAATCGAAGAAGCGATAGGACTACTCGACCGGCCTTGAACAGACGCCTTCCCCATTTGTCAGTCATGGCCTGCAGTTATATCACCGCCAAAAAACGGACGCTGCTAGCGAATCCCGACCTGACCTCGGACGCTCGAGATCAACTTTTTGGAATCGTAGCCGATGCCGGCTTTGAAGACCGTTTCGACGTTTTCGATGTCGTCGATGGTCTTCGAGGGATCACCCTGGACCAAGACGAGATCCGCCTGTTTGCCGGGCGCGAGGGTTCCAATGCGATCTTGCTGGCCGAGATATATGGCACCGTTTTCAGCGGCGATGTGAATGGCTTCTATGGGCGTGAAGCCGGCTTCCACGAGCAGCTCGATTTCGCGCTGATCGCCGAAACCCGGAAGCACGCCGCCATTTCCGGTGGGATCGGGACCCGCGAGCAGCAAGCCTCCCGCTTTGGCGAAGGCCACTTCAAAATCCATTTCTTTGCGCATCAGCGAGGTCATCGGCGAATCTAGAGACACGTTGGCGCGCGCCGTGAGGTAACTTTGCGCTGATTCCGCGGACATCGCCTCGAGCGTGCGCCGCTGCAATTTCGGGCGCCCCGGTGCACTGGCTTCAAACACCGGAAGCGTTGAAGTGACCGCGACGTGGTGGGAGACGAGATTGTGGATCAGTTCCTCGACTGGCGCGCCATTCACGTCCTGTTTTGCCCAGCTACTGGCGCCTGCTTGCGGGCATACGTCGGGCTTCTTATCCGCCACGAATTCGGTGTCGGTAAACACCGGGCCATGCTCGAAGTCATCGATCCCCAGCGCCACGGCTTCCGGCCAAGTGACCGAACAGAGATGTCCGGTCAGTTTCATGGCGTGCGCGTGCGCTTGCTTTATTGCAACACCCAGTTCCTCGCGCGTGATGTTCATGTAGGCTTTGAAGGACGTCATGCCTTCGGCGGCCCAGTAGTCGACCATGCGTTTGGCATCGTCCGGGCCGCTGAGTTCGTGCATCTGGGCAAATCGCGTCGGCGCGCCTTCAAGGTACGGGGCCGTCGCGTCAATACTTGGCCCGGGCATGAGGTTGGCGTCTATGCGGCTCTTGACCTTGAGGTCGGTGTAAGGCTCGAGGCTTCCAGTGGTGCGCATGGTGGTTACGCCGGCGGCCAGGTAGAGTCGCGGCGCGGTGTAAGGAATCTCCGCGACGAACAGCCCCGGCTCGCCAAGCTTTCCGCCGACCAATTGCACCGCGTATGAATCTGTATAGTAAAGATGGTTGTGCATGCCGACCAGGCCGGGAATGACCGTGAAGCCGGAGCGATCGATTTGTTGCGCGCCTTGAGGGATTTGAGCGGAGGCAGCCGGGCCAATGGACTGGATCTTGCCGTTCGCGATCACAATCGCTTGATCTTCTTTGGGCGCGGCGCCGGTTCCGTCGATGACCCGCACGTGGTTGAGGACGAACACCGGTCGATCGACGCTGACGAACTCTGTGAGGTCGGTGGGCTTCTGCGTTTGAGCGGCGGCTACGGTGACAACGAACAAGGAAACCAACGGAAATAGGAGGCGCATCCCTAAACCTCGCGAGGCTGCCGTTGAGAATTGGCAGGAGGCCGTGATTTTATCCTAGAGGTTCTCGGTTCGGAAGAGTGGGAGTTCTCGGACTTGGGCGTTGGCGGCCGCCAGGGTGCGTTGGCGCGCAAAGTTTGTCGCGGCATGCTATTAAGAAGGGAGTATCAGGGGTGCGGCGGAGGGAATCATGACCAGCGAACCAACTGGGGCGTCGCGCCGTGCAAACGGTAGTGCGAATGGGGGTACGAATTGGGTGACGGCGATGGCGTCGCTGGCGGTGGGCGCGGGATTTCTGGCGCTGTGGTTCTGGTTGCTGCCGTCGTGGCTGGGGTTTGATGTTGACATGAGCGGCGTGGCGCGGTGGCGGTGGATTGCGGCTGTGCCGTCGGCGCTGGGATTCGCGGTGGCGATTCGCTGCATATGGGATTTCGGCGCGACTGGACATGGAACGCCGGCGCCGTTCGCTCCGCCGCAGAGGCTGGTGGTGGCGGGGTTCTACCGCTACGTGCGGAACCCGATGTATGTGGGGTTCTTCCTGGGCTGGCTTGGTTTGTGGGTGATCTTTGGGCGCGCGAACCGCGCAGCGGTGATCGTGGCGCTGGTGGCCGTCGCTGCGGTCGCGTTGTTCGTACGGTTGTACGAGGAGCCAACGCTGCAAAGAATGTTCGGCGCGGACTATGAAAAATACTGCCGGAATGTCCCGCGGTGGATTCCGCGAATGACGGCCTGGCAGCAGTGAGAATGTTTTGAGCAAAGGCAGCTTTGCGCAAAAGTCTAAATCCACCTTGGGCTCCGCAGTCACCATGCAATGGCACCCTGCAACAATGAACGACGCAGGGAACGTCCTGAAGGCCGACTTGGAAAAGTGCGATCCTCAACAAATCGCAATCTTCCAGCAATATTCGGTCGAACCATATTCCCTGCATCTCCTGTAGGACCGGACGGTCTTGTTCTTGAGCATTCGTCGAATCAAGACGATCTGGGAATCGCCTTGAACCGCTGGATCGCAGGACCAGGCCGGATGCCCGGGGATGACACGGCGTGAGGCTTACAGACTGACGAGGACGATGCCGGCGAAGATGAGGGCGATGCCGAGCCATTGGCTGCGCTCGAGGCGCTCGCGGAGGAAAATCCAGGACAGCAGGACGGTGACGGCGCCATAGAGTGAGGCCAGGACGCTGACGACGGCGACTTGTCCGGTGTGCAGGCCGGCGTTATTGGCCATGAAAGCGGCGGTGTCCATCACGCCGACGGCAGCTAGGAGCCACCACACGCCTCCATGCGGAACGCGGAGGCTTTGGCGCGCGGGGGCGGCGCAGAGGAGAAGCGTCGAGAACGATGTGAGACGGATGACCCAGACCGAAACGGTGCCGTCGACGACCGGTAGGACCTGGTACCCGAGAAACCAGAAGAGAAAGCCGAAGAGTACGCCTGCGAATATCGCCCAGCCGACTCCTTTCGAGAGATGAGCGCGGGCAACTGATTTGTCTTCTGCTGGTTTGTCTAGCGATGCTTCGCGATCGAGTGACGCTGCTTCTGGTGGTTTCGCGAACGATGTGGCGGCGAGCACGACGCCGATCAACGTTACAGCGAGGCCCGCGGCACGGACTGGATGGATGCGTTCGCCACTGAGCAAAGAGAGTGCGACGGTGAGCGCGGGGTAGGCCGAGGAAATGGGGGCGACGATGCTCATGACGCCGACTTCGAATGAGTGATAGAGCGCGAGCGATGCTGTGACGTTCATCAGGCCGGCGGCAACGGCCAGCGCCCAGGGATGCCAGCCGGGCGCGACGCCACGGGCGATTCCTCCTCGCGATTCCAGATAAACGGTGAGCGCGAGGAAACCGAACAGCTGCATGAAGAGGAGCGCGCGGTATGCGCCCACCCGTCGAGAGGCGAAGCGGGCGGCAAAATCCGCGAGGCCCCAACACAGCGCGCCGGTTAGTCCGAGGGCGATTCCCAAAAATTCTCCAGGCGGAAATTCTAACGGCGTTTAGGCTGCAGGCCGAGGTGCGCCATCACTTTTTGCAAATCTTTCCAGACGTCGCTTTTCGCAGCGGGATTGCGGAGGAGATAGGCCGGGTGATACGTCGGGATGAGCTTTGCGCCGCGGAAATCGAACCACTCGCCGCGGAAGCGGGAAATGCCCTGCGCGGTCGCGAGGAGCGTTTGCGCGGCGCAACTTCCAAGGCAGCAAATGACTTTGGGGCGGATGACGTCGATCTGGCGCATGAGGAACGGCGAGCAGACGGCGATTTCGTCCTTTTCGGGGAGGCGATTGTCAGGCGGTCGGCACTTGACGACGTTGGCGATGTAAACGTCTTCGCGGCGCAAGCCCATGGCTTCGATCATCTGGGTAAGAAGCTTTCCGGCGCGGCCGACGAAGGGCTCGCCCTGAACGTCTTCATCGTGGCCAGGACCTTCGCCGACGAACATCAGCTCGGCTTGGGGATTGCCGACGCCGAATACGATTTTGGTGCGGCCTTTGTGGAGGCGGCAGCGGGTGCAGTCGCCGAGGTCTTCGCGGATGCGGTCGAGCGAGTCGTTCTGGACGCGATCGACAATCTCAAACAGCGAGGGTGCGGGTGCGGCGGGCTTCATGGCGGGCGAGGTGGAAATTGAAGGAGTGAGGCGCAGTGCCGGGGGCGCCGGCGCGGGCGCACGCTTCGGCGCGGCTATTTCTGGATTCTGCGCGGGCGCGGTGATTACGGGCGGTGCGCACGGTGACGAGGCGCGGTTGCGATAATACGGGCCGAGGCCAAGATCTTCACTGTAGCGCAGCCAAGATTCCACACGTCGACGGCGGTCGGGGTCCAAAATTTCCTCCGTTGCAATGATTCGCCATAGAGGAATTTAGCACACGAAGTTCCACAATCGACACGGAATTGGGGGGCGGAAATGCGAGATGTTTTGGTCTAATTCCCTTCGGCTCGTGCCCGCCGCGAAGCATCCCTACGGTGGCGAACGTTAGCAGGTAGCACGTCATCGCGATCAACGCGTAGCCGGACTGGCGAGCCCCCGACCGCACCTGAAGTTCTCGAGTGTCTTGCGGCCGAGGACCGGCAATAAATTCCCAAGTCACCGGTGCGCTCAAATATCGAATCGCGTGGATCGACTTCAGATTGGCGACGCCCACCCACAAAAACAACAGATAAAAGCCAGCCACCATTGCCGATTCAAGCGCAGAATCGTTTCCATTAAACGGAATACTTCAAAAACAGAAAGGCTGCCATGAATGAGCACCGCAACCTGAGGAGGGCCCATCCTGAGAGAAGATTGAAGTGTCGCTCCAACCCGGCTAGCGCGCGCCAGGATTCGTTTCGAGGACTTGATCGAGGATGCGGTTGGCGACATCGAACTTGGACATTTTGGGGAGCGGAATTTCGCGGCCGTCACGGAGGAAGAGGGTGACGATGTTGGTGTCGATGTCGAAGCCGGCGCCATGCTGGGTGACGTCGTTGGCAACGATGATGTCGGCGCCCTTGCGGGCGAGCTTGTCTTTCGCGTTTTCGGCGACGCGCTCGGTTTCGGCGGCAAAGCCGACAAGGATGCGGTTGCCCTTCTCGCGGCCGATTTCGGCGAGGATGTCGGGCGTGGGCTCGAGCTGAAGCGTGAGATTCCCTTCGCCGCGCTTGAGTTTGGTTTCGTGCGCGGAGGCGGGGCGATAGTCGGCAACCGCCGCAGCCATGATGACGATGCTGGCTTCACGGGCGCGCTCGCGGACGGCGTTGCGCATTTCTTCGGTGGAGCGGACGGGGAGCCAGTCGACGCCGTCCGGAGCTTTCAGATCGGTGGGACCGCTGATGAGAATTACGTTCGCGCCGCGGCGACTCGCGGCGTCGGCGAGGGAGTAGCCCATTTTGCCGGACGAGCGATTCGTGAGATAGCGGACCGGATCGAGATCTTCACAAGTGGGCCCGGCGGTGATGAGTACCGTTTGGCCAGCCAGATCGCGGCGAAGACTGAGGACTTCGCGAACTTTTTCGACGATGGCTTCGGTGGCGGCCAGACGGCCGGCGCCGGTCATGCCGCAGGCGAGGTAACCTTCGTCAGGATTGACGACCTGGACGCCGCGGGCGCGAAGCGTGGAGAGATTTTCCTGCGTTGCCGGGTGGTCCCACATATTTACGTTCATGGCGGGCGCCACGATTACCGGAGCTTTAGTGGCCAGATGCAGAGTGGTAAGAAAATCGTCGGCGATGCCGTGAGCAAATTTTCCGAGAATGTCGGCGGTGGCAGGCGCGACGAGAAGCAGGTCGATGCGCTGAGCGACGGCGATGTGCTCGATGGCGCTTTCGACGTTGGCCGGAGCAGCGCCCGCGGCGCTGAACATTTCTGTGATTACCTTTTGGCCAGTAAGCGCGGCGAACGTCAGCGGAGTGATGAATTCCTGCGCGCTGCGCGTCATGATGACTTGTACGTCGAGTTTTTCTTGCTGGAGACGGCGGACAAGCTCCGCGGCTTTATAGGCTGCGACGCCTCCGGTGACACCAAGGGCAACTCTCATGGCCTGCGCGGCGGGCTTAATCCTTGCGCCGCTTTCCATCCTTGTCGAGTTCTTGAGACTCGTTGATCAAATCGCTCGCGTCGTACTCGAGCAGCCCTTTTTGCAATTCTTCTTCGGCGATTCGCGTGTTTTTGCGCGAACGCGGGTTATCGACCAAGGGCCGCCCACCCATCATCAACTGACGGGCGCGGCGTGCGGCGACTACGACGTAGGCAAACTGGCTTTCCGGTGCCTTGCTGAAAACGGACATACGAAGGTCAACCTCCAAAGGACTTCAGAATTTCGCGAATGCGGTCTTCGTTCCGCGCCACCCGGCAGCGCGATCCGAGAGCGATCGCTTCGACTTCGCGAGTCGCGCGCTCGAGATCGTCGTTGATGATGGCGAAATCATAGCTGCCGTAACTCAACATTTCCTGGCCGGCGCGTTCGAGACGCCGGTGAATCTCGTCCTCGGAATCCTGGCCGCGCGCCCGAATACGATGCTCGAGCTCGGCACGCGACGGCGGAAGAACGAAGATCGCGACGGCACCCGGGAGCTTCGCTTTCACCTGGCGCGCGCCTTGCACGTCGATTTCAAGAACCAGATCTTTTTTCCGCGCCTGAGCTTCTTCGATGCACTTCCGGGGAGTCCCGTACCAGTTCTTGCCGAATACCTGCGCGTATTCCAGGAATTCGCCGCGAGCGACCTTCTCCTGGAACTCGGTTTCGGTAACAAAAGTGTACCACTTGCCGTTGGTTTCCGTCTTGCGCGGAGGGCGAGTGGTGCACGAAACCGACAGCATGGTGTCGGGGAGGTTGAGAATTTTTTCGACGAGCGTAGATTTTCCCGAACCGGAAGGACCGGAAACGATCAGCACCAGAGGCTCCGCCGCGCTCATTCGATGTTTTGCACCTGTTCGCGCAGTTTTTCGACTTCGGACTTGATTTCGAGCGCGAGCCTGGTAATTTCGAGTCCTTCAAATTCGTTTCCCGGCGTTTTTGAGAGCAAGGTGTTCGACTCGCGCTGCATTTCCTGAAGCAGAAAATCCAGCTTCTTGCCGACTTCGGAGGCGCCGGAAAGGAGCTCTTCGAATTGGAGCACATGGCTGCGCAATCGGGCGAGTTCCTCGGAGACATCGGCGCGCTCGGCGGCAATGGCAGCCTCCTGGGCGAGACGCGCCGGCTCGAGTTGCGCTTCTCCCAGCAGTTCTTTCAGGCGCGCTTCGAGGCGTGCGGCAAATGCCGGCACGGCGCGCGCGGCCAAAATCTCGACGTTACCAGCAAGAGCGGTGATGTTCGCTAAACGCGTCGACATTTCCTGCCGCAAATGACTTGCTTCCTGCTCGCGCATGCGGTCGAGCTTCTCGAGCGAATCCATAAGACAACGAATTACCACCCCCTCAAGACGCTCGATTTCCTCTTCCAGAGAAGCCGCAGGCGGGCCGATCACCCCGGGCAGGCGCAAAATCGAGGCGAGGTCCGGCTGGCCCTGAATATGGAACTGCTTGCCGAGCGACTTGACGGCTTCAAGATAAGCCGCGGCGACTTCGCGATTCACTCCCACGGCCGCCGGGCCGGTAAGTTCGTAATGAACCGTGACGTCGAGATGGCCGCGCCGGATTCTCTCGCGAACGACTTGGCGGATGCGCGGCTCGATCGGCTCAAAGCCCTCGGGCATTCGAAGATGCAGATCGAGAAAGCGGTGGTTGACACTGCGAATCGAAACGCGGAGGCTCCAGCCGTTTTCCACGGCTTGGGAGTGCGCGTAGCCGGTCATCGATTTCAAGGATTTCAAACTTACGGCCTGGGATTTCGAAAGATGGGCGGCGGATTGTGATTTAGCACCAGACATGGTTATACCGGTCCCATGGCGCGAGCCGCCGGTTCGGCATCGCGAAATTGAATTTCGTGCAGGCGCGCATAAACGCCACCCTGCGCAAGAAGCTTGTCGTGAGTGCCGCTCTCACGAATCGTGCCGTTTTCAAGAACAGCGATCATATCGGCGCGGCGAATGGTGGAAAGGCGGTGCGCGATCACGAACACGGTGCGGCCGGTCATCAAATTGTTGAGCGCTGTCTGCACGAGCATTTCCGATTCCGAATCCAGTTCCGACGTAGCTTCGTCGAGAATCAGGATGGGGGCATCCTTTAGAAGCGCGCGCGCAATGGCCAGCCTCTGGCGCTGCCCGCCGGAGAGCCGCTGGCCGCGGTCGCCAATCATCGTTTGATAGCCCTGCGGCATCTGGGCGATGAAATCGTGCGCGAGCGCCGCCTGCGCGGCAGCCATTACCTTCACTTCGGGCATTTCCGGGCGCCCGTAACAGAGATTGTTCCAGATCGTGTCGTTGAACAGAATCGTTTCCTGCGTGACGATGGCCATCTGTTCGCGTAACGACCGCAGCGTAACATCGCGTACATTGTAACCGTCGATGCGCACCGAACCGGAGGTGGCCGTATAGAACCGCGGCAACAAATTCACGAGCGTGGTCTTCCCGGCGCCGCTCGAGCCGACAATCGCAACTACCGTGCCGGCGCGAACTTTCAAGCTGATGCTCTTTAGAATCGGCGCGCCGTCGTCGTAAGCGAAGCTGGCGTCCTCGAACTCCACGGATTTCGTGAAACGCGGCAGGGCTTTCGCTCCCGGTGTTTCCATGACTTCTTCGGGAAGATCGAGGAACCGGAACACCTGGGCCGAGGTTCCAATGGCTTGATGGAATAGCTGATAGATCGAACCCAATCGCTTGACCGGCTCGTAAGCTTTAAACAGCGCGAAGATAAAGGCGAAGAATATGCCGGTCGACATCCGGCCAGCCCGAATCTGGTCACGCGCGAAAAGCAATAGCATGCAGACGACGGCTGCGCCTAGCAGGTCCATCAAAGGCGAGGCGCCCGCGAGGGCGCGGATCCAGCGCATGTTTTCGCGAAGCAGCTTGCGGCCGGCTTCGCGGAATTTGCGAATTTCAAAGCGTTCCATCCCAAACGCTTTCACTACGCGGTTGCCGCTAATCGTCTCTTGCAGAATCTGGCTGAGGTCCGCCAGGCCCGAGCGGCTCTTCTCAGTGGAATGGCGGATTCGCCGCGCCAGTTTGCCGATTGGCCACACCACGACGGGAATCAGAACGGCCGAACCCACCGCCATTTTCCAGTTGATCACCATAAGAACGAGTACGAAGGCGATCAGGGTGAAAACCTGACGAAAGAAATCCGCTAAGTAGTCGGAAAATGCGCTGCGCATCTGTTCGATATCGTTTATCACCGCAGACATCACGCGGCCCACCGGGTGAGTGTGAAAAAAGCCCACCGGCTGCTGCACGACGCGCGCGTAAGTCTGGTTTCGAAGATCCGTGACGGCAGAGAGTCCTATGTATTGAACCAGCATGCTTCCAAAGAACTCGGCCAAGCCCTTGAGAAGGAAAAGCAACAGAAGAGCGATCGAAAAAACGGACCAGACGTAATGCACACGAGCGGGAACGAAGGAATTCAGATACAGCGTCGGGCCGCCCCAGGGCACGGTAAAAAGTGGGAGGCGCTGGTCGAGCGTCCCGGGGTTCAAAACAGTATCCACCGCGGGCCGGATGGACAGTATGGTAAGACCGTCCAGGGCTGCCATCACCGCCAGCAACAGAATACCCAGAGCGAGCGGGCCCGCATAGGGAGCCACATACAGCATCAGGCGCCGAGTTTCGCCGGTCTGGGTCTTGTGCGGAACTTCGTTCATGCTTTCCGGTCCACTCGCTGTAGATGAAGGCTGCTAACGCTAGGTTGGAGCGGGGAAAAAGTCAAGGCGCCTACTTATCCAGATCGCGATGTACGACCTTCGTCGAGTATCCCCGGCGCGCCAGGGAACGCCGAATGACTTCCGCCAGCATCACGGAGCGGTGGCGACCTCCGGTACAGCCAAGAGCGACGGTCAAATAGCTTTTCCCTTCGCGGATGTAGTGGGGAATCAGATAGAAGAGCAGACCTTCGATGCGCCGGAGAAATTGACCCGTCTGCGGGAAAGAGCGGATATAGCGGGCCACGCGCGGATTCTTGCCGCTGAAGGGGCGCAGACGGGGAACGAAATGAGGATTGGGAAGAAAGCGCACGTCGAAAACCAGATCCGCTTCCGTGGGGATGCCGTAACGAAAGCCAAAGCTCACGACCGAGACCAGCAGAGGCCGCTTCCCCGGACTTTCGAAGCGGTCGAGGATAAACCGGCGAAGTTCGTTTACGTTAAATTTTGTCGTGTCGATGGTGAGGTCTGCCAGACGGCGAATGGGCGCCATGCGGCGGCGCTCCTCGCGAATTCCTTCGAGAATTGAGAAATCCTGCCCCAGCGGGTGCGGGCGCCGAGTCTCGCTGAATCGGCGCAGCAACGCTTCATCGCTGGCTTCCACAAAAACGAGCGCCACGGAGCGTTCGCTCTTCATCTTGCGATAGATCTCCGGGAGTTTTTTGATGCCCTCGCCCTCGCGCGCGTCGACAAGCAGCGCCGCCCGCTCCACTTCGCCTACACCTTCAACATAAAGTTCGCTGAAAGCGGGTATCAAAGCGACGGGAAGATTATCG